>Ga0265797_10003404_pt1 | contig 25425 bp, 25 predicted proteins | sample P2T30metagenome_FD_192433 | JGI IMG/M metagenome (GOLD analysis project Ga0265797, IMG submission 192433) | Plant litter microbial communities from East Loma Ridge, Irvine, California - P2 T30 | ecosystem: Environmental > Terrestrial > Plant litter > Unclassified | place: USA: California... | reverse complement strand
CTCGGGGTAGTGGTACGGGCTGGACATTTGGGCGCGGGTGGACTGGAAGCCGCGGCGGGCGACGAGGGCTGGTGCCGAGGCGGCGCGGAAGGTGGCACGGGCGAGCATCTTGGGCGGTCAGCGGGGGGGGGGGGGGGACGGAGGGGGCAATTGGGGTGGTGAGAGCGTACGTCTGGTGTGGTGGTGGTTGGTGAGGTGTGTTGGGTGTGGTGACGATGTCCATGTCCTGTGCTGCCGAGTGTCAAGCCACCATTGAGACGCGGCGCTAGAGACAGGGCACGGGCCCAGGGCCATTATTTTCTGAGCGCGCCTCTCTTTCGAGCATCGAACTCCCTTGCACTCCCTCACACCCCGCGCACTTCACCCACACACAGACACTGCACCTGCACACACCGCCCGCCCGCACTAGAGCACGCCACCATGGACGACCTCTTCGGCGTGTTCGAGGACGGCCCGCAGCAGCATGCGCCGCCCAAGAAGAGCAAGAAGCGCCAGGCCAACGGCGTCGTGAAGTCGCCGGCTGCTGAGGATGCGACCATGTCAGACGCGCCCGCAGACGCGCCCGACGCCGACGCCGAGGTCGAGGCCCAGGGCACCGCGCAGGCCCTCCCAAAGCGGCAGCGGCGCAACGACGAGCCCGAGGCGATTGTCACGGACGACTTCGAGACGGAGCAGTCGCGCGAAATCGCCGCGGCCGCCGGCCTCCAAGCGCAGACGCAGCAGGACGGGCAGGCCGTGGTGCTCTCCCACCAGGTGCGCCACCAGGTTGCCCTCCCGCCCGACTACGACTACGTGCCCATCGCCGAGCACACGCCGCCCCAGCAGCCCGCCCGCACGTGGGACTTTGCCCTCGACCCCTTCCAGCAGGTCTCCATCGCCTCGATCCAGCGCAACGAGAGCGTGCTCGTCTCGGCCCACACCTCGGCCGGCAAGACGGTCGTCGCCGAGTACGCCATCGCGCAGTGCCTCCAGAACAACCAGCGCGTAATCTACACCAGCCCCATCAAGGCCCTCAGCAACCAGAAGTACCGCGAGTTCATGGCCGAGTTTGGCGACGTCGGCCTCATGACGGGCGACGTCACCATCAACCCCACGGCCACGTGTCTGGTCATGACCACCGAGATCCTGCGCTCCATGCTGTACCGCGGCTCCGAGATCATGCGCGAGGTCGCCTGGGTCGTCTTCGACGAGGTCCACTACCTGCGGGACAAGTCGCGCGGCGTCGTCTGGGAGGAGACCATCATCCTGCTGCCCGACAAGGTCCGCTACGTCTTCCTCTCGGCCACCATCCCCAACGCCATGCAGTTCGCCGAGTGGATCGTCAAGACCCACGGCCAGCCATGCCACGTCGTCTACACCGACTTCCGCCCCACGCCTCTCCAGCACTACTTCTTCCCCCAGGGCGCTGACGGCATACACCTGGTCGTCGACGAAAAGGGCGTGTTCCGCGAGGAGAACTTCCAAAAGGCCATGTCGACCATCGCAGCCAAGGCCGGCACGGACCCGAGCAACCCCTTGGCCAAGATGAAGGGCAAGGGCAAGGGCAAGAAGACGGACAAGGGCGGCAACAAGGAGCAGACGGACATCTACAAGATCGTCAAGATGATCATGGTCAAGAACTACAACCCCGTCATCGTCTTCAGCTTCAGCAAGCGCGAGTGCGAGAACTACGCCCTCTCCATGAGCCAGCTGGCCTTCAACGACGAATCCGAAAAGGCCATGGTGTCCAAAGTCTTCAGCAGCGCCATCGAGATGCTGTCCGAGGAAGACCGCGCGCTGCCCCAGATCCAGCACATCCTGCCCCTGCTTCGCCGCGGCATCGGTGTCCATCACTCTGGCCTGCTGCCCATCCTCAAGGAGACCATCGAGATCCTGTTCCAAGAAGGCTTGATCAAGGTCCTCTTCGCGACCGAGACCTTCTCCATTGGTCTGAACATGCCAGCAAAGACAGTCGTCTTCACAAGCGTGCGCAAGTTCGACGGCGTCTCGGAGCGATGGGTGACCCCCTCAGAGTTCATCCAGATGTCGGGTCGCGCTGGTCGTCGTGGTCTAGACGACCGTGGTATCGTCATCATGATGATCAACGAGGCCATGGAGCCCGCCGTGGCCAAGGAGATTGTGCGCGGAAAGCAGGACAACCTCAACTCAGCCTTCTATCTCGGATACAACATGGTCTTGAACTTGATGCGTGTCGAGGGCATCTCCCCAGAGTTCATGCTGGAGAGGTGTTTCTTCCAATTTCAGAACACAGCTGGTGTCTCCAACCTCGAGAAGCGTAAGTGAACATGTGATATAATCTGATACCAGAACTGACCAAGCCGCAGAACTCCAGGAGATCGAGATGGAACGATCGAACATGAAAATTGCGGACGAACCCACAGTCAAGGAATACTACAATCTGCGACAGCAGCTGGACTCACACACCAAGGACATGCGCGATGTGATCATGCACCCCAATTACTGCCTGGCATTCTTGCAAGCTGGTCGTCTAGTACGGGTCAAGTTCAAAGACTACGACTTCGGATGGGGCGCTGTAGTCAACTTCTTCTCAAAGAAGGCAGAAAAGGGCGAGGTCGTGCCACCGCAAGAATCCTACATCGTGGAGGTTCTGCTTGCCGTCTCGAGCGATACAAAGTACATCCCTCAAGTCTCAAGCGGTATGCCGCCAGGCATTAGACCCCCGCCGCCAGGCGACAAAGGCAAGATGGAGGTCGTGCCTGTGATCTTGAACTGCATCGAGTCTATCGGACACATTCGCGTGTTCCTTCCAGCCGAGGTCAGGTCAACCGAGCAGAAGAATAACGTGCGGAAAGCACTAGACGAGGTCAAGAAGCGCTTCCCAGATGGCATCGCCATTCTCGACCCGATCGAGAACATGAACATCAAGGACGAAAGCTTCAAGCGTCTACTTAGAGTAAGCCTCCATCCCACACCTGCTTGTTCTGCGCTAACAGCAACGAAGAAAATCGAAGTGCTGGAGTCTCGCCTGCTTTCCAACTCACTGCACAATTCGCCACGATTGCCGGAGCTGTACAGTCAGTACGCAAGCAAGATGGCGCTCGCAGACAAGAGCAAGAAGACCAAGAAAGACATTGCCGATGCGCTGTCTATTGCTCAGCTCGACGAGCTGAAGAGCAGGAAACGCGTGCTGCGTCGCTTAGGCTTTATCGATGACGCCGACGTGGTCCAGCTCAAGGCTCGTGTCGCGTGTGAGATCAGCACTGGCGACGAGCTCGTGCTGAGCGAGCTGCTCTTCAATCGCTTCTTTAACGAGCTGACTCCAGAGCAATGCGCAGCGTGCCTAAGCTGCTTCATCTTCGAAGAGAAGAGCAAGGAGACGCCAGCGCTCAAGGAAGAGCTTGCAAAGCCCTACCGCGAAATTCTGCAACAGGCCAGGGTCATTGCAAAGATATCCCAAGAGAGCAAGATGACGATCAACGAGGAAGAGTACATCCAGTCCTTCAAGTTCGAGCTGATGGAGGTCGTGTTTGCGTGGTCAAAGGGCGCGACATTCGCTCAGATCTGGTAGGTGCCCACACTGCACGACTCTAACAATCGCTAACGCCGGTCTAGCAAAATGACCGATGTCTACGAAGGCAGTCTCATCCGCCTGTTCAGGCGTCTCGAAGAGTTGCTCCGGCAGATTGCGCAGGCATCCAAAGTCATGGGCAGCGAGGAGCTCGAGCAGAAATTCACTGCGGCGCTGGAGCTTGTGAGGAGGGATCTTGTTGCAGCACAGTCGCTGTACCTCTAGCGCGGCACAAGAGAAGGTTTTTTTTGGGCTTATTCAGGTAGCATCTTTGGTTTTAGTTTACGACGCTTTTCGAGGTAAGTCTGGCGCTTGCACGGCGTTCTTCGCCACGCGACTCGAACGCCCGAGCATACGCCACCGACATACCGTTGTCTCAAGCGTACGCAAGGTCGCATTGACGCTGTGAGTCTTGATGAGACTCGCCGCACAATGTGTCCTGGAAGAATTCACTAGGTCTGACACTGCGGCCCCGGTGGTGTTCGAGATCCCCACAGACACTACAGTTCCTTAGCGTGATGTGAGTGAGTGATGTGAATGAGTGGTGTGAAGGAATGATGTGAAAGTTCGTAGTTGGTGGTGCAAAGTTGGGTGAAACCGTCTATGTGACCTCATTGGATGCACGGCCTGGCCTCGTCGTTGAACTACCTACGCCGGCTCTGCATTCTCCACCACCGCCCACAACAACATTCACCAACCTCAACCCGCACCACCGCCAGCGCAGCTCGTCACCGCACCGGCCGCCTATTATTCATCCACAACGCGCCTGCTGCGTGCACATAGCTGCGTTTGCGGGCCCCTCCCAAGCATGAACGCCATCCACGGAGCCTTTACACCTCCCCATCTGCTCCCCAACCGCCTCTCGCCCTCCCGCAACAGTGCGTCTACCCCCACACAAACACAAACACAACCACAACCACAACCACAACCACTCATGCAGGCTGCGCATACTTACAACCCTCACGCAGTCTACACGTCTCCGGCCATGTCAGTCTCAGCGCGCAAGCGGAAAGCCGAGGACGACGGCAGCAGCGATGACCGCATGAGCGCCTCTCCGTCCCTATCCTCCGCCGAACTGCCGCGGCCGGCGCCCCGAAACATGAAGCGCATGCGGACCAACCTCTCCGGGCGTCCGCTGCCACTGCCGCGCCTGCTCGAGACGCTCAGCGCCGACGAGATGCGCCACCTGCTGCAGTCCATCTGCCAGCGCCACCCAGACATCGGCAACGAGGTCGTGGCCACGGCTCCGCGCCCGAGCATCCAGTCGACGCTGGAGGTGCTGGCAAAGTACGAGGCGGCGTTCCAGGCGGCGTTCCCCTTTGGCGGGCGCTCGTCGTCCGACTACGCCTACAACCGCGTGCGCCAACAGCTCGTCGAGCTGCTGGACTCGCTGAAAGACTTCACGCCGCACTTCCTCCCGCCAAACGAGCAGCAGCCCGCCACGGCGCTCGCTTTCCTCGACGGCGCCACCGAAATCATCCACCGCCTCCCCAACTGGGACACATACCAGCACAACCGCCACAAGGAGGAGGCGTACGAGGAGATGGCAAAGGCATGGTCTATCGTGATCCGCGAGGCGGCGAAGAAGGCCGGCGGCATACAGCTGCAGTACGGCGGCTGGGACCAGAAGATTGCGAAGCACAACGACATGTCCGGCGGCAAGATGCGAGAAGCCGTCAACGAGCTGCGCGGAGGCCTGGGCTGGATGGGCACCGACGCGCCTGCGCCTGCTGCGAGCGGACCCGAAGACTCCATGTCCATCCGCCAGCAACTGTTGAGCGGCAACTACGGCATGGGAGCGTCGCCCGGCATTGGTGCGTGGTAGAACATTTCACATTCACGGCCGCATACAACACAACCAGTGGAAGATACCAGTCGACCATCACGACCTGCATAGCGTTTCTTTGTGCGCATATCTTACAGCATCTTGAGGTTGGGCTTTGGGAGTCTTTTGGCGTTCTACTTGACTCGCTCGCTTATCGCGGTCGAGTCTCTTGCTTATATCATGGCGTTCTGCTTTGTCGACTTCCCACATGGGGCGAGATCCGAGAGATAAACCGTGGCGGATCGTTGGCGCGTGGGAACCATCTCTGTAGTAGATTCCATGACCGTGGTGTACTCGCGCTCTCGATCATTATACTATCGGCCCCTTAAGGGCGAAGCCACGACTGTAATAGAACGAAGAATTTGGAATGTATTGATATTGGACTTGGTGTACCGTGCCTGCTTCCACTTCTCTGCGAAATTCCTACATGTGCGGGTTGCGAGTGCTTAAATTAGTTGACCACGTGCTTTCGTGTTTGGCTTTGGGTTTTAGCGCGCGTGTGGTTGTCGCGTCGCTCCTGCTCATTCGGTACCGGACTCAGCCTCAGCCTCCTCTTCATTTTCACCCCACCATCGCTTCACCTGCACCTGCACCCTCACACTTCCCACCCGCTCGATCTCCGCTTTCAGTTCGGCCGTGCGCTTGTTGGCCATTCCTCCCGTTCCGTTGGGACGCTTTGTACGACTACCTGACCCCTGGCCACGAACAACCATGGCTATAGCCAAATCTCACCCCCGGCTCAAAGTGACGATAACAATCGATAATGTCGCCCTCGAGGAACATATCGATGTTGACGAAGAAATGGAGCCCGATGCTGTCGTCAAGTACATCGAAGCGGTCTCTAGCGCCGAGTTCTCTCTCGATTTCGATGTCTCACATCCATGGCCTCACCAGAGTCTTATGCTGGACATCTTCATTGATGGCAAAAGGGTTCGCGGTGCCCTCATCAACCAAGAAGACTTCTCTGGCATCGTGACCAAGCGTGCTGTTCAGGGAGTAAACTATTCGAAACACGGAGAATGGTTCTTGCAGAAATTTTGCTTTTCTGACCTAGTAGTCGGTAAGCCGAGCTACCGAGACGAGATCACAGCGTACTAATGGAACAGATGACACGGGCGTTCCTCGCGTTGGAGACCAACTGATGAAAGAACTCAAGCAAATGGGTGAGATCACGGTAAAGGCATTCCACATCAACAACGTACGACACTCCGGCGGAGGCGTTGCTCAAAAGAGAATGAGTGGTGTCGACAAGGTACCTGAAAAGGCTCTCAAGGGCAGAACTCTGTCTCATCAATCGAGGTAAGCTATTCATGCGTGAGATGTGATGTGTTTCTCACAATGTCCAGTCTCCGGCCGGCTGTCAAGACCGCGGCGTCTGCGGTATGCGACTTTGACTATGTGGATCCGAACAAGAAAGAATTTGCGACCTTCACTTTCAAATATCGCTCGCGCGGTGAGTCATCCACGACCACAAGTGTGCACCAATGAAACTGACCACAAATTCGTGGTAGCCGCCCTTCAGTCGCTCCTGATCATCCCCCGCAGCCCTAGCCCAGTGCCTTTGGAGGACAGAGATGTCGACACTCTGACACCAGAAGAGATGCGGGAACTTCTACGACGTCAGCGCGAGCGTGACGCTGCTTCCCAGAACATGAAGCAAGAGCGCGAAGTCAAGCGCGAGCGCACGAGGGAGCGAAGCAGCACGGCAAACGACGACGATGAGGTCTCCTTCGTCTCCGCAAAACGCCGAAGGCTCCCAGTCTTTCTCAACGAGGACGGCGCTGAGACGGTGGACCTAACGTGATGACTTTTAGGGTCGGACTAGCAAGGCGTCGCTCCTCGTCAGCTTGCGACCTGCAATCAGGGCGAGTACACGGGACATTCGATGGCGTTCATCTACCAAACAACGTCATACGGGTAGGTATTTTGAAACACATTCTTCGGCGCATGGGGAGGGAGGACGTCCTTCAGACATGCGCAAGATACCAGGCCGTTCATGTTTTCTTTTCGCGATCAAAGATTCTCATATGTACCAATTCCATTCAAGCATCGAATCTAGGCTTCGCACTCTCTACTCTCTACGATGCTGACAGCCCCATCTCGCAACAATAACGTCAAAGAAGTATCCGTGTCTCAATTTGTTCGACGGCCTGCCCACGAAGGGTGAGTTACAGCCATTACTTGTGGAAGCTAGGATTTTGGCCGCCATCTGCGCGTGTGCGAGATTTGTTACTCGTCCAATTCTGCCTTCACCTCCACTTCTCTCTCACCTCGATCGAGGCTGCGACCCACTAGTAAACACTCGATGTATCTCAGCGCCGACTTTGTGATATCTTGGAACCACCACCGTCTTCTACTTCTACTACATCGCATCCTCAAGACGGCATGACGATATTTGAAGTGGTGCCAGGCCTTGAGGTCACGATCGACGTGGAGGGTCAGTCTTTGGACGAGTAAGTAAACAGCACATGCGAGCTACCTGGGTGATCAAAGCTGACTTCATGCCTCCACACATCAGATTCGACTATCAACCCCCTAACGGCATTGAAGACGCCAATGCTCTCAGCACGGTTTCAAAGTACATTGAGGCGCCATCCGACTCAAACTTCGAGATCCGCACGATGTTCAAGCCGCCCTTCACCCCACAGGCACCCGTTCACGCCTACATCATGCTAGATGGCAACTATGTCCTGGCACCATTGATGGAGTCGGCTAGCAAAGACGCATGCGAAGGCTACAAGTACGCGAAATCTACATCCATTGTTGATGGTACCTCGTCTACGCAGAAATTCCGCTTTTCCAACTTGATGTCAGGTAAGTCGATGGAGATGGTAGTTCTGCCTTGGTCTGCGACTTACGAATGTACAGAGGAGAGGGATAAGGCGATTTCGGCGGAAGCGAAGCGCAAGATCTCGGACATTGGACAGATCATGGTCTTCCTCTACTACATCGAAGGCATTGAGAATGCAAAGCCTGCTGAGATCCCACGGGCTAGCTCCGAGAACAACGAGACGTTCAGTCAGAAGGCACTAAAAGCGAGCGTCACCGCAGGCGATTCACTTACATACCAGACCAGGTAAGCTCGGCTAGTGTTGTTTACTGTTGTCTCACTCATTGTACCTAGTCTATCTACTCCCGAAGTTGCTGACCGCCTGACCTTCAACGAGATCAAGACGACTAACGAACCGTTCGCTACGTTCACGTTCTACCATCGCAGCACCGATGAGCATCTTTGTCTGTTGCTGAAGATTATGCCTGCTAAGTTACCGCTCTAGCCGCCCTCAAGTCGCTCGGCATCATCAATCGCACACCCTGACCTTCTCCCGAGCCAGAGCCAGAGCCAGAGCCGAAAGACCCAGATACCATGACCGAAGACGAGCTGAGGGCCGAGGTGGCACGCATCCGCGTAAGTTCGTCTGTACTGATGGCAAAGCTTCGACTGACCAGTGTCATAGAAACAAGCGCAAGAGCAGAAGGAGCAACAGCTGCGCATCAAGCGAGAGCGTGAAGATAGCGTGGCGACAATGAGGGACGACGAAGATGACGATGATGAGGTCGTGTGGCTTGGTAGTCAGCCGAAGAAGCTCAGGAGAAGCCCTGGTGAAGGTGATGAGGTTGTGGATGTTGAGGAGTAGGCAAGCGTCTGGGCGAGAGCGCGCCTCTTTAGCTGAAAGTACAGGCGGCGGAGGCGACGGCTCATCAGTGACCGAATTTGGCGTTTCAGTGAAATTTGGATCAGGGAGTCGAACATCTATACATCGTGGCTTTGCAGCAACGAGATGCACGTGCAAACTGCTCCGATGATGCGACCGGGTCAGTTATTTTCATCTACCAGTCTATTCAATTATGAAGCATGTATTTCCTATTTACCTCCAATCCCAAAGATTTCGACAACAAGAGCTAGGGAACTGTGGAGGTTATGCGAGGTTCTCGCGTGCTTGCTGTAACAAGTAGAAGGAGACGCCCCGAAGCGGCAGGCACGACCATAGCCTCTTCACGCACTCGGCGACGCCAACCGCTCGCCCAGACCCAGCTATCGGGTCAGCAGCGCGTCTCTCTCACCTGAGGTCACCTTTACTTTCGCCTTCACCCTGACTTTGCCACTGAAGTCCAGGTGAGCGACGGTTCATGCCGCATATTTTCTATTCCGCCCATCGCAACGCTTCTCCATCCATCCTCTTCCATCCTCACTTCTTACCTCTCAACGACCACATTCATACGCGAGCTCTATCGCTATCATGGCCGTGATCGATGAGGTTCCGGGCCTCGAAGTTGGCATCGTGGTTAACAAGCAGCGTCTACAAGAGCATCAGGACCGTGACGCCGATATCTCACCGAAAACAGCTGAGCGCTACATCGAAGCGCAGTCCGGCGCAGAGTACGAAATATACTATTCCTTCAAGGATCCGTTTCCCGGCGACCGCACGGTTTCCATGATCGTCACAGTCGACGGCAAAGACATGGATGAGCCGATAATCCGGCCCTTTGAGCTCTTTGACGTCAAAGGGCATGCCAGTCAGGGTCACGTCTCGCGGCAAGGAAGGCAATGGGTCGTTCAGAAGTACTCGTTCTCCCAGATCGACATTCGTGAGTGTCATGGCAATCTTTGAGTGTCACATGCTGACCAGCCTACAGGAGAAACGGGCGCAGAGACCATCCCCAAAGACCTCAAGGAGAAGCTGAAGCACGTCGGAATCATCACTTGCGAGTTCTACTTTCTGAACAACCCGCGTCGTAACACTGGTGTGTACGGTGCACAGAAGGACGTTGAGGCACTGAAGTCGGTCAGTGAGAAGGCGATCAAGGGTGACGCTTTGTCTCACCAGACAGTGTGAGCGGCAGCAATTCCATGCATCTTCCCCCTCTTCTTGCTAACCTTGATTCAGCCTGAGCGATATCGCGCCCGCGTTCAACGAGGTCGAATACTTCGACGCTGACTACGCCGACGGCGGTGAGCCCTTCGCGACCTTTCACTTCTACTACCGTTCGCTTGCTGCTCTGAAGGACCTTCGCATCGTCGAGCGTACCCCTGACCCGCTGGACATCTTCGACAGCGACGATAGTGCTATCGGCCAGCTGAACAGAGAGCAGCTGGAGGCCATCGTGCGACGCCTCAGGGTAAGTAGCCCAGGATTCCACATCTAGGCCAGAGAGCCGGACTGACGCTGCCATAGGATCAAGAGACTCGCAGTCGTATGAAGCGCGAACGCTCCGACTCCGCCACAGTCGTGGGCGACGACGACGATATCGGCGATCGCAGCCTGCGCAGCGACCCAGATTTGATCGAGGGGCGATGGGTCGACTTGAGGGCGGAGAGGAAAAAGATGCGGGTGAGGCAGCTGCCTACACCGGACAGTGAGGTAATCGAGCTGGATGACTGAGATGCAACTACCAGTAGTGAGAAGAAAACATGGAAGGAGGTGAAAATTTGATACCGGTACCACATCAATGGGTTCCATGGGAAAGGTTGAGGCGTTAGGATGTGAAGAGCAGCACATCTCATCAAAACCATAGTCTGAGGGTCTTTGCGATCTATTGCTCGTGTCCTAGATGGTAGTCGCATATGACGCATCTTCTAGAGGACAATGCATAACATATCAATCACATATTTTGCTGGTTTGCATCACCCAGTAGAACATGTTCCTCGCGAACAACCATCTATTCGAAGATCAGTAACCCCGTCCGCGATCGTGTCTCATGACTTGGAATATGCTTGCGATCACTACGACTTTTTTAGTCGATGCAGTAACAGCCAGCAAGGACTTTGAAGTTCATGGGCTTGCGATCTCAACGTGGTTTCCGCTTCGAGAAGGCACGCCCCTGGCACACCTGCCTAGACTGCCCAAACACGTGCGTCGCTTTGCTCTCACCTCACCCCACATCATCTCATTTCACTTTCACTCCACCGCTCACCCTGACACAACGCAACATCCTTCACCTTATGACCTCACGCACGTTCTGCAGTGCTACTGCGCGTTGACACTACCTTGGTCGCCCACACTCCTCGACGCTCACCACAATGGCGATCCATCCGGACTTTCCTGGCTTGAAAGCGCAAGTCATTGTCAACGGCGAGTGCCTCGAGGAGTACGACGACGATAATGGGCCGCAACCGAGGACACTGACGAAGTTTTTCGAGGTCGTCTCAGACGCTAACTTCGGTGTGCGATACACCATTCCCAAAGGTCTCACGGGAATATATGGCACGAAGGTCCGCTTTAATATTGATGGCAAGGACGTTGGCGGTCGCAATCATCCTCGAGAAGCGCTTCTGGTACATGGTAACATGAATCGATTCGACTCCGTTACTACCCAGGACGGCGGAATGTCCTACAGACAGAAATTCCGCTTCTCTGCGCTTCAGATAGGCAGGGGTAGTGCTTTCTCTACATTGATACTTTGCTAACTTCTCCAGATGAGGAAGATCGCCAGTTCGACGAGGAAGTGTCTCGACAGCTTCAGAAAGTCGGCAACATCACCCTTGTGTTCAGGGATGTCGACAGGATAACCGATCATCCACCATCTCAATCCAAAAAGCCTCGCAGTGTACCTCGTCATGACGGATCGGGTGCAGGGCCCAATTCTTAAGAGTAGGCTATCAGCATTCGATAAGGTCGCGGAGAAGAACATGAAGGGTAGCGCGAAATCTCATCAAGCCAGGTTTTTGATCTCTTATCCTGAAGCCACTCGACAAACTGACGTGAACAGCCTTGATGCGCCTCAGCTTAAGGGACCATGCACGTCCTCTGACGAAGGCCATCGTTCCTACCACGGCGGAGAAGTACTCGCCATCTTTGTGTTCAAGTATCGTTCAACTTGTGAGTGCATAGTCTCAGGGGTCTTTCGAACTACACTGACTGGAGATCGACAGCTGCGCTGAAGTCACTCTACATCCTCCGTCCAGCCTCCGAGCCAGTTGCATCACCAGCACCAGCACCAGATGCTCGAAGCGCCATCGCCGATATGGGCAGGGATGAGCTGATAGGAATGGCCCTAAAGCAACAGGAGAACGCAGAAGAAGGAGTTCAGGTCAAGGAAGAGAATATGACGGCCATCAAACATGAGGCGGATAGGACTGTCTTCGGAGGCGACGTGGAGTTCGTGAGCAGAAAGCGAGTGAAATGCACTCCAAAAGAACAGGACAAGGTGATCGACCTGACTTGATGGACAACTGGGAATAGTCAAAGGGCCGATGGGGAAAATGTGACTCAAAAGGCGCGGCGGCGGTTAAACATGAGAGGCCACCAAGACTGCAAGCAAGGACATACATATCTAAGATACTTCTCCACATCTACAAACTCACAACTTGCTCTTCTCCACCCTCTTGAACAACACATCGCTATCCGGATACGGGTCAACGGTGATCTGGTTCAGCGGGTTCAGCTCGCTCGCCCTGTGGAACATATCCTCATACACCTTTCCGTCCGCGCGCCCAAGACTGCTATCCAGCACCCAGTCGTCAAAGCCCCAGCTATCCACAAGCCTGACAGCATGCGGCCGAATATCCTTCAAAAGCTGCATGACCGCATTCGTCCTTGCCAGCTGGATCTGCAGCTTCGAGCACGCGGCACTTGTGTAGAACTCACTCGCCTCCTGCTCCAGCGTATGCAGTGCAAACAGCCTGAACAACTTCATCAACACATCGAGCGTCTCCTTGCCAATGCTGCCCTCTTTCTCGATCTTCTTGAGCGCCGCGAGGTTGTTCTTGACGATCATCCACTGCGCATGTGCCTTTGACAGGCGGTAGAAGTCGACGAGCAGGTCGTTCCAGGCCTTCTTCTGTTCGTCGCGGTGCTTGCTAGCCTCAAAGGTGAGGAAGGACGTGCGCCACGCGAAAGCTGCGACGAGGTCTTCGTTGCTCCCAATGATGTCGAAGGCGCAGCCAACGTTTTGGCGCTGATGAAAGTCGGTCAGGATGCGGGTCGTGTCGTTTGTCGGGGCTTGTTTGTTGAGGACGGAGCGCGCGGATTTGAGGAGCTGGCTTAAGTTAGTGAAGCTCATATTGATCGATAAAAGGGGAAAGACTTACGTATCGTGCGACCTGCTGGGTCAACATGTAGTTGTCGCCCTCCCAGGTTGTGGTTGGGAGATAGTCAGCGTACCACGGACCGATACCGCTGCGAAAGTTGTCAGCCAACACATCAACGAGATCAGAAATTGGAAGCATACCTGAAACTGGAGTAGCCGTGTCCACCACAGGCTCGTCGGCATACCTCAAGACCCTCCGCTGCAATGCTACTGCTAAGCGATTTCAGCGCGCACGAAGAAGCATGCAGGTCTGCAAGCAGATCGCTGCCTGACTGCACCTCCTCCGGCCCAGCTCCTCGAGTGGTCGGCTTTGCACTGCTCTCGCTCATCATCTTCTTGTTCTCTTGATACTGGTCCATCATCGACTTCCCAGTGAAGTGGAGGGCAAAAGTGGCAGCCAGTAGGGGAAGAAGTCGAATCTGCACCATGGTGTAGTTCAGCACTGGCGTCTCAGCTTCGCCTGCTGGAGCATCACGGTCTTGGAATTGGCGGCGAACGGCGGCATAACGCGTCGCGATGGTAACACCTCGTGCCAGAACACTACCAGCCTGCATGACGATGGTCGAGCGAACCCAAGTCAGAGTACCATAGACGAGCGTAGGAGAACCACGGCGGGCGAACTTGTTAGTCTTGGGGTCGACGTGCGAGAATCGAGCCAGCATGCTGATGTGCGGAACCTTTACCTTATTGAAGAGCAAAAAGCCGTTGTCCATGGTATTGTAACCAAACTTCGGCCCAATGTCGCCAACGTGGATGTTCTCCAGAGGTTCGTGAGTCTTCAGGTCTCGAACCTGAACGCAGAAAGGTGTTGGGCCGTAGGACTTGCCATCGATCATGAGCTGTGCCATGACAACGGCATAATTGGCAGTGCGTCCGAGGCTAGAGGTGTATGTACGAAGTCAGTGTATATCTCATATGCAGTTCGTACATGGGCCTCTCTTACGAGCCGATCCACCACTTACTAGCGGTAAGATGTGGGGAGTGGATGGTGAAGGTCTTGTCGTCGGCATTCCAGGTAGCGGTTGTCTCGAGTCCACGAACATTAGAGCCGTGGCCAAGCTCTGTCTGAGCATAGCATCCGATGATCTTGTACTCTTCGGCCTTTGTTAGCCACTTCTCTTGTTGCTCTGGAGTTCCCTGCTCGCCAAGCGTAACCTGGTATGTTTAGCACATAGCCGACTTGGATGATGACAACTGAACCAACCTTGAACATGCTGTCGTGAAGGCCATATGGGCCTGGCTCTCCAACAAGCCCGGTAGCAGTCATGAACTCGTCTTGCGACCAATTGTGCTGCTTCTTCAAGATCCGTAACCTCTTCTCCCTTGCCAATGCACGTTCAAATCGGTCTGTCCGGCCCATGAAATAGTTTTGAGACTTGTCAAACACCTTCTCAGCTTTCAAGGTATTCAGAATCTTTTGCCTCGTCTTGATGACTTCTTTAGTATGGAGAAGTTCTTCAAGCTGCTGGACAGGGACATTGGAGCTGGCGCGCTCGGCAGCAAGCAGCTCATGCCCTTGGGCGCCCGAAGGCTTCAATTGATTGACCCAGCTTGGTGTTGGTGCCATTGTAAAGTGGTAGAATTGCTCGATTCGTGATGTGATAAGAACGTGATGGAATTGAAGGACACGCGAGACAAGACGTCGATGGTGACGCGCTCGAGCTGGAGATCGCCGTGGCTACCGAAGATGGCCGAACCGAGGTATTTCTAGATGCGGTCTGGCCCTAGAAGCTCGTCGGCCGATGGCTTTGGAACGATTGTACGGGTCAAATCGCACCTGTTAACTACAACTACATATTTCATTCACCAGAACAATGATAGCGGCTTGTTTGACTGCTTGATGTTCCGCTGGTTGATGCATGTGGTGGAACATCTTCAGCACAGATCACACCAGAAGTCCCTTGTTGCTTTGTGACTCATTTTATGCTCCCTTTATACACCTCTTCATTCATGTGTGTTACGTGCCATTCTCCATGCATCTCTGATTAAACAGCGTTCTTGGACCTCGCAGAGCTCTCGCTGCGTTCTAGTATGACTCTGACCCGTTCCATCTTTGCATCAAGACAGTTTACATCCTCGCTTGTGTGGACCAAACACGGACTTTTGTTTTACGGGTGGAACAAGTAGAAGTACCCGAAGTCGCGTTGCCACAAATGTAAAATGAACTATCATCTGTGATATTGAGCGAGTACATGGTAGTTAGTGGATGTCTCAAGTATCTGACAGCTTCTGTTGATGGCGGCGTCATCCGGGTAATTGCGCAATACCTCTTCTCGCCGCGAGATATCCAAAGGCCTAGTCTCGAACATTCGCTCGAGAATCCATTGGTGGGAAGGTCTCGCCAGCGCAAGTAAACGGGCTGGTGCCTCATACCATAGCCTGGCTTCGTGCGATGGCACGCGACTCACTGCTGTCCTGGAAGCGCTGTGCACCGCCTCATGGGAATAGCTTTGGAAAGATACGAAGCAGACGACTGCTCGCGTAGATTAGAAAGCGCGTAGCTCCACCGCAGCATGGCAAGAGGAACGAGTGACGATTGCGCGCAGTCTCTGCCGCAGCCTTTTCGACTGCGTAGCCACAGGTGCTAGGCCCCACTAAGCGTAGGTCGCGCCTGCCTGGCTGCTGTCAGGACCGTTCGTTCCTCTCATCACGGCAAGTCCTCCTGGACTGCGACGCCCCACGAGCCAAGAGTGCATTTGTCTTCCTCCAAATCCCCAGACCTCGAGATATCTCTGCGCCTGCCCTCACCTAGGCACTGCCTCGTTTGCTTTGACTGCCGTGTGTCGATATTCTGGCGGTAGTAATCAAAACATCACCCAGCCGCAGCACGTCCCCCACCTCTCCCTCTACACCATCCCACGGCACGACACGGCCGCAATATCCTTCTCGCACCTCGCGACCCCGCCGCACCTCGACCCCACCTATTCCCTCTCTTGCTTGTATAAGCAATGGGTCAGACACTCAGCGAGCCAGTCGTGGACAAGGTACGTCCATTCAATGCCGTCCCCCGCCCCCGCACCGGGTTTCTGCGCAGTCTTTCACCCAGCAACGGCGCCGCGCAGAACCTTGCAGGACGCGCAAATTTTCTAGAAGGACGCCCTTGCTAATGCGGTTCTGTGTGGCAGCACTCGGAAAGCGGCGATGGCGACACGCTCATCTTCGGCACGTCCTCGATGCAGGGCTGGCGCATCAGCATGGAGGACGCCCACGCCTGCCTGTTGGACCTCAAGGTGGCCACCGAGGGAGGCGAGCCTACTGCTGCCGAGAAGCGACTGGCCTACTTCGGTGTATACGACGGACATGGCGGAGACAAGGTTGCCATCTACACCGGCGAGCATCTCCACGAGATCGTAACGAAGCAGGAAGCATACAAGGAGGGTGACCTAAAGAAGGCTCTCCAGGACGGCTTCCTGGCTGCCGACCGCGCGATTCTGAGTGGTAAAATATGCCAGATTTCCTCAGTTGCTGGCTGGCAGGGCTGATTCATTGCACAGATCCCAAGTACGAAGAAGAGGTTTCTGGCTGCACTGCAACCGTCGCCGTCATTACCAAAGACAAGATCTACTGCGTATGCCACTTCTTGTCAAGTCTCCCCTCGTATTCGCGTGGTCTAATTTCGCGCAGGCCAACTCGGGCGACTCAAGAACCGTTCTCGGAGTCAAGGGCAGAGCAAAGCCCCTCTCCTTCGACCACAAGCCACAAAACGAAGGTCAGATACTGCGCGCCGACTGTGCGACTGCTCTAACATCACACAGCCGAGAAGGCTCGTATCCAAGCTGCCGGTGGATTCGTCGATTTCGGGCGCGTCAACGGCAACCTCGCACTGTCGCGTGCCATTGGCGACTTCGAGTTCAAGAAGAGCGCGGATCTTCCCCCGGAGCAGCAGATAGTGACTGCCTTCCCCGACGTCGAGATCCACGACATCAACGACGACGACGAGTTCCTTGTCGTTGCTTGCGACGGTCAGTCTCCTTGCTTGGATGACGATGGCCACGGCTGACCGTACTCTAGGTATCTGGGACTGCCAGTCTTCACAAGCTGTGATCGAGTTCGTTAGGCGCGGTATCGTCGCAAAGCAGCCGCTGGAGTCCATCTGCGAGAACATGATGGATAACTGCCTCGCCTCGAACAGCGATACTGGAGGGGTTGGTTGCGACAACATGACTATCACCATCATTGGTCTACTGCACGGAAAAACAAAGGAACAGTGGTACGAGGACATTGCGAAGAGGGTTGCGAACGGAGAAGGCCCATGTGCGCCGCCAGAGTACGGCAAGTCAGAGAATCCAGCCTCTCCTTCCTCAGAGGGCGAATAGTTCAGACTCTAATAGATGTATGCAGCTGAGTACCGTGGCCCCGGCGTACATCACCGCATTGATGATGACCCAGATGATATCGATATGGATCTTGACCAGCGTTTCCGGCCCAACCCCGGACAAGGCGGCCGAATCATTCTTCTTGGTGACGGCACAGAGATCTCCACCGATGCGCCCGACAGTGACATGTTCGACCACGAAGACGAGGACAAGGATCTTGACTCGCAGGTTGACAAGTACAATAAGGAAGAGTCGAAAGGGCGAGAAGGTACCCCGGGCCCGCCATCGAACAGTGCCCAAGTGACCGAGTCACCGTCTTCCGTGCAGACGGAGCACTCGGACTCTCCAAGTCAGACACTGAAAGACGTTCAAGGCGATAAAAAGCCCCTCGTAGATACCGAGGCAAGCTCAAAGTAGTACGGCGCGGTGAATGGTGGCCGTTGCACGCCCGTGGATGCTGTATCAGCTTGGGGCCAGGTCGCAGTACACCAGACCTTAGCAGGAAGGTTGTTGATACGGTACGCGACGAAGGTGTTCCCATTCAGTGCCAAACCACGGGTCACGAGAACGAGCCTCGGAGAACGAGAGTGGCCATTGTAACGAAGCGATACCTGGCGTTTTAGACAGCCCGCCATCCTAACCTATTCATCTTTTGCGCGCCATTCTCGCGACGGTTTTCTACGGTGCTGTGACGACGCGGTGTTTGTTTGCTAACAAATACCCTTGGTAGTTACGTCAGGCATCGTGCGCACAACAGGCAAGTATAGCGAGGCCAGGCTCCAGGTTTGACCGATGAAGCTGTGCTTACACCTTCGTCTTCTTTATTCATCATAGCTTGCTTGTTACGTGCATCAACGGATAATCCTTTGCATCGTCCTCCAGAGCGTTTTTGTTGATCTGCTCGATGTGCTGAAAGCCAGCCACATTCATCAGAATATCGAATTCGGCCAACAAACTCCGCATAACATGCCTCACGCCCACTTCGCCCATGATAGACAGTCCCCAGATCCAAAGTCGACCCACGAACACGAACTTCGCACCCAATGCGATGGCTTTGAAGACGTCGGATGCAGAGCGCACGCCCGAGTCGTACATGATATAAGTCCTGTCTCCAACAGCTTCCACAACGTTAGCCGAGTCCAACACGCACGGAAATTCGACACACTTACCGGTCACAATTTTGCACAACGCGTCCAAACTCGCCACGGCGCCATCGACCTGTCTCCCCGCATGATTACTCACCACAATCCCATCGAATCCCTTCTCGACCGCCATCTCCGCATCCTTCACACTCTGTATGCCCTTCAAACAAAACGGCTTGCCTCCCGTCATCTCCTTCCAAACTTTCATCGCCCACACAGCCTTCTCCCACGTGTGCGCACGCCCATGCCACACGTTGTCAATCCACAAGGCGCCGGCCTCGTTCGGCATGGTCTTTGTATCGATCCCGTTTTCCTTGAGTCTCTTCTGGAACACCGCATCACTGAGCCCCAGATCTGCGCCGGTGCCGTGGTAAAATGCGTAGTTGGATGTAGTTACATCGTCGTGCCGCCAGCCTAGCTGCCACGTATCCAGCGTCAGTATGCACGCGGTGTATCCGCTATCCGCCGCTCTTTGTAGTAACGAGCGCGTGAGTTCATCGTCGTGGGGCATATATAGCTGGAAGAAGCGAACCGCGCTGCCTTCCCCTTCGGATCCTTTCTTCGCGCCAGCATCGTTGGCAGCCGCGACGTCTTCAACTGGCTGGCTCCCCGCTGTGCTGAGACAATACGGCAGGCCTAGTTCGCCGGCTACAGTGGCAACGGGCAGTTCGCCGAGCGGGTGGTATATCTTGTTGATGCCGATTGGGGCGAAACCAATTGGGGCGGGGACTTTGTGTCCGAAGATTTCCGTCGCGGTGTCGCGCTGGTTGGTGTCGACGAGCATGCGGGGGACAATGCGGTGGCGGTAGAAGGCTTGTCGATTTACCGTGTGCGTGTGTGACTGTCCTGCGTTGGAGCTGGCGTAGAGCCAGCCGTTTTGGGTGAGTTTCTGCTTTGCGAGGGATTCGAGAGCAGCGGGATCTGGGAGGGAAAAGGTTAGCAATCTCTGGGATGGTTGCAGTTGGCGGGCATGCTGACATACCAGTGTTGAAGAGGGGTACTTCGCCATGGTTTGTTTTCATAAAGTTCTCTCGCTGGTAGAGCGCGTACTCTGGCGTTTTGCGAATCTCGCGGTTGGGGGCTTTGGGATCCATTGGGAATGTACGGAATAAGTCGAGTTGTCTGTCCGACCTGCAAAAGGTGTGTCTGCAGCCCATTCGAGATATTTCAACGGCGCCGGCGCGCCCGGCATGATGCTCATCATGGTGACGCCGTGGGGATGACGAAACGACTGTATGGGAGCCTCGGAGATGATTTGGAAACACCGGGGTCAGGGGAGCAGCTGAGCAAGGCTTCTCGAAAGCACAGCATTGAAGTAGAGCACTAACCTATGCATACTTATTGGAGAAGCTGGCGAAAGACAAGGAGTGTGCGAGTGGTGAAGTGCAGGTGCAGGTGCAGGCGTCTAGTCCAGATGGAGTGACCGCCGCAGGGATGGCCAGAGCGCGACTCCACCACCACCAGCAAAGCATGGTTGCAAGCAACATCACAGCACGCAATGTTCGCGCAGTACTAACAAACAGGAATCTCACGACCGACCAGCAAGAAGGAGCAACCCACATTCCAGAATGTCGGTCATTCTGTGCACAGGCGGCTATGATCATACTATCCGGTTCTGGGAAGCCCTCAGCGGCATCTGCTCCCGCACCATCCCCCACCCCGACTCGCAGGTGAACCGCCTCTGCATCTCGCCGGACAAGCGCTACCTCGCCGCCGCCGGCCACCACACGGTCAAGCTCTACGACATCAAGTCGACCAACCCAAACGCCATCCTGACCTTCGACGGGCACACGTCCAACATCACCGGCGTCGCATTCCACGTCGAGTCCAAGTGGCTGGTGACCAGCTCCGAGGACGGCACAGTCAAGATCTGGGACACACGCAGCGGCAATGTGCAGCGGAACTACACGCACGGCGTGCCCGTGAACGACGTGGTGATCCATCCGAACCAGGGCGAGCTGATTAGCTGCGACCGGGGCGGCAATGTCAGGATCTGGGATCTGGGCGAGAACAAGTGCAGCCACCAGCTGATACCCGAAGACGACGTCAGCGTCGCGAGCGTGACGGTGGCGTCGGATGGGAGCATGGTGTGCGCGGGCAACAACACGGTGAGCCTCAACACCACGACCGTTGCAGCGACCACGTGCGGCCATGCTAACATGGACGCCACAGGGCAACGTCTACGTCTGGCGTATGATCCAGCGCCACGACACCACCTCCATCATTCCCGTCTGCAAGTTCGCCGCCCACGGCACATACATCACCCGCGTCCTGCTCTCGCCCGACGTGCGCCACCTCGCGACCTGCTCCGCCGACCACACCGCCCGCATATGGTCCCTCGACACCGCGGTGCCGCACAACCTGCAGCCGGGCGACAACTTGCCTGCAGCCGCTGAGCGGGACCCCGCTGCCTTTCCCCTGGAAACCACACTGCATGGCCACCAGCGCTGGGTATGGGACTGCGCCTTCAGCGCGGATAGTGCGTATTTGGTCACAGCGTGCAGCGATCACTACGCGAGGCTTTGGGAACTGGGCAGCCAGAGCATTATACGCCAGTACAACGGGCATCATAGGGGCATTGTGTGCGTCGCGCTCAACGATACCGCTGTGGGCAATTAGGAGTGCCCCGCCGGGGGCGAAGAAGACATGAGAGGCTGAATCTTTTGTGGCATAGCGAGGGCGTTACGGTATACGGTACTTTTGGGCAAGACTTTGGCGTGGTGAACAGGGAAGCCCGGAGGAAGGTGTCTTTTGGCTTTTTGCGATCGACACGAGGAGTAATCGGGGGACTTGATACCATGTAGGCATGTACGTTGGGCAGTCAAGAAGGTGCTTAATACACATTTTGGAAGAGTAGAGACACTTATGCCATTCCTTCCACAACGCCATGCTATGTATGCCTCCTCGCCTGTAAACCTTATTCTTCTCTTCTCAACAGCACCAACACCAACCAATTATTCCCAAACGCCATGCGAGAACGCTACAATATGCAAATCCCCGTCCTTTGTCCCACCTTAACCAACAACGACCCCGGAATAGTATACTGCACTAACGACACAATAGACGATATCGACATTCACCATTCAACGTCCCAACAGCCCCGAAAACCAGTTTGCCAAATGCTTGCTGCTCATACTAGGCGTAAAGCTCACAACACTATCCCTATCCGAGTCTCTATCCCTCATCCTCTGCCGCTCGGGCGTGTGCGGCTTGTAGTCTGCGGGCTCGGTCATGCCGCGGCTCCGTGAAGGTGTGCCCTTGTCCTTGCCGCGGAAGCTGAGGGACTTGTGCGCGCGACTGTGCCGTCCCGTGAATGTTGGGGTGGGCGTGTCTCTGTCCTGTAGCACAGGCTCGTCTCTCGGCTCGATGCCCTGTGACGAGTAGATCGATCCAGTGTCCAGTGAGCCATCGACGACGCGGATAGTAGCCGTAGCCGGGGTGGTAATAGCAGGCGCGACGATATTGGACGCATTTGCTAGGATCGGCATAGCAGGATGGCCGGTCTTGACCCACGGCCGTATGGTGTACTCATGATGAGGCGGGCCTGTGGCATTTGGCATCAGCATAGAGAAGAAGAGTATGTTGAAAGGTGGGAAGAAAGGCATCACGAGGGGTTTGCACCACCTTCAGACGTCTCTTCCTTGCCCTCTTCCTGACCCTCTGCGTCGCCGTTCTGCTCTGCGCCTTCGGCATTAGCAGCAGCGGCGGCGGCGGCTTCGGCGGCGGCCTGTCTTTCTCTCTCCTGCTTTTCTGCTTTGGCCTTGAGACGCGCAGCCTCGCGTTCCGCGAACTCCTTACGAGCGCGTTCGTCTTTGGCTCTGCGGAGTCGCTCGACTTCTTCTACCCCGCCACTTTTCTTGAGCTTGCCCTCCTCGACAAAATTGCCTAGCTCGCGCTTGAACTCGTCGTCGTTTCTCGTTGCGAGGTCACGCTGGCGCGCTCTTTCGGCGCGCTCGATGGCTTCGAGTCTGCTTTCGTGGTTTGGCTGCAAAGCTTTGACTTCACCAAGAACACCGTCGCGGGCTTCACGTGGGTCGACAACCTTGTCGAGAGCGATTGCATTGAGCATATTTCGACCGCTAGCCGAGCGCGTGCCTTTGCCTTGCTCTTTCTCCGTTTCCAGATTTTGCTGCTTGGTGGCTTGCTCCACCAACTCGAGCGTCTGAGCAGCCTTCTCAAGATCGTCTTGCAAATCAGCAGCAAGCTCTTCCTGCATGGTGAGCATATCCCGCTCTTCGCAGACAGTCTGCAGCTCCTGTTCCCAGATCTTGGTCCACAGTGGCTTCTCTTTCGTTAGGAAATCTTGCAGCTTCTTGAGTTCAGCAGTGGCGATGGAAAGATCCTTGGCCGTGACCTCAAGTTGGCGAGGGAGTGGTCGAACACCTCGCTGGACGACATCCTTGCGGAGGTCCTCGACGAGATCTTGCAAGTCGTCGACTCTGTTGACAATCTTTTCGGAATCATCCTGCAGCGATTTCTTGCCAGTGTTAATGTAAGCTCGTCCGGTGTCTCCGTCCAATGTAGGTAATGCTGCTTTTACAGCCGTAGACTTGACGGCATTGGCCTTGGTACGTATGTTTGACATGCTCGCCTGAATATCAGAGACGAAGGAAGAGTATGTCTGTCGCACGACGGCTAGGTCGCGACGAAGAGACTGCACCTCACTGAGCTGCGCGGCAGAGACGACTCCGCCTTCAGCAGGAATGCCAGCTTGCGGCGGTCTAGGTGACATCAGAGCTGAATTGCGTGCAGATGTCATTGGAGGCGCGGCAGCAATGCCAGCAATTTCTCTTGCGGTCTGCTGTTGACGCTCTGCAACACGCTGGATAGTGGACTGCTGGTCGTCGACGACCGTCTTGATGCTCTCGACCAGGCGACTAAGCCCTCCAAATTTATCGTCGATGTGACTCTTCACTTCGTCTAGCTGTTCGACATTGAGAACAAGCACGCAACGGTCCTTGACGTCGTTGATGTCTTCGAGCTCGTAGCGCACGCCCGAGACCGGGTCCTGCACGTGGATCTCAGGCAGCTCGCCGTTGCGGTGAGTGTCCCATGCAAATTTTTCAATGAAGGCAAGCTGTAAGCGGCCAACGGACAGATCAAATCCGTCAGTGAAGACATACTTCTTGATCTTGCTTTTGTACTGAAGGAAGAGAGTAAGTTCGTTCCCAGGCTGAGGCGATTGATCGGGTATGAACTGCTGGGGTTGCGGCGAAGGCGACTTTGCTCTCCGCGAGCCTGCCCGTGATGGTAGAGACGCAGGCTTCAGCGACTCCTTGGCTGGCGATTGTCCTCCGTTCATGCCCAGAGGCTCAGATAGAGGCCCACTGATGGTCGCCCCTAGCACAGGCTGCTCGCTTTCTGCAAAAGTCGGCTGGGGGCCTATCTTGTCCTCTGGCGTCTTCTGGGTAGGGCTGTCCTCGCGGTCAAGCTCCTGGGGAGGCGTTATGCTTGGTAGTGAGCTCTGGGCGCTCTCCTCGGAGATGCGCCTCGAGATGTCGGTGGCGCTGTCGAATTTGGTGTCGACGGCTGGGCGCTGTTGGTGGGAGCGTTGGCGGCTGTGCATCATCGACTGCCTCGTGCGAACGGCGTTCATGGACTCGCGCACATCCCGGCCCCTATTCGGTATGGGAGAGTTCTGCACGGGCGGTATCGCAATGCCGTTGGTGCCCAGGTGCTTCTGGATCTGGTACTGGGAGAAGCGGCGCGAGGCTCGCCGCTCCAGCTCGCCGCCTCGCTGCAGCGCCGCGAGGGCGTCTTCCTGCTTCGGCGGCGGTGGCGGCGGCGGGAAGTCGACGGGGTAGTTGTGGTTTTGCGGGGGCTCTGGGGTCCTGGGCATGGCGTCGTCGGTCGGGTAGGGCGCGATGACGGGTATCTGCTGGGCCGTCGTGCTGGACAGCGAGGAGTCGGTTGACACGTGGCTGGCGGCGGTAGAGCGGCTGGCCTTTGGGTTGGCGGGCAGCGAGTCGTATTTGGAGGGCGAGGAGCGGCCACCCGTGGGCGTGGCCGTGGACGACGAGCGCGGTGGCAGGTCGGGCCCGGCGGCACCAGCAGCAAAGTCGACGCCCACGCCCACGCCCACGGCCTCGCCGCGTGAGGGCAGACGCGTGCTCTGGGTGCGCTGCTGCGGCGGCTCGTCGGCGGTGAGGGAGCCATCGCGGCCGGTGCGCTGGCGCAGGCGCTGCTGCTTCTTCTTCAGGCCGTGCAGCAGGTTGATGATGATGTCGCGGATGCGCGGCAGGAAGTTGTCGAGGCTGGCCTGCGAGGCCTCTTGGCTGAGCGTCTCCTCGAGGATGCCGCGCAGCAGCTCGGGCACGTTTCCGAGGTCGGCCGTGTCGACGCCGATGGCGTTGAAGGCGCGCGAGGCAATGTTGAACTCATAGCCCAGGCGCACGTAGACGTCCGACACCTCGCTCTCCGTGGCCGTCCCGCGCGACCATAGCGTCAGCGTCTCGAGGAGCTGCTTCGTGGCGACGAGCAGGTGTGTGACGGACTTTTCGATTTGTGAAAGCTGCTGCTGCGGCTGCATTTGGCGGTAGTCAGCGGCTGCAGTTGGGGGGTGATAATCATTGGGGGGGGGGGGGA
>Ga0265797_10003403_pt1 | contig 25426 bp, 27 predicted proteins | sample P2T30metagenome_FD_192433 | JGI IMG/M metagenome (GOLD analysis project Ga0265797, IMG submission 192433) | Plant litter microbial communities from East Loma Ridge, Irvine, California - P2 T30 | ecosystem: Environmental > Terrestrial > Plant litter > Unclassified | place: USA: California... | reverse complement strand
TCCCGGCTCGATTGTGAGGTACAAGTATGCGGTATTCCATTTCTTTTTAAACTTTCATCATCATCTTCTGTTACCTTTGCTTCCTGTCCGATCTAGCTATCAGTCTCCAAGCTACCACGAAAAGACCTTGCTTCAGAGCTTCCAGCACATTACATCAGAGAGGATTTCTTGGGCTCGAATAGCTCTTACACAGCAGAGAATCTTCTGCAGCCAGTTCAAAAATGTCATCTTTCATGCGATCTGCGCCTCGTGCGCTGCGTCAGCTTCGCACTCCCAAGATTGCCAACAAGATCGCCCCATTGACCTCGATCCGCACCCAAACGCACGACCACCGCGACCCTCCTAAGGGCAACCCTATCATCTCCGACCGCTCTCCTCCAGACCCACCCAAAGAGGAGGCCGCTGCACTGAAAGACAACTATAAGTCTGGCTCTTACCTAGGCACCACCAAGCGTCTGCCTGAGTTCAATCTGAACGATAGAGTGGTGCTCGTTACGGGTGCTGCGAGAGGTCTTGGTCTTGTGCAAGCTGAGGCATTGCTCGAGGCTGGCGCGACGGTTTACGCTCTTGATAGGCTGCCAGAGCCTAGTGCGGACTTTTACAGAGTGCAGCAACGAGCTGCTGAGGAGCTTGGTAAGCATTGATCTGTTTGATCTGGCTCGATTGGCATGAGCTTACATGTTTGGCGCAGGCAACACTCTCCACTACCGCCAAATCGACGTCCGAGACGTGCAGGGCCTCAACACAGTTGTCAAGAGCATTAGTGACGCACAGGGCAGACTCGATGGCCTGATCGCCGCAGCTGGTATCCAGCAGGAGACTTCTGCTCTTGATTACACACAAGCGGACGCAAACATGATGTTCGAGGTCAATGTTACTGGTAAGCTAGCTTGACCCAAAGTCTTGCATTTTGAAGGTACTGATTGTAATCTATAGGTGTGTTCATGACCGCCCAAGCCGTGGCAAAAGAGATGATCCGCTGGGGCAACGGCGGCAGCATCGCCATGATCGCCTCCATGAGCGGCTCCGTCGCCAACCGCGTAAGTACATTGAAAGAGCGTCCACCTTACGTGACTTCCTTCTAATATTCTCCACTAGGGCCTCATCTGTCCAGCCTACAACGCATCGAAAGCCGCCGTCCTCCAACTAGGCCGCAACCTCGCTTCCGAATGGGGCTGCTACGGCATCCGCGTGAACACGATTTCGCCCGGCTACATCACGACTGCGATGGTGGAGGCGCTGTTCGAGAAGTATCCTGAGCGCAGGCGCGATTGGCCGACGCAGAATATGCTGGGCAAGCTGAGTGTACCTGAGGAGTACAGAGGTGCGGCGGTGTTCTGCATCAGTGATGCGAGCAGCTTCATGACAGGCAGTGATCTCAAGATCGATGGTGGACACACTGCGTGGTGAGAGTGGCATTTGGCGAATGCAGCGTTCTAAGCGGCTTGTTATTTAGCGCAAGTGTTTGTCTTTGGGCAACTGCGAGCTCTTCTCATAGATATGCGAACTCTCATAGCGCTTGATATGAATTTTGTTGCTACTGAGTCAGAAACTGGAGTAGGCGAAGTCGGGTCCGGGCCTCGCGCGGTAAACGGTATAGTATAATGCATAGTAATCCTCTTTCTAGGTTACAGATATTTTTACATCCTTTGGCCTGTGGCGATGCTTCCCAAACCGATCATTTATTATCGTGCATCAGCAGCATGCACCTGTTTCTTCGTGCAAAATCCGTGCTCTTCCTAAAGCTGCGGTCCTGAAGCGAGATTCCATGAACATATGTCTCTCCAAAATGCTGTTTTCTCCGACGTAGACCGTTCTGACATGTGCTGTTCCATCCCGTGTCCGTCTTGGCTCCTCACTGGGACTCTGGGAAAACACCAAGATCCAGAGTTTACCCGCATGTTCATCAGTTCTGTCGGATCAATGTCGTGTCGATCGACCTTTCCAAGCGATTTAGGCGCCTTGAAGCTTGTAGGCAGTGGGTTTCCGGGCATTTTGCGCAAGACCGTGGTCGACAACCAGCGTGGCTCCAGTGTGCGTTTCAACAGACTTTCGGTTCAGCGTGGTTGCATAGCTTCCTGAACCTCGATAGAAGTGCTCCGAAACGAGGACCCTGCTGACAATGCAAAGGGCGCTGGTAGCTCTTGCTGTTCAACACTGCAGCGCCGTATTGTATTCGACTTCGTACTGTTCACCGAAACCATCTCATTTCGCAGCATCCACAACTCCCACTCCCTGGCCAACAACTTCTACCGCCGGCGCAGCAGCTTCCTCCCCATCCTCACTCTGCCCTCTCCCAGTATGCTTCTTCTGCTCCACGCCCAAAAACTGCCTCTGGAACAACACCCAGCTCGTAACAATGAAAATCGGCACCGCGCAGATAATCGCGATCACGCGCCGCGAAGCAGGCTTGTAGCGCGGGTCGAGGACTCCTTCGCGGGCGACTCGTAGAGATGCTGCGGCGCCGCGCGCTGGGTCGAGAGGTTCGCGGTAGAGGAAGTCGCGGACTGGTTCTGTGGGAGGTTCGGTTGTGGGTTCGGGGTATGCTGGTGCTGGTGCTGGTTTGGGGGCTTTTGGAGGGAGGGGACCGGTTCTGTAGGCTTTGACGGGGGGTGGTGCTGTTGCGTAGGTGCGGATGGGCGCTGAGATGCGTATGCGACGAAGCATTGTGAAGAGATGTATTGGTGTGTAGTCCTTTGTTGAAGGTGGAATGAATGTGTTGGTATACATGTATTTAGCCTCTCTTTTGAGAAGTTGCCGCTGCCGATCGGAGCTAGAGGGCTTCACGGTGGTGTTGGTACTTGTGACTTTCTTGTACATATTTCCACTAACACCTTACACTACATCCTACTTCATACAAACACGATACCTACATATTCTGCACTGTCCGACATCTTTTCAGCCAACAGTCTGCATCTCAGGCCCATTGGACTACTCTGAATCGATACAGCACGCTGGTGCTATCAAGCCATGTGGTTGACGCGCCTACTTGGACCTGGACCCAGCCTGTAACATAAGAATAATCGCCATGATGAGACCCCAAAGCATACAGCGACTATGGACTACAAGAATCCGGCCTCACTCCTCCACCCGGATCCATCTCACGGCTAGTGCAAGGTGCCGAACGGACCCACTACTTGAACATTCAAGGCGATGGAACCAATATCAGGCGTATCCAACACGCTTGCGGGGCCAGGACCAGGCAGCCATCAAGGAATACCTGGCTGTATCAGACACCCACCCCGCGGTTATCGGGTTTCTCTCTTCTGTAGCATTTGTGCGCGGAGTCACGGGTTACAATTTCGTTGATCGCCACCTGCTTCTTCAAGCCCTCTATGGCGAAGGGGGGTCGGACAATCCGCAGCAGAGACTCGCGATAATCGGCGACATCTTACTTCAATACGTTCTCAAAGATGATTGGTTCCAACTTGGCTTGCCCGCGAGTGAGTCTTCGCGTCGATTTAAACACACGCACTCGTCGTTGCTGACCGTGATCGTATAGGTCAAATTGGAACGGTAGCTGCCCAGGTGGCCACCAACGCCAACTTGGCTGATGTGGCCAAGGAGATTGGGCTTGTGAGACACATCGGCGCTCTTGACCCTAGGATCAAAGAACGCACAGGCGAGCATCATTTGGGGACAATAGTCGAGGCCCTCTTGGGCGCCATACATGAGGACTCTGGAAAAGACATCGCACCCGTGAGGCGCGCTATGCATCAGATGGGACTGGTGCTGCCCAACTGGTTCACGTCCCGCAAATCGGAACCGAATCAACCTGATCTACACGAGGCCAAATCTGAGACGAGTCGACCTGACTTGCACACGATCAGATCTGAATCCGATCGCTTTTCGATCCGGAAAATACACCCCGAAAGAACGCCTCCCAAACGAGAAATCAGAAGACTAAAGTCCATTCGCAAACTTCAAAACAAAATAGACCAGGGTCTATTTGTGAATGAAGACTCAAACCAAGGAAACATTGGGTATCAGTTTCAAACTGTAGAGGAGCAAGTCACGAGCGATGGAGATTTTGAAACACTGGATGCGGCTCGAGCAAGACTCGAGGACATGGACACAGACGAAAAGAGCTCCGAGGACTACGATGCAGAACAGGCCGTTCTCGAAGATGTCGTTGTCGAAGATGCCGTTGTCGAAGGTGCGGACTCAAAGCAAACACATCTTGGAGACCAAGACGCCGATCAGACGCATTTCGAGACTTCAGCGACACACCAAGAAAGCATCGAGCCTACAGCTGCTGAGTTCACCAGCAGCAGCTGGAGAGAACTGACACGAATGAGTGGCGACTCTTCAACGAAGCCCGAGACCGCGCTAAGACAAAAACGCGGCAAATCGCCAGCTACCGACTTCGACAATGCTATAGGAGCGTTTATGATAGAGAGCGATGGCTCCATGGTAGAGCGCGAGCTTGTAGGCGGAAGCGAGTGGCCTGTCCGTCATGGCTGGTTCCCTCAACGCTGCCAAATCACGCTCGATGTTGCACTGCCGAGGAAGAAGGAAGTAGCAGCTCCTGAGCCCGAGCAATTGCAAGCCGCACCCTCACTCGAGGACGTCGCTTCGTCGGAAAAGCCTCCTACGACGAACGAAATAGCATTTGGTGAGCCCGATGGACTGCTGTCCGCCTCCACATCTGACGACGTCGCGCCGAAAGAATCCCTTTCGAAGAAGAAAGCAGCGTCTCGTGAGCCCGATCGACTGCCGGTCGCCTCTACACCCGACGATGTCGCGCTATCAAAAAAGCCTCGTACGACGAAGAAATCAGCATCTCGTGAGCCCGATCGACCGCTGGCCGCCTCTACATCCGACGACGTCGCACTATCGAAGAAGATCCATACGACGGAGGCAGTAGCAGCGTCTGAGCTCGACCAACTGCTGGCCGCCCCAACACTCGACAAAATTGCACTGCCAAAACTCTTACATGCATCGAAGGCAGTAGCAGTTAATGAGCCCCATCGACTGCTGGTCGCCTCTACACCCGACGACGTCGCGCTATCGAAGAAGATCCATACGACGGATGAAGTAGCAGCTTACAAGCCCGACCGACTGCTGGCCGCCCCAACACTCGACGACATTGCACTGCCAAAACTCGCATATACGACGAAGGCAGTAGCAGCTTATGAGCCTGATCGACTGCGTCTGATTGTCGCACCATTGTAAGCTCAATCGACTGATGGCTACTCTGAGATACATGTACCAACGCACACTACGTGCTGCCTGCACTGGCCGCAAAACTTGTACGCATCGGCTTCGCAAGCCTTGTATTGTAGAAACAGATCGCGGATGCGACTGGAGATTTTCCGTCTTCCGCACTTTCATAAATATGTACAATAGCCCTAAACGCCATTTTTATTACACCTGTTATCACATCCTTCGTGGTCCCTACGAGGGAACATGTTTCGACGAAGCCACCGTCCAGTCTTTGGACACATGAATGACGGAAGGCTGGTCCGTCGTCAACTTGCGCTCTGACGAGCCATCGTCGTAGTTGCAGGTATCTTCGTCCTTATCATCCTGTCGCATCAGTCTCAGTCCGGCATACCTAAAGCGATACAAGTAGAGCTGACTTACAAGTTCGATCCACGCTGTGTGGTTCCTTTGGCCTGGCTGACCTACTGCCAATGGGTCGCTTTGATAAGACTTGTAAGCAGCCTGACCGTCGCTAAGACCGTTCTCGCACGACTTTTGCTTGGTCCTCCAGCGGAGGTAGAAGGGTCTCAGCATTGGAATGTTGATGCAGAGGCCTGCGAGCATGAGTTCGATGCTGCATAGCATGAATGTCGTGAGGGAAGTTCCGGTGAGGTTGTTAAGTAGATCAACTGTAAAGATCAACCAGAAGCGGACGATGCCGATAACGACGCAACTGTTCATGTTAGCGGGTGTTCGGGCTGTAAGAGGATAAGGTATGCCATGACTTACGCTGCACCGAGCGCAAAACATGAAATAACGGCCAGCTTCTCCGTCTTGCGCATCTGAAGTTTCCAGACTGATCTGATTGGAAGTGCGAAGACGAACAGATCTGTCAGGACGTTCGTCGCGATCAGCGCCTTGAGGACGAAGATCTGGTCCATGCAATGTCCGATGCGCATCAGAGACCATTGCTGCTGGATGGGGTTGCACAGGAAGATAAAGACGAAGGTGAAGACGATGGCCCAGATGACGACGATTGTCATGCCGGCGAGAATCCAGTTTTTGATGTGGATTGCGAAGACCCGCATGTAGAGGAACAGCTGACTGAGTTTGAGCGCAGCCAGAGTCCAGAGGTAGATCAGCGTGAATGAGAACGTCATCTGGGGACTGGTCAGATGAAGCTGAAAGAGCAAGTACTGGATGGTCTCACCTGCATGATGTAGGGCATGTTGAAAACCACTGCTTTGGATTAGTGTAGATTCCCAGAACGAGTCCAGGAGAGCTCACATTTGGGGTAAACATCCGCCGTCTGGTCAAAATCGACGCCCACGCCGGCCACAAACACTGGTGGAATGTCAGATCGTAATTCATATCGCTCGTCTCAATGGCTCCCATTGGGACCTACCAGCAGCATTCATGCCTATCGTCGTGGAGGAGAGTACCTGAAGCGGTCAGTAACGTATTTCGACGATTGCGTAAATATCGCGATTTCGCGAGGACATACCAGAGCGACAGATGACAGGACGTCATCTGGACCGATGCCAGCGCCTCGCACTCGACCCAGGAGGCGGAAACCGACAACGGCAGCGCAGATTACCCATAGAACTGCGATTGCTATGAGTGAGTCTTGAGCCTGCCTCGTCATGGGGATGTACTTGGCTTGCGCCATGGTCGACAATGCCTGGGTCGATAATGCCTGGAGGTGGAGGAGGGGCGTATGAGGGTTGATGCGAGACTGGGGACGGCAGCGTTCAAGTCATGGGGAGAGGGAGATCAATAACGCTTTGAAGCTGGAGTCTTCACCCGGTCCATGCTATCATGGTTTGAACTTGCATTACGGAATCGTCTCCCCTATACAAGGACTGCAAAAATGCGTCTGGCGATCGCGCGTATTCGCTCGCCCAGGCTCGCCAGATTTCGAACCGTAGTGGATGGTTTTGCGAGCCGGGGTGGGCCATGTGTCAAGTGTCGAGTCTTAGGTGTGAGAGAGTGCGAAGCGGAAGGCTATTATTCGGTCTTACCCCGTGACGGTGCAGGATCGTTTCTTCATCCTGGTCTTTCAACTTACATTTTGGTTAGACTGGCGAGATAGTCAAGTCTCAACGAACCTGTTACGCAAGGTCTCGAATGAACGATGTCTCTCTTGGGCATGGCTTCCAAATAGTCAACAGACTGATCAAGCGTAACCTCCAGTTCATCGAGTGTCTTCACATGCAACGCTGAGCTCATCACACCAGCCTCACCAGGGTATCCTTCTTCAGGCCAATCTCGGGCACGTGTCGAGTCGAAGGAGCCGACATGGGCTAGTTGACAGGTCTTCCCATGACGGCAGGGGCGCAACAAATCACAGAAAGCGCGGAGAAAAGTACCGAAGTCTTTTTCCGCATGAGCATGATGCGCTCGAGTGCTCGAGCAAGTCGCAGGTCTCGTCTCGGCAGACATGGGGGCCACTGAAATATATTGTATCACCGTTAGTCGAGGGTCCGTTGCAATCGTTAGCCCAAGGCTAGAGGACGGTGAAAACAAGGCTCCACGTCGGCATCCCCCCGGTCGGGCGCTTGGTTCGATTCAGTAAGCAGCAGGGCGATCCGCTCGACTTCTACGACTCCACTCTACCTCCATTGGGTCAGTATCGAGAGTATCTTCACAACGCAGGTGCCAACTACGGAGTTACCTCGCAAGGAACACCTCCGGCACCGCCACGCGACTTGACATGAAGCGCACTGTTGCGACAGGCATGGATTGCCCCTCCACTTCAGCCACTCCATGGTGTTATCGCGTCTCCGCTTACGAGTCAAGAGAGAGAACAGCAAGATGCAACGCGCCTATATAGGCAAGTAGGTTTGTCAGACCGTTTCGCTCGCTTTATATTCGTGCTGGACCGTTGGACGTTTTCTCAGCCCGAACCGTCGTCATCCAATCAAAATGGCGGTCCTCTCTGTCCCGTGGACGGGCATCGTCTATCTGGGCTTAATCTGGGTATTGTACAGAGTTGCAGTTGCGCTGTACAACATTTCTCCCTTCCATCCGCTAGCCCACTTTCCTGGTCCGAAAATCGCTGCATCAAGTTATTTATATGAAGCATACTACGACTGGTGGTGCGTTGGCCGTTATGGCAAGGTGATCGCCCGCATGCACGAGCTTTATGGTATGTTGTTGAGTTCTTCCTCTGGCGATCTTCGTCGGCACCGCCTGTGGCAGGATATGATCTGACCTTCTTGCAGGACCCATTGTCAGAATCAACCCGGATGAACTGCATTGCTCGGACCCTCACTTCACGGACGAGATCTACGCTGGCCCTGGACGTATTCGCGACAAATGGCAGCATCAATTGAACACCGGAGGTGCTGGACCCGTCTCTGTCACTGGCTTTTCTACCGTCAACCATGAAGTCCACAGGATGCGCAAGGGCGCGCTATCCAAATTCTTCTCTCGCCAGCAAATGCTGAAGCTCGAGGGAGAAGTGGAAGAGTTTGCGCAGACGACCGCCAATAAGATGCTGAGATTTGCCGGAAAGGAGCCCTTCGACGTCAAGGAGGCATTCAATTGCTTTACCGCTGATGTTATGTCGCAATACGCCTTTGGTGAACCAATGGGCTTTTTGGCTCAGGAAGGCTGGGAGCCAAACTTTGCAACCTGGGTCAAGTCTTTCTTCCGCAGCGCCTACATGATGAGACACAATGCCCTTGGCCGCAAGATGGCTCAAGTCCTTCCCCTGTTGGCTGACTACATGGGCGAAGATATCAAGGCGGTCATGCACCAGATGAATGTTGTGATTCCTCAGTACATCCAGGCTGCTCTCGATCATCCCGAAAATGGCAGAGTTTTCACAGACTTGATGGAGTCTAAATCTCTGCCCGAGTCGGAGAAGTCAATGTACCGTCTCAGTGGCGAGGGTTTCAACTTCTTGCTCGCCGGAACCGAGACCACTGCTGTATGTACCTTTATTCCGACACATGATTGGGACTTTCGTACTGACTCAAATAGGCCACTCTTACCGTCATCACCTACTGGCTCCTTGCTCAACCCAAACTTTACACCCGTTTGATGGAAGACTTGCAAGACGTTGACCCTTCCAACCTCAAATGGCTCGACCTCGAGAAGAAGCCGTACTTGTGGGCAATCATCCACGAGTCATTGCGCATGATGCCTGGTGTCTCGCACAGATCGGCAAGAATTGCCCGCGAAGAAGATTTGGTCTACAAGAGCAAAGACGGCAAGACCGAATTTGTCATTCCAAGAGGCACCCCGATCGGCATGACTTCAATGATCAACCACTGGAACACTGACTTCTTCCCCGACCCCGACGAGTTCATCCCGGAAAGATGGCTTGTTGATGGCCTGCCGAACTACAAGCTGCAGAAGACGCTCCTTGCATTCGGCAAGGGCAGCCGTTCATGCATCGGTGAAAAGTGAGTAATTTTCTTTATCGTTGCCTCATCCAAGTTGATCTCATGCTGACCACATACCAATTATAGCCTTGCATACTGCGAAGTCTACATCATGGCTGCACTCGTTGCTCTGCGCATCATTCCTCGCGCTCGCCTGTTCGAAACTCCCGTCGAGGATATTTCCTACGATCACGACTTGATTGTGCTGCAGACTAAGAAGGGCTCTATCTCCGTTCGCATCCAGATCGACTAGATTCCTGCTCGACAGCCCGACTCTCACAGGTAACAATGTGAGAAGCGATGGAAACACTAGCAAATGAAAACTATGAACTGCAACTATCCATTTCCTTTGCTCTGTGGCATCAGTGATTGGCTTATCATCTTCCGTCTTGGTTTCGTGATCAACGGCGTGGTGAAACCAACAGCCAGGTACACGATCTCTGCAACGCCATGCATTCAATGCATCCATCTACAGTTTTCCCAAACGCCCTTCTTCACGTGTGACAAAGTACTATGTGACGACATCAGTCACCGTTTGGACTTCGTCATCCGTCATTCCAGGGAACAAAGGCAAACGCAAAACTTTTCCAGCGACCCAGCCTGTGACTTCGTGAGAGGTTGCTGCACGGTGTGCCGACTTCTATGCGTCGGCGATCATATCGGCGAGCACAGCTTCACTGAGTTACAATGCAGATGGCCAGCAAAACTTGGAACGGCCGGCGTCATGTTGTGTGCTCCGCACCGCATGAGGGCTACATATCTGGTTTGATTGGCTTTTCTTGTGGTGCGCACGATAATTTGCACTGCCTGAAAAGCGTTAGACGATAGCTGGACTGTCATATTGCAGGTTACCACGTGCGTTACCAGGTAGTTGGCAGACGTTTCATTGGAATAGCTCTTGTCAGGTTGTCAAACATGTACAGGATATATATCTTCGGCGAGCGCAGTTCCTCCTCTGCTTCAATTGCAGGCAAATTCACAAGTTTGTTAGTCCACATTTTGAGAATCACCTTCGTATCCACGTCAAGCACGGCAGACCAATGAAGATCCTCGTCACTGGGGTACGAGCACTCCAATCGGTCGTTATCATTGGGATTGGCAAGAAGGAGCTGACTACATCGAAGGGCACTGGGTTCCTAGGCGCTTACTTGGTAGAACTGCTTCTTCGGGAGAAACACGATGTGATCGTGCTGGACAATTTCATGACAAGCCAACAATCGGATCTGGACCATTTAGCGGCCCATCCGTGCCTCCAAGTGATCAGGTGAGACTTTGAGAAGCGTCGTTCCACACGCAGCATTGGCATTGCACATCCAGGTCACTCAGTGAGCGACTAGCAGCTGATACCGTGAGAACACCAGACACGACGTCACCTTACCTTTTCCGAACGATATTCGAGCATCGCAGATCTACCATCTTGCCTGCCCTGCAAGTCCGATTCATTTCACCAAGACACCAATCTCCATCCTCGAGACCTGTTACCAGGGAACAAAGAACGCTCTGGAGGCAGCGCATAAGTGGAAGGCAAGGTTGCTGCTGGCGAGCACGTCTGAGGTTTACGGAGATGCGCAAATGTGCCCGCAGCCAGAATCGTACCGTGGTAACGTCGATTGCTTCGGACCTCGCTCTTGTTACGACGAGGGCAAGCGAGTTGCAGAAGCGATGGTATATGCATACCGCCTGGAACACGGGTTGGACTTGAAGGTCGCACGGATCTTCAATGCGTATGGTCCCGGTATGCGCGGGACAGACGGACGGGTCATCAGCAGCTTCATTTCGCAAGCGCTACGCGGAAAAGATGTCATCATCAACGGTCAAGGCAATGCGACTCGAAGCTTCCAGTATGTTGAAGACTGCGTTGATGGGTTACGGGCTTTGATGGAGAGCGATTGGGGCGGAGGGCCCATCAATATTGGGTGCGAGACCGAAACGTCAATCGTCGATCTTGCCAATTTGGTTGTGCAGAGAGTGTCGAAACTTGCTGGCGGGAGAGTTTCAGGTCTACGGCATGGCGAACCTTTGCCGGACGAGCCGGTACGCAGGAAACCAGAATGTGCGCTTGCCAGACGAGTGCTTGGATGGTCTAGCAAGATTGACCTCGCAGAGGGCTTGGATCGTACCATCATGTGGCACATGCAAGGTGGGGATACGTCGGACCGTACATCGCTTTGATTCCATAGCCAGTGGTGTTCACCATACCCGCATGTAAAGCGACCCGATAAGAAACGCCGCACTTTCTGCACCATGCTATCGATCTTGAGTCAATCATGTGTGGGCCTGCAATATTGCGTCCGCGCGTTGCGTATGACATTTAGCTTCCAACAAATTCAGAAATGTCTTAAGCAGCTCAGCGACGCTCGTCTTCGCTCTCTCGCCCACGTACGTTTTGAAGCTCATTCTCAGCGTCTTGTGGCCGATCGTTGCTGGGCACTACCTTGTCACCGTCTCCTTCAAGTTTAGTGTGGAGGAAGAGCGTAAGCAGTCCAACATCGTACGCAGCCTTCAAAGCTCCAGCGAAGACAAAAGCAATCCAAAAGCGGCCACTCTCCGCTAGTGAGCCAGTAAGAAATGGTCCGGAGCTCTGGCTCATTGTCTTGACCGTATTCACGATGCCCATCACTGCGGTCCGCTCGTCAGGCAGCACGACTGCAGAGAGGAAAGCACTCCTAGGTGCCTGGTCCATGGCGTTCAGACTTGCTCGCGAGACCAATAGTGTGATAGTCAACCAGAGCGATGCCGGCAATGGCATGAGCGAGAGAAAGATTGCGCTTGGCAAGTGCGTGAATACCATAGTTTTGACGAAGCCGATACGCTTGGCGATGGCTGATGCGAAGAGGTTGCCGATGCTCGAGACGAACTGTGCAGTCGCGATGATGCTTCCCAGCTGGCCTTCGGGCAAGTTGAATTTTCTCGACAGGAAGAAAGCGATGAGCGAGTTGGGACACATGCCGCTGGCAAGCGAGTCGAAGAAGAATAGGGAACAGAGTTTCAGCAATGTCTTTCGGGACTTTGGCGATATACTGGATATCGATGATGACTTCTTCGGTGGCGCCGTCGCTTGACTTGTGTTGGGGAGGAAGGACTCTGTCTCTTCGGATTGAGCTTGTCCAGAGGATCTCTCAGCGGGCACGGGTTGGACTTCGCATTTGGCGCTCAGTAAAGACGTCAGTGCTGCTTTGATGAGGCCAGCCGCAGCATATAACCAAAAGATGAATCGGAATGAGGCTGCCTCGCTCCAGCCGGCTGTTTGCAAAGCTTGCGTAATCCACCCGCCGGCCAGAAAGCCACCAGCGCCACCGAGAGTCCCAAACACAACATGGAAAGCGAAGACGTCTGATCTCGTCTTCGCGTCCGATAAGTGGGCAAGAGTTGACTCCTCAATGGCCTTGAAAGGTCCGATTTCATTCCCGCTAGGGCTGATCACACCGACGACAGCAACGAGGAGCAGCAGCCAGTAATTCGTGGCGATGGCAAATACAACTCCAGAAACAGCCATGAGAACGCCGCCAACCACTAAGATCTTTCGTCTGCCCAGGGAGTCCGCAACCAGGGTGAGCAGCAGGCTGAGGCCGACATCTCCGATCAGAGTGAGGGTCATGAACAAGCCGATTTTGGTATCGGAGAGTCCCAGTTCAGCGAAGTAGAGCGCCAGTACAAGCGTGCTTGAGCCGTATGCGAACATCCGGATGCCGCGAGTTAGAAGTAGAATGTGGACGTCTCTTGACGCGTGCGCCAGTGTCGAGATGCCCACCTCGTTTTTGGCGCGTTGTAGAAATCCTTGCAGCGTCATGTTGTTCGGTCGTGGATTTTGAGAGGATCTAAAGAGAGAGGGGTGGCATCGCCATTAACATCGATATATCTGTGATGTTACGAGTGTGATTCATGACTAGGACATCCGATGGCGGCGCCGCTATACAGTAAATGCATACGCAATCTCAACGGCGAAGTTCACACCTGAAGAAGCTTTCGGCGTTTTCGGAGTTAAGTCTTGCGATGTCGTCCAACAAGAGCCACAATTGATGTCTCGACCAAGCAGTGCAAGTCTCATGGTCCTACCAGAAGCGGCGTACGATGTTCCTATATGTACTTGATGGAAGCAATTCAAAAATCACATCCGGTACATTCTCTATGAATTGTACCGCTAGCAATAGTAGTAGCACGCGAGAGTCAGCTTAGACCAGTAAGGAACGGATACCTCTCTCACGCGCTGGCTAGATTTGCCGACGGTAATATCGTTTACTCTACGCGAGCTGCTACCAAGAAGATAGATCGAGACCCATCATAAGTCACGAAGGAAGCACGAATAGTCACACGTGCTGCTATCAGCGGGCCCAGACACATGAAGTAAAGCATGCAGGCCATCGAAGAAGACATGGTGCCGCGACAAGGCACGTTTTCCATTTCACTCATAACTACGTATGCCAATCCATACTTCAATTCACTTCGATTCAATCCGTTTCCTTTCACATGCCAATTTCCTGCCTTTGCCACTGCCACTGCCGCTTCACTCACTGAACCAAGTTGTGCAGGGGGCAGGGGAAAGGGGGAAACTTACTGATCATATTCTTCGTTCCTGCTGTTCTTGCGCGAGAACGGCGCACGAACCCCTTCCAGGAACGTTCCCGGGAACGACTTCTTCGATTTCTTCTTCTCGCTTTCAACGGTGCTGGCTTTGCTGGCCTTGCTCGCCTTGCGAGCTCCCTCAATACGAACCATGTCCTGCATCTGGTCCTGTGCCTGGAGCTGCGTGTACATCTCATCCTTGTGCATCTTGAAGGTACCTTCCTCTTCCATCTGTGCTGGGAGCGCGAAGTTAGACATGACTTGGCGCTCGTGAAGCGGCGTGCTTCCTCCGGCAGAAACGTAGCGCTGCTGGGTGGTATTCTGGCGTGGGATCGGCGTCACCTGGTCGTGCTGGCCGAAAGGAGACGAACCAGTCGGCATGGTATTCGAACGGATAGCCAGGATCCGATCCGGCGACGGATTGGTGGGCGAAGTAGAAGGACGGGCCCGAGGGACGTGAGTTCTGACTTTCAGGTGTGGGACACTGCCTTCTCGCGGGTGTTTGCCACTATAGGCTTGCTCGTGTTCCGGAGGTGGCGGGAGCGGACGAGTGTCGTCGAAGGGAGGGAAGCTCTGCATACCGCCATCGCTAGATAGCTTGAAGCTCTTGTTGTGCGTAACACCATCGAAGCTTGGGTGGATGTACGAAGTGGGCTGCGTCTCGGGCGAAGTGTGTTCGTATGTACTGGGCTTGGTGTTCATGGAAGCCTTCGCGATACGTCCGCTCTCTTCAACTTCCTGTTCGATCAAGCCATCGTGGTCAGGTGAGATTGGCGGAACAGGCTTGCGTGAGACAGGCGGTGTAGTGTGAGCGTGATATTGCGGCTCGAGATTTGGCGGAGAAGTCGCTGAGCTCTCGCCGCGAGGCCTTGTCGCCTCCTGTGGGTAACGTTGGCCAGAGTGGTCGCGGTAGAGGTCAGTCGGGGCGGGCGTCTTATCCACAACGTAGGCAAGATTGCTTGGCTTATGAGCAAGGCGTCCACGCGGAGGAAGCGGGCGCTCTGTGCCACTGTTTTGCGAGCTGGAGTCTGCGTGGGATATTGCCAAGTTGGGAAGGAGCTGCTTCTGGCGAACAGGCGTGTTTGTACGAGTTGAGCCGTCCGAAGACTCGCTTTCAGGTCCAGCAAAAGCATTCTCGGTCTTCTTCCGGAGTGTCTCAAGTTCTTCACGGCGAGCATTCACGGTGTCGTGCGCATTGAGCAGCTGGGGCACGCTTTGGGCATTTGAGCGCACAGCCACTTTGATATCAGTAGCGTATCTGTCGGCGAGCCATCTCACGACCTGTACCGGGTCAACTGAAGTGACGTCGTGGAGACCTTGGAATCTCATCATGCTGTAGAATGTAGGTGTTTCGCCAGTAGTAACGAAACACGCGCGCTGCTGAATCGCGTAGTCGAGGGCCGTCCTCAGCTGTGGGCTCATGATTTTTTCCCAGCAGGTTTCAAGGAGTCGTGCGAAATCAACGACGGAGAATGGGTCGTCGCCGAGGCGGCAATCGCGCCCGTGGTTATGGAGGATCTTGTCGCCTTGCTCGAATTTCGTGCCGTAGCGCTGCTTGAGGTCTTGATAAATGTACCGGATCTCAGCGGTCAGGGCGTAAAAAAGGCCTTCCCAGTAGACCAGAGGGAGCGGTTCGTGTTCGTGTAGCTCTGGGAGCTTGCACTCGCTCTCATCCTCGGGATTGTCAGGAGTAATGTCGCGGAACCAGGGCGGCATTGCGGCATATTGCTCTAGTGGAACATTTCTAGGGTCGTTCTCGGGAAATTGTGCGAAAGAGTCGCTTCTAGGTGCCATAATGCGGTGAACGGCGCATAGGAACCAGGCCAGAGGGGTCTCGCCAGTGCGAATCTATGCATTTGGTCAGTAGCTACTAGTCCAAACACGCTCTCAGTGGTGCTTACTCTCAAGCGGTAGTCGGGGATGAGCTTCATTTGCTCATAGAGGAGTGTTGCGACCTCGGAGAGGTCGTATTTGACCTTCTCGTCGGAATATGGGTGTGCTGCGCCAGTGCGCAATGCATTGCGCATAATGTTGATGTCTTCTCCATTGAGGAGGCCAAAAAGCGTGATTCTCTGCATTTTGGGTGGTGTGGTAGGAGGGAAAGAGGAATTAGGTAGTGTGGGAGGCTTTTGAGGCAAGCTCAAGTGAAGTGGGGGCGGATGGGGTGAGGTTAAAATTGAGGTGGCTGGCCTTTGCAGTTCACACGCTCTCTCACTGGTGCGAACGACACATGATGGGAAGAACGTCTTAGGCAGCAGCTCACAAGTTGAGGGGATTGCTAAGAAGGAATGCAGCGCTCTCACTGGTATGAACGGCTCAAGATGGGAAGGACATCTAAGGTAGCATTGCTGCTCATGGGTTAAGAAGATTTCTAAGAAAGAGTGCAGCGCTCTCACTGGTGCGAACAGCTCATGATGGGAAGGACGTCTAAGGTAGCAGCTCATCAGTTAAGCAGATTGCTTGAACAAAGTGCAGCGCTCTCAGTGGTATCGATAGGGGTTTCTTTGGCGGTTCTGTCAGATAGCACCTCACCAGTTCCGGAGATCGCCAAACGCTCTCAGTGGTGGCGATGGAGGTCTCTTTGAAGGTTCTGTCAGATAGCACCTCGCCAGTTCCGGAGATGACCACACGCTCTCAGTGGTAACGATAGGGGTTTCTTTCGCGGCTCTGTCAGATAGCACGTCACCAGTTCCGGAGATCACCAAACGCTCTCAGTGGTATTGATGGGGCTTTTCTTTCACGGCTCTGTCAGATAGCACCTCACCAGTTCCGGAAATCACCAGATCGGGAAGCGTTCGCCAAATCGTTGAACTAATGCTCTCGATGGTAGCGATTGAGACTTCTGTCAAGGCTCCGTCTGGTAGCAGCTCGCCAGTCGCGGAGATCACCAGATCCAGAAGCAGTCGCCAAATCGAAAAACGAACGCTCTCAATGGCCGGGTTGGGTTTCCTGTGAAGGCTCTGTCAGGTAGTATCTCACTAATCACGGAGACCACCAACCCAAAAAGTAAACACCAAACCAAGAAACCAGAATTCTCAATGATAGCGACGGAAATTCTTGGCAAGGCTCTATCAGGTAGCAGCTCACTAATCGCAGAGATACTAAACCAAAACTCAACACTCTCAATGGTCATTATAGGGGTCAATGTCGATGGTACTTCTGATATTAGCTCGCAGGTTGCGGAGATCGTCATTTACCAGGGGTGATTCTCGATACAAGAAGTAGTGCTCTCAGCGGATATATTGAACATTCCTGTCAAGGCTCTAACAGATATTAGCCGCCTAGTCATGGAGATCGTCAAATCTGAATCCAGCGCTCTCAATGGGGACGATGAGTCGTTTCGTAAGCAATGTACCAGATAGTAGCTCATAAGCTACGGAGATCGTCAAGCCTGGATCCAACGCTCTCAATGGTGGGCATGATCGATCTTGTGGACGGCATCTCAGATAACAGCTCGCGGACCGCGGAGAGCGTGGCGCGCGAGATGTGCCTCTCAAAGGCAGGAAGGGCCAATTACATCGGCAGCATTGTCGATAGCAGCGCTCAGGGTACTGAGAGGGCCATATATGAAACATCCGCACTCTCTGGCAAACATTTTCTTTCTTGTCGACAGTGTCTTAGACAACACCTCCCGGTTCGCAGAGAGAGCAATATCGGATCTCAGTGGCGATCAGGGCCATGAATGTCGACAGTGTCCTAGGTAGTAGCGTCTCGGTCGCGAGTGGTGAGAATCCGGTAAGGTGCTTCGTCGGCGTAGGCTGGAGGTACTCCCTTCGTCGATCTACAAAGCAACGGCTTGTTAGACAAGGAGAGTAGGTGAGAAGAGATCTGTTCTCAGTGGAAGCCGACGACGTATGCTAATGCCAGATACTGTATCGCCGTGCGCAGGTGTTGGATGGAGTTGAGAAGGCCTAATCTCGTCAGCAGCAGAAGTCGTGTATATCTAGAGCGTCTCAGGTAGCACCTCCTCGTATCAGAAGTAGGTAGGCAGCAGACGTTGATTCTCATTAGTGGCTTTATATTGTTACCTGAGATTAAAGCATGCGACAACTCCCTATGCGTAGCCCGGAGGAGTGGCAAGAACTGAAAGCAAACACCGCGGTAGCTACGGTCGTTTTTGTCAATGGCACTTGAGATAATACCTTCTATGCACTCCCAAGCACACGAGTAAGCCGAATACTCTCAATGGCAATCAAGCATGTAAGTATGGGAGGGTAGGCGATGGCAGAGTTGATGAAAACACGAAGAGGATCGAGACGCGAAAGCGAAGTGAGGTTCGCCGGCTAAGTTCTGCCTGAGGCATTTTCACGGCTGTGCTACCAAATGCACCATTTCGACGAAGAAAAAACATTTTGTACACAGTATCTTACAGCCGTCTACATATACAGAGGCGGCACATAATATGCGTGTGTCTCAACCTTGGTGCTTCTTCTTGAAGATGCCCAAGAAGCCGCCTCCAACCACGCGCTCACCAACTTTAGGTCTGCAGACCATCGCCCACTTGCCCTCATCGGGAGTCTGACTGGAGTTCGCATCTGGTGCCACAGCACTCTCAGCCTGCTCTTGTTCAGCATCGCGACTTGCATCGTCGCTGCTAATCTCAGCACTCTCGCCATCAGGGGAGACAGGCTCGGGCTCAATCTGAACCTTCTGTACGCGAGGCTTGACAGGCCTCACATCCCACTCTCTTCCTCCTGACCCACCATTGACTCCTAGCTCAATAACCCTATCAAGTTCAAGCGGAATGCCTTCCTGCTTGATCTTGAGCGCACACTCGTTGATTTGAGTGATGCTAGGGTTGAACATGATCAAATTGCCGTCCACTTTCACCGCTTTGGCAACATTGTCGATGTGAGTGTCGGCGCTGGGCAGATCTAGGAATGCGTGCGAAAGGAATGGCTCATCGTTACGAGCAGAGAGCGCGGAAGTAACCCAGTCGCTAACAGAGCCGGTGTGGAAATCGATGTTGTGCAGGTACTGCCCATGGCGGAAGGCGGCGATTGTTTGGCGCGCGTGGGCTGAGTACTGCGATGCGACATCGATTGTGTGAAGGATGGCCTGGCGGCGCTCCTTGTACTCAGCCACTTTGGCCTCCGTTGTCTCAGGATCTTCCTCCGGAGTGGACTTTGGTGTAGGCGGGTTGCCAGCATGAATGGCACGACTAAGGTGAATCGTCAAACCGCCGTGTCCTGTGCCAGCTTCCAAAATTTCCAGCTTCCCTTCGCCAGCTCTTTCAGGATCATAGATCTCGGGATGCAGATCCAGCAGGCTCACAATCAAGTTGGCATCTGCGGGGTATATAGGCGTGACCAGTCTCCTACTGAAACGGACGTATTCATCCATCGTCGCTTCGTGTATCCTGAAATCGTATCCATCCTTGCCAGACTTGGGCGGCGTCGTGCGTACCAGCTCGCGCACACGCTTGCCGATGATGTCGTCTTGCTGGATGACGCCCTTGTGTGTTTCGATTCTTTTTCCCTGCTTTAGCGGTCCGCGCAGGGCGGGCGAGGCGCTGCGATCTTTTGTCGGGCGGAGGACGACATGGTCACCGACAGCGAAAGGCCGGGAGTCTGCGTAGTTGCGGCGGCAGCATTGGGTGCGCAACACCCTAGGGACTTGGCCGGCGCGGTGAGAAGCGTGCCATGGGAGGCTCATGTAGATTGTCGAGCCTATGATCGGGTCACGCGACTATAGCAGAGAGCATAAGGTGTGGGAAGAAAGTGGCCAGACTCTCTTATATTTGTCGATCATCGCATCCTTCCCCAGCCTTGACTTTCACAAGGAGCGGACAAGGATCTTGCTTGCAGGAGACTGGACCCTGCTCGCGTGCATCGTGTTCGCATGCCCAGAGTCGCCAACAACGCAAAGACTCGCCGTGTCAAGATGTGTTTCTTCTAGATGAGTATGGCGTATTTTGTCTTAGAAGAGATCACTTCCCCAAGCCCACCTTGAAGTCAATCAGCACCTCAAGATCCTCGCTTTCTTGAACAGCCTCCACAGCGAGCGAGTCTCGAGCTACCACAATGGCTAAACGGATAGTAAGCAGGTAATCCTCTAGCGAAAACACCCTACTGTAGCTAACCATAATCCCAGACTCGCGCCCTCACGCAGGTGTGCGCGTTCATCGCCGTGGTTTGCCTGCTCGTCTTCATCGCCGATTCGCGCTACCGCGTACTACCCTCGAGCATACACTCTGCCCTTCCCACACACCATGTCGGCTTCGTCATAACAGACATCACGATCGCATACTGCTCTACAATAAATCCTCTATCAACGTGTCGTCTGGATGCGAACAAATGGCATCGCGTCGAAAAGGATCTCTACCTGAACTCAGGATGGGTCAAGAGCGCATGGGTCCACATTCAGCGAAAGAAGGAGGAGGAGCTCACGACTGAAGACAGAATCATCATTGGCGTTAAGATCGGTCGTTTGGATCCTGGTGTTGGGGAGAAGGGACAGCAGGGCGAGAAGTGGGAAAGTCGACCTGGAGGAATCTGGATTCTGAGGAGCAACCGCAGGCATGACAGTGATTCGGACAAGGCTGTGACGAGCGTGGATGTGCTGTTTGGCTCGGACGCTGTTGATCCCAGGCCAGGCTGGACGCTGGCGCGAACACCGCTGCTGATCGAAGCGGATAAGAACCTCCTGACTCCACGCCTGTCAACGCGACATGGACAGCCGCATCCCGACCACAAGGAGTTTACACCCCGTGTGCGGAAAGACGGCAAATTCAAGATCTTGCAAGTTTCCGACGCACATTTGGCTACAGGCACAGGTGTTTGCAGAGATGCGATCGATGCTTCAGGGAATGTTGTGCCTGCTCAAAGCTGCGAAGCAGACACTCGCACTCTGGACTTCATTGAGAGTGTGCTGGACTCTGAGAAACCAGATCTCGTCGTCCTTTCGGGCGACCAAGTGGAGGGACCATTGTCGCCCGATACACAGAGCGTCATCTTCAAGATCACTGCGCCTTTGATCGAGCGCTCGATCCCGTACGCCGCTATATTCGGCAATCACGACGATGAGGGCGGCCATCTTTCCCGCGAAGCTCAGATGTCCCTTATGCAGACTCTGCCATACAGCCTATCACATGCAGGCCCAGAGCAGGTCGACGGCGTGGGCAACTACTACGTCGAAGTCCTTGCAGCCTCAAGTCACCACAGTGCAATCACAATCTACCTCCTTGACACGCACAGCCTCACACCCGACGAGAAGAACTACCGCGGCTACGACTGGCTCAAGGACTCCCAAATCAATTGGTTCAAGTCCACAGCCGAAGGCCTCAAAGCCGCCCACAAAAAATACTCACACATCCACCTCGACCTGGCATTCATTCACATTCCTCTGCCAGAATACCAAGAAAAGAACCTCATCATCAAAGGCGGGGCCTGGAAAGAAGGCGTCACAGCACCGAAGTTCAACTCCCACTTCTACGACGCCCTAGCAGAAGCAGGCGTCGTCGCCGTCGGCTGCGGCCACGATCACGTTAACGACTACTGCGCTCTGCGCCCAGCTCCCGAGAAAGCGGCACGCGACGCAGAAGCCGAGCCTCAGACTTCCCACAACGATAACAGACCTATCCTGGGACCGTGGATGTGTTACGCCGGCGGCTCTGGGTTCGGAGGCTATGCTGGGTATGGCGGTTTCCACCGTCGCGTACGAGTTTGGGAGGTCGATACTAATTCTGGACGCGTTGTGACGTGGAAGCGCGTCGAGTGTTGTGGTGCGGATACGGAGAAGCGGATCGACGAGCTTATGATTGTCGATGGTGGGCGGGTGATAGAAGGGTTATGAAAGAGTGGCAGGTGAAATGGAATTGTGCTTGCGAGCGAGGCGTTAAGGTGTATGTGAGACAATTTGCACCTAAGGTTCATGGGAGAATATTCGGACATTTAAGCAAAAAGATCATCAGACCCAGTGATCGCAAATCCCATCGTGGTTTCCACGGCCCTATCACGTGTGAATCCAATCGCTGTGTGACACGATACCCAAATGCCAACGGAGTATAAAACAGTCGAAGCAATGCCGCAGCCGATGCTTGGCTCTGCAGCATTTGTGGAGGTCTGCATCCTTCGACGCCTCACAAATCCTACGACTCTAAATCTGTCCGAAGCGACCAGTCGACGCAGTCGTGCTGTACTCAGGCTGTTCGCCTGGGCCATCCCGAGGCTAGATTGCCCATGGAGGATTCGCCCTTTAAGCGACGGCCTTGGCCGTACTTCGTAGCAGAGCTTCACACCGCACTTGTACGTACACAGGAACAAAGCGACAAGTACTCTACCCGCATGAAGAAGGACCTGGACGCCTGGCTCTACGTAACTCCTCGCCGCTCGATGTGAATTAGGCCTGGCCAATGACACGGGGATTTTCTGGATCTTTGAGGATTGGATTGGTGCTCCAGCGCAAGGACTTCTTTGAGGATGAACGACGCAGGCGACGGAATGATTGTGAAGACTGTTCGTCGAAATGGTCAGCTCATGTCGTGCGAACCGTGCCGAAGGTCCAGAAAGCGGTGCGATCATGGGCTGCCGGTTTGCATGAGGTGTCGGAACCGCGGGAAGGCTGCTGAGGCGATGTGCCATTATCATCCTGCTCCCATGACACGGGTTGCCAGGAATGGGGCTGCAAGGCTGCCTACGAAAGGACCACAAGCGATTGCATCGAGTGATTCAAGCAGGCATTATACACAGTAGGTTTAACAAGACCGTCGACGTTGATAATCATCCCGGTAATTGAGGTGATGATACAACGAAGCGCCACGGTGCTCATTGACTAACATGTGCTTGTCTAGATCTTGTGCCTCGTCGTCCGCTGATAGTCGACGAGTAAGCGTCGACGCAGGCACGAGTCTCGTGGGCACGAACAACTTGCTACCACCACTGCTCGAGCTGCATGGAAACGACTCCGCCTCGAAGCACACATACACTGCCAAAGCTCGTACAGGAGTTGCGTCACCAACATTCACACCAAGCCCAGCTCTACTAGCCGAAGGCATCGCCGTCCTCGAAACCCTCCTGGACACGCCCACAGCACTCACACTGGTCACAGAACTGTGGTACTCAGACTGGGGCGACGATGCCTGCCAAGGAGCTCTCGTCAAAGCCTCATGGCAAGCCGTGGTAGAAACTCTACTACCCAGACTGCGCGTCGACTCCTCCGCGCCAGCAGTCTCTGAAATCTGCGCCAGCATGTTCAAACGCACATCCCAGCCGCTGCGTTGGCCGACCTCACCAGCGAACGGAGCACTCGTGCAAGCATTCTCAGCCGATGGCCTGCGCTGGGAGACTCTGGGCCTATATTTCGCGCTGATCGGTGCGGTACTGGGACGTATGAAGGAAGGGCCCGAGAGCGTACTGTTTGTTTCGGAGAAGTGGGGCCCAGACCGCAGATGTGTGATGCAGCGGATGCTGGATTCTTGCTTGCAGTGTTATCGGATCTGTGAGCGGATGGGGCAGATCAACGATCTCACGGTGTGGCATTTGAATTTGGCGACGATGCTGACGACATGGTGCTATGGCGACGACTCGTACCAGGCGTGGCGTTTGATGGGCGATTTGGCTTCGGCTGTTATTGCTTTGGGGTACCATGGTACGGCGAAGGACGACTCTGATGTTCCGTTTTATCTGCAGCAGTTTCGGAGACGAGCTCTTGCGGGTGCTCACGAGCTCGATAAAGGTCTGGCGACTTTCGTTGGTCGGCCACCGCATCTGAGCAGGCGGTATGTTGGCCTTGATCCGCCGTTGGATTTACCAAGTTCCGTGATCATGGGTACACCTGAAGCTCTTGCGGCAGCCATATCCAGACTCGACAGCAATGGGTGGAACACAGAAGGGCGTGTGTATCCCATCACCCGGACCAGAGCTGTAGCTATGCTCATCGGGATTCGCGAAGAGGCGCTTGAGCTCTCTCTCGGACCACCAAATGACAATGTGAAGTGGCGATCACGGTTTGTAAACCCTTCGTGCTATCATCGCGTAAACAACTCTCTGCTTACAATCACGCGTAGGGCACTGCTAGCCAGATCAGCATCAATATGGTCATCATTCCCACCCCACGTCAAATACACGCCTTCCGTATGGGCACAGCACTCGTCCCAAAACGTGATGCTGCTGCTCATGCTTCGCCTCGAAGCCCTCTACACCGACTTCATCCTCCACAAGCTAGTCATGGCCCAATACCCCAGCAATCGAAACATGCTGATCGAGACTTCCCATCTAATTCTAAGTCTCGTCTTGTCAGCTTTAAACCAAAGAATCGCACTCGCTCAACATAGGATCGATCTCGAATGGACGGTAAGTCGCCCCTCGCGCTGAAGGTCTTTCGCTTAGTTGTTTCCCACTGAGATTGACGAATATAGGTGGTGTTCTACGCCATGCCCTGCGCCAGCGTCCTCATCCTCGAACTCTTGCGCCAGGTCGAGCAGCCACAGCAATGCATACCGATCCGTCGTTCGACGCTGATACAAGATTTGAGCGTCCTGATATCTTGCTGCGATTGGCTGACTGCGCCTGGCCAGCAGAACTATAGTCTGTGCAAACGGGCTCAGTCGATCTTTTCGCGCAGCATGGATCAAATCCTCGATGAGCCGCCGAGACACCACGATCGTAATGTTGAGGTTCCTGGACTTGCGTCTCAACATGGCCAGCACGTGCTAGTCGGTGAGCCGGAGTGGAAGGCTTGGCTCGAGACTTGTAACTTGCAGGCAGATCCTTGGTTGGATATTGTCGCGTGTTCTGCGCAGAGTTGTTCTGATGGGTCCCAGAATGACGGTACGGATAACGATTCCGGTCACGCTTGAAAGCGTCTTTAATGCGTGGATATATGTACATGTATGATACAATGGATTGCTTCCCAGCCAGCCTTCCGAGGCAAAAATTCCGAAACGGCATGTTGCAGTCCCCATTTGTACACTCTTCCAACCTCCTAAACAATATCAACCTCCTTCCTCTCCCTCCCCTGCTCACTCACCAATCCCAACACCCCGGGCATACCCAACCTGCCCACAACCCCCTCCTTCAACCCCATCTTCCTCTCAATCTCATTGTCCGTCTTCCCTTGCAAATCCCTCATAGTAAGCACCTGCCTCATCTCAAACCCATCCAAAAACTCCCTGCCCTTCGCCCCAGGTCCTCTCCCCGCCCTCTCCTCAACCTCCGCTTTAGCCTGCAATCTCGCGCGCGCGTGCAGCACCGCGATGGCAGGATTTTTCCGCGGGTCTGGGACCGCGCCGGTTTTGGGGTTTTGTTGGAAAGCGGAGGAGGGCGAGAGGGTGGGGTTTGGTTGGACGGGACCTAGGGAGCGCAGCGAGCGGGCGAAGTCTGGGTCGG
>Ga0265797_10003402_pt1 | contig 25434 bp, 20 predicted proteins | sample P2T30metagenome_FD_192433 | JGI IMG/M metagenome (GOLD analysis project Ga0265797, IMG submission 192433) | Plant litter microbial communities from East Loma Ridge, Irvine, California - P2 T30 | ecosystem: Environmental > Terrestrial > Plant litter > Unclassified | place: USA: California... | reverse complement strand
CCCGCCGGCAGGAGGAGGTGTCCAACTCATTGCTGTTGTGTTTGGCGATAAATGCGCGCCAAGGGCAAACAAGTGAGCGGTGGTGTCTGAGTTGAAGATGGGTGGAAACGGAGGAAGTGGATGCTCGCGACACCACCTGAGATCTCGGGTTTCGAGGCCTTGGCATTCTGGCAACACAAAAATGGAAGTGAAAGTGCGACGTGCCTTGGCCCTTGACTCTGGACAATGATACGCCCAGCGTCGTTGGAGATATCGTACGCAGCTGCCCGGAGAACTTATGTTGTTTCGAGCTCACAGCTTGTGTCGGCATGAATTCTGTTGCATTCTCTGTGGGCATAGGATGGCCAAGGAGGTGATATCTTGCTTGGTGGAGACCCATACCATCCACTCACAACTTCGCAGTGGCACTCCCGCCTTAACAGACTGTCGAATACTGCCCGCCTGCATTGCTAAGAGAGTGTGTTTGCTGCGTCATATCCACAAAGAGCCTCGACAATGTCGCTGCACATCTGTCATAGGCTCCCCTCTACAGTACATGGACATGGATGTGAGGTTTGGACCGGCTTGATTGCTTGATTCATCGTCGGCGCAGGTCCTGCCGACGACGACACGCCCACCTAGGACCAGGACGAAGAGGCCCGAAGCCAATATCTCAGTGTCAGGCACAAATTTGTTCAACCAGCTCTTAGCACAATGACCGATCGAATACCAAGATACAACCGAAGCATATGTAGTGTCTCCATGGCAGGTATGCCTTTTCCCGAACTTGAGCTCTATCGCACAGGAAGATCAGTCACGGAGATACAATCGAAACTTGAGAGGTATCTCAGCGGTAAGGGTGAGCGGGACTCTGCCTGCGCTTGATAATACTAGTTCATCGAATACTGGTAGCATCGTACAGCTGAGATCACATCTCATTGGCTACGAAAGTAGTATCAACAAGGCTAGGGCTTTCATCAAAATACACCCAGAGCTTGCTTCATATCTCAAGATATAGTATGCCACTACCGTTGAGCTCGAAGCTCGAAATGGCCCGGATATTGAAAGGTTCGTAACAACATCGAACATTCAACTCATGTCTGTCGTGTACAATCCTTGGGCAAATACGTACAATTAGGGTTGGGCTTACTAGGGTATGCCCACGACCTCACACTCAAAGCTTCTAATCGATGATAACGAGGTATTGCAAGACTACGAACAGTGGAAACCGTCTTTAGATGGGTGGGAACCTAGTTTTGGGGCTCGCTGGTCTTCCCCCTTGTATTGGGCACTTATATCGAGCAATATCGTGCCAAATTCGCTCGACTGCCACAGGAACGTCTAATAGTTGGTACGCCTGGTACATTACATGCTGATTTGAATAAACGGATCAACGCGATTACATGTGTCAAATACGAGATGACACCACTCAATGAGGTTGTGCGGTAGAACGAAACGACTGTTGTGGTATCAAAATTATACTAAAAACCTAAATTCCAACGAAAACGGGCGCCATCACCTGCCCGGTCATATCTAAATCATGCAACCCAAACACAGAGAATGCAACAACATTACTGTGGTCCCTTCTCGCTCTTCTCCTCATCACCAGCGTAAGCGTACTTGCTCCTCCTCCTAATTGCCTCTCCCTTGAAGTAGAACACAAACGGAATCGCACAGCAAGCCAGCGCAATGAACGCCAGTAGCGAGCTAGCCCACTGGTACCCAAGGCGGTGGTACATCTGTGTCGTGAAGAGCACCACACATGCGCCCCAGAACGAGCGGATGCAGGTCTTGGCCGCGAGTGCCGACGCCGCCAGGTGCTGGTAGCTGTCGACGAGGTAGTTGTTGGCGCTGTTGTACAGGAAGATGAAACCGAAACCGACAGGCGCGCCGCCGAGAGCGGGACCTACCCATGAGAGCTCAGGGTAGGAGGTCCAGGCGAAGATGAAGAGGCCGATGGGGATGAACCAGCAGGAAAGCATCATGGGGATCAGACGAGCTTCAGCTGGCGGTTTGCCGTTGTGCTTGGCGACGAGAGTGAGGTAGTGCTTGTTGACCAAAGGAGCACAGGCAGCCGAGAGTATAACTCCGACGGCGATGGGAATGAACATGAGGCCTGTTGTTGAGGCGCTGTAGCCTTTGCCTTCTTGGTAGACGATCGGGTATGCGACGAAGAACATGTACAGCAGGCCGTAGAGGACTGACATGTAGAGGGAGATGAACAGAACGATCGGCTCGAGGAAGAGCAGCTGGAAAGGCCTGACGAGGAAGACGCGCAGGCGCTCGCTGAACGGTCGAAGGTCCAGATCTTGTTCGGTTACGAACTTATCGTCGCCGGAGTCAGCACGCATCTTCTTTGCGCGGCGGCCGAGAATCGTAGGGGCGTAGGTCTCGGGGACGGTGAAGGTCATAACGACCCAGATGACCGTTGACAGAATTAGTTGAATCCAGTACAGCCATCTCCATCCAGCGTTGTCGGAAATGAAGCCTCCAATCAAAGGACCGATAGCAGGTCCAATAAATGGCGCTGCGCTGAAAGCTGCCATCGGCACACCTCTTTCTTCCGCCCTCCAAAGATCAGCGAGCGTGCCGCCAACGAGTGTCATCGGCGCGCTAAAAGCAATGCCATCGATCAAGCGGCATACAACGAGCGTTGCTGCGTTCTTGGACACTGCGCATGGGATGATAAAGATCACAGCGACGAACAGCGTCGTACCGTAGATGATCCTGCGGCCCAGAATCTCGGACATGGGCGCGAAAGCCATTGGTCCAATACCGAATCCAAGAACGAACATCGTAATTGCCAACAGCGAAACCTCCTCGCTAACGCCGAACTCTTCCGCGGGCCCTTCCATGTTTGCTGTGATGACTGCACTGTTAAATGCTACCGTGAAGCACGTAAAGGCGACGACCATAGTGCACCACCACTTGAATGCTTTGGACCAGTTCTTGGGATTCTCTGGATCGCCAACGGTGAAAGTGACGAGTTCGTAGCGCTCTGTTCGGCCGGTGCGGTTCGATTGGACTTCGCGGAGGATGTTGCCGGAGGGGGTTTCGGTGGTGTAGGCTTGCATGTTGGCATCTGAGGTCAGAGTACGGTAAGGGAGGTTGAGTGTGTCTAGAGCGTCGGCTTCGATGCCCTCCATTGGTTCTTTGCCATGTTGATGTGATTCCTTTTCGATCGATACCGAAGATATGGAGCTGCCGCTGCTTGAGGTAGGGCCTGGTGTGGGTTGGTGTTGAGCTTGTGAGCCCATGGGCATCACGACGTTTTCTGTGGCCATGACGGGTAGTAGGAAGCAGAAACGAGGCGTATGGAGGCTTCCAGACCAAGAGAGATATCCAGTAAAGGTACAAGTCAAACAGAGATGGTGTAACACCTACCTGGCCTACCACTTATATAAAGATTCGATATCAGCATTCTCGAAACCAAAGACTGTATAAGAAAATGGGCTCATTTGTGCAAGAGTGCCGTGATCAATCCGCCCCGTCTCCGATCATGCAACATGGTTGCGGTATCTATCGCGGTATACCACCGCCACAGCATCGCTGCCGAACGATGGCCGAAAAGGGCTGCCATTGGGACGATCCGTGCATTGCGGAATTTGCACGCGATGATCTGATAAGATCATGCTCCTTGATCAAGTTTGAAAGACGTTGCTATCCGAAGATTCGCCATCGTTTTGGGTTTTGACCTCATTTGAATTCTTTCTCGCTTTCGTGGGCTGGAGGCGGCGCTCGATTGGCTGCTGATACACACCGATAGTGGGATCATGTGAGTCTTCCACTGAGATCGTCGACTTTTCACGAGCTGAACTGGATCGCTCGTGTTCGCATTTTGCACTGATGCTTCTACTGTTGATGATAGCGGGATCATCGTTGACCTCCGTAACATTGGGTTGATATTAACGATTCGCTCACAATTCGTCTCGAAATTGAGGCTGGCCAGTGTAGTACAGATCGACGTCATCCTACACATGCCTGGTCGCATCGCCTCCGCCACGCGAAATTGCTTGTGCACAGCCTCTTGAGGAGGTCGACTCTAGACTCTGTTCGCAGCTCTGGTGCAACTGCAACGTCTTTGACATACGATAACATTGAGTTAGCGGTTGGGCACATGCTTGCCAGATGGAATGCATCTATCGTTACACATTCGGCTCAATTCCGATCTTTCGATACATTCGCGTAGGATCCTGCATACCAGCCCGCGATACTTCCGGCACGGAGGCTCTGCGGGACCGTTTGCCAGACGAGTTTGTGTATGCATATCTCGCGTTCGAGACTCTCAGAGTCCGTCCGAGGTAGCAAACATAATACATCTCGCGCTCGAGGCTCTCATAGCCCGTCCGAGGTAGCAAACACTATATTGCTGTGACACTGTGCATAAGGCAATGTCGGTACGGCGACCATACGATGTGCTCGCTTGTAAGTATCTGATCGTTCGCGGCATGCTCCTTATCGTGAAGCCGTCGCCTTCAGACCCAGATAGACGGTTCCGAGCATGCATTTGGTCGATTATGTAGTCTTACCGTCGAAGCCTGATGCTAGCAGTCAATCTCGCCCACAAAACTGCCAGTCAATGAGCGATATGCCTGTAGTAGCAAACACACAGCCTGGACGCCCATGGACTTGCAGCGCCATCCGCGTCAATTGGGAGATCTAGATGCAGCCTGCAAATCCGTGGCCGACTTTGTAACACGATACTGTATCTCTGTTCAATCGAGTACGAGAATACCGAGTATGATCTAGAGACATCTTCATGCAAGATGTAAATCTGTTGCAGGGACTCGTGAGGCTGGTAGGTGATTGTCGAGCAGTTCACGACGATCACCGGATAGGTTGAAGAGTGTTCGCAGCTCCGGGTCGATCACCGGGCCGGGTCTTCATCCTCAAAGCAGTGGTGAGGTCGGATGTGCAGTCGTACAACCACGTCAGATGTTACTCGAGCCAGCCAGAGCCGCAGCTCTCGAAGATCTTCACGTGACCCGGCGACACTTTGCTCGGTTGCACTGCAGCCTTCAGTTTGCTTCTTTGCAGGTTTGACAAGCAAAGATGACGCCCGGGGCGCTCGTTCTCACACATCATTGTGCGTCGCCTTACCGCTGCAGCTGGCCACGCCTACGATGTCTGAAGTCCACCACCACGCTCACCAGACACTCACCGACACCAGACAGCTCGCCCAGGTGCTGCCGCGATTGGCGAGGAGAGGTCTGACTTGCAGTCGTTCTCTGACGTGGCAGCACTGCCAAGGCATGGTAGTGCACGCCAAATCACACTCTAGCGCATCCTGAATCGTGGGCCCCAGCGCTGCAGCAAATCCCGAACAGCCTTACCCCTGTCGATGAAGCACGTCGCTGCCATTCATCACCGCGCGAACCCCAAAGCGGTCTGAGGCCAACCTCCCGCCTTGCTCACCTCCTGCACGCCGCCTTGTACGCGCCCCGCTCCAGCGCATGGCTGCTGGTGCGCGTGCTCCTCTTCCATATCAACTGCATCGCCGCCCCCAGGCGCGCCCGTCTGTTTCTGCATCCGTTTTGTCCACTTGCTGCCCAACCTACTACTGTGTGCTTGCTGCTCTGTGATCCTGACCCGGCGTGGCTATCCAGATCAACCAGCCCACTGTACAATCGTTGCAGCTCATACTCATCAACTACCACTACTACGCTTTAAGTGGCATCTGCTACTCGTTACAGACATCTCGCTGCTTCTGCCGTTGCTGCTGAGATCCCTCAACCCTTTCGCTGGACATTTGGATTCGACCCAAAATCATTTCCAGGATGACAACTCGCAACCGCGAGCAGACCTTGGCCTTCAGGTACTTACCTTTTGCTAATGCTTTTTTGTTTTTGATTTCCGGCGTTTGTTGGTTCTGCTTTGCTTTCGACCGCTGTGTCAGTCTTGTTTCATTTCTAGCTTTCTTCTGGATTCAGGCCACCCAAAAGATCGTCTCGGATATTAAGGCCACTTGAGACCGAGACCACTCTGGAACGTCCTGGACAGCCTGGGTTGAGAGCTGTGTCAAGATCATCCGATCTGCGACTCGCCATACTTCGTGATTCAGACACATCTCGTGCCAGGAGTTACCTACAGGACAGCCGTCCTTGGACCGACAAGATCCCTGGAGAATTGATCCTTGCCTGTTCTCACTCTGATGCCCATTATACCCGGATTTGGACTGCCTGCCACAGGCATTGGACCCGCTTTCTCCTTGATCATTGTAGTAGTTGCATTGCAACTGTAGCATCATGACTTCGAGTCATCGATCGCCTTGACGGCTCGTACACATATGTTGGCGAAGCAAAGTCGGCGTCGATCTCGCTGTTCAATCTACACGCGCTGGACCCATCTGCTGGAATCCATCTGCTGGAATACCGTCTAACTCGACATTCACGATTCACCCACAGGACTCATTGCTGCTGGTCATGCCTGGATTCCGGATTCCCACCGACTGAATTTGGACACACTGGATCCGCTGCACTCCGGTCGACTACATTTCCTACCTGTTCTCGTGTGGAGTGCTAACCATTTTGACTTTTCTTTTGTTGTTTGGGGTTCTGCATCATGCCATGACGTGAAGTCAGACTGACGAGTAGTTTTTTTCAGCGAGGAACTTTCCACTCTGAACTGCCCAGGATCTTTTCTTTTCTCTGAGCCAGGTAGTGTGGATCACTGGTGTCAATCTCTCCCAGGAGGACCTACATTGCCATTGACCCCCCCGGACACCGATTCTGAGCCGGACATGAGTGCCAAATGGAACCAAACTTCTCTGCCAGAGGACTCGTGGTTCACAGTATCTGCACAGGACAACAGTACTTACGTGCAGTCTTCCAGCAGTGAGTGGGACACGCAGACCTTGCTGTCGTCTGCTCAGGACTTCCAGTCCCTGGATGCCTTCCACTGGAACCACACCTCACATGGATCTGTAGACGCGGGCTTGTCCCCTGTTTTGAGTCATGAAAGCCAGAGCTCTCACACACTCAACTCATTCTCCGAACCGGAGCTGCCATCCGGCTTGGACCTGTCTTTCACTTTTGAGCCCACATGGAACCCCACTGGATCAATGATGTGCCGCGATGCCCCTTCCATGCAGCGCCAGCTGCCAGGAACTGCCTTTGTTCCTTCCATGGATGAGATACCCCTTGGAAACCGCATGGATGAAGCCTCAACCCAATGGCCTTTGGATTTCATTGGATACTCCCCCCAGGCAGTGTTCTACCCCCAGGATGGCCAGACTGCCCGTCTCACGGCACGTTCCCCGGCCGTTGCCGCCCCAAGGACATTGCTTCCACGGACTGAGGGCTCTTTGGCTGCTACCACACCAGCTTTTGCCCAAACCTCCTTGCACAGGCAATACCAACCTTCTACTCAAGGTGGTATGAGCTCTCGCAGGTCGTCGCAAAATGTAAGTAACCATGGATATGCCGTACATGAGAGCCCAAGGACCACATCTGCGTTATACATTGCCCCCAGGCCTGTTACTTCTGGAGATGCCAAGATGCCATCAGGTTTGGCCATGGACCATTTCCAGGCTCTGCCGCAGTCCCATGGCTTGCCCCGGAGCTACACCCAGGATTCTTTCTCGGCCATCACGGACCCTGCCGCGGAGGAGTTCACTGCTTTCATCCAGTATGACCAGGACGAGCCATCCACAGTGACTGGAACATCGAGGTCAGATCACTCGAAACGACATATTGATTCTTACCATACTGATTTCCCATGTAGCTACCTCACTGGCACAGGCTCAGTGCAAGCGACTGGCTCATCTCAGGAGACCACTGGACCCATGCATGCTAAGGTCGAGGTCGACGCGAAGCCCATCAAGGTCTCTCCCAAGCCTGCTGCTGCACCGCTTGCCGAAGTGGATGAGGGCCGCCACAGGAGCCACCCTCTGTACGCCAAAGGTCCGGATGCTGATGGACTCTTCCGCTGTCCCTTCAAGGCCAAGGAGAACTGCCCACACAATGCCACCAAGCTGAAGTGCAACTACGAGTAAGAACACAATCTCCACCTCTCCCCACAACCCAAAGATTCATCCCTAACCATCTTTCCCTTACAGCAAGTTCGTTGATTCACACCTCAAGCCATTCCGCTGCAGGCAAGAAGCTTGCGCCAAGCAGGAATTCTCTTCCACTGCTTGCCTCCTCCGCCACGAGCGCGAGGCTCACGGCATGCACGGCCACGGTGACCGACCGCACCTTTGCTTCTACACTGGCTGCGAGCGCGGACTCCCTGGCAATGGGTTCCCCAGGAGATACAACCTGTTTGACCACATGAAGAGGGTACACGATCACCGTGAGGATACTAGCACTGGCCTTCCAAGCCCGGAGACCGCCAACGCGGATTCAGCGATCCACAAGAAGACCACGAGCCGCAAGCGCAAGGCTCCGTCTTCCACTTCCTCAGACCCCGTGATGCAGAAGCGCAAGACTACTCCCCAGGTGGCTTCCCAACACACCCCGGTCCAAGGCCCCCTTCTACCGCACCAGGACGTTCTGCAGGCGCCAGCCCAGGTAGACTCTCACTTGTATGCTTCCTCTGGATACCAGTGGCCCACCGCATCCCAGAACTTGCAATACTCAGTGCCCAGGACTCAGGAGCTCCCCAGGAATGACCGCTACCCACAGTGGACTGACCAGAGGACTATGGCTTCCAGGAACTTTGACTTCGTCCCTAGTCCCCAGGATCTCTTTGACCAGAACTTCCAGGAGCTCCACCATGGCTGAAGTGCACGTGAGGGTTGTGCTCCATGCACAAAACAAATGAACAAGCCTGACTGATGCACCAAGACTGCACCTATATCCTTCCTGGAAAATAGAAACCCTGGAGCTACACATGCAACCCGCATGCTGACTGGCCCTGATGGATACTGCTGGACTGTCCCCCTGTGGACTTTGCCCCGTTGAACTGATTCACCTATCGCCAAGGTGACTGGAACAACTGCCTACTCGTGATCTGTTGATCTGCGATATGGAATTGTTGCTGTGTCAGCAAGGCCCTCTGACTGGACACGTGCGTCTCATCACCGCCCTGCCTAAAGAGTGTGGTCGCCCGGACCTTTTCCGTGGCCACGGCTTCGAGGCATGCCAAGTGAGCATAGTTAGCATGAAGATCGTGTGTGAGGAATGAGATGAGATGAGAGTGTGCACGCAATTGATAAATTGCTGGACATCGCCCGCAGATGGGGATAAACTGTGAGAACGGAAGACTGTGTTATCGTTGATCGACTGGGAGGAGGATGAAAATAGCTTTTGAATTTATATATATATATATACACATGCAAGAATGATTATCCGCGATGTGTTTCTCGACTTTGCTTGTGATATGATACTATTCTCTGAGCAGCCATCTTTGGCGGCCACACCCGTGAGATGCAGTAAGTATCTCACTGGCCCCTTTGGTCTAACGATATCGATTTGCCAGTACATAGCTGCATGTCTAGTCTGGCATTGATCTCGCGGAGATTGCGATGTCCACCATCATGGCACGAGGCCGCCCCTGCAGCAGTCTTTCGTTGGACGGCTACTAAACGTGGGCCGTGTGCGTTGAGTAGACTTCCGTCACAGCGTCATCAGACAAGTAGAGTTCTTCTGTGCACTCCAGGCGTCCTTTGTCATCGGACCACAAAATAGGCTTCTTCTCCACGTGAATTGTATGCTCCCGCCATGTGGTGGAGGCGGAAAACTCTCTTGCCCTGGCGGGAAACCCTTGCGGTAAACTGTACCGCCTCACAGCGAACATGGTTGCGGTACTTTTGATGGGGATCTTCTTGCTATGGAGACGGCTGGAGACGGCAGGTGGAGGGCTTCCGATGGTCACATGATTCTCCTCGTCTTGAACACTATGGAATAGTTACGGATGCGGCAGTCCGTGACTGAATTGAGCTGTATTGCCGACCTGGGCGTCAGCTATGCACTTTAGATAACAAGGTACACAGTCTGCGCAGGCTTCGGGTGGCTAGAAGCGACGCTGCATGCTTAGCGATCGATCCGATGCCGCCGATCTACGGCTTTCTTGCAGAGTATCCTCACGTAATAGAGTTTGCGAGGCGAAATCAGTGCTGCGTGAGTATAGCGTGAAGTGAGACTTTGGACCATCCGAGGCACTTTCCGCTGGGCTGGCGCCCACTTGCCGACCCCAGCCTTTCCAACCCACAGTTCTCCGCACGCCTGACCGCATACGCTGGGAGCCGTACGGGACAGTACACTTTTTTTTGCGGCCGAGAACATCGGGATGATCACTCAGCCCGAGTCAAGGAATCGCCTGTACATGCACTGTGACCCCGCCCCTGCCATGTCCGCCAGCAGAGTGGTATAAGAACCCAGACGGTGGCACTGTGTCTGGAGTGATTATTGAGACAAGCAAGCCACCTCGCCACCATGACAGCCTCACGAGCACTTCTCGGCCTCTCTCTCGCCGGTGCTGCGACATTGGCTAACGCCGGTACGTATCGATACTTCTTCACAGACGCCACCAAAGCTTGAAAATGCCACAAGTGCTAACTATCAAACAGCCGTCACTGCCAATGGCAACAACTTCACCTTGACTGGCGATGATTCGTCGTACCTGTTCCAGGTTGGCAAGCAGGGTGATCTTGTGAGCAACCACTTTGGAGGTGTCGTCGACGAGTTTGTGGACCCTCCTCCAATCAACCCTTCTGGATGGGTTGACGGCTTGGGCAACCTTCGTCGCGAGTTTCCCGATGTTGGACGTAGTGATTTCCGCCTTCCCGCTATTCATATCTCACACGCCGACGGTAACACTGTCTCGGCGTTCACCTACCAGTCACACGAGATCGTTGAAGGCAAGCCGGAGATCCCTGGCCTTCCAGCGACCTATGGCAACGACAGCGATGTCTCCACCATCATTGTTCGTCTCTACGACAATGTTTCCGACGTTGCTGCCGCACTGTCCTACTCCATGTTCCCCAAGTACAATGCCGTTGCAAGGAGCTTCAAGATCACCAACAATGGAACCGAAGACATCTCTATCGAGAGAGCGGCTGCATTCTCTGTCGATCTGCCTAACATCGAGCTTGACATGATCGAGCTTCAGGGAGACTGGTCTCACGAGATGAACAAGGTCAAGCGTCCTGTGCAATATGGCGAGACCAGCTTCCGCAGCAGCGTCGGCTACGCTTCCCACATTCACAACCCTTTCTTCGCCCTCACGTCTCCATCCACGACTGAGACTCAGGGCGAGGCTTGGGGATTCAACCTCGTCTACTCTGGTTCCTTCGAAGCGACTGCTGAGCGCTTCAGCAACGGATTTGTCCGTGTCCTTTTGGGACTGAACTCGCTGCACGCCAGCATCCCAGTGAAGCCTGGTGACAGCTTCCAATCGCCCGAAGCCGTGGCTGTCTACTCCACACAGGGTCTTGGTGGTATGTCAAGATCTTTCCACGATCTATACCGCAACCACCTCTCTCGCTCCAAGTTCACTTCGGAGACCAGGCCTATTCTCCTCAACTCTTGGGAAGGTGTTTACTTTGACTTCAACGCGAGCTCGCTCGAGGTACTTGCCCAGGAGACTGCAGACTTGGGAATCTCACTCTTTGTCAACGATGATGGTTGGTTCGGACAGGAGCCTAATGCTCGTGTCAACGACACTGCTGGTCTTGGTGACTGGACTCCAAACGAGGCCCGCTTCCCCAACGGCTTCGGCAACTATGTTTCCAATGTCACAAACTTGGATGTTTTGAACTCTACCGAGAAGCTGAAGTTCGGTCTTTGGTTTGAGCCTGGTGAGTTGTATTATGTGTGATGTTTTACTGCAGTCGCTAACGTTCTTACTCAGAAATGGTCAACCCGAACTCTAGCCTTTACCAGGAGCACCCTGACTGGGTGTTGCACGCTGGCAAGCACGCAAGAACTCTGACTCGCAATGAGCTTGTGCTCAACCTTGGCTTGCCCGAGGTGCAGGAGTACATCATCGATTCGGTCTCCAAGATCCTCGATACTGCTGATGTCACTTACATCAAGTGGGACAACAACCGTGGCATCCACGAGATGTCAGCTCCTTCTGACAACTACAACTACATGCTTGGTATCTACCACGTGATCGATACCTTGACCACCAAGTACCCCGACGTTCTCTGGGAGGGTTGTGCCTCTGGTGGCGGCCGCTTCGACCCTGGCCTCCTCCACTACTGGCCTCAGCACTGGACTTCTGACAACACTGATGCTTCGGACCGTCTGACCATTCAGCTCGGTACATCTCTTGCCTACCCTCCTTCGGCTATGGGATGCCACGTCTCTGTTGTTCCCAACCACCTGACCGCCCGCAACGTCTCGATCGAGTACCGCGCCCACGTCGCTCTTATGGTAAGATCACTCTTTCCCTTCCCTCCCACATACAATAACTAACACCTCTCTCCCAGTGCGGCTCCTTCGGCTTCGAACTCAAGCCCTCAGACCTCACCCCCGAAGAAGCCGCCGCCATTCCCGGCATCCTCGCTGCCTGGAAGGAAATCAACCCGATCGTCATCACCGGCAGCTTCTACCGCCTGCGCCTGCCCGACGACTCCAACTGGCCCGCCGTGCAGTTCGTCAGCAAGGAGGAAGACAAGTCCTTCGTCCTCGCTTTCCAGCAGCACGCTTCCATCAAGCCCGCGCCACCACCACTCAAAATGCAGGGTCTCGATGGCGACGCCAGGTACTCCAGCAATGCGTTCAATGGCACTTACAGTGGTAAGACGCTGATGAACTCGGGACTGAACTTGGACTTTGAGACTGGTGATCACCAGAGCTTGCTTGTTTGGCTTTACAAGGAGTAGAGCAGTATTGCTTATCATGAATATGAACTTGACGATGACGATGGGTGGTGACGTTGGGTAATTTGATGTTGCTTTGGGACGCAGATAGACGCCTACTAAGATATGACCCTAGTAGTAAATAGCATACGATCGAATTAATGGAGATTATTGATCCCTTGAGACGACTTTTCTCTCCCATGATGTATTCCGAATATATGCAAGGCGGACATGCGTTTGTAATGGTCCGTTGTATTCTGCTGTTGAACATCGAGCTCTGGGATTGAAGCTTGGATGCCATTGCAGATTCATTCGGGCAACTGCGCTATGGAGAAAAATCTCTTCTCCAGTCAATCGTAGTGCTCCGCTTCAAAGGTTTGTCTTCGCTCACGTCTTTTTTTTTTTTTCGAGATTCTTCCTCTTGTCCATGAAATAGAGAAGCACTGCTAGAATTGCCCACGTATTGAATGGCGGCGCTCTGCTTCATCAACAACAAACGAGTTGTCCAACTTTAATCGAGCTGGATGATTGTCGCTACTGGGCCATGGAGCACATATGAGCTGTTGTACATTTGCTGAGCACTGGCCGTCGATTGAACTACGGGTAGCGATGGAAACATTATCTTAGTCCAGTGTTGCGATGTCCAGGACTAGCTCAGTGTCGCAAGGATGATATCGCTGGTCGTCGACGCATACAGTGTTCGGATATTCGACATTGCGGTCTTTTGAACGCTACGCAATTGTCAACGACCTTCTTGAAACTCAAAGGCATGCAGTCGCTGCTGGTGAGTTAACGCTTAGCGGCCTCGATAGATCTTAGAGTAGTATCCGCCGGTATAGATTCTGAACAGGTGAGAGACACCATTGAGATACTTCGAAATTCGAGTTCGTGTCTCAGCGTCTTATCTGCTCATACAGTTAGATCCAGCATTCGATTTCACTGTGCTTGAACACCGAGATGCTTCGCGTGAAGTGGCTAGGGCTGCACGACAGTTAGTGCGCGAGGACCTCTTTCCTGTTGATGTTTTCGCGCAGAATTGTTGCGATTGATCGGATGATGTGTCTCTTGTCGACTTTGCAAGAAATGTTTGTAAGGCTCTGAAACACGTTGTACTGCACAGTGACGTTTGGACGTTTAAAGCAGAGGTCCACGGGTGCTAAGACAAGGGCGGCGGTACCGCCATGCCTTGATCATGATAGCCATACAGCACTCACTTGCGCACCAAGATACCACAACGTGCGCATACTTGACTGCTTACAAGTCACATGATATGAAGCCATTGGGAAGCATAATTGCTTGCGCAAAATGTTTGTCCATTTCCTGAATATTCTACATCGGCCCGAAAAAAATGTATGCGCCAACCACTCGAATCTTACAATCAGCTCCAGAATCGGAATTCTTTCACAAATGCCTCATCTGCGCCGGCGCAAAACACAGTCCTTGCCGACCTCCAAGTCACAGCCACCATAAGCGCCGCTCGAATCTTTTCTCTTTCCAATTGCCGAGGATCGCTTAGATCATGAGGCGCTCGACCTTGTCCTTAAGGGTGCGGATCTGGCCCATGAGGTCGGAGGCCTCGTTGGTGGTGATGCTGCAGCTGATGACAGCGCGGCTGACACCGCAGGCACGGCCGAGAGCCATCTTGCTGGGGACGTAAACCTGGAAGCAAAGAGAGTTAGAATTTTTTTCTTGCGCTTGGTTTGGATATGCGCCAGCTACTTACGTAGGGAGTGTTCTTGTCCTCGCAGAGAAGAGGCAAGTGGAGGAGGATGGCCAGAGGGGCGGTGTCGGCGGCGAGGATGACAATTTCAGAGATACCTCTGTTGAGGGTCTTGGTGGCCTCGTTGGCACCCTTCTTGAGCTGGCGGTAGTGGCTGGCCTGCTGCACAAGGTCGAGGATCTCCTGGGAGAGGGCCTGGTCGGCGACGGGCCATGCGGCGGATTCGGCGGACATGATGTTGGTTGTTGGTGGTGTGTGAAGTGGAAGGGGTATATAGACAAAGCTCGCCCAGATAATTCGCGCGGGTTCACGGCCTTGGGATTATTGTATGAAATGCTCAGAGAGTCGCAAAGACAGCGGCGGCGCAAAAGCTGCAATTTCTTGAGGAAGAGCGGGCGCGGCGCTAATGCGCGGCTGCGGTCCGCCCGGCGGCACGCTAGCCAGCCGCAAAGACAGCAGCTCCTGCCTGGCCGTCACCACTGCTCTCCAGCTGTCGCCGTCACCATTGATTCGATCCGCCACACGCCTTCATCAGCCTTTTCCGCATCACGTCGTCTCGTTAAACGCAACAGTCGACCTTTCTATCTTTCCAAAGACACCCTACATACACATCCGCCATGTCTACCGATCTCTGGTGAGTTCACGCCGCAGACGACCCCGGGGGCCCAAGTGGAAGGCGAGGTTGGCCATCATGGTCAAGGAAGCTTCTGAACGCACTTGGGCGCCGCCGCTGGGTCGAGGGCATCTTGTTTGAGCAGTTTGTGCTGACTTTTATGCGTTTAGCCCCGTGTATGCCGTAAGTGCCATATCCCAACATCCAAAACATGGCAGCCTCCAGCTCCTTTCCGAGGCGCGACGCGACTATACGTCCTTGCAGGAGGCAGCATATCAGCAAGATGTTTTGCGCCGCGAGACGAGAACATATATGAGAAGATGCGCAGATGTACAATAACATACACTAACACATCACAACAGCCGTTCTTCGGAGCGATGGGCTGCACTGCCGCCATCGTCTTCACTTGCTTCGGTGCTGCCTACGGTACCGCTAAGGCTGGTGTTGGTATCTCTGCCATGGGTGTGCTCAGGCCCGATCTGATCGTCAAGAGTACGTCTACTGTCGCACAATTTACGATGGATGAATGGATATGCGCTACTTCGCGAGACCCAACGCGACGAGCGCAGACTTCATCCACACTCCACGCCACAACGCAGCTACTAACACATCTGCAGACATTATTCCGGTCATTATGGCTGGTATCATTGCCATTTACGGTCTCGTCGTTTCCGTCTTGATCTCCAACCAGCTTGGTCAGAAGACTTCTCTCTTCACTGGTTTCATCCAGCTTGGTGCCGGTCTCTCCGTTGGTCTTGCTGGTCTTGCCGCTGGTTTCGCCATCGGTATCGTTGGCGACGCCGGTGTCCGTGGTACCGCTCAGCAGCCCAGGCTCTTCGTCGGCATGATTCTTATCCTCATTTTCGCTGAAGTCCTTGGTAAGTCCCAACGCTTACGTCATCTGGCGGTCGACATAATTCGTTGCTAACTTCATATCGCAGGTCTTTACGGCTTGATCGTTGCCCTGCTCATGAACTCCCGCGCCAGCGAGTCCACTTGCTAGACGAATCGCCAAGTACTAAATGCGCGACAAGCCTAGCGATACCCAAGGCGCATCAACAAAATTGTGGAGGTTGAGGTGAAGGAAGTGGAAATAGTGGTGGAACATCTGTGGTCACGCACACGCGTGCTTCATGCCCGAGTGACGACAGGTTAGAACGTGTGTTTTCCTTTGGCATGTAGTTGTATATTGCACCCGGCGTTTGAGCTTAGAGACTAGGTACCATCTGTGTGTATGTACGTTTCGCATCAGTAACGGAGCTTGTCGATATGTACTTGTACACCAGCATGTGACAGTTATCGGATGTCCATCCGGCGAGATAGATGTAGAAATGGAATTCCCAGTCACCTGACTTCGGACGGTCCGCTTATCGATCGGTTATTCGAATCCGGCAGTCAGAAGTGGCATGGGTTGGGTATCAGACCCGCAGCAACCGCATACAATCCGCTTTGTGTCCTTTCAGACACCGCTGCACTCGCCCAGACGCGGTGTTGCAGATGCGTGAGAGGTTGTGCGCGGCATAGTATACAAATAACAGTTTCGGGCCATGCAATGCAGCAGTTGGAAGCGCCTGGGAGGGCAATTCGCAGCGAAGTATGACCGTTCTTAGCAAATATTCCCGACAGCGAGAGTGGGCGCCGGACACAGCTTCCCCACCATGCGGACCTTTCGTCTGGACCCCGCTTCGCCAATGATTGTATCTACATCATCTGCCGAGTTACGGCGCTCGCGGTCATCATTCCACTGGTAAGAAGAGACGAAGCTTTCCGCTGTTGTTTCCTCCTCTGTATTCACCTCTCCTTCACACAAAACCACATACACAAGCTCTTCCATTAGAAGAAGAAGCAGAGCTTTGTCCACGAGACACACAAGACCATTTGCAAGAGAAAGCACAACAACACACAGGACAAACCATGTCTTCCACCGAGGGCAAGACAATCACTTGCAAGGCCGCCGTTGCCTGGGATGCTGCGCAGGACCTGGTCATCGAGGACATTGAGGTCGCACCGCCCAAAGCACACGAGGTCCGCATTGAGATCTACTACACTGGTGTCTGCCACACGGATGCGTACATGATGAGCGGAAAGGACCCCGAGGGTGCTTTCCCTATTGTCCCCGGTCACGAGGGTGCTGGTATTGTCGAGAGTGTTGGTGAGGGTGTCACCAATGTGAAGCCTGGTGACCACGTCGTTGCGCTATAGTGAGTTTACTGCTGTGCTTGGTGGCCGTCCGAGCGAGAGCTGGGAGGACATCGGGTCACACCCGAAAGCAAGCGGACAATAGCTGACAACACCTTTTTCGAACAGCACCGCCGAGTGCAAGGAGTGCAAGTTCTGCAAGTCTGGCAAGACCAACCTTTGCGGTGCCGTTCGTGCGACACAGGGCAAGGGTGTGATGCCTGACGGCACCTCTCGTTTCAAGTGCAAGGGCAAGGATCTCTTGCACTTCATGGGCTGCTCCACTTTCTCTCAGTACACCGTTGTCGCCGACGTCTCCGTCGTCGCCATCACCGAGAAGGCTCCCATGGACCGTACCTGTCTGCTCGGCTGCGGTATCACCACTGGCTACGGTGCCGCGGTGATCACCGCCGGCAAGGGCGGTATCGAGAAGGGCTCCACTGTAGCTGTCTTCGGCGCTGGCTGCGTTGGTCTCAGTGTCGTCCAGGGTGCTGTCAAGAATGAAGCAAGCAAGATCATCGTCATCGACGTGAACGACGCGAAGAAGGAGTGGGCGACCAAGTTCGGTGCAACCGACTTCGTCAACCCTGCCAAGGACCTTAAGGATGGCGAGACAATCCAATCGAGGCTGGTGGACATGACCGATGGCGGTCTCGACTACACTTTCGACTGCACTGGCAACGTGCACGTCATGCGCAGCGCGCTCGAGGCCTGCCACAAGGGCTGGGGTGAGAGCATCATCATTGGTGTCGCTGCTGCTGGCCAGGAGATTGCTACCCGACGTAAGTATTGCCCGAGAAGTAAAAGCCAGTGCGAACTTTTAGTACACATACTAACCTCATCGCAGCATTCCAGCTCGTCACCGGCCGCGTGTGGAAGGGCTGCGCTTTCGGTGGTGTCAAGGGCCGCACTCAGCTTCCCGATCTGGTCGACGACTACATGACCGGCAAGCTGAAGGTTGACGAGTTCATCACCCACCGCCAGCCTCTCAGCGGCATCAACCAGGCCTTCCACGACATGCACTCTGGCGAGTGCATTCGCTGCGTTGTTGACATGCGCAAGCTTTAAGTGCAATTCAAATTCATGAAAGCAAGAAACTGTGATGCTGTCAGCCAATAATGTCCTGGGCAAACCCGAGCGTTTTGATGAGTGTACGTAGCTGCTTGGCGAAAATGTGACGAAGTTGATGAATGAATAGAACATGCTTTTGATTTCCATGTGATAAGAGATGAATGCTCATGCATGTGCTATAGTCGTGTGCTGCTGCCAACATCTATAGTCTCAGCATATCCATCAAGGTAGTATCATCATGGTGCAGCATTCAGTTCTATACATGTGTGCATGTAACCATACATGTAATCAAAACCTCGATGGCAATGCATCACCTTAGGGTTTAGAGTCGAGGGTTCAGGGTTGGTAATACCCTCTTCTGACCTCGGACAAAGCTGTACATTGAACATCCTCCACGTACTATGTTCATTATCAACAAGATCACATCGCCCTTAACACCCATCATACTATCTTACCCGCAATATACGGCTGTAATTTTCCCGCCTGGCTATGCAAATTATGAGCGCAGAATACTGGACAGAGCCTCACGCGAACAGGCTTCTGGATAATTGCACGCAGAGTTCGACGCCTCCGCACCGGCTCCACTGACGATCACAGCGGATCGTGAAGTTATTCATCACTTTACGAGCGACTTCAGCAGTAAAAATTGCCAAATGCCTGTCGGTACTCGGATCAACTGTTGAAGCTCTCCGCACTATTGCAGCGTGCTACACCTCATTAGGCATTTCTCCTCACTGCTCCTGTGCTGATCTCATCATGTTTGGTCGTGGTTAAACATAATTGTCTTGGTAAGGTCGTATATCGAGCAATTTGCTCACAGTCTAGTCTTTTGCTCGCTCGTCATTGCACCGATGTGATCGAAGCATAGTCCCGGAGCTGTATATAACACATCAGAGGAGCCCATGTATGTCCATTGACCGGGGCGCATTACTTCACCACCACCATCATGGCTTTCCACTACGGCATCGGCGCTTTGCTCCTGGCAGCAGGAACCAATGCTCTAGACAATGGCTTCGGCCGAACCCCAGTAATGGGCTACAACACCTACAACACCGTCGGCTGCTCTCCCAACCAGACCCACGTCTACGAGACAATGGACGCGCTGGTCGAGAAAGGCTTCCTCGAAGCAGGCTACAAGTTCTTCCAGGTCGACTGCGGCTGGCAAGGGTACGACCTCCAGGCCAACGGCTCTATCACGTACGATCTGGAGAAGTTCCCGGATGGCATCGCGCCGCTGAGCAAGGCGGCCATTGAGAGGGGGTTCAAGTGGAGTATGTATACGAACCAGGGAGTTTATAGCTGTGATACGGAGACTCCGGCGATTAGGCAGGGAAGTTTGGGGCATGAGAAGGAGGATGCGCTGCAGCTTGCGGCTTGGAATGTGGAATATATGAAGGTGAGTCTCTCGGTGAAGCAGTGCAGAGTTCGAGAGCATGTGCTGTAAAGCCAATGCTAACAAATCATTTTTCTAGGTCGATAACTGCTACGTGTAAGTTGCAGGTGCACTGGTTGGGAAGACGCTCTGGATTCACGATACTTACTCCTTTAATAGTGAACCCCCAGCCAACGCCCCCAAGGATCCGCGTACGGACTTTGTGACAAGATATACAGCGATCAGCGACGCTCTCCAATCGGTCGGAATCAAAGGCATTGCTATCTGTCAATGGGGTACACCTTACATTTCACCAAGTGGTGGCCTCGAAGGACCATCGGCCTGGACGCCCCCTCTCTCAAACTCCTACCGAGTCTCAGACGACATCGCTCGAGGGTGGGCCAACGTCATCCGGATCCTGAATCAGGGCATCCACGTCAATTCTAAGAACCTCTCTGGCCCCGGACACTGGTCAGACATGGACATGATGGAAGTTGGCAACCCTGGCATGACGGTGACTGAGCAGGCCAGCCACTTCGCCGTTTGGGCGATGTTTAAGAGCACGCTCATGATCTCTACGTCCATCCCTGCGGCCAACAGCGACACCGTTACCATCCTGCAAAATCGGGATCTCATTGCAATCAACCAAGACAAAGCAGGACTACCAGTAACTCTTGTCCAACGCTTCACGAACGACAGAGACGTCTACGCCGGCGATCTCGCCAACGGCGACAAAGCCGTCCTCCTCCTCGACCACTCCAACACCACAAGAACGCTATCCCTCGACCTCGCCTCCATCGGCATCGCTTCCGCCACAGTCAAAAACCTTTGGACCGGCGACATCTCCGCCAACGCAACATCCTACTCCAAGCAAGTCGACGCCCACGGCTCTCTCCCTTTACGCCTAAGCAACATCCAACTCAAGCACACCACAAAACCCAACATCACCTGGATCGAAGCCGAATCCGGCACTGTCAGCAACGGCGCTGAATCTCAGACCTGCTCGGGCTGCTCGAACACCGGCAAAGTCGGGTTCCTCGAAGAGGGCAAGGGATCGCTCACTCTTTCTGGTATCCACTCTTCGAAGGAGACGCAGGACGTGCTGTTCGACTATATCAACTGTGAGGTCGGGTACGCTTTCGCTGGCATTGGACCTAATGCGCGGTTGGCGGGGATTAGTGTTAATGGGGGTGCGGTGCAGAACGTGAGCTTCCCGCTTACAGGTAAGTTCTATGAATGGGAGGCTGCTCTTTTATTTTTATGTGTGCTGTGCTGACTGGTTGCAACAGGATACAATTGGGATAAGGACGTCACTAGGAACTATCCGGTGCGATTGGAAGGTTTCAGCACTTCTGGGGAGAACACGATTGAGATCAGCGGCTTGTACAATGGCCAGAGCAACTATGCGCCGGATATTGATCGGATTGGTGTGGCTTCGTAGCTATGCTAGAGCAGGCGTGCTATAGTACTTGCGCTCAAGTTTGTGTAGGAACTCTCAATGGTAAATGATAGAGTTATCAGAGGTTCGAGGCAGATGGTACCAGCACACTAGCCTTTGAGATACAAGGGCGACTTAAATGGTATCTCGACGGCTGATATATTCCAAAAAATGACCGCAACCTACAGTACTATCACACTAGCCTTTGAGACATAAAGGCGACTTAGATAGTATCTCAGCGGCGAACATGTTCCTACACATCGCTCGCAGCCTATAGTACTAGCACGCCGGACTTTGAGATAAAAAGGCGACTCAGATAGTATCTCAATGGCTAAGATATTCCTAGATATGCCTGCAGCCTGTGATACTAGCAGATCAGCCTTCAAGACACAAAGAGGATTTAAACAGCATCTCAACGGTTGACATATTTCTAAATACGCCTGTAGCTAACAGTACTAAAGAGTAGCTTTCGAGATGGAAAGGCGACCTAGATAGGATCTCAACGGTCAACACGTTCTCAAATACGCCCGCAGCCAATAGTACTAGCATACTAGCATTTCGGTTACATAGGCGACTGAGATAGTGTCTCAACGGCTAACATGTCCTAGAACAACGCCCTAAGCCTACAATAATAGAAATAGCAGAGAGCTCTTTGAGACTGTAGCTAGTGCTTGAGTGGGACACAAGCTAGAGCGTAAGCAGAAAACGGGCACAGTCAAAAGACGGCAGTACGCAGACCAATCAATGAAATGAGATGGAAATAGCACAGTATGTTGTATGTAACTTTTGACAGTATATTCAATAATCTACTATAGTCATAGCCCTCAACACAAAAAATCCCACGCTTTCCTGAAGCGCCGAAAAGGATGCTTTTCAGACCCTTGGTGTTCGTTCGTCGAATCGTAACTCGTGAGGCGCGAGCAGATCTTCTTTGCAGAATCGCTCCAGCGCCACACCAAAAAATATGTTGTTTTAAAACATGATCAAGCAGAAGCTTTCAAGACCCTAACAAAAGGGCTGATGGGGATATCTTTCTTCTGATGCAAGATGTCAAACCAAGCTCAACTCAACTCAACATCTAGTTGGTGGTGTTGGCAAGGTCGGCCTTGTTCTTGGAGCCCTGGGCGACAGCGTCGTTGGGCAGAGGAGTACCGCGAGCGGCGTCAGGGCCGGGAGCGGTGTTGGTCTTGAGGGCATCGCCGTCGACGCGGACGGAAGACTCAGCGGTCTCAGGGCCAGTCTGACCGGTGGTGCCGCTGATGGCGCCGGAGCCCTTGGCGATGGAGGCGTCGGCGGAGTTGAAGTCGGAGGCAACAGGGGGCTGCTCGGGCATGGGGAGACCGGCGACACGCTCGTTGATCAGGTCGGCCTTGCTCTGGGTGTTGGAGTCGACGATGGACTGGGCCTTGGCGGCGTCGGAGTCGGCGGGCACGTTGCCGCTGTTGGACTGAGAGGCCTTGGACTCGGGCTTACGGATGTCCTCCTTGGTCATGTGGAAAGTGCTCTCAGACATGTTGATGGATGTGTGTGGGTTGGTGGAAGCTGAGTTGATAAGTTAGTGACTTGCCATTGGAGTGGTTGATGATTGAGCAACGACTTACGTTGGTGGAAAAGTTGTTGGTTTTGGTGACTGAGGAAGTTGTAGTAATGGGTATCTTTGTGAATGTGAGTATAGATAGAATGTCTTCTGAATGAGCGATCACACGAGCATTAATATTTGAACCTCTGGCGAAAATGTCGAAACTCATCATCCCCCACCAGCCCACCAACTGACGCAACCGTGACGTTCCAACGTTGAGCATCACACGATGGAAGACGAACGAACCAGGATGACAAGGGCTAATACTCGGTCAGCCCCGGCGGGACCGCGAGTAACTCGCCTGTTCAATCAAATCGAACCCCGCCGATATTGTCGCCATCGCGAATCGTCGACTTGTCGTTGCGAATTCGACGCTTCGTGAAATCTGTTCACAGACACTCGGACCGATTTCCGACATCAACATGACGTCGCCATTGGCTCATAACACAATTTTCCTCCTCACGTAGATGGAAGTGTCTGGTAACATAGGTAATGGTATAATCCGCGAGTCGTGTCTGACCTTTTCGATGCCGGAGGACGATGCGACCATGGAGTCGGTGCCTGACTACCTACGCAACGCCCCTCTGTAATGACGATAGGTTGCTCATCTAGTCGGGGCACAGTCCTTCTAACATCCTGTAACACGATCCAGCCTCGCCAGCCCAGCAAAAGAGTCATCTTCGTTCAAGTCTGTCGTTGCTTCGTTACGAGGTGTCGTCGCGACTTGCATCTCGAAAGAGAGAAAGTCTCAGACGCACGGTCCTGACTCGCCGCAACCCTCCTCGCATTCCGCCTGGTCGTACGCTACTGAGGCTACTCTATTCGCAAAGCGTACACGCGCACATGCAAGCCACCCGTTTGAAGCGAGAAAGTATAATCCCAAGATCGTAGCTTGAAGGCAACAAGTTGCGACTGCGGGGATGTCTTGAAATGGAATTAATATCCTGTAACCAGTTAAAAGTCGAGAGAGTCGCTGACTAAGGCACTGCGCAACAGGTTCGAACACGTGGCTATATTTCTTACTACTTGCCTCCCGGGAAGTGACGAGGAAGCTAGTGACTTATTGCTTCGTATGTACCAGTGGCGGAGAAGTCTCGCATAGAAGTCTGCATTTGTCTTCCGTACACTCAGGCTATACCATCGCAGCTGGAGATTTGAATGATTGAGTTGAGACTACCAACTACTACAAACCCGAAACAATTGATGAAATGCTCCAAAGACGCCAAACGCAAATTCGTAGCGACATACCGTAAACGTGCGAACAGCCATCCGATACGTGTCAGACGCACCAACTGACCTCTTCACTCCTCCCCCTGCTCCAAATCCCACTTCTTCACAAACCAACCCGCAAACCTCTCAACCTGCAACCCCGGAAGCGCAGCATTCAAATTCCGCTGCGTGAAATCATACCGTCCCTCAGCCGTGGCTATGAGCATCTGCAACTTGATCCCACGAGCTCGATCGCCCTGCGCCGCGGAGGCGGCGAGTTCCGAGCGGAGACTGTTGATGTTGTGGACGATGAAAGGCTGGAATCGTTCTCCTGTTTAGAGGGTGAGATTGGTTAGTGAGGGTGATCCATATTGATTGAAAGTGTTGGTGTACATACTTTTGATTCGCTGGACGAGGATGGTGAGGTTGTGGACGGTGACGCGCTCGCCGCACATCCGGAGTTCTGGGGGCCAGTTTGGGAGGTCGATGGCTTTGGTGACGAATCTGGCGACGTCTGGGGAGTGAACAGGTCAGGTCAGCGAGATGTTCTTCTGTATCATATGTGTTATGCGCCTGTCACCTACCTCGGACGGATGTCATGCAGATAGTCACGTCCGGCTGATTAGATGGACTGAGGGCCGGAGACTCGGCACTCATGTTTGCAACATCGAAAATATAGCTGCCCTCGCCGTGATAATCCGTATTGCGAGCAATCAAAGCTCTCGGCAGACCGCCAGGCTGGAAGCGCTCGTAGAAGATGCCACACACAAACACGGTATGCTCGATGTTGCTTTTGTAATGTCGCAGCCAGCTCAACGCTGTCGTCCGCTGCCGATCGAGAGGGTCGTTGGGAGGTCGAAGCTGTGGTGGTCCTTCGAACTCTGCTGGTGCAAAGCGTCGTACTCGGGCGGACACTGCTGCTTTGATCAAGTGTATTTGGTTTGGCCCGGTGACTGTGGAGATGACGGTGTCGATGCCGCGGAGGGCGTACTTTAGGTTGTCGGCGTCGTTGTAGTCTACGACAGTGATCTGAAGGCCGCGTTGAGTGAGTGCAGGCTTGGCCTGGGTTGATGTTAGATATGATCAACAGTTGTCTTTCTTCGTCAAATGTCGAGAAGCACATTGTAATCAGGGATCGGGTGTCCAACAACTTACCGCTCGAGACAATAGCACCACACCATGGGTCGTCTCTTCGCTGATAAAGTGTGCGATCAGACAAGCAAGACCGCCCGTTCCAGCAACTGCGATCCGCATAGTTGACATCTTTGGCTCGTCTCAGGGTAGGTATGAGTTCTGAAAAAGCACCGGTGAATTGAACCATCAGCATCGCACGATATATGCATTTGTGATCAGAGGCCCTAGGAGAGGAACCAACAGTGGTGACGGTTGCCTTATAGTAAGTGTACGCAAACTGTAGTCGCGGCCAACGATCCCTCGAATGGCTGCTGTCGAATGGATGGCTCCGTAACTTAAGTGCAAGAACTGCCGGCTCAGTCATCGGTCACGTCTCGAATTCGGACGACTTCA
>Ga0265797_10003401_pt1 | contig 25435 bp, 19 predicted proteins | sample P2T30metagenome_FD_192433 | JGI IMG/M metagenome (GOLD analysis project Ga0265797, IMG submission 192433) | Plant litter microbial communities from East Loma Ridge, Irvine, California - P2 T30 | ecosystem: Environmental > Terrestrial > Plant litter > Unclassified | place: USA: California... | reverse complement strand
GCCGCCGGCTCGCTGTCGTCCGGCGGGAACAGCGGCGCCAGCAAATCGCGCACGCGCCCGAACTCCTGTTCGGCGGCCTTTACTTCGGCCCGTGCGCCGCTCTGGCCGCGGTCGCGCGCCGCCTGCACGCTGGCGGCGCGCGCCAGGTCGTAGTTGCGCAGCGCCGCGCCGACCGCATCGCGCTCGGCCGGCATGGCGTCCGGCACAACGCCGTTTGCGACGTCGACAAACGGCGGGCGCTTGCCCAGATCGTTGTTGTAGGCCAGCGCGAACCTCTGCCAGCTTCGCTCGTTGGCGCCACCGGCCAGCGCGCGGCAGCGCGCCAGCAGGGCCGTTTTCAACACCTGCAAGCGAACCGCGTAGACATCGGTGCCGGAAAGCGCTTTGCGCGCGGTCAGCTTGTCGGCGCAGTTGGCGCCATCGATGGCGGCGCTGTCCTCGAGGATGAAGGTCTCCAGCGCCAGCCGCGAACTGAGCGGGCTCTTGCGGTTGTACAGCTGCAGATCGGCCGCCTGGCGCCGCCAGCGGCTTACCAGCGGCGTCGCGCCGCCGGCGCCAATGCCGGTCAGGAATTTGACGACGCCTTCGCTCTGGCGCGTGATGGCGTCGATGAATTCCTTCTGTCGTTCGACATAGGCCAGCACGCCGACGCCGTCGCCGCCGCCAAAGGCATCGAGCAGCGGCCCGGCCTGACCGCTCCAGTTGTCGAAGTCGGCGTCGCGCGCCACGTACAGTTGCGCTTCCGCCAGGCTCTGGTCGAGCATGTTCAGGCGCGTGAGCGCATCCGTCGTCAGCGCCGCATCGAGCGGCGCCAGCTCGTCGCGCGCGCCGATGCTCTGCATCCAGGTGCGCAGCTCCAGCACGCGGATCCGGTCGGCGTCGCTCACCTGGTTGGGGGCCTCGGCCTCGACCACCTTCATGCCTTGCGCCAAGGCGGCGTGGGCCGCCGCCAGCAGCGCCTGGTCGACCAGGCTGCTGGCCGCCGGCTGCAGTGCGGCCGGCAGGTCGATCAGGGGGCCGCTGCGGAAAGACTTGCGCGACTCGGCCAGGCTGTAGACGCGCTCGATCTGCCCGTGGTCCCAGACGACTGCCGTCCCTGGCGGCGCCACGGCATACAGCGCCGCCACGCCCGCATTCACGTAGGGTCGGGTCAGCAGCGCCGTGACGGCGTCGCGCAGCGCCTTGTGCTCCGGCGTCGCCGTCCACACCTTGTTTTCAGCGGACCACGCAAGCGTGGCGGCGCCGCTGAACGCACCGCTCGCGCGCTCGGCCTCGCGCCACTGCGACATGAAGCGCTCGAAATGCCGCCTGGTGTAACTGTCGAAGTCCGCCTGCGCAGTGGGGCCCAACAAGGGATTTTCGCGGATCAGCTTGAGCAGCGCGGGGTACGCCGCCCCGAGCTGCATCTGGCGCTGCGCCATCCAGGCGCCCTGTCCCGGCGTCATCAGGTTCTGCTGAGCATCGAGCGCGGCGCGCAAGGCCTGCCAGCGATGCAATTGTTGCTGCAGATCGATGCCGGACAGGGCGTCGTCCTGCACACCGGCGATGCCGGCGGCAAGCGCTTCCTGCGATCGCAGCAAGGCGTTATTGTCGAATAGCTGGTGCTTCAGGTTGGCGCCGCGCCGCTGCAGCGCACAGAGCGCGGCCCCGCGCAACAGCGTCATCGAGGTCAGCGGTGCATTACGGCGCGCCGCGCTCAATGCCGCCTTGCGGTACAACAGCGCCATCCGCTCGAGCGTCGCGCCACGGTCGCTCACCCCATCGGCCAGGCGGTAACCGAACAGCAGCTTTACTGCTTCTGCCAGGTCACGGCCCAGTGCCGCCGGCGCCGCGCTGGCGCCAGCTGCGGTCTCGGCCTGTTCCAGCCGCTCGATCGCCGCAATCGCTTTGGCCAGCGGAGACAAGGCGTCCAGGTAGCCGACCAGACCGATGTACTCTGGCATCGACGCCAGATTGAGTGTCGCCGCGGGGCTTGATGGCGCCAGCAAAAGGTCGCAGCTATCCGGGTCGTAAGTTTGCAAGGCGCTGCCCAGGCCGGCCGCCTGCGTCAGGGCGCTCAGTGTGCGCTGCGCGGCATCGTGCAGCTCAGGCACCGCGGCTTCGGCGAAACGATGCCGCAGGTGACGGTCGAGATCTTCCTGGATGTCGCCGAAGGCAGGCGACCAGGAACCCGGCATGAACACCGAGCGCAAGCGCGCGTCGCCGAGCGCAGCGAACTGGTCGAGGGTCCTGGTCTCCGGGCGCATGCCGGGCCGGTTAGCGCCGCTGTCGGCGTTGCTCAGGATCGCGAGCAGTTGCGTGCTCTGGCGATTCAGGTCCAGCGTGGCCCACACCAGCCCGGCCGCCCACAACAGCGGCGCCATGAATGCCAGCGCCCATCCGAGCCGTTTGACGGCCGGCTTGCGCAAGCGCTGCGCCGAGGACTGCACCAGACCCACTTCGGCGAAAATCTTGCGCTCGAAAATATCGCGTAAGAAGGCCGGCATCGCTGCCATCGATTCGGGCGTGGCGCTGGTGGCGGCGCCCAGCAGCGCGGCATCGCCGCAGTCTCCCGTCAGGTACACGCCGCGCAGCAGGAACGATTCATGATAGGCGCTCGGCTGCATCAACTCGTCGCAGAACAGGGCCAGGCCGGCACGCAGTGTTTCGACCTGGCTCGCCAGCAAAAAATACGCGCTGCTGTCGCTGTCGCCGCTCTCGAGCGCGCACAGTTCGGCGCAGCTGTCGGCGATCGCGCCACGCACCTGGTCGAGCGCGCTGTCGATCCACTGGGCGCGGTACGGCGCCGCCAGCTCATGGGGCGAGGCCCAGCCGAGGATCGAACGCTGGGTGGCGCCCGGCAGGGCTGCTGCAAAACTGGCGAAGCCGGGAATGGTCTCGCACTCGCTGATCACGATGTGGATCGGAAAGCGCAGCGCCAGGCGATTTTGCGCCAGCCACAGGCGCCGGTGCAGCGACTTGGCGCGCGCCAGCAGCCGTTGCTTGCCGTCCGGACTGGCATCGGCCAGCAGCGCCGCCGGCATCGCCAGCACGATGCAGTCGAGCGGGCGCTGCGGGCGGTACTTGCGGCACAGGCCGATCAGGTCGTCCCAGACGCCGTCGGTGTCGGCGCCGCCCAGATAGGCCGAGCGCAGCTGGACCACCACGCCCTGGTCGAAGAAATTCCAGTCGAGGCCCTGGGCCGCGGCGCGCAGGCCGGCTTCTTCGCTGAGCGCGCTTTGCAGGCCGGATGCATGCAGCGGCAGCGCAGCGCCGCTGCTTTCATTGATCAGCATGGCCCACGAGAGGTTGTAGCGCTCGGCGCGGGTGGCCAGGTTGCGTTCGATGAGTTTGACGGCGCGCCGGAACGACACCCGCACCGCGGCCGCCCCCAGCAGCCGCAGCGCATTGGCCGACGCGGCGCCGCCCCTGGCGCCATCGCGGCGGGCGGCGCTGATCACCAGCGCCAGCAAGGCCAGCATGATCAGCGCGGCCAGCACCAGCAGGATGATGGTGAGATGATCCGACACGAATCTCATGGCGCCGCCGCCGCGCCGGCCAGCGCGCTGTCAGCGCTGGCATTGTTCTCGAGCGCGGTCCGCACAGGCAGCGACTGCCACAGCCACAGCCCCTCGGACAGCAGCAGCATGGCCAGCATCAGCGCTGCCCAGACCACGCTGCCGCGGCTGGGCCGTGACAGGCGTGCGCGGCTGTCAAAGCGCAGGGTGCTGGCGTAGGGCTGCTCGCTGAGCACAGCGTCGGCGCCCTGCATGCCGGGCGCACGCTGCCAGGCGAACTGGAACAGCGCGCGGCGGTAGCCGGCCAGGGCGCCGGTCTGCTCGCCGCCACGGTAGCGGCCCTGGAAACCCAGCGCCAGCAGGTACAGATACAGGCGCGCCAGCGGACGCCGCGCCGGGTCGCGCTCTTCGAGCAGCTGGTCGATGTCGGCAAACACCTGCTGGCCCGCGTGCGCGCTGCGAAACAGGCTGGCCTCGACCAGCACGTGGCGCCAGTGGGCGCGGCCGGGCCAGTCGCTGCGCAGCATCATCTCGTCGGCCAGCGCCGCCTTCAGGAAGCGTGCGCGCAGCTCCAGGTCGACATTGCCCTTGCCGGCCAGGCGCCCCGCCTCCAGGCTTTGCAGTTCGATGAGCTGGCACAACTGGGCGCTCAGGGCCTGCGCGCCGGTCTGCGCATCGGCCTCGTCCAGGGCCATCGCCGCCGTCCGCGCTTGCGTCAACACCGTCACGAAAGCGCGAAACTGGTTCGACGCCGGATCGTCGCCACCGTGTTCGAGCTTACTGTTCATCGGTCTGGCCTTTGATATACACGACGATTTCCTGTGGGCGTACGCCGCGCTGGGCGCTGTTGTCGTTGCCGATCAACAGATCCTGGCCGGCCACGATGAACTGGGCGTCGGCCGCAACCGCGAACAGCAGCGCGCCGCCGCCGTCGTGCAAACCCATCTCGGGTGCGCCGTCGATGACATGCCGCGCTGCGCCCGGCACCCGGCGGTCGCGCAGCGACGCCGACACGGTGCGCGAGCCGATCGTCGCGCCCTCCATCCACCCGCGCAGTTCGGGCTGGCCCTGGCCGCGCAATCCCACTACCAGGCGCGCGCCGAGCCACTCGGGGCGCATGGCAAGGGTGAATACTTCACCGTCGAAACTGAACGGGACGCTGGTCCATTCCTGGCTGACTTCTGCGACCAGCCCGTGCAGGTGCTCGAGCACGGCGTCGAACGCGCCGTAACTGTCGGCATGCAGGTAGGCGGGCGGCGCCAGCGGCACCGAACCCGGCCGCAGCGCCGCCAGCGCGCCAAGCTGCGCGCACAGCGCCAGGTACAGCGCCAGCGGCTGCATCGGCGCCGCGTCCAGCGTCGCTTCCAGCAACGGCAGGTTGATGGTGAGATGGGCCAGCCGCGCGCGCTGCTCGAGCAGCGCCACACGCTCATCGAGCTGGGACGACTGGCGCATGCTTTGCTTGCCGAGAAAAACCGCCTTGCTGCGCATCAGCACCGCCAGTGCGCGGGCGCGCTGGGCGATGCTCGACGTTGGCGCTACTTCCAGTTGCGCCGGCCAGAAGGCGCCGCGCCGCACGATCTGGTTATCCTGGCGCAGCGTCATCAATTGCATCGACACGTAGGCGGCGCCGGGCAAGGTGCCAGCCGCCAGCGCCAGGTTCGCCACCATGCGCGGCACCTCTTCGGCCAGCGCCTCCGATACCTCGTCTTCGACCATGCTGCCCGCGCAGGGCCGAAACATGGCCGGCTGGCCGGGCAGGCGCAGCGAGCGCGCCGTGCCGATCACCAGGTAAACCGGAACCTCGCCCTGCGCCATGGCGGCGGCGAACGGCGCCAGGTCGAGTTCGAGCGTGCCATCCTGCGCATGGCCGGCGTCAAAGCGCACCGCCATCCCGTTGGGCATCACCGCTTCGAGCAGATCAATGCGCAGCCGCGCGCCGCCGAGAAGCGCTTCGTCGAGCGCCAGGCGGCGGATGCCCCACGCCGCCGGCTGTCCGGCCAGCGCCTGCCAGCCGACCAGGGCGTCGACGCGCGCGCTCTCCTGCTGAAAATGCTGGGGCGCCAGCAGCATGCCCTCGTGCCACTGTATGCGATCGAACATCTGTGCTTCGGCCATAAATAGGGTTTTCGTGGTTGACGATCTAGTGGGACACGCCGGTTTTGGTATCAGTCAGCCGCGCGTCCTGCGCATTGAACTGCAGCCGGTAGCCACTGCTGTCGAGCTGCAGGCGCAGGCGGTGCGCGCCGGGGGTGCCGTAGTTGGCGAAGATCAGCGCCGCCCATCCCTTCCTGGCGCGAAACGGCTTTGGATCGACCTCGATCGACTGCCCCGGCACCAGTTCGAGCGAATGCACCACCAGCGCATCGGGCTGGCTGCGCCGCATGTCGTCGCGGGCGGCGAAATACTGCGCCGCGCTCAGGGCGCTCACGCCATCGACCAGCGCGCGGTCGGTAATCAAGACCATGTCGATCGCCAGCGGGCTGTTGTTGTTGGCGTCGACGGCGGTGACGAAATGCAGGCTCTTCCAGTCAGGCTTGACCGCTTTCGGCCCGCCGAACATGCCGCAGCCGGCCAGCAGGCAGGCCGCCGCCAGGGGCGCGCAGCGCGCCAGCATCGGCATCAGCGGCAGCATCAGTGGCAGCGAGGCGGCGCTCATGGCGTGGCGGCCCCGTGGCCCAGCACATAACCGAGCGCGAACATCAGCGCCAGCAGGGCGACAAACGCGGTCAAGCCCAGCACCATCAGCCGCGTCGTCAAGGTGAATACAGTTTCCATCATCGTCCTTCATGCGAAAACGCTTCATGGCAGCAGCACGGTGCTCTGGCCGGGCGCGCTGATCGCGATCACGCCGCCGGCATTGCACATCAGTTTGGAGTCATTGGTGAGCGCCGCCAGGTTGCCGATCAAGACGGTCGGCGCTCCCGGCGCCCATGGCGCGCCGGTCATCGGCACGCAGGGCATCGGTACCAGCACGCCCAGCGCCGCCGCCGTGGCCGCCGCCACCGCCGGGTTGCCCATTGACGTGCACATGACGAACGAGGCGATATTCACGAGCGGCTTGCTGTCCATGATGGTGGCGTCGGCCGCGCCCGTAAGCACGGCGTTGAGCGGCAGCACCGCCAGCGCGCCGGGCGCCGCGCCGAACGAGCAGGTGAGCATGGCGCCGGCGCAGACCAGTTGCCCCATCATTCCCCCCGCACCATGCGCTTCAAACGCTCGAACAACACTGGCGGCGCCTGTACCGCGCCGAGCCGCTTGCCGTGCTGGTCGAACCGGGCCGGCGCCGCCAGCGGCACGCCGTCGTGGTAGAACACTTCTTCCATCAGCGCGCCGTCCGGCCAGTAGCGCCGCACGGCGCCGTGCAGCAGGTTGGCGCGGTAGGCGCAGCGCTGCACCACCTGGCCGTCGGCGTCGAAATCGGTCGCCTCGCCGTCGAGCAGGCCGGCGCGGTAGCGGGCGCTGCGCACTTGCCGGCCTTCGTGGAAGAACACGGCTTCGCCTTCGAGCTGGCCGGCCAGCATCTGCAGGCGCGCAGTCATCTGGCCGGCTTCGTCGAACGACAGCGACGGCCCGCTGGCGACACCGTCCGACATGGTCTGCGCCGCCACCCGGCGCCCATGCACGAAGGTTTCGATCAGCCCGTGCGGCAGGCCGCGCCGAAACGCGCTGCGCTGCACCAGCACCCCGTCCGCGCCGTACACCGCCATGGCGCCATGCAGCTTGCCGCCATCGAAGTGCGCCGTCATGGCGGGCAGCCCGCCCGCGCCAAACTGCTCCATCGGCCCTTGCAGCAGGCCGCCGGCCATGCTGCTGCGCAGGAGCAGCCTGCCGTCGGCGTCGCGCTCCTCGATGGTGACCGGCGTTTGCAGATTCGCGTCCATCAGTTGACCTTCGCCGTGGCGCCCTTGAGCGTCAGCATGGCGCCCGCTTCCACCGTCTGGGTGGCGTCGGCCTTGCTGTTGATGATCGGCGCCTGGTTGTCGATCTTCATGCCCGCCTTGTGGGTGAGCGCCTTGCCGGCCTTGCCGACCAGGTCGGCCCCGGCGTCGCACACGATATCGGCGCCGGCCTTGAGCGTGATGGCGGCGTCGCCGCTCACCAGGATGGCGCCCTTGACGTTGATGGTGAAGTCGCCATCGATCGTGAGCGCATAGTTTCCCTTGACGGTGTGGGTATAGGCCGCGCCGTTGGCATGGGTTTCGGCGCCCGTGACCGACACGTCGCGCTTGCCCGCCACCGTGTGCGTCTCATTGCCCTTCTTGAGTTCGAGGGTGCGGTCGCCCTGTTCGAGCGTGTGCAGCTGCGCGCCTTTTTTTACCGTCGTGGTCAGGGCGTTTTCGATCTCGACCCGCATGTCCTTCTGCGCGTGCAGGTACAGTTCCTCGCTGTCCTTCTTGTCCTCGAAGCGCAGTTCGTTGCCGGCGCTGCCCTGCTTCGACGACAGCGTGCGCAAGATCGACTGGGTCTGGTCGGCCGGCAGCGTGGCCGGCGTGACGTTGCTGCCGTTGTAGACGCTGCCCGTGATGAGCGGGCGGTCCGGGTCGCCCTGGATGTAGCTGATCACCACCTCATGCCCGACGCGCGGCAGGAACCAGGCGCCGACGCCCTTGCCCGCGGCCGCTTGCGCCACCCGTATCCACGGCGCGCGCTGATCGTCGACGGCGTCGCGGTCCCACGGAAAATGCACTTTCACCCGGCCATGCTGGTCGGTCCAGATTTCTTCTCCGGCCGGCCCCACCACGCGCGCCGTCTCGCATCCCACCACGCGCGGCCGTGGCGTCGACATCGGCGCGCGAAACGCGACCGCGGCCGGCAAGGCTTCGAAGCTGTTGGTGTACAGGTCGCCGCGCACCGTGTGCCTTACCCGGCGCAGGATGAACGCCGCATTCAGCGCCTCGACGAAATGGCCGCACATGGTAAAGCGCGTGCCGGCCGTGAACGGCGCACAATGGCTGTCGCCGCGCAGCACCCGGGCTGCCGCCTGCCCCGCTTCCACCCGCAGCTGCGCCAGTGCGCGGGCAGCGTCGACGCTGGCGTGGCCGGTGGCGAATTCATAGACGGCGCCGCTGCCGCCGGCGGCCGAATAACTGCCTTCCAGGGTGGTGTCGGGGGTGACGAAATCGTAGTCGTTGACGGTGGCCTTTTGCAGCACGATGCGGTGCTCATGGGCGAAGCGGGTGACCGCGTCGCCCGGCTGCTGCATGCCGGTGGCTGGCCAGAAGCGCACCGTGGCGCCGCCGGCGCAATCGGCCAGCTGGCTGGTGGCGTCGGCCAGCACCATGGTGTGGGCGCCGTCGGCAAACGTGAAAAAGTAAAAGATGCCGGCGCCTTCCATCAGCCGCGAAATGAAGTCGAAGGCGGTTTCGTCGTACTGCACGCAGTAGTCGACGCTGGCGTAGCTGGCCGCCAGCGTCGATTCGAAGACGATGGCAAAGCTCGACAACACCGCCTTGATCACCGCATCGACGCCCTGGTTCGGGAAAATCTTGCGGTCGCGCGACAGCGTCAACAGCCACAACGTGGGGGACAGTTCGGCCTCGTACAGGGCAAAATCCTGGCCCTGGCCGCTCTGGACGAAGCGGGTGACGATGCCGCTGATGTGGCGCGCGCCGGCAATGGTGGCCGTCATGGGTTTGCCGACCACGCTGGCGGCATCGAGGCTGGTGCTTCTCGAGCGCATGTGCAGGGTAAAGTTGAACAGCTCCGAGATGCCCTCACTGCCTTCCATGCTGTCGAGCAGAAGCTCGTCCGGCCCGAGCGGCGACGACACGCGCAGCAAGCCGCCCTGTATGAAGCCGTCTTTCATGCGGCGCCTCGCAAGCTGTCGCGGAACGAGTACGCAAAATCGCGCCCGCCTACCGTCATGTGCACCGCCGAGAAGTTCGACGCCGTGGCGATACGCTCCAGCACCAGGGTCGACAACTGCGGCAGCACGGTCTGGGTCAGGATGAAATCGATATTGCGCGCGCCGCTGTCGACCTCGGTGCAGCGCGCCGTGATGGCGGCGCTGACGGCGTCGTCCCAGGTAAAGCGCGCGTGGTGGTTGCCGGCGAAGCGCTCGGCCAGCCTGGCCAGCTTCATGTCGACGATGAGCTTGACGTCGGCGTCCTGCAGCCGATAGTACGGGACCAGCACCACACGGCCCATGAAGGCTGGGCTGAACTGCTCAAGAAGCGCAGGTCGCAACTGTTCGACCAGCGCCGCATGATCCGGCGTCGCGCCCCCGCGGCAGGCATCGGTAATGACGTTGTGCGCCGCGTTCGAGGTCAGCAAGATGAGCGTGTGCCTGAAGTCGATCGTGACGCCCTCGCCGTCTTCCATCGTGCCCTTGTCGAACACCTGGAAGAACAGCTCGAGCACATCGGGATGCGCCTTTTCCATTTCATCGAGCAGCACCACGCTGTACGGCCGGCGCCGCACGGCCTCGGTGAGCACGCCGCCCTGGCCGTAGCCGACGTAGCCGGGTGGCGCGCCTTTCAGGCTGGAGATCGTGTGCGCTTCCTGGAACTCGGACATATTAATCGTGATCATGTTGCGCTCGCCGCCGTACAGCATGTCGGCCAGAGCGTAGGCGGTTTCGGTCTTGCCGACGCCGCTGGGGCCGACCAGCATGAACACGCCGACCGGTTTGCCGGGGTCGTCGAGTTCGGCGCGGAAGGTGCGCACGCGGCGGGCGATGGCGTCCAGCGCCTGGTCCTGGCCGACCACGCGTTCGCACAGCCGTTCGTGCAGTTGCAGGACCGTGTGCACTTCGTCGGCCAGCATCTTGCCGACCGGGATGCCGGTCCAGCCAGAGATGACGTCGGCCACCATCGCGGAATCGACGCAGACCGGGATCAGGACGTCGTCGTCCTGGATTGTTTCGAGTCCCTTTTGCAGGCGCTGCAGCTGGGCGGCCTGGCCGTCGTCGGCTTCCTCGTTCTCGACCCGAAGCGCGATCTGGCGGCGCAGGGCCAGGATCTCGTCGACCGCGCGCCGCTCCTCGGTCACCTTCGCCGACAGCGCGGCCTGGCGCGCGACCAGGCGCGCCAGTGACTTCTGCTGGCGCGGGGCGTCCGCCGCCTCGCCTTCGCCGCGGCCCAGCTGCTGGCGCAGCAGGCGCAGGTTTTCACCGGCCAGCACGATCTCGTGCTCGAGCGCTTCGACCTGCGGCGGCGTGCCGGCATGGGCCAGCGCGACGCGCGCGCAGGCCGTATCGAGCACGCTGATCGCCTTGTCGGGCAGCTGGCGGCCGGCGATGTAGCGCTGCGACAGGCGCACGGCGTCGCGTACTGCTTCGAAGAGGATCTCGACCTGGTGGTGGCGCTCGAGCGTGGCGACCATCCCGCGCAGCATGCCGATGGCCGCTTCCGGGGATGGTTCCTCGACCTTGACCACCTGGAAGCGCCGCGCCAGTGCCGGGTCGCGTTCGACGTGTTTCTTGTATTCGGCCCAGGTGGTGGCGGCGATGGTGCGCAGTTCGCCGCGCGCCAATGCGGGTTTGAGCAGGTTGGCGGCGTCGCCCTGGCCTTCGCTGCCGCCGGCGCCGATCAGCTGGTGGGCTTCGTCGATGAACAGGATGATCGGCGTGGCGCCAGCGGCCACTTCGGCGATCACCGATTTCAGGCGCTGTTCGAATTCGCCGCGCACCCCGGCGCCGGCTTGCAGCAGCGCCAGGTCGAGCGAACAGACGCGCACATCCTGCAGCACGGTCGGCACGCTGCCTTCGGCGATACGCAGCGCAAAGCCTTCGACCACCGCGGTCTTGCCGACGCCGGCTTCGCCGATGAGGATCGGGTTGTTCTGGCGCCGGCGCAGCAGGATGTCGATGATCTGGCGGATTTCGGCGTTGCGGCCGCGCACCGGGTCGATCTTGCCGGCTCTGGCCTGGGCGGTCATGTCGACCGTGTACAGGTCGAGCGCCGGCGTTTTAGCGGCCGCCCCTGCCATCAGCGGCGCATCGGGCGAGCCTGCCGCGCCGCCATCCTCGCTCGATGCGGCCAGCAGCGACGCCAGGCCCGTCTTCAGGCGCTCACGTGGAATCGCCAGCAGCGCCGGCGCGGTCTCGATCAGCATGCCGCGCAGGCTGTCCTGCTCCAGCAGCGCCAGCAGCACGGTTCCCGAGCGGATCTGCTGGCTCCCCAACAGCATCGAACTGCTCAGCCAAGCTTCCTGGAACAGCGCCCTGAAATTGGGCGACATGGCTGGCGTGCGGCCGTTGCCCCGTTTGAAACCGTCGAGGCAAGCCTGCGCCTGGGTGCGCACCGCAGCAGCGGCGACGTCGAACTGTTTCAGCAAGAGCAGCAGATCCGGCGCGCCGGCGTCCAGCAGGGCCACCAGGAAGTGCTCGACTTCGACATTGAAGTGGGTCTGCGCCACGCACAACTCGGCCGCCACGCCCATGGCGCGCTTGCACTCGGGGTTGAGGCGGCCCAGCAAGGAGCGGATGTCGATGTCCATGGCGCTCAGCTCGCGTGCGTGGGATGGGATGCCGCCAGGGCAAAGCGCGCAGGCCGGTAGCTAGCCGCAGTACCCACCCGGCTCGACAGCCAGGCGCTGCGGCCCAGCCGCGGCGCGATCGCGGAACTTGCGCCGAGCCGGCTGGCCGGCGCTTCGCTTAACGCCAGCGTCAAGGTCACCGCAAAATCGGCCTGCAGATGGCGCGCCACCAGCCATCCCAACAAGGCGAAGCGCTCGCCGCCGGGTAGCAAGGCGGCCAACTGCGCACAGCGCAATGGTGGGGCGGCGAGCGCGATGCCGGCCGCCTGATCCCAGGCGCGGCTACCCAGGCTGACGCCAGGGTTGGCCGCGCGCCGTCCGGAGCGGCGCGTGCGGCTGCCTTGCAGGCGTGCGCGCTCCCTGGGCGCCAGCGCATGCCAGCCACCGATGAACTGCTCGCCGGTGAAGGGTAAGCCGAGGCGGTCTCGCAGCAAGGCCAATAAACTCGCCATCGACCGCGGCGCGGCGTTCTGCAAGCCGGCATGGCGCAACCACGCAGCCTCGCCCGCCGGCCCGCGTGCGCCGGCGCTGCGGCCAAGACCCGACAATTGATCGATCACCGTCAGCAGCGGCTTGGCGCCGGCCGGCTGCAGCGCCAGGTGCGCCCTGGCGCGCGCGCGGTGGCGAAAGCCCAGCAGGCGCTGGTTGAACATATCGAGGAAATCGAGGCCGGCAAGGTCACGCTGGGCGCGCCGCTCGAGCAGCAGCTCGGTGAAGGGAGCCGCCAGCGGGCCATTGGCCCCGGCCAGGCTGAGGGCCGGGGTGCGCAGTACCCATTGCGGTCCCGGCTCGTTGCCGTCCGCCTTGTCGGTCGCGCGCAGGCTGGCGATATCGCTGGGGGCAAATGCCATGTCGACGTGGGCGCCCAGGCGCACCGCTTCGTCCACCCCGACGCCGGTGCCCACCGGCGCCCGCCCTGGCGCCGCGCGTTCGAGCAGGCTGATGGCCTGGAACAAATCAAAACGCTGCGGTTCGCGCAGCAGTTCGTCGATCAGCTCAAGCATGCCGCATCCACGGCGTGGGGCGATTTGCAAGCCCCGCTTCAAAATGGACCTGAATCCGCTCGCGACCGAGGATCGCCGTCGCCGAAATCGCCACCCACGCCATGCTCGGCCAGGTGGGGTGCGGCGCCACCTTGACGGCGACTTGCCGCAGGCGCGGCTCGTAGAGCGCAACCGCGCGCGCGATCACCAGCTCCCAGCGCTGCAAGTCGGTAGCCGACTGCGCGGACAGGTGCAGGGTATCGGGCAGCCCGTAATCGAGCGACGTCGGCGCCCCGCGCAAGAATTCGTCGACCGTCAAGTGGTTACGAACATTGAGCAGCCGCGTGAGATCGAGACGCAGCGACATCTGGAGTGCCTCGACGGCGCCTGGCTGCACGCCGGAGTCGCTCAGCGGAGCGCCGAAACGATCGAACAGGGGAAGCGGCGCGCCAAAGGACTTTGTGTGCATGATGTGTCGGGCATCGTGGTAAGCGCTGGTGAAACGAAGCGCGGGTCGGAAGTGATGGTAGGAGACGCCCGGCGCGTAACACAAGTATCAGCGGCGTATCACGCGCTCGCCGCTTAGATCAGCGCCTGCCGTCCCGTCATCGGCGGCCAGGTCATCCAATCTTCCTCTCCGCGCCGCACCGTCAGCCGCACGAACGAGTTGGCCGTCGTGTACAGCGCAAAAAAGCGCGCCAGCACGCCGGCCAGCATCAGGGCCGAGGAACCGGCAAAGCAGTCGGTGTCGAATTCGATGACGATGTCGGTGCCGCGGCAATGGCCACGCCAGCTACCGGCGCCATCAACGCCTCGCATGCGCGCCGTGCCGGGACTGGCGCTCAGGCGCCTGATGCCGATAATCTGCTTCGCATCGCGCGCGCTGTCGCTGGCGAACAGGCCGAGCATCTCGCGCAAGGTGGAAGCGCCGGCGCTGCCGTCGACCAGGGAGCGGTGATTCAGGCGCAGCAGCGCGGCCAGCGCCCACAGCGACGCGCTGTCCATGGTCGGCGGACGCTGGTCGCTGGGCTGGTACAGGGCGCGGATGTCGGTGGACGCCGCCATCCCCTCGCCGTAAAAACGGGTGTCCGGCATCACCTGGCTGGCCAGCTGGCGGTTGGTGCACAGCAGGCTGGCGTAGATGACCGGCGCCGTGGCCAGTGCACCGGCCGCGCGCACGTCGCGCCGATCGACGAAGCCCAGGTGGACGTCGCTGCCGGCGATGCCGGGCCGCAGGCTGGCGCTGCGGCGCATGGTCCAAGACAGGGGCGCGTTGCCGCGTACGCCATCGCTGTCGCCTTCGCCGCCCGCGTCGGCAAACGCGCTGGGGATCGCTTCACTGCCTCTGCTCGCCGGATCGGACAACGTCATCGCCACCACCGAATGCACCTCGGTGGTGGCGTCGCGCTTGCGGTTCGGGATCAACAGGTATTCGTAGTGGCGCTGGTCATAGGCGATCGGCTCGCTGGTGACCGGGAACAGGTTGATCGCCGGGACGCAGTTCAGGCGCACGTGTTCGGGCCGCAGCAACGCCAGCGCGCCGGCGCCGTGGCTGAATACGAAACGGACACTGAAACCGCCGCCGCTGCCAAGTTTGCCGCGCAAGCCGCGCAGGTCGAAGAACTGGAATTTGCGCGGAAAGGCGAAGTATTCCTGCAGCAGGCTGTAGGCGGGATGCGCATGGGCCGGGCTGGCCAGCAGCAGCTGGTCTTCATCGAATCCCGTTTCCTGCACGCAGTCGGCCGGCAGGCGATGCACGCCCCCCTCGCCGATCACTTCGACATATTCGAGACCGGTCAGCAGCAGCTCGTGCAGCGGCATGGTGGTCAACAGATCGCCCGCCAGGTGCAGGCGCAGGCTATCTACTTCCAGCTCGGCCACATCGACACCGGCGTCAGCCCGCACCTCGAGGCGCAAGCTGCGCGCATCGTCACGTACCACGTCTTGAATGTGAAGCGGCCATAAGGTGCTGTTCCAGCCCACCTGGAAGCGGCACGGCACGCCGGACAGGGCGGTGGTCGAGAGCAGCGTCCCGCGCGCCACCCGGCTGCCGGCGGTGACCTTGCCCTGGCCAGGGTCGAGCGCCATCTGCATGACGGTCATCGACGGCACCGGCTGGGTGAGGCTGGGGCACAGGTTGTGCAGCATGGCCGCAGCGACGATGGGAAAATCGCGGTCCAGTTCGCGGTGCACGCGCGCGGTGAGGAACGCCACTGCGGCGATCAGGTGCTCGGTATGCGGATCGGCAGCTTCGGCTCCGGACAGCGCGAGGCGCCGCGCCACCTTGGGATAGCGCGCCGCGAAATCGGCCGACTGCGTGCGCAGGTAGTCGAGTTCGCGGCGGTAGTATTCGAGGTGGTCGTATTGGGCGGGCATGCATTCCCCTGTGGGCCGGCAAAGCCCGGCAGCAGCTAAGGGGCGTCGATGCCCATGCGCCGCGCAGCATTGGCTATGATGGGGGCGCCAGCCAGGCCAAGATCCACAGCCGCGCCCATCAGCAGGGCGATGCCATAGCGTTCCGGTACGTCGCGCTCATTGTGGATAGGATGGGAAGCACTGGCCGAGGCACTACCAGCAGCTACCAGCTTGGAGCGAGCCCAGTTGTAATCACCTTTTTTAATACGTGGCATGGCAGCCTCCCGTGATTGGAAACGACGCTGAAAAACGCATCAGTCGGCTTTCATGGTTTCCAGGTTCCAGTTCCAGGTCCCAGTCCCTTTCGCCGTCGAATCGGTTTTCTGCTGCGTGAAATCCGCCTTGATCTTCGTAAAATTGATCGCGAACGAGTCGTTCGGGATGCCACCGCCGCCCGCGCAACTCATCTGCGAGATCATGGCGTTATCCATCACATACGTCATGAAATTCATGTACACGCCATTTTCCACGCGTCCGATATTGAGCGTGGCGGGCCCGATCTTGGTGCCCTGGGTGCACGCCTTGAAGATCTCGGTCGTGGCCAGGTCGGAAGCTTTGGAGAACGACATTTCCGACAGCACTGCGCGACCCATGGTGCGCTCGGTATTGCCTGCGTCGCTGCCCATCGGCAGGTAGGCGTTGTGCGAAAAAGAGCTGACGATGATCTTGTCGACATAGCCGGTGATGGTGCAGTTGCCCTTGATGGTGGCGCCCAGGTCGAGAATGAGTACGTCCGACATGCGAATCTCCTTAGCAAAAATCGTGAAATGTTCAGCCCAACGCGGCCGGCAATTGCGCGACCAGCCGGATCGACGTGGTCAGCTCTTCCATCTGAAAGTGCGGCTTCAGGAACACGGTGGCCGAATACGAACCCGGCTTGCCAGCGACCTCGGTCACATCGACGCGCCCTTCCGACAGCGGAAAGCGCGCCTTTTCACCCTGCGACGCGTTCGCACTGAGCAGCACGTAATCGCTGAGCCAGTTGTTCAGGTAATTCTCTACGCTGGCGCGGGTCTGGAAGCTCCCCACCTTGTCACGCATGATGACCTTGATGTAATGGGCGAAGCGCGACGCGGCAAGCACATACGGCAGGCGCGACGACAGCGCCGCGTTCGCGTTGGCGGCGTCGACGTTGTACAGCTTCGGCTTGTTGACCGACTGGCCACCGAAGAACGCCGCATCGGCCGTGCCCTTGGCATTGACGACGGCGATGAAGCCCAGGTCATTGAGTTCCTTTTCGCGACGGTCGGTGATCGAGACTTCGGTCGGGCATTTCAGCGTAACGTCGCCGTCATCGGTCTTGAACGAATGGGCCGTCATGCCGGTGATCTTGCCGCCGCCTTCAACGCCACGAATCGCGGTCGTCCAGCTGTGCTTGGCAAAGGCGTCGGTGATGCGCAGGCCCAGTTGATAGGCCGAGTTCGACCACAGGTATTTGTCGTGATTGGTGCCGTCGACGTTTTCTTCGAAAGCGAAGGATTCGACCGGGTTGGTCCTGGCGCCGTAAGGCAGCCGCGCGGCGTAGCGCGGCAGCACCAGGGCCACATAGCGCGAGTCTTCCGATTCGCGGAAACCGCGCCACGACGTCAGCTCGGCGCTGTCGAAGATTTTCGACATGTCGCGCGGAATGCCCAGTTCGGTGAACGAGGTCATGTCGAACAGTGACGGCGCCGCGGCCGAGATGAACGGGGCGTGGGCGGCGGCGGCCACTTTCGACAACCGCTCGAGCAGCGCCATATCTTGCGGATGGCGCCCAAAATAATAGTCGCCGATGAACAGGGAATAAGGATGGCCGCCGAAGGTGCCATATTCTTCTTCGTAGATTTTCTTGAACAGCACGCTCATGTCATGATCGACCGCGCCTTCCAGGTCTTTCAGCAACTCTTTCTTGGACACGTTCAGCAGGCGCAGTTTGAGCTTGCTGCTGGTCTCGGTGCCCATCACCATGTCGTGCAGCCCCCGCCACGAGCCTTCAAGCGCCTGGAACCCTTCGCTATGCATGATGGCGTTGACCTGGTCGCTCAGGATCTTGTCGATCTGGGCGACGCGCTCGTTGATGGTGGCGACGATGCCTTTGTTGGGCGAGGTCTTCATGCCTTCGTCGAGGACCTGCGTGGCGAACTGGCCGAGCAGCGTGCGCGCGTACGCGCTCTGCGATGGCTCGACCGCCATCTTGCCTTCCTGGACGATGCGGTCCAGCAGCGTCATGTTGTCAGTGGTAGTGCTCGCAGCGGATGCGGCAGCTTGCGTGGTGGCCATGGTCGGTCTTTCTCAGGATGGGAGAAATCGGGGATCAGGAAGCGGCGGGCTCGGCAACATCGGACGCCGTTGCGGTAGCGGGCATACCCGCCCCTTCCGCCTGAATCGCCTTGAGCTCTTCCGAGTTCTCGACGATGCTGTTGAGCAGGTCGTCGAGTTCATCGTTGCCGTCGAGCTTGCCCAACAGGTCGCGCAGCTGCTGGCGCACTTCGAGCAGCTTGGCCAGGCGCGGCACCTGTTTCACGATTGATTCCGGATGGAAGTCGTCGAAGGTCTTGAAGTTCAGTTCGATCTTCAGGCTGCCATCCTTGCCCGGCATGGTGTCCGGCACCGACAGGTCCAGGCGCGGCGCGATCTTCTGCATCACTTCATTGAAATTGTCGCGGTCGATATCGACCAGGCGGCGGGCTTTCAACTTCGGTGGCGCCGCCAAGGGTTGCCCGGACAGGTCGGCCAGCAGGCCCACCACCAGCGGCAGTTCCTTCTTCTCGACTGCGTCACCGATCTCGACGTCATAGGTAATCTGGACGCGCGGCGGACGATTCCGTCCGACCCATTTTTGCAAGCTGTCTGCCATCACATCCTCACTGTTATTGGATTGAAACCGCTGGGTAAATCGGCTGGATCGGAATCGATGGTAGGAGTGCGCCTGGACGTAACACAAGTATCAGCGCGGTATCAGCGCTGCCTCTTTGTCGTTGTTCAACAACTACCAAAGTTGCAGCTCGAATGCTACGATGAGTTACTCTTATTAATCTTTGCAGCTGGAAACTATGACCGCAGCGCGCGCCCCCATTTACCACGCCACGCCGGCCGGCGATCCGACGTGAAGGCGCCATTTCGGTTCGGCGAATGGCTGGTCGATCCCAGCGCCAACTCAATTGCCGCACTGGTCGCCGGCGCGCCTGAAAAGCGCCAGATGGAACCGCGCACGATGGAATTGCTGGTGGCGCTGTGCCGGGCACGCGGCGCCGTGCTCAGTGGCGACGAGCTGCTGACGCAATGCTGGGGCAGCACCCAGTCTGGCGACAGCCCCCTGCACAAGACCGTCGCCCAGCTGCGCCGCGTGCTGGGCGACAGCGCCAGCAGTCCGCGCTACATCGAAACCATCCGCATGCGCGGCTACCGCACGGTGGCGCCGCTCGATTTCAATGCGGCGCCCGACACCGGCCGCAAACAGTGGCATGCCGGATCGCCGTTCCGCGGCTTGCTGGCCTTTGACGAAGCCCATGCCGACGTATTCTTCGGGCGCGACGACGTTACCCGCCAACTGGTCGAAGCCGCCGGCGCCCAGGTGCGCACCGGCCTTTCGCTGCTGCTGATCCTTGGGCCCAGCGGCTCGGGCAAGACCTCGCTGGTGCAGGCTGGCCTGCTGCCTGCCCTGACGCATGCGCCGGCCGGCAGCGACCTCGCCGTCGTCGCCAGCACCACCTTCGACGTGTTCGACCAGGGCGAGCAGACCTTGTTTACGGCGCTGGCCGGCGCCTTGCTCGACCTGCAGTGGGAAGACCGCTGGGCGTTCACCGGCGAGAATGCCGTGTCGCTCGGCACGCGCCTTGAAAAAGGCTGCGCCAGCGTGATTGCCGAGCTGGAAGCGGCCCTGCCGTGGCAGACCCGTCCGGGGGCGCGGTTTGCGATTTTCATCGACCGCTTCGAAGCACTGTTCAACGTCACTCGCATCGCCGAGCCGGAACGCCAGGCTTTCCTGCAAACGCTGGAGCAACTGGCGCGCAGCAAGGTGGCCTTGATCGTGGTGGCCTGCCGCAACGATTTTTATCCCAGCATCGCCCAGTACCCCCTGCTGACCGAAGGCAAACGCCATGGCGGCCACGTCGACCTCGGGCCGCCGGGCGTGCGCGACATTGCCCAGATGATCCGCCGGCCCGCCGCCGCGGCCAGGCTCAGCTTCGGCGCCGACCCGGTCAGCGGCGCCGGCCTCGACGAGCTGCTGTGCGCCAGCGCCGCCGCCAGCCCGGACGCCCTGCCCTTGCTGCAATATTGCCTTGAGGAGTTGTATCGCTTGCGCAATAGCGACGGCGAGCTGACCTTCGATGCGTTTTACCAGCTGGGCGACCTGGAAGGCGCGATCGGCCAGCGCGCCGAGGCGGTCGTTCTCGCGCTCGATGCCGATCAGCGCGCCAGCCTGCCGCACATCATGTCGCTGGTGACGGTGTTGTCCGGCGACGGCGTCAACGTCAGCAGCCAGCGCGCACCGTGGGCCAGCCTGCGCGGCGATGCGGCGCGCCAGACGGTGATGGCGCTGATCGAGGCGCGCCTGTTCGTCAGCGACCTGTTGGGCGGCACGCCCGTGTTCGGCATCGCCCACGACGCCATCCTGCGCCGCTGGCCGCGCATGACCGACTGGATCGCGGCGCACCGCGGCGCGCTGGCCGTGCGCGGCCGGCTGGCGCAGCACGCAGCGCGCTGGCGCGACGACGGCCGGCCGGCCGATTTGCTGCTGCCGCACGGCACCCTGCTCGATGAGGCAACGACCTTGCAGCAGGCTGGCGTATGGTCGCTCACACCCCACGAACTCGATTTGATCCAGGCCTCGACCCGGCGCGCGCAGCAGCGCGCACGGGCGCGCAAGTGGGCATCCATCCTGATCATCGCGCTGGCGGTGCTGGCCTCGGTGCTGGGCACCAGCGCCATGCTCGCCAACCGCGCGGCCGAGCAGCGCCGGGTCGACGCCGAAGCGCTGATGGACTTCATGCTGGGCGACTTTTCCGACAAGCTGCGCCCGCTCGGCAAGCTCGAGCTGCTGGAAAGCGTCAGCGGCAAGGCCCTGCAGTTTTTACGGGGCTCGGACGGCACCGATTTGAGCCCGGCCGGCTTGACCCTGCGCGCCAGGGGACTGCAGATCATCGCCGAAGTGAGCCGTTCGCGCGGACAGTCGCAGCAGGCGCTGGACGCCTTGGCCGAAGCGCATAAAATCCTCAACCGCCAGAGAAGCATCGCGCCCGCTGATCTGAATGTGATCAATAACCTGGGTGCCAATGCCTACTGGCTGGCGCAGATCCACAAGGACCGCAACGACTGGCACGCCGCCGAGCGCTCGCTGGTCGCCTATCTGGACTACGCCAACCAGCTTCACCAGGCCGAGCCGGACAACCCCGAATGGTGGGTCGAGCAATCCTATGCGCACAACAACCTGGGCGCGCTGGCGCAGATGCGCGGCAACCCGGCCATGGCCGCGCCGCAATTTGCCGCGTCGATCGAATTGAAGCAGCGCGCGCTGGCGCGCATGCCGGACTCGGCCGACGTCGCCGTCGAGCTGGCCGACAGTTATTCGTGGCTGGCCTCGGCGCGCGAGACGCTGGGAGAATTGGCCGAAGCCGAACGACTGTATGCGCAAGAGATGGAGGCGGTGCTGCGTCTGTGCGCGCGCTTTCCGAACGAGCCGATGTGGACCTACCGCCATGTGCGCGCCCTGCAGCACCGCGCCGTCATCCACCTGGCGCTGGGCCGCGACGCCGAGGCGCTGCTTGATTATGACGATGCCAGAAGCCGCTTCGCGCCGCTGGTCGCGCGCGATCCCAACAATCGCGCCTGGCAGGTCGAACTGGCGAACCTGGATCAGGAGCGCCTGCGCATCCTGGCCCGCAACCGTGACGCGCTGTCGCTGCTGCCGCAACTGACCCAGGCCCACGCCGTCCTGCAGGCGGCGCTGGCCACCGATCCGAGCAACGGCAACTGGGCAAGGCGCGAAGCACTGGCGCAGGCACGGCGTGCGTTGGCCTTGCAGGACGGCGCGGCGGCGAATGCCGAAGTGGGGGCTGCCATCGGCAAGCTGCGTACCCTGGCAGCGGCCAATCGGGGCGACCTTGCGATTCGGCTCGCGCTCGGCGACGCGCTCATGCTGGCGGCATCACTGCAAATAGGCGATGCGGATAAATCCAGAAAATTGTCGATGTGCCAAGAAGCTTATGGCATGATCGAAGCGGACGCAATAGCTACCAAGAATTACCAAATCCTGGACCCCTGGGTTCGGGTCAATTATTGCCTGCAAAATCAAGCGTCTGCCGACGACGGGGCCAAGCGGCTGCGAGAAATTGGTTATCGCGATTCAGCGTTTGTTCGATTCATTCAACCACGTTAAAAGGAATTACATGGCAACCCCTATTCCGCAGCGCGTCATTACCATTTCTCTCAAGCAGATCAATAACGAGCTGCGGGCTTTCTACACTTTCCTGTCGCCGCTCACGGGCAATATGTTTATCGATGCGCCCTCGTGCGACATCGAATGTAATCAGCCCACCAATACCCTGTTTGTTCTCGACTTCGCAAGCAGCGCAGCCGGGTGGACCATTGTCGACACATCACGCAAAGCGCCTTCTCTTCCGCTGCCACACAAGTCGGGGCCATCCGATCAATCAGTGCAGGTCTACAATCCGCATATCGACGACACAACGAAATACAGTTTCTACATTAACTACAAAAATACGGTGACTGGAGAAACAAAGCCGATCGATCCGCAAGAAGGCAATATTCCACGCATTTACGGAAACCTCGACTGATTGGTGCATGTCCTGTCCTGCGCTCGTCTGCCGCAGGCCTTCGGTCAGCTTGGCTGGCGCACCGCAAAATGGTCCGCCAGCTTGACGCATATGGCGTTCGCTAGTTGCTCCTGCAAAGCAATTCCCAGCATTCCGCTGCAATCGAATTGCGCCGTCCAGACCGTCTGGCCGAGGCTGTTATCGAGCAGGCGCATCGATGCACGCACGTGCGCTTGCTCGACGCGGATACTGCCTTCCAGGCGTAGCTTCACACTATCGCCACTGGCGAAGCAATCAATGTCGGAGGCATGCCGTTCACACACCTGCGCCAAGCCGGGAAACCGCGTGAACATCCGCGCGCTTAATTCTTCATCCAAGCCGCCAGCAAATGCGCTGTTTCGCTCGTCGAGGCTGAGGCAGCGTAGCGGTGCCAGTTCCAAGCGTTGATCGGCCCGTGTGGACGCGTTGGGCGCCACCCGGCGTAGAGTCGGAACGTAGCTGCCGGCCGGAATACAGATCTGCAGCGCCGCCGGTTTTTCTATCGAGCTGTAATAACCGGCGAGCCGCGTGCGCAAACGGCCTATTTGTACGCGCACGATAGGATCGATCGTCGTGTCGTAGGAGGCGGCATCGCGCCGAAAAAGCTGTGTGCCGATCGCGTATTCATTGAGCCCACCCTCCTCGCCGCCAAGCTTCTTTTCGATCAGAAACGATAACAATGCGCACATGCGCGGCGCCTTGGCAAAAGCCGGGCTATCCGTCACGCGGCGCATCGCGCCGCGAATCTCTTCGGCATTTGGCCCTGCAGCGCCCTGCTGATCCTGCCATTCGGCTCTCGCGTTCATGCTTTGACTCCATTAAAGGCACCTTGTTCTTGCACATGTTTCGTGCTGTAAGGGACTTTAATGTTGGCAATAAACTGCTGTCTTACGACAATCTTACCGAGTGATTTTGAAACTGGCGCGTTATGTGACGCGCGTAATATGTGCATTTTACCGATTCACGATGACTGTTTGAAGCCGGCATTTGCTGGTCGTCCCGGCATTACGCGAGTGTCCTACTCACGCATTCATCGATTAAGCCAACCATTGGCGAAACCGCCCGTCACTAATCGAACTGTCATATCCCAGACTCCCTCGAAATTGCATTTCTGCACAATAAATCAATGAATATTTCTGGTACGAAATCCAGTCAGTAGTCCGTGCGTAAATACGACACTTTGCAACGCAAATTTGGTGCTACCTTTACCCATCGCGGATACGCCGAAGAAATTTCTCTTGGGCATATGTTTGTAACAATTCTCTAAGATGATCGAGTGCGCGCACATTGCCGGACGAACGGCTTGCAACACAATATCGACAGAGTTCCAATCGAAGATGGGAGGAAAATACGAGGAAATTCATAATATGGAGTGTCAAATCTCTATGAAGTTTTATTCCTTAAAACCATTGCGGAATACAGGCGTACTCCGGCAGATAAAAATTCAATCTCGAGTTCTAAACTAGGGGAATATAATGAAACGCGGAAACCAAATGCTAGGCGTAGTCGCTTTACTGATTGGCGGAGCTTCGTCCGCACATGCAGGATTTATCGGTACGCAACTGAGAGCAGAATATTTTTACCCGGATTCAGAAACCTCCTATCAACCAGCTGTGGAGGCACCACCACAGTTCTTTGTCGGAGACGGCGTCGAAACAGTGGTGACAGTGGAAGGGGTAACGAGAATTGCTATCGATGTCAGCGACACGTCGATATTATTTGATTTCTCGACAACCTTACTTAATCCTCGATGGGGAAATGTTCCGTTCAATGGCCTGATATTTAATGTGATCAACGGCGTTCCATTGAATTTCAGCTCTTTCAACATCAGCTCGAACTTCGAAGAGTTTGATCCTTCCCGGGTCAGCTTCAGCAATTCGCAGGTGACTGTCAACTGGGCGGGTTTAGCGTACGACTCCAGTACAATGTTGCTCATTAATTTCGAAACTGCTGCTGCAGACGTGCCCGAGCCGGCGACGATGTCACTGCTTGGTCTTGGTTTTGTAAGCGCCATCGCAATGCGTCGTCGAGGATCCAAGGTTATCAAACCCCGGCAGGGTCTTGTTCACTAAAGCATGTGAGTTTAGAGGGGGCAATATGCCCCCCCCTCTAAAGCAACCAAAATTGCTATCTTCGACAGGATCCGTCATCTACCAAAAAGTCGACCATTGACCAAAAGAGCGGATCAAATTTTGCAACATTGAAAAAGCTCGCCTGAGCGAGCTTTCTGTTGGATGAAAATCACTTCTCGACGAAGGATTTCACTCCCACTCGATTATCAACCGCTCAGCTAAGTCTCTGAATCACTTAGCGATTTTTAGCACCTTCCTAAGCGTGTACCATTCACAATACCATACGCCGGCGAGCGATATTACATCTGGCAGCCACAGGCACTATGTTGGTACCGTGATGTTGCTGCTACTTTGTCAGGCTGCGTCGTACGCGCATGATTGCGATCAATCTTGTGCCGACCAGACCCAAAAAATTGAGCGCTACGGCAAAGGAGGCGGTTCAGTCCGATTGGATAGGGGTGTGCCCAATACAGGGATCGCTAAAAGCTAAGAAGGCGCAGCCAATAATGGCAACTCGGTTCCGCGCACTCTTGTGCGTCGTACCTAGTAGTTGTGTCAGGTACTGCCTGCTGCGAGTTGCTTGATGCTAATATCGCCGCAGTGAACTGGACATGGAGGACTATTTGAGCATCCCCATCATAGTCATGGGCGATAAGACAAGCCACGGCGGCACCGTTATCACCGCCTCGGCGTTCTCCGATACGCTGGGCAAGGGCTGGGCCCGGGTGGGTGACATGGTCGCTTGTCCGCGGTGCAAGGGCATTTTTCCTATTGCTCAAGGCGACACTAGCCTGGTCGATGACGGCAAAGCTGTGGCTTACGCGGGCTGCAAGACCGCATGCGGTGCCACGCTTATTTCGAGCCAGATGCTTACACACACGACACCGTCCGCTGGCGCCGCGCTGGGTTCCTCGAACAGTGCTTCACCCACGCTTCTTGCCCCAGGCTTTGGCATGGTCGATGTGGGGCTTGCCAGTCGCTACCATGATGAGCCTGCAGACGATAACTCGGAGCGCTATCGTGGCCGCTTCCAGTTGATTGACGCGACCACCGGAGGGCCGATTCCAAACCAGGCTGTGCGTTTACGTTCGACCGAGGGTCGATACCTGACTGGCACAACCGATGCAGACGGCTACACCCAGTGGGTGGAGCGTCAAGCGTGTGAGGCTTTGGCCTTCGACCTGGTGCAGGAC
>Ga0265797_10003400_pt1 | contig 25445 bp, 19 predicted proteins | sample P2T30metagenome_FD_192433 | JGI IMG/M metagenome (GOLD analysis project Ga0265797, IMG submission 192433) | Plant litter microbial communities from East Loma Ridge, Irvine, California - P2 T30 | ecosystem: Environmental > Terrestrial > Plant litter > Unclassified | place: USA: California... | reverse complement strand
AGGCCTGGCACGAGCGCCAGATCCACCGCTCGCTCCTGTACCGCTACCAGTGGCGCCATGGGCGCACGGTGTCGCTGGGCGTGGTCGACGACAAGCTGCCGCTGGTGGACGAGCGCAGCAAATCGCTGACGTTCAAGCTGCAGTGGGAAGTGTGACGCAATATGCGTGACCCGCGCCGCCGGACGGCGGCGCGCATGGACAACTCAGAACGCGGCGATGCCGGTCTGGGCGCGGCCCAAAATCAGGGCGTGGATATCGTGCGTGCCTTCATAGGTGTTGACCACCTCGAGGTTGACCATGTGGCGGATGATGCCGAATTCGTCCGAGATGCCGTTACCACCCAGCATGTCGCGCGCCATGCGTGCGATGTCGAGCGACTTGCCGCACGAGTTGCGCTTCATGATCGAGGTAATCTCCACCGCCGCCGTGCCTTCGTCCTTCATGCGGCCCAGCCGCAGGCAGCCCTGCAGGCCGAGCGTGATCTCGGTCTGCATGTCGGCCAGTTTCTTCTGCACCAGCTGGTTCGCCGCCAGCGGTTTGCCGAACTGCTGGCGGTCGACCGTGTACTGGCGCGCGGTGTGCCAGCAGTCTTCGGCCGCGCCCAATGCACCCCAGGCGATGCCGTAGCGCGCCGAATTCAGGCAGGTGAACGGACCCTTCAGGCCGCGCACGTCGGGGAAGGCGTTTTCTTCGGGGCAGAACACATTGTCCATCACGATTTCCCCGGTAACCGAGGCGCGCAGGCCGAACTTGCCGTGGATCGCCGGCGCCGACAAGCCCTTATAACCTTTTTCAAGCACGAAGCCGCGGATCGCGCCTTCGTCGTCCTTGGCCCACACCACGAACACGTCGGCCACCGGCGAATTGGTGATCCACATCTTCGAGCCGGTCAGCACATAGCCGCCATCGACCTTGCGTGCGCGGGTGACCATCGAGGCCGGGTCGGAGCCGTGGTTCGGTTCGGTCAGGCCGAAGCAGCCGATCCATTCGCCGGTGGCCAGCTTCGGCAGGTATTTCTGCTTCGTCTCTTCGTTGCCGAATTCGAAGATCGGCACCATCACCAGCGACGACTGCACGCTCATCATCGAGCGGTAGCCCGAGTCGACGCGTTCGACTTCGCGCGCGATCAGGCCGTAGGCGACGTAGTTCAGGGCCGGGCCGCCGTATTGTTCGGGAATGGTCGGGCCCAGGAGGCCCAGTTCGCCCATCTCGCGGAAGATCGAGTTGTCCATCGCTTCGTGGCGGAACGCTTCCAGGATGCGCGGCTTGAGCTTGTCCTGGCAGTAGGCGGCAGCGGCGTCGCGCACCATGCGTTCGTCGTCGCTCAGCTGGCTGTTGAGCAGCAGCGGATCGTCCCAGTGGAACTGGGTGCGGGAAGACGTGCGGGGCGAATCTGGAAGGCTCATCGGAAATCCTGTCTCTGGGTTCTGCTGCGAACGCGCCTTGTGGCGGCGCCTGCACCATTATAGAAACGGGACGCACCTGCATCTTTTGAAACTGCGACAGGCATTTTCACTTTTGCCCTGCCACGCCCGGTGCAGTGCTTGAGGCAGGGCGTGGCGCCGGGGACCGATCAGCGTTCGGGCGTGCTGGCGAACTTGCCGCCGTGGAAGATCAATGCCGGTTGCGGATGCACCTGGCACTGCTCGACTTCGCCCACGAAGATCACGTGGTCGCCTTCCGGGTAGCGGCTGCGGTTGTGGCATTCGAACCAGGCCGAGACGCCTTTCAGGATCGGCAGGCCGGTGCGCGAGAGTTCATAGTCGACGCCTTCGAACGGGTTTTCGCTGCGCCGCGAAAAGCGCAGCGCCAGTTCATCCTGGCCGGCCGCGAGCACGTTGATGACGTAGTGCGAATTGCCACTGAACACGGGCAGGCTGTTGGCGCCGGCGCCCAGGCTCCACAGCACCAGCGGCGGGTCGAGCGACACCGAGTTGAACGAACTGGCGGTCAGGCCGCGGAAACTGCCGTCGGCCAGGCGCGTGGTAATGACCGTCACGCCGGTCGCGAATTGCGACAGCGCGTGGCGAAAATGCGTCGTATCGAAGCCGCGCGCAGTGGCGCGGGGAGAGCGTGTATTCATCGGTGTCCTGAATGTTGGCGCTCATTATGCCATTGACAAAGGGATTGGTGCCGCAGCACCTGGTGATGGCGTGGCGAGCGCCTGCAGGAGCCCCCGCTTTGCGCTACATTAACAACCACTTACATCAAATGAATACCAAGGCGAGCTTATGAGTGAGCAAACAACAACCGAAGTGGCCATCCTGGGTGGCGGATGCTTCTGGTGCGTGGAAGCGGTTTACCTAGAAGCGCGCGGCATCACGCGCGTCGAGTCTGGCTACATGGGGGGCCACGTGGACCAGCCGACCTATGAACAGGTGTGCGCCGGCGCCACCGGCCACGTCGAAGTGGTGCGGCTCGAGTTCGATCCGGCCGTGATCAGTTACCGCGACATCCTCGAAATCTTCTTCACCATCCACGACCCGACCACCCAAGACCGCCAGGGCAACGATGTCGGCCCGCAATACCGCTCGGCGATCTTTACCACCTCGCCCGAGCAGGAAGCCACGGCGCGCAAGGTGATGGACGAGATGCGCCTGGTGTGGGACGCGCCGATCGTGACCCAGGTGCTGCCGCAGGACACCTGGTACAAGGCCGAGGACTATCACCAGAACTATTTCGCCCAGCATCCGCTGCAGGGCTATTGCGCGTTCGTGGTGGCGCCCAAGGTGCTCAAGTTCCGCAAGACCTTTACCGAACGCCTGAAAGCGTAAGGCAGGCTGTCACGCGTACATGTACGCGCGCGACCAGGGCAATTGGGCCGGGTCGGCGCCGGCCTTGCCGCACACGATCTGGTACAGGCTGATGCGGTCATGGGCAAACGCATAGGCGCAGCCGGCCAGGTACAGCTGCCAGATGCGAAAACGGCGGCCGTCGGCGAGCGTGCGCAGGTGCGCCGCGTTGCGCTCGAAATTGTCGCTCCAGATGGCGCAGGTGCGGGCGTAATGGCGGCGCAGGTTTTCGACGTCGCGCACTTCGAGGCCGCCTTTTTGCATCGCCTTGATCACCGTCCCCAGATGCGCCAGCTCTCCCTGGGGAAACACATATTCATCGATGAAGCGCCCGCCGCCATAGGGTGTGGCGGCGTCATCGGCATCGGTGGTGGTGATGCCGTGGTTCATGATGATGCCGCCCGGCGCCAGCAGCGAGGCCAGGTGTGCGAAATACCTGTCCAGCTGGCGCACGCCGACGTGCTCGAACATGCCGACGCTGGTGATGCGCTCGAATTGCCCGGTCACGTCGCGGTAGTCTTGCAGGCGGATCTCGACCTGGTCTTGCAGCCCTGCGCGCGCCACCCGCTCGCGCGCCAGCATGGCCTGGTTGTCGGACAGCGTCACGCCGACGCAGCGCGCACCGAAGCGCCCGGCCGCGCGCAGCACCAGCGCGCCCCAGCCGCAGCCGACGTCGAGCAGGGTCTGGCCGGGACGGCAATCGATCTTGCGCAGGATGTGGTCGATCTTGCGCACCTGCGCCGTGGCCAGGTCTTCATTGCCGCGTTCGAAATAGGCGCACGAGTACACCATGCCGGGATCGAGCCAGGCGGCGTAGAAATCGTTGGAGACATCGTAGTGGTAGCGGATCGCTTCACGGTCGCGCTCGCGGGTGTGTGCGCGCGCCTGCTGCAGGGCGGGATGGCGCAGCCGCTCCAGCAAGCCGCGCAGCAGTGCGTCGAACCTGGCCAGCGCTCCGGGATGGCCGCTGGCGCCGGCTGCAGCGCCCCAGGCCGCGAGCGCGTTGCCAACGTCGATGATGTCGGCCGCGCGCCCGATGACGTCGATCGCGCCCTCGACATAGGCGCGGCCCAGGCTGTACAGTGACGGCGAGCGCAGGTAGCGCAGCGCCGCTGGGCCGGGAATGCGGATGGTGACGCGCGGCGGGTCGGGCGACAGGTCGGCGTGCTCGCCGTTCCACAGCTCGATGCGCAGCGGCAGCGTCAGCTCGTCGAGCGGGTTGCCTGTCGATACCGGCAGCTTGATCTGGTCGAACACGAGCGACCTCCTGGAACAAGTGGCCGGCGTGTCCTGGCCGGCCTAGGGTTGCAAGCGCTGGCGCACCCAGCTGCGGTCTGCTTGCCGCTCGTAGACGATGCGGTCGTGGAAGCGCGAACGCCGTCCTTGCCAGAATTCGATGCGCTCAGGCACCAGGCGGAAACCGCCCCAGTTGGCGGGACGCGCCGGGTCGTCGCCGGCCTGTTGCGCTACCGCCTCGTAGTTGGCCTCTAGCTGGGCGCGGCTGGCGATCGGCGCACTTTGCTCGGAAGCGATTGCCGACAGCCGGCTCTTGAGCGGACGGCTGCGGAAATAACGGTCGCTTTCTTCAGGCGCAGTGCGCTCTACACGTCCTTCGATGCGCACCTGACGCTCAAGTTCGCTCCAGAAGAACAGCAATGCGGCATGACTGTTGTCGCTCAAGTCGCGCGCTTTTTTGCTCTCGTAATTGGTGTACCAGGTGAAGCCGCGCGGGTCGAACTGCTTGACCAGCACGATGCGCGAACTGGGCCTGCCATCGGCGGCCACAGTGGCCAGCGTCATGGCGTTCGGTTCATTGACTTCGGCCTTCAGGGCCTGCTCGAACCAGGCCGTGAACTGCTCGATCGGATCGTCCAGCACATCGCCTTCGTCGAGCGTGGCCTGGCCGTAATCCTTGCGCAGGTCGGCCACCGCCTGGCCCAGTTTCGGCGACGCCGGCATGCCCGGCTCGATCAGGCCGCGGCGCAGTTGCATGGCCTGGCCCAGGCGCGCCATCTGTTCGGCCGAGAACAGGCGCATCGCCATCGGCGCCATCGTGCTTTCCTCGCGCTCCATGTGCGCCGTGTAGCGCTGGACGAAGCGCGTCACCGTGCTGCTGGTCAGCGCCGCGGCGCTGCCGTCGGCAATTGCCGTCAATTGCTCGTGCAGGTCTTGCCACATGGCGTCCATGTCCTTGTGGTCTTGCAGGATGGTCGGCGCCAGCGCCTGCAGCGTGGCCGCGTCGTCGCCCTGCGCCACGGCGCGCAGCATCGGGATCAGGTCCTGCTCTTCGTCGTCGTGGTGCAGGTGGGCGGCCTTGTCGAAGTAGCGCAGGATGGCGCTGGCGGCCTGCCGCGCGCCCTCGTCGGCGCCGTGCCCGGGCAGGTGGACCAGCAGTTTTTCGAGGGTGGCCAGCTGCTTGCGGATGCGGCCATGGCAATGCTTGAGCACGGCAATTGGCTGGCTGAAATCGGGAGCGGTGTCGGGCAGGAGAGAGGTCATTTGTATTTTGGTGACAGGCAAAAATGATTTGCTGCGTTTTTGATTGACTAAGAGCTATTTTAGTGCAGATGCGCAAGAGCAGTCCGCTACAATGTGCGGATGAATACGATCAACACCCCTGTTTTTTCGGCTGCACTGGAACAAGAAGTCGACTTCGCGCGCCGCTTCGGCGGCATTGCTCGCCTGTATGGCGAGCGTGCGCTTGAACGTTTTCGCGGGGCGCACGTTTGCGTGATCGGCGTCGGCGGTGTTGGCTCGTGGGTGGTCGAGGCGCTGGCGCGCAGCGCGGTCGGACGCCTGACCCTGATCGACCTCGATAACGTGGCCGAGTCGAACATCAACCGCCAGATCCAGGCGCTCAGTTCGACCGTCGGCATGGCCAAGATCGAGGCATTGCAACAGCGCATTGCGCAGATCAACCCGTTCTGCCAGGTGACGCTGGTCGAGGATTTCATCGATCCCGAGAATATTACGACGCTGGTGGCCGGCAAAGGGTTTGATTACGTGGTCGACGCCATCGACAGCGTCAAGCCGAAGGCGGCCCTGATCGCCTGGTGCAGCGCGAATCGCATGCCGCTGGTGGTGGTCGGCGGCGCCGGCGGACAGATCGACCCGACCAAGGTCGAGCTGCGCGACCTGGCGCGCACCGAGCAGGAACCGCTGCTCAAGAAAGTGCGCAAGATCTTGCGCGCGCAGTACGGTTTCGCGCGTGGCGAAAAGCAGAAATACCATATCGACGCCGTGTTTTCGATGGAGCCGCTGCGCTATCCCGACAGCGGCGACGCCTGCGCGGTCGACCCCAACAGCATCACCGGCCTGAACTGCGCCGGCTTTGGTTCAAGCATGGTGGTCACTGCCACCTTCGGCATGGTGGCGGCCGGCCAGGTGCTGCGCAAGCTGGCCGAAGCGGCGAATGCAGAAGCGACTGACCCGGTTGAATCCGCTGCTGCCGCAGCCTTGAACCCGGCAATTGCGCAAGCCGAAGCGGCCTTGCTATCATAGATTCAGTTGCAATCGTGTTGGTTGCAATTCTTTGATGGAAGAGACCACATGATTCGTCGATCCGCATTCATCGCCCTGCTGCTGGCGGCAGCAGGTGTCCAGGCGCAGCAGGAAGGCAGCCAGGAGGCGGGCAAACCGCCGACCCTGGCGCCGCCCGAGGCGCAGCAGCCGGCCGCGCCGCCGGCCGTCCCGCCCGCAGCGGGCCAGACCACGACGCCGCCGGTTTCGCCCGAACTGACGCCGCAACCGACCCCGCAAGCGGCCCCGCAAGCGCCGGCGCCGCAGGTCGAGATCATCGATCGCGTGGTTGGCAAGGGCATGGAGGCGTCGGTCGGCAACAAGGTCAAGGTCCACTACACCGGCTGGTTCCACAAGCCGCTGGCAGCCAAGCAGCGCGGCCGCAAGTTCGATTCTTCGCTCGATGCCGGGCGTGACCCGATCGAGTTCCAGCTCGGCGCCGGACGCGTCATCAAAGGCTGGGAGCAGGGCGTGGCCGGCATGAAGGTGGGCGGCAAACGCACCCTGATCATCCCCAGCGCGCTGGCCTACGGCAAGCGCGGCGCCGGCAGCGGATCGATTCCGCCGGACGCCGATCTGATCTTTGATGTCGAACTGCTGGACGTGAAGTAAGGTCAGTCGCTGCTACGCATTTCGCAGCCTAATGCGCGTGCGCGTGCGCCTGCAGCACGCAGCGATGGTGGGTCGTGCCTTGCTCGACCTGCAGCGTGCAGTGGTGAATCGCAAAGTCGGCGCATAGCCCTGTGGTGATGGCGTCGATGTCCGCATCGCCCGGATAGCCATCCGGCATCACCAGGTGCGCAGTGAGCGCGGTTTCGGTGGTGCTCATGGCCCAGATATGCAGATCATGCACCTCGCTCACGCCCGGCCGCGCGCCCAGGTAGGCGCGCACCGCATCGGCATCCACGCCAGGCGGCACCGCCGCCATCGACAACTGCACCGATTCGCGCAGCAGCGACCAGGTGCCGAGCACGATCACCACCACAATCACCAGGCTCAGCGCCGGATCGATCCAGGTCCAGTTGGTCGCCATGATCACCAGGCCCGCGATCACCACGCCGAGCGACAGCGCAGCGTCGGCCGCCATGTGCAGGTAGGCGCCGCGGATGTTCAGGTCGCCCTTGCTGCCGGCCAGGAACAGCCAGGCCGAGAAGCCGTTGATCAGTACGCCAATACCGGCCACGATCGCGACCGTCGCGCCCATCACCGGCGCCGGCTGGCTGAAGCGCTGCAGCGCCTCCCAGGCGATCGCGCCGCAAGCGACCATCAGCAGCAGGCCGTTGCCGAGCGCGGCCAGGATCGATGAACCGCGCAGGCCGTAGGTGTAGCGGCCCTTGGGCGCGCGCTTGGCCAGCACGGCGGCGCCCCAGGCCAGCATCAGGCCCAGCACATCCGACAGGTTGTGGCCGGCGTCGGCCATCAGCGCGGTGGAGTGGGCAATGAACCCATAGGCGAACTCGATGATGACGAAGGCCATGTTCAGGCCGATCGCCAGCGCAAAGGCGCGGCCATTGCCCTCGGGCGAAGGCATGTGATGGTGGTGGTGGCCAAAGCCATGGCCGTGGTCGTGCTTGTGATCGTGCTTGTGATCGTGGTCGTGGTCGTGCTTGTGGTCGTGATTCATGCGTCGCTTCCGTTGGCGGGTTCGGCAATGTGCTCGAACATGGTGGAGAGCAGGCTGCTGATGTGGGCGTCGGCAGCGGCATAGAACACCTGTTTGCCCTGGCGCTCGGCCTTGACGATGCGGGCGGCGCGCAGCAGGCGCAGGTGGTGGCTGACCAGCGAGCTCGATAGCGCAAGGGCGGCGGCGATGTCGCCCACCGCGGTCGGCTGCGCCAGGCAGGCCAGCACGATGCGCAAGCGCGTGGCGTCGCCCAGCAAATGGAACAGGTCGGCCAATTGGCCAATCGCTTCTTCGGGCGGGGGCGCGATCGGCTGCGCCGGGTGGGTGTGCAAACAATCGGGCATGCAAGGATCTTAATATGTGAACAGATGTTCATATGTTAGACCAGAACGACGACAGGCAGCAACACGTATGCATCCATTTTTTGTAGGCAGCCATCTCGCGCGTTGCTATGATCGTTCGAATAACTTCACGGCAACATTGAAACGCGACCAACCTTTGAAGGAACTGTGATGACGCCGACCCCGATCACGCGCTGCCTGTGCGCTGCTTTCCTGCTGGGATGTTTTGCGGTGACGCCAGTCATGGCGGCGCCCCTCGATGCGCCGGTGACCGATCTGGTGCAGCGCTTCACCGCGGCCCAGAACGGCTTCGATGTGGCGGCCCTGAAGGCGCTGACGAGCGCTGACTACATCGAGATTTCGCCGTTGGGCGAAGTCGACCCGCGCGACAAGATGCTGTCGTTCTACGTCAAGAAAGACGACAAGCCGCGCCCGACCATCGGCGTCGACGACATGACAACGCGCATGCTGGGCGACACCGCCCTGGTCACTGCACGCGTGTTCTATACCATGGAGGCCGGCGACGGCAGCCGCACCTTCTCGCTGCGCTCGACCTTCGTCGCGCAGCGCCAGGGCGGCGCCTGGAAGCTGGTGTCGAGCCAGTACACGCCGATCCGGCAGGCGCCGGTCCTGGCCCCGGCCGCGCCAGCCAGATAAGCGGCGTTCAGCGCGCCGGCTTGTCCCTGGCCTGGCCGTCGTCGTCGCGGATCTCGGGCTGGCCCAGTCCGAGCGAACCGAGCTGTGGCAGGATGCGGCGCCGGTCGCCCACCGCCACCACGATCATGCGTTCGGGATCGAGCCACTGACGCGCCACCTTCTGCACCTGGTCGGCATCGACCGCGGCCAGGCCCTGCGCCAGCGTGTCGTAATAGTCTGGCGGCAAATCGTAGACGAACAGCTCGGTGAGACTGGCGCCGACATCGGCATTCGTCTCGAACTGCCCCGGCAGCGACAATAGCTGGGCGTCGCGCGCGGCCTTGAGCTCGTCCGGCGCCAGCGGCTGGTCGCGCAGCGCCGCGATCTCGCGGAAGATTTCGCGCACCGAGGCGCCGGTGGCATTTTGCTGCACGCTGGCCTCGATCGAGAACGGCGCCGGCGTGCGGTCGTAGTCGAAACGCGAATAGATGCCGTAGGTGTAGCCCCTGGTCTCGCGCAGGTTGTTATTGAGCCGGCTCGAGAACATCCCGCCCAGCACGCCGTTCATGACCTGCAGCGCCGGGAAATCAGGCGTGCTGCGCGCCGGGCCCATGCTCGCCACCTGCAGCGCGGTCTGGCCGCTGTCGGGATGGTCGACCAGCACCAGGCGCGCCGGCGTCGGCCGCGGCGCGCCCGGCGTGCCCGCTGGCGCCTCGGCTGCCGGCCAGGCGCCGAAGTACTTCTGCGCCAGCGTTTCGAGCTCAAGGCGCGTGATGTCGCCCGTGACCACCAGCGCCGCATTCGAGGGCACGTAGTGGCGTTTCCAGAACCCGGCGATGTCGTCGCGCGTGGTGCTGCGGATCGCCGGCTCGAGGCCGAGCTGGCCGTAGCCTTTGGGGTGGCCGGGGCCGAACAGGGCGCTCGCCGCCGCCAGCGCCGCCACCGTTTCAGGGTCATCGCGCTGCTGCATCAGCGAGCCGATGCGGTCGGCGCGCTGGCGCTCGATCTCGGCCATCGGGAAAGCAGGGCGCTGGACGATGTCGGCCATGACGTCGAGCGCGCGCTCGAACGTGGCGCGCAGCGCCAGCAGCGACACGGTCGAGATGTCGTCGCTGCTGCCGGTGTCGAGGAAGGCGCCAAGCTGCGCGATCTCGTCGGCAATCTGCGGCGCGCTGCGCGTGGCCGTGCCTTCTTCGAGCATCTGCGCGGTGAAGCCGGCCAGGCCCGGCAGCCGCTCCGGATTGGCGGCGCCGCCGCTGCGCACCACCAGCTGGCTCGATACCAGCGGCAGCGCCGGGTTATGGTGATGGATCACGCGCAGGCCGTTGGGCAAGGTGAACGACTCGCCGCGCGGCGCCTTGAAGCGTGGCGCGGGACCGGCCTTGGGCGGCGTGGCGCGCCAGGCGTCGGCCGCGTTCAGGGGCGCAGCGCTGCTGGCAAGCCCCTGGTCGGCTTTGGCCGCCTTGCGGGTTTTTGGCAGGCCGGGATCGTCGAGCTTCGGTTTGCCCGGCACGCCGGTCACCACCACCCGCGCCCGCTGCGGCAGCCAGGTGCGCACCGCGCGCTGGACGGCGGCGCCATCGACCCGGCGCAAGCGCGCCAGGTCCTTGGCCAGATAGCCGGGGTCGCCCGTGTACAGGTTGTAATGGTTGAGCTGCTCGGCCAGGCCGTCGCCGCCCAGTTTTTCGAGCGAGGCCAGGAGCGCGGTTTCGAGGCTGTTGCGGGCGCGCTCGACTTCGCGCTCGGTGGGGCCATGCTCGGCCAGTTGGGTCAGTTCGGCGTCGATCGCCGCTTCCAGTTCTTGCGGCGTGTGGCCGGCGCGCGCCGTCACGTCGATCACGAAGTTCGAGGCCAGGCCGAGCGAGGTCTGGCCGGCGTCGACGTCCTGCGCGATCTGGCGCTCGTAGACCAGCGATTTGTACAGTCGCCCGGCCTTGCCGCCGCCCAGGATGTGGGCCGCGACCATCAGTTCGGCGTCGCCCGGCTGGTAGGCCGGCGGCGTGAGCCAGCCCATGAACACGCGCGGCAGCTCGACCCGGTCGCGCACCGTCACGCGCCGTTCGGCGGCGATCGGCGGCGTGGAAACGTTGGGACGCGCCACCTCTGGTCCGCGCTTGAGCGAGCCGAAGTATTGGGTGACGAGTTCGCGCGCTTTTTTCTTGTCGATGTCGCCGGCCAGCACCAGGCTGGCGTTGTTGGGGCCATAGTAGCGGGCGAAGAACTCGCGCACGTCGCTCAGTTTCGCGCCCTGGATGTCGGCGTGCGAGCCGATGATCGAGGCGTGGTACGGGTGGCCTTTGGGGTACAGCGCCTGCGCCAGCGCTTCCTCGACGATGCCGTACGGTTCGCCTTCGACGGTCTGGCGCCGCTCGTTGCGCACCACATCCTGCTGGTTGCTCAGGGCCGGCTGGTCGAGCACGTCGAGCAGGTAGCCCATGCGGTCGGCGTGCACCCACAGCGCCAGTTCGAGTTGGTTGGACGGCACGGTGTCGTAATAGCTGGTGCTGTCGTAGCCGGTGCCGCCATTGCTGTCGGTGGCGCCCGCGCCTTCGAGCAGGCGGTCGGCCATGCCGCGCGGGATGTGGCGCGTGGCGGCGAACATCATGTGCTCGAACAGGTGGGCGAAGCCGGTCAGGCCGGGCGCTTCGTTGGCCGGTCCGACGTGGTACCACAGGTTGACGGCGACGATCGGCAGCCGCTTGTCTTCGACCAGGATCACCTGCAGCCCATTGGGCAGCACGAACTTGTCGAAGGCGATCGCCGGCACCGCGGCGCTGGCCGGGGTCGGGGGGCGGTCCTGGGCCGGCGCGTCAGCAGGCGCACCGGCCAGCATCAGCGGGACCATCAGGGTAGGGATCTTCACAATGTCTCCAAAAATCAGGGGCGCAATGGCCGGGCTGAAGCCGTCATCGATGCGACGCGCTTCACGCACCCGCTATTATCCCGGATACCAGGAAAAGGCGTGAGATCGGCGCCGCCGGTGGCAGCACCCCGGGAGCAGTCTGCGCAGTCTATTCGCAGAAACGCAGCAAGCCCTTCAGCGCATGCGCCGTGGCCTGCACGCGCACCGCGTGACGGTCGCCCTGGAACACCAGGCGCTCGGTATGCACCTGGTCGCCGCGCGCCCAGCCGAAGCAGACGGTGCCGATCGGTTTGCCCGGCACGGCGCCGGTGGGGCCGGCGATGCCGGTGGTCGAGACGGCGATGTCTGCGCTGCTGTTGGCTACCGCGCCCGAGGCCATGGCGGCCGCCACTTCTTCGCTCACTGCGCCGAACTGGGCGATCACGGCGCTCGGCACGTCGAGCATGTCGGCCTTGGCGGTGTTGGTATAGGTGACGAAGCCGCAGTCGAACCAGTCGCCCGAACCCGGCACCTCGGTGATCGAATAGGCGATCGCGCCGCCGGTGCAAGATTCGGCCGTGGCAAGCATCCAGCGCTTCGCTTCCATGGCCTGGCCCACTTTGGTTACCAGTTCGATGATGTCGTCCGTCATTGAAGTCTCCTGTATGCGCCCGGCCGGCCCGGCGGCGCCATGCCGTCGCGGTAGCGGGCGGGCTTGTCCGCTCACGATTCATTCTAGCGCGTGATGGGGCGCCGCGCGCACCGGCGTGAACACCGACGCGCCATGTCAATATGTCAAAATGCCTATCCAAACAGCAAGAGAACGTTTACAGTTCGAGCCGCCTGTCGCCGGCGCGAAAAATGTTCCGTGCGACATGCCGCAGAAGCGTGCTGCTATGCTGGGGCGCTCACCGGCGCGCCTCACAAGGGAGCGTTGCAGCGTACTTATTCACTGATCTAAGAACCAAGATGCCGCATCATCGAACTGCGCCCGCGCGCGCTTGCTGTGTCTTGCGGCGCATGGAGGAAGCATGAGCCGCCAGCGCTCGATCCGCAACAAGCTGGTGCAAATGGTGATGGCGATTACCTTCGCCTCGCTACTGGTTTCGATCGCGATTGTCGTCATCTACGATTTGCGCAGCTATCACCGTGCCATGATCACCGATCTCTCGACCCAGGCCGAGCTGGTCGGGCACATGACGTCGGCCGCGCTGACCTTCGACGACCCGCGCCTGGCCAATGAAAACCTGGCCCTGCTGCGCACCAGCCCCGTGGTGCGCGCCGCCGCCATCTACGATGCGCGCGGCCGCCGCTTCGCGTCCTACGCCTCGGGCACGCCCGGCGACGACGAGGGGGACACCAACGCCGCGCGCCCACTGGCGCTCAGTCTCGACCTTGCGCTGGCCGAAAAATCGCGCGGCGACCTGCTGGTGCGCCAGCCGATCGTCGAGAACGGCGACATGGTCGGCAGCGTGGTGCTGCGCGCCCACGACCGGCTGGTCGAGCGCACCCTCGACTATCTTGCCATTGCCGTCGGCGTCACCGCGCTGGCGATGATGGTCGCGTATCTGCTCACCTGGCGCTTCGGGCGCGGCCTGACGGCGCCGATCGTGGCGATCACCGGGATCGCGCGCGAAGTAGTCGCTACGCGCGATTATTCACGGCGCGCGCCGCGCATCAGCGACGACGAGGCGGCCGAACTGGCCGACTCGTTCAACGCCATGCTGACCGAGATCGAGGGCCGCACGCGCGAGCTCGAAGAGTCGCACAGCACCACGGTGCGCGAAGCGCAGGAACGTTCGCGCGCCCAGCAAGAAGTGATGCGGCTGAACGAACAGCTCGAGCAGCGCGTCGATGAACGCACGCTGCAGCTGGCGCTGGCCAACGCCGAACTGGCCAACGCCAACGAAGAAGCGCGCAGCGCCAACCAGGCCAAGTCGGCCTTCTTGTCGTCGATGAGCCACGAGCTGCGCACTCCGCTCAACGCGATCCTCGGCTTTGCCCAGATTCTGACCTCGAACACGCTGCCGTCGACGCTCGAGCAGAAGAAGGAATTCGCGAATCACATTCTAAAATCGGGGCGCCACCTGCTTACCCTGATCAACGAGATCCTCGATCTGGCCAAGGTCGAATCGGGCACCATCTCGCTGTCGATGGAGCCGGTGACGCTGGCCGAGGCGCTGTTCGAATGCCGCACCATGATCGAGCCGATCGCCGCCACCCGCAAGGTGCGGGTGCTGTTCCCCGACGTCGACGGCGCGGTGGTGCTGGCCGACCGCACGCGCCTCAAGCAGGTCATGCTCAACCTGCTCTCGAACGCCGTCAAATACAACCGCGACGAGGGCGCGGTGGTGATCACCTGCGAGCATCCGACGCCGTCGCGCCTGCGCCTGTCGGTGCAGGACACCGGCCAGGGCCTCAACCCGGAACAGGTGGCCAGCCTGTTCCAGCCGTTCAACCGCCTGGGCCAGGAGGGCGGCGCCCAGGAAGGCACCGGCATCGGCCTGGTGGTGACCAAGCGCCTGATGGAACTGATGGGCGGCGAGATCGGCGTCACCAGCAGCCCCGGCGTGGGCAGCGTGTTCTGGATCGAGCTGGCCAGCACCGCGCCGCTGACGTCGGCATTGACGTCGTCGATGGCGCTGGCCTCGGCGCTGGAGACGCCGGCCATCGAGCCCCCGGATGCCGCCGATGCGGCGCGTGACGACAACGCGGCGCCGCAGTTGCCGCACCTGCTGCTGTACGTCGAGGACAACCCGGCCAACCTGCGCCTGGTCGAAGAAATCGTGGCCTTCCGGCGCGACCTGCGCCTGATCTCGGCGCCCGATGGCCACCTCGGCCTGCAGCTGGCGCGCGCGCACCGCCCCGAGATTATCTTGATGGACCTGAACCTGCCCGGCATGAGCGGCTACGAAGTGCTCAAGCTGCTGCGCACCGATCCCGATACGGCGGCCATTCCCGTGGTCGCGCTGACCGCCAACGCGATGGAGCGCGACATCGAGCGCGGCCTGCAGGCGGGCTTCTACCGCTACCTGACGAAACCGATCGACATCGATAAATTTACCGAAGCGATCAACAGTACCCTGGCGCAGCGCAGCGCAGCAGGCACGGCGGATATGCCGACCGCGCCGGCCGCGCCAGGCGAGAGGAACGTTTGATGATCACCCTGCAAGAAATCCGGCGCGCGAAGATCCTGGTCGTCGACGACGAACCGGTCAACCTGCAATTGCTCGAGTTTCTGCTCAAGACCACCGGTTACGAAAACGTCTCGTCCACGCTCGACCCGCGCCAGGTGGTGGCGCTGCATCTGAAACACCGCTTCGACCTGATCATCCTCGACCTGCACATGCCGGGCATGGACGGCTTCGACGTGATGGAGGCCTTGAAGCCGCTCGAGAGCGACTCGTGGCTGCCGGTGCTGGTGGTGACGGCCGAACCGGACAAGAAACTGGCTGCGCTCGAGGCGGGCGCGCGCGACTTCATCGGCAAGCCGTTCGACACGGTGGAGGTGATGACGCGCATCCGCAACCTGCTCGAGGTGCGCCTGCTGCACCGCGAATCGCGCGACTACGGCAATCAGCTCGAGCACGAAGTGCGCGAGCGCACCGCCGAACTGGAACGCTTCCGCGCGGCGATGGACGCCACCACCGACGCCCTGTTCCTGATCGACACCGCCGGCATGGCGATGGTCGACGTCTCGGAAGGCGCCTGCCGCATGCTGGGTTTTTCACGCGACGCGCTGCTGCGCATCGATCCGGTGGCGCTCGGCCTGGCCAGCCGCACGCAGCTCGAGCGCCACCTGGGTGAAACAGCGCCGCAAGAAAAAAAAGCCGAACCGGAAGCCGACATCGTCGAGACCGAACTGCTGCGCGCCGGCGGCGAGGGCTCGGTGCCGGTCGAGATCAGCTGGAAGCTGCAGGAGCAGGAGGGGCATCGCATGCTGATCGCGGTAGCGCGCGATATTTCGGAGCGCCACCAGGCCAACGAGCGCCTGCGCCACGCGGCCAGCTACGACGCCCTGACCGGCCTGCCGAACCGCACCCTGTTCTTCGAACACCTGCGCGACACCATCGAGCGCGCCCAGGACAAGAACTGGCGCGTGGCGGTGCTGTGCATCACGCTCGACCGCTTCAAGGTGGTCAATGATTCGCTCGGCACCGCGCTGGGTGACGAGCTGCTGGCCGAATTCAGCACGCGCCTGGTGCGCTGCGCCGGCTCGCGCGACGCCGTCGGGCGTCTCGGCGGCGACGAATTCGCGCTGATCCTGACCATGTCGCGCGACCAGCAGGAAGCAGTCAACATGGCCAACGAGGTGCGCGATTCGCTGCGCCTGCCGTTCGACTTGAATGGCCAGCAGGCGGCGCTGACGGCCAGCATCGGCATCGCCATGTACCCGGACGACACGATCGAACCGGGGGTGCTGATCAAGTACGCCGACACCGCCATGGTGCGCGCCAAGGAGGCGGGCCGCGACGGCTACCGCTTCTTCACCGCCGGCATGAACGTGCAGGTGCTGGCGCGGCTCGACCTCGAGCTGGCGCTCAGAAGCGCCCTTGATGAGTCGCAGTTCGTGCTGTACTACCAGCCCAAGCTCGAACTCAACACCGGCCGCATCGCCGGCGCCGAAGCGCTGCTGCGCTGGCACCGTCCCGGCTACGGCCTGGTGTACCCGGCCGAATTCGTGCCGGTGATGGAAGAGACCGGGCTGGTGGTGCGGGTCGGGGAATGGATCATCGACGAAGCCTGCCGCCAGATCGCCGCCTGGAGCGCGGCCGGGGTGCGCGACATGCGGGTGGCGGTGAACGTCTCGAGCCGCCAGTTCGTCGAGGGCGACCTGGAAGGCGTGGTGCGCGCTGCGCTCGAGCGGCACGGGATCGAACCCGGCCTGCTCGAACTGGAACTGACCGAAAGCGCCCTGATGTCGAACGCCGAGCACACCACCGAGGTGCTGACGCGCCTGAAGGCGCTCGGGCTGCGGGTCGCCATCGACGATTTCGGCACCGGCTATTCGAGCCTGGCCTACCTGAAGCGCTTCCCGATCGACAAGCTCAAAATCGACATCGCGTTCGTGCGCGACATCGTCACCAACCCCGACGACGCCGCGATCGCGCTGGCCATCATCAGCATGGCGCACAGCCTGCACATGCAGGTGGTGGCCGAAGGGGTCGAGACGCGCGCCCAGATGGCCTACCTGCGGCGCCACCGCTGCGACGAGATCCAGGGCTTCCACTTTTCGCGCGCGCTGCCGCCGGCCCAGCTGGCCGAGATGGTGGTGGCCAATCGCACCCAGCCCGACCAGCCGCAGGAAATCGACGACCGCGTCCAGACCCTGCTGATCGTCGACGACGATCCGAACGTGCTGACCGCGCTGCACCGCCTGTTCCGGCGCGACGGCTACCGCGTGCTGACGGCGCAGTCGACCAACGAAGGCTTCGAGTACCTGGCCCTGTACCGGGTGCAGGTGATCCTGTGCGACCAGCGCATGCCGGTGATGAGCGGCACCGAGTTCCTCAGCAAGGTCAAGGAGATGTACCCGGAGACCATGCGCATCATCCTGTCGGGCGACACCGCGCTCGACGCGGTGCTCGACTCGGTCAACCGCGGTGCGATCTACCGCTTCTATACCAAGCCGTGGAACGACCAGGAGCTGCGCGATAACGTGCGGCTGGCGTTCCGCCACTACTGGATGGCGCACGGGCCGTACGATGACCGCAAGGTGCCGCGCGAAGGCGACGAGGCGCACGCAGCGTAGCTGATGTCGCGGCGACGCCGGGCTCAGCCGGCTGTGAAGTGGTCCCACCCGGCCAGCTTGAGGTCCAGGGGCTGGCCGCCGGCACTGACCAGCCTTAGTCCTGGCGCCGCGTCGATTGTTCCGACCCGGGTCACTGGCGTGGCGGCCTGTCTGCCTGCCGCCAGCACCGCGGCGCGCGCTTCGACCGGCGCAGTGAAGCACAACTCGTAATCGTCGCCGCCGGCTGCCGTGAAGCGGCGCCGCAGTTCAAGCCCCTGCTGCGCCAGCACCGCGCCGGCCGGCAGCGCATCGACGTCGAGCGTGGCGCCAACCCTGGACGCCGCCAGGATGTGCCCGAGGTCGCCCACCAGACCGTCCGAGATGTCGAGCGCAGCGTGCGCGACCGGCGCGCTTGCCAGCGCCAGGCCAAGCGCCACGCGCGGCGTCGGCAGGTGCATGCGCAGGCCCGCCTGTTGCTGGCGTTGCGGGTCGAGCGCGACCTCGTTCAGGTAGCCGGCCAGCGCCAGGCGCGCGTCGCCCAGCGCGCCCGAGATCCAGATCTCGTCTCCCGGACGCGCCGCATCGCGCCGCAGTGCGTGGCCGGGTTCGAGTTCGCCGAACACGGTGATGCAGATATTCAGCGGCCCCTTGGTGGTGTCGCCGCCAATCAGTTCGCAGCCATGCTGGTCGGCCAGCGCGAACAGGCCTTCTGAAAATCCTTGCAGCCATGCCGGATCGGCGCCGGGCAGGGCCAGCGACAAGGTAAACGCCAGCGGCCGCGCACCCATCGCCGCCAGGTCGGACAAATTCACCGCCAGCGCCTTGTGCCCCAGCATGCGCGGGTCGGCGCCGGCAAAGAAATGGCGCCCTTCGACCAGCATGTCGGACGAAATCGCCAGCTGGCGGCCGGGCGTGGGGGCCAGCAGGGCGCAGTCGTCGCCGATGCCGAGCGCCGCGCGCCCCGGCCGGTCGCGCTTGAAATAGCGTTTGATGAGGTCGAATTCGGATAGCATGGGGCGATTGTACAGTTCCATCCGTTGCCGGGAAATTGCTGCAAGCGCACATAAGTAAGGTAGAAATACGTAGCCTTTGACAACTTCTCGTCTGATAGAATCAAAGACCCCGTTTGCAACAGGAAGGCTGCCCAGCATGGATTCGTCATCTGACAAAAAAGAAGAATTGCGTCAGCAACTGCGCCAAGCAGCGCTCGAATATCACCAGTTTCCCCGTCCCGGCAAGATTTCGGTCGCCCCGACCAAGGGTCTGCTAAACCAGCGCGACCTGGCGCTGGCGTATTCGCCGGGCGTGGCCGCGCCGTGCGAAGAGATCGTCAAGGACCCGGCCAACTCGTTCAAGTACACCGCGCGCGGCAACCTGGTGGCCGTGATCACCAACGGCACCGCGGTGCTGGGCCTGGGCAATATCGGCCCGCTGGCCTCCAAGCCGGTGATGGAAGGCAAGGGCGTGCTGTTCAAGAAGTTCGCCGCGATCGACGTGTTCGACATCGAGATCAATGAAACCGATCCCGACAAACTGGTCGACATCATCGCTTCGCTCGAGCCGACATTTGGTGGCGTGAACCTGGAAGACATCAAGGCGCCCGAGTGCTTCTACATCGAGCGCAAGCTGCGCGAACGGATGAAGATCCCGGTCTTCCACGACGACCAGCACGGCACCGCGATCATCGTCGGCGCCGCCATCCTGAACGGCCTGAAGGTCGTCAACAAGAGCATCACCGAATGCAAACTGGTGGTCTCCGGCGCCGGCGCGGCCGCGCTGGCCTGCCTCGACCTGATCGTCGACCTCGGTTTCCCGATCGAAAACATCTTTGTGACCGACCTGGCCGGCGTGGTCTATAAAGGCCGCGTCGAACTGATGGACCCGGACAAGGAACGCTTCGCCCAAGACACGCCGCATCGTTCGCTGGCCGAAGTGATCCCTGGCGCCGACATCTTCCTCGGCCTGTCGGCCGGCGGTGTGCTCAAGCAGGACATGGTCGCCAGCATGGGCCCGAGCCCGCTGATCCTGGCGCTTGCCAATCCGACCCCTGAAATTCTGCCGGAAGACGTCAAGGCGGTGCGCGCCGACGCCATCATCGCCACCGGCCGTTCGGATTATCCGAACCAGGTGAACAATGTGCTGTGCTTCCCGTACATGTTCCGCGGCGCGCTCGATTGCGGCGCCACCACCATCACGCGCGAAATGGAAATCGCCGTGGTGCACGCGATCGCCGACCTGGCCCACGCCGAGCAGTCCGATATCGTGGCCTCGGCCTACGGCATCTCGAACCTGTCGTTCGGTCCGGAATACCTGATCCCGATGCCGTTCGACCCACGCCTGCTGACCCACATCGCGCCGGCCGTGGCCAAGGCGGCGATGGACGGCGGCGTCGCCAGCCGTCCGATCGAGGACCTGGCTGCCTACGCCGAGAGCCTGCAGCAGTTCGTGTACCGCAGCGGCACTTTCATGAAGCCGCTGTTCACGGTGGCCAAGAGCGCCCCGGCCGAACTCAAGCGCATCGTGTATGCCGAAGGCGAAGAAGAACGCGTGTTGCGCGCGGTGCAGGTGGTGGTCGACGAAAACCTGGCGCGGCCGATCCTGGTCGGCCGCCCGGCGGTGCTGGAGCAGCGCATCGAGAAATTTGGCCTGCGCCTCAAGCTGGGCAAGCATTTCGACGTGATCAATCCCGATTTCGACGAGCGCTATCGCGACTACTGGCAGAGCTACCACGCCATGGTGATGCGCAAAGGCATTACCCAGGACCTGGCCAAGCTGGCCATGCGCCGTCGTCACACCCTGATCGGGGCCATGATGATCCACAAGGGCGAAGCCGACGGCATGATCTGCGGCACCTACGGCACCACCCAGATGCACCTCGAGTTCGTCGAACAGGTGCTCGGCAAGCGTGCGGGCGCTAATGTGTACGCGGCAATGAACATCATCATCACGCCGGAGCGTCAACTGGCGATGGTCGATACCCACGTCAACGAGAATCCGAACGCCGAGCAACTGGCCGAGATCACGATCATGGCGGCCGAAGAGATGGAACGGTTCGGCATCGTGCCGCGCGCGGCGCTGCTGTCGCACTCCAACTTCGGCACCTCGAACAGCGAATCGGCGCAGAAGATGCGCGCCGCGCTGGCGCTGGTGCAACGCATGAAGCCGGGCCTGGAAATCGACGGCGAAATGCACGGCGACGCCGCGCTCGACGCCAGGAACCGCGCCAAGATCATGCCCGAATCGACGCTCAAGGGCGACGCCAACCTGTTGGTGCTGCCCAACATCGAAGCGGCAAATATCTCGTACAACCTGCTCAAGACCGCGGCCGGCAACGGTATCGCGATCGGCCCGGTACTGCTCGGCTGCGCGCGTCCGGTGCACATCCTGACGCCGTCGGCGACGGTGCGCCGGATCGTGAATATGACAGCGCTGGCGGTGGTCGATGCGGTGTCGCAGCGCTGAGGCGCAGCTGCTGTCGCGTGATTCTGGCAACAACAGTGCGGCGCTTGCCGCGCTGAAACTCGGCTGAATAGCGGCTGAATAGCGGCTGAGTTCAATATGCCTGATGTAGCGTATTTGCGCTGTATCAGGCGTATTTGTCCTCAACAGTCATGATTTGTCATCGCGCAAAGACACTGGTAACAATCCGTAAGCAGCCGCCGAATCGCGTCACTTAGCCGTCATAATGCTCTAATGGTTGTTGCTTTTATTGCACGCATCTAGCAGTGTGCAAAGGCCGTGCCAGCCCCGTCTGTTACAATCCCGGCTTGTTATTTCAACGTGTTGCGCTCGCAAGACCACTTTCTACGATCCAAGAACATGCATACAAAAAGAGCCCTCATTACCGGCATCACCGGCCAGGATGGCGCCTATCTGGCGCAGCTGCTCCTGGAAAAAGGCTATCACGTTACCGGCACCTATCGCCGTTCGAGTTCGGTCAATTTCTGGCGCATGGACGAGCTGGGCGTTACCGCACATCCGAACCTGTCGCTGGTCGAATATGACCTGACCGACCTCGCTTCGAGCCTGCGCCTGATCGAAACCGCGCGCCCGGATGAAGTCTACAACCTGGCGGCGCAGAGCTTCGTCGGCGTCTCGTTCGACCAGCCGCTGGCCACCGCCTCGATCACCGGCCTGGGCGCGGTGCACCTGCTCGAAGCGATCCGCATCGTCAATCCGAAGATCCGCTTCTATCAGGCGTCGACCTCGGAAATGTTCGGCAAGGTGCAGGCAGTTCCGCAAAAAGAAGACACCCCGTTCTACCCGCGCAGCCCGTACGGCGTGGCAAAGCTGTATGCGCACTGGATGACGATCAATTACCGCGAATCGTACGATATCTTCGGTTCCTCGGGCATCCTGTTCAACCACGAGTCGCCACTGCGCGGCCGCGAGTTCGTCACCCGCAAGATCACCGACTCGGTCGCCAAGATCGTGCTCAACAAGCTCGACGTGCTCGAACTGGGCAATATGGACGCCAAGCGCGACTGGGGCTTTGCCAAGGAATACGTCGAGGGCATGTGGCGCATCCTGCAGGCGCCCAACCCCGATACCTTCGTGCTGGCGACCAACCGCACCGAGACCGTGCGCGACTTCGTCACCATGGCCTTCAAGAGCGCCAACCTGACGGTCGAATGGAGCGGCAGCGGCGAGAACGAAGTTGGCCACTGCGCCCAGAGCGGCAAGCAGCTGGTGCGCGTGTCGCCGAAGTTCTACCGTCCAGCCGAAGTCGAGCTGCTCATCGGCGACCCCGAGAAAGCCAGGCGCGAGCTGGGCTGGGAACCGAAGACCACGCTCGAAGAACTGTGCCAGATGATGGTCGACGCCGACCTGCGCCGCAACGAACTGGGCTTCTCGTTCTGACATGACGCGCATGGCCACGGACCAGATCCCCGTCGCGCTCGACGGACGGGAAGGCGAGGGCCGGCGCGCCCTGATTACCGGCCTGCGCGGTTTTACAGGCCACTATCTGGCGCAAGAACTCAGCGCCGCCGGCTATCGGGTGTTCGGCACCGCGATGCCGGGCGACGAGCTCGGTCCCGACATGTTCGCGATGGACCTGTGCGACCGCGAGGCCGTGGCCGCCGTCGTCGATCAGGTAAAGCCCGACGTGGTGGCGCATCTGGCCGGCATCGCCTTCGTCGGTCACGCCAACGTCGAGGCGATCTACCGCGTCAACGTGGCCGGTACCCGCAATCTGCTCGAAGCACTGGCTGCCTGCGGGCATCGCCCCACCAGCGTGCTGCTGGCCTCGTCTGCCAACATCTATGGCAACGCCAGCGTGCCCGTGATCGACGAAAACGTCGCTCCGGCGCCGGCCAACGACTATGCGGTGAGCAAGCTGGCCATGGAATACATGGCGCGCCTCTGGATGGACCGGCTGCCGATCACGATCGTGCGTCCGTTCAACTATACCGGCGTGGGCCAGAGCGACAACTTCCTGCTGCCCAAGATCGTGTCGCACTTCCGCCGCAACGAAGCGCGCATCGAGCTGGGCAACCTGGCGATCGCGCGCGACTTTTCCGACGTGCGCATGGTCGCGCGCAGCTACCGTCGCCTGCTGGCGGCGGCGCCTGCCGGTGAAGCGTTCAACGTCTGTTCGGGGCGCTCCAATTCGCTGGCCAACCTGATCGACATGATGGGCGAGATTGCCGGCTATCGGATCGACGTGCAGGTCAATCCCGCATTCGTGCGCGCCAACGACGTGCTGCAACTCACCGGCAGCAACGACAAATTGCGCGCCGTGATTGGTGACCTGGCGCCGACGCCGCTGTTCGACACGTTGCGCTGGATGTATCAGGCGTGAGCAGCGCCGCGGTCGCAGTCGGCCTTGCCCTTGCAGCCCTGCGCGAACAATCTACCCGGGACGGCGCCATGCCCCTCTGCGCCGCAGTTGACGCCGTCCTTTTGCAGTGAGCTAGCTGACTATGCGTGTTCTTCATTTTACAAAGACCTACCATCCCGACTCGTTCGGCGGCATCGAACAGGTGATCCGCCAGTTGTGCGTCGGCACCGGGCGTCTGGGAGTGAGCAATAGCGTGCTGGCTCTGTCACGCCAGGACAACCTGGCGCCGCTCGAATTCGAGGGTCACATGGTGCATCGCGTGCCGCTGAACTTCGAGATCGCTTCCAACGCCGTCTCGCTGCAAGCCTTCGGCGCGCTGGCGCGCCTGGCGCGCGAGGCCGACGTGGTGCACTACCACTTCCCGTGGCCGTTCATGGACATTGCGCATTTCGTGGCGCGCATCGACAAGCCGAGCGTGGTGACCTATCACTCCGACATCGTGCGCCAGCGCCACCTGTTGCGCCTGTATCAGCCGCTCAAGCACCGCTTCCTGGGCAGTGTCGATTCGATCGTGGCCAGCTCGCCCAACTACATGGCCTCGTCGCCGGTGCTGGGGCGCTATCCCGACAAGACCCGCATCATTCCTTTCGGCCTGGACAAGGCCACCTATGCCAAGCCCGAGCCCGAGCGCCTGGCGCACTGGCGCGCGCGCATCGGCCCCAAGTTCTTCCTGTTCGTCGGTGTGCTGCGCTACTACAAGGGTCTGCACATTCTGCTCGAGGCGGCGGTGGGCACCGATTATCCGATCGTGATCGTCGGCGCCGGCCCCACCGAAGCCGAGCTGAAAGAGCAGGCCGCGCGTCTGGGCCTGAAAAACGTGATGTTCGTCGGCGCGCTCGACGAGCAGGACAAGGCCGCGCTGCTGACGCTGTGCTACGCGGTCACCTTCCCCTCGCATCTGCGTTCGGAAGCGTTCGGCATGTCGCTGCTTGAAGGCGCGATGTACGGCAAACCGATGATCTCGAGCGAGATCGGCACCGGCACCACCTACGTCAATATCGAAGGCGAGACCGGCCTGGTGGTGCCGCCCTCGGACCCGCTGGCGCTGCGCGCGGCGATGCGCACCTTGTGGGACAACCCGGAACTGGCGCGCGCCATGGGCGGGCGCGCCGAAGCGCGCTTCGAAGCGCTGTTTACGGCCGAGACGATGGCGCGCAACTACACCGAACTGTATCGGGAACTGGTGGCGCGCAAGGCGCCGCTGCCGGTGGCGGCGGGGGAGCCGGTGCAGCCTTAGCAAGGCGCGGTGCGCCTGCGCAGGGGGGAGCTATCGGGGAAATCAGCGCGGCGATTATGCAGCCGCTGGCACCGTTTCCGATTTTTCCGTCGCCGCTTGCACCCTTTCCGCTTGCACCGACTCTGCCTGCGCCGATTCAGCCCAACGCAACCTGACTTCCCGGATCGCCGGCATCTGCTCGGCAAACAGGTCCACCAGTTGCGGATCGAAGTGGCGGCCTTTCTGTTCGTGCAGGAAAGTCAGTGCATCTTCTTCGCTCCACGCTTTCTTGTACGGCCGCTCCGAGGTCAGCGCGTCAAACACGTCGGCGATCGCCGTGATCCGCCCCACCAGCGGAATCTGGTCCCCCGCCAGCCGGTGCGGATAGCCGCTGCCATCGTACTTCTCATGGTGGGTCAGGGCGATGCTGCGCGCCAGCGCCAGCATGCCGCCGGCGTGTTCGCCGATGATCTCGGCGCCGATGGTCACATGGCTTTGCATGATCTTCCATTCGTCGGCGTCGAGCGGTCCGGGCTTTTGCAGGATGCGGTCGGGGATGCCGATCTTGCCGACGTCGTGCATCGGGGCCGCGTGCAGCAGGTCGTCGGCTTCGTGCTCGGTCATGCCGGCGGCGATGCCGAGGATGCGCGAGAAGTGGCTCATGCGAATGACATGCAGGCCGGTCTCGTTGTCCTTGTACTCGGCCGCCAGCCCCAGGCGCTGCACGATCTCGAGGCGGCTGGCGCGCAGTTCTTCCATCCGCACCAGCGACAGGTGGGTGCGCACGCGGGCGCGCACGATCGGGGGGCTGATCGGCTTGGTGATGTAGTCGACCGCGCCGGCTTCGAAGCCTTCGACTTCGTCATCGGTCTCGGTCAGCGCCGTCACGAACACCACCGGCA
>Ga0265797_10003399_pt1 | contig 25447 bp, 18 predicted proteins | sample P2T30metagenome_FD_192433 | JGI IMG/M metagenome (GOLD analysis project Ga0265797, IMG submission 192433) | Plant litter microbial communities from East Loma Ridge, Irvine, California - P2 T30 | ecosystem: Environmental > Terrestrial > Plant litter > Unclassified | place: USA: California... | reverse complement strand
CCAGTAGCGTCGGGACCATGGAATTCAGGTACCTGGGCAACTCCGGACTCAAGATCTCCGAGATCACCTACGGCAACTGGCTGACGCACGGCTCGCAGGTCGAGAACGACGTCGCCACCCAGTGCGTGCGGGCAGCGCTCGACGCCGGCATCACCACGTTCGACACCGCGGACACGTACGCCAACACCGCCGCCGAGACCGTCCTCGGCGAGGCGCTCAAGGGCGAGCGGCGCCAGTCCCTCGAGGTCTTCACGAAGGTCTACTGGCCGACCGGCCCCAAGGGGCACAACGACGTCGGCCTCAGCCGCAAGCACATCATGGAGTCGATCGACGGCTCGCTCGAGCGACTGCAGACCGACTACGTCGACCTCTACCAGGCGCACCGCTACGACTACGAGACCCCCCTCGAAGAGACGATGCAGGCCTTCGCCGACGTCGTCCGCCAGGGCAAGGCGCTCTACATCGGCGTCAGCGAGTGGTCCGCCGAGCAGATCCGCGCCGGTGCCGCACTCGCCAAGGAGCTCGGCTTCCAGCTCATCTCGAACCAGCCGCAGTACTCGATGCTGTGGCGGGTCATCGAGGGCGAGGTCGTCCCCGCCTCGAAGCAGCTCGGCCTGTCGCAGATCGTCTGGTCGCCCATCGCGCAGGGCGTCCTGACCGGCAAGTACAAGCCGGGTCAGCCCCTGCCCGAGGGCTCGCGTGCCACGGACGAGAAGGGCGGCGCGGACATGATCAAGCGGTTCATGCGCGACGAGGTCCTCGAAGCCGTGCAGCGCCTGCAGCCCGTCGCCGACCAGGCCGGCCTCACGCTCGCGCAGCTCGCGATCGCGTGGACCCTGCAGAACGAGAACGTCGCGAGCGCCATCGTCGGTGCCTCGCGTCCGCAGCAGGTCACCGACAACGTGAAGGCCGCCGGGGTCGAGCTCGACGCGGACGCCCTCGCGGCGATCGACGAGGCACTCGGCGACATCCCGGAACGGGACGCGTCCAAGAACGTGTCCCCGTCGTCGCGCCCCGCGTAGACGCAACCGACCGACGGACGGGAGGCCCGGTGCCAGCTGGCACCGGGCCTCCCGTCCGTCGTCCCCGCGCCCCTGACCACCGCAGCTGACGGATCGTCAAGATGAACGGCATGTGTCGCGCATCTGGCAGAGGCCTGGCAAGTCGCGTACCCCGCCCAAACCACCCAGCCACGCCCCCCGAATCGGGGGCATGACCCGAACTCGTACCCCCGTTCTGGTGTCACCCGACACCGGTGCGGTGCGGACCGTGCGCCCTGGCACGGTCCCGCGCCTGCTCGCCACCGCGAGGCAACTCGCGTCGTTCGGCACCATCGGTGCCGTCTGCTTCGTCATCGACCTGGGTGTCTACAACCTGCTCCGCGCCACCGTCATGTCGGACGGTCCCATCGCCGCGAAGATCGTGTCGGCCATCGTGGCGACCTCGGTCGCGTGGCTCGGCAACCGCTTCATCACCTTCCGTTCCCAGCGCCAGACCGGCCGCCGCGAGACCGTCCGCGAGGGGTTGCTCTTCGCTGCCACGAACCTCGTCGGTCTCGGCATCGCCGCTGCCTGCCTGTTCGTCTCGCACTACGTCCTCGGCTTCACGTCCACCCTCGCCGACAACGTCGCCGGCAACGGCGTCGGCCTCGTCCTCGGCACCGCGTTCCGGTTCGCCGCGTACAAGGCCCTCGTCTTCCGGTCCACCGACACACGTCCGAAGGGGTTCCCCGAATGACCATCTCAGCCGTGTTGCTGACGGCCGCAGGGCCGCTGCTCCAGCCCGACGAACGCCCCGGCACGACCGGGGACGTCCCGAACCGCGGGACCACGGACGTGCCGACGGGAGGCTCGGGGCAGCTCCCACAGGCCGCCTGGTCGCTGGGCGAGTGGCTCGGCTACTCGACCCTCATCGCCCTCTCCGTGCTGCTCACGATCATCGCGTTGACCACCCTCTGGTGGATGCTGCACGCCTGGCGGTCCCGGGACGCGCTGAAGTCCACCAGCTTCAGCCAGACCCCGCGGCGGGCGGCACACCGGTTCACGCTCCTGGTGCCCGGTCGGCACGAGCAGGACGTGATGGGGCAGACGCTCGACATGCTCGCGACCCAGGACCACCCCGACTTCGAGATCATCGCGATCGTCGGGGAGGACGACCCGGAGACCGACGCCGTCGTGCGTGCCGCGGCGGCTCGGCACCCCTCCCTGATCAAGGTCGTGGTGGACGACACCCTGCCGAAGAACAAGCCGAAGGCGATGAACCTGGCGCTCCAGCACGCGACGGGTGACATCGTCGGGGTGTTCGACGCCGAGGACGAGGTCTACCCGCGGCTGCTCTCCCTCGTCGACTCGCGGTTCCAGGAGACCGAAGCCGACGTGGTGCAGGGCGGCGTCCAGCTGATGAACTTCACGTCGAGCTGGTGGTCGCTCCGGAACGTCCTGGAGTACTACTTCTGGTTCCGCTCGCGCCTGCACTTCCACGCCGGGTCCAAGTTCATCCCGCTCGGAGGCAACACCGTCTTCGTGACGCGCTCCCGCCTGGAGTGGTCGAACGGCTGGGACGCGCACTGCCTCGCCGAGGACTGCGAGCTCGGCGTGCGGCTCTCCGCCGACGGCGCGAAGGTCGTCGTCGCCTACAGCCCCGAGGCCGTCACCCGCGAGGAGACCCCGCCGACCTTCGCCTCGCTGCTCAAGCAGCGGACGCGGTGGAACCAGGGCTTCCTGCAGGTGCTGGGCAAGGGGGAGTGGAAGAAGCTGCCGTCCTTCCGGCAGCGGTTCTTCGCCCGCTACATGCTCACGATGCCGTTCATCCAGGCGGCCACCGGGCTGCTCATCCCGCTGAGCGTCCTGATGATCCTGTTCGTCAAGGTGCCGACGGCGATCGCCCTGGTGTCGTTCATCCCGGTCGCACCGACGCTGATGCTGCTCGCCGTCGAGATCGTCGGGCTGAACGAGTTCGGCCGCCTGTACGGCGAGAAGGTCCGGCTCCGCGACTACGTGCGACTCGTGCTCGGCCTGGTGCCGTACCAGGTGTTCCTCGCCGCCGCGGCGGTCCGGGCAGTCGTCCGGCACGCCAAGGGCCAGAACGGGTGGGAGAAGACCGAGCACACCGGCCAGCACCGCAACGGACAGGTGGTCGGCTTCGCCTCGGACCTCGACGGATCGGGTGCCGCGTCGTCCGACCGTGCGTTCGCCGGCACCACCACGGGAGGCACCCGATGACCGCCGGCATCACCGACACCACGGGCATCCCGATCCGTGGTGGCTCCACCGCCCACCGCACCGGCATCGGCGCGTGGTTCCGCCGGCACGCCGCCAGCCTGACGTGGTTGCTGCCCGTCGTCGCGGTGACCGTGCTCGTCCAGGCCTGGAACATGTCGGGCACACCGCAGCGCATCGACGACGAGGGGACCTACACCGCCCAGGCGTGGGCGATCACGAACCTCGGCGAGCTCACCCACTACACGTACTGGTACGACCACCCGCCGCTCGGATGGATCCAGATCGCCGGGTACACCGGACTGACCGGGGCGTTCGCACGGTACCCCTTCGCGGTGGAGGCCGGGCGCGAGGCCATGGTGTTCTTCTCCGCCGTCTCGAGCATCCTGCTGTTCGTCCTGGCCCGACGGCTCGGCGTCGGACGGATCACGGCGGCCGCGGCCGGACTCGTCTTCGCGCTGTCACCGCTCGCGCTGCAGTACCACCGCACCGTGTACATCGACAACGTCGCGACGCCCTGGCTGCTCGCCGCGTTCGTCCTCGTGCTGAGCCGTCGCCAGCAGCTCGCCGGGTTCGCCGGTGCCGCTGCCTGCCTCGGCATCGCCGTGCTGTCCAAGGAGACCTACCTGCTCGCGCTGCCGTTCCTCATCTGGATGGCCGTGCGTCGCGCCGACAAGAGCACCCGCCGGTACACGCTCAGCGTCGCCGGGGCCGTGCTCGTGCTGATCGGCGGTGGGTACCTGATGCTCGCCGCGGTGAAGGGCGAACTCGTGCCGGGCGCCGGGCGGGTCAGCCTGTGGGAGGGCGTCACCTACCAGCTCGGGTCGCGGACCGCTTCCGGATCGGTGTTCGACGGGGGCAGCCTGGCGAACGAGGCCGCCGCGCAGTGGTGGGCACTCGACCCGGTGTTCATCGTGCTCGGCTCGGTCGCCGCCGTCGTCGGGCTGTTCCTGCGCCGGGTCCGACCGATCGCCGCGATGCTCGTGTTCCTGCTCGCGGTGATGTTCCGGCCGAACGGGTACCTGCCGGTGCCGTACGTCATCATGCTCATCCCGTTCGCGGCGCTCCTCGTCGCGTACACCGCCGAGCGTGCCGTCCTGACGATCGCCGGTCGGGTCCACACCCGGAGCCGGTTCGGCCCGAGGGCACGGCGCGGCCTCGGCATCACCTGGGCAGTCGTCACGGCTGCGGCGCTCGTCGTCGCGGTGCCGCTGTGGGGGACGCAGCTGCGCGGGTTCCTGCTCGGCAACCTCGACCTGCCCATGCAGCAGGCCGAGCAGTGGGTGGGCGACAACGTGCCGAAGTCCTCGCGTCTCCTGGTCGACGACGCCATGTGGGTCGACCTGGTGGACGACGGCTTCGCCCGGAACAACGTCGTCTGGTACTACAAGCTCGACACCGACGGAGCGGTGGAACGGCAGTCCCCGAACGGCTGGAAGGACTCGGACTACGTCATCACGACGGACTCCATGCGCACCGGCGGCAACTCGTCCACCGACGTGCGGCAGGCGATCGAGAACTCCACCGCCGTCGCGACCTTCGGCACCGGTGACCAGCAGGTCGAGGTCCGCCGGATCCACGCCGAGGGAGCCAGTGCCGCCGAGACCGCGATCACCCGGGCCACCGACGTCCGGAAGACCCTGGGGACCGAGCTCGCCTCGAACCCGGCCCTGCGTGCGGACGACGGCACGAAGTCGCAGTTCCGCGCCGGACAGGTCGACTCGCGGGCGATGATCGCGCTCGGCCAGGTGCTCGCCGACCAGGACGTGCGGGTCGACCGGTTCACCCCGCGCACCGGGGAGACCGGCCAGCCGTTCCGCACCGTCGTCCTGCACACGAGCGACGACGCCTCGGCAGCACGGGTCGCTCGGACCTTCGACGCCATGTCCCAGGCGTTCCGGCCGGACTCGGTCGAGCGCGAGGGAGCACGGCTCACGGTGACGTACGCCCCGGCCGACCCGACGACGACCGCGACGAGCGCCTCGTGACCCCCGATCGCTCGGCCGAGTGGGAGCTGGCCGAGCTGGCGTCCGGCGAGCGGGCGTTCCGCGAGCGGGCGAAATGCCCGGAGGGCTCCGGCGTGGACCCGGGCATTCCGCCCGCTCGCCGGGGCGGCCGCGGAACCGTTCCCCGCGAACACGTCGGGGCAGAGCGCCCGCTGGACGAGCGGGCGAAATGCCCGGAGGGCTCCGGCGTGGACCCCGGCATTCCGCCCGCTCGTCCGGAGGCCCACACGACCCGCACGACCCGCACGGCCCGCACGGCCCACACGAACCGCACGACCCGCACGACCCGCACGGCCCGCACCTCGACACGAAACCCGCACGACCCGCACGGCCCGCACGCCAACCGCACCTCGACCCGAAGGAGCACCATCATGACCGCACGCACCACGAACCGCCGCCGCACCGTCGTCGTCGGAGCGCTCGCCGCCACACTCGTCGCCGCGACGGTCGGGCTCGCCGCCCCGCAGACCGCCTCCGCCGCGACGGCCGACCAGGGCTGGCTCCGCGTCGGACACCTGTCGCCGGACACGAAGGGCGTCGACGTCGAACTGTCCAGCCTCGCCGGGGGCAAGACCGTCTTCGAACTCGACGACGTCACCTACGGCCAGGTCAGCCCGTACAAGAAGCTGCCGGTCGGCACCTACGTCCTCTCGATGCGCGCCGCCGACGCCCCGCGTTCCACCCCGGTCATCTCCACCGACGTCACCGTGCAGAAGGGCGACGCCAGCACCGTCGTCGCCTACGGCAAGAACGACGGGCTCAAGACGACCGCGTTCACCGACGACCTGCAGCAGCCCGGCGACGGCAAGGCGAAGCTCCGGCTCGTCCAGGCCGCCACCACCGCGAAGCGCGTCGACGTGCAGACCTCCGACGGCACCCCGATCGCCGAGGACGCCACCTTCGGCAGCGCCACCAAGTACGCAACGGTCGACGCCGGCAAGTGGTCGCTCGACGTCTCCGGCAGCGGCCAGCGGGGCACCGCCAAGGTCGACCTCGCCGGCAACACGGTCTCGACCCTGTTCGTCCTCGACGACAGCAAGGGCAACCTGACGGTCGTGCCCGTGACGGACGCCGCGGCGACCGCCGCCACCCCGTCCGGCGGCGTGCAGACCGGCGGTGGCGGCGCAGCCGCCGACCGACCGGTGACCGAGGCGGTCCACGCGGCCGTCGCGATGCTCCGTTCGCTGTTCCGCTGACGCCCCGGACTGGAGGCGCGGATCACGTGCGCTGAACGGCCCACGTGATCCGCGCCTCCCCTTCGACCCCCCCCCACCATCCCCGGAGAGGCAGGCCAGCATGACCCGCAGGACCTGGATACCGGTCGCCGCTGTGGCGGCGGTCCTCGTCGCCGTCGTCGTCGCGATCGTCGCCGTCCGTCCCTGGTCGTCGAGCACCACGACCGCCGATCGCGGCACGGCGACCCCGACCTCGACCACCGCGCCCGACGGGGCGCGCTCACCGCAGCAGCTGCGGTCGGCGTTCCTGGACCGCTACGTCGAGGGCGGTCGCGTCGTCCGCGCCGACCAGGGCGGTGACACCGTCAGCGAGGGGCAGGCGTACGGCTTGCTCATCGCCTACGCGAACGACGACCGTGCGCGCTTCGACGCGATCTGGGAGTGGACGAAGGACCACCTGCTCACCGGCGACGACCTGCTGGCGTGGCGGTGGACGTCCGACGAGGGCGTCGCCGACGAGCAGTCCGCGAGCGACGCCGACCTCGACGCAGCCCGGGCGCTCGTGCTCGCGGGGAAGGCCTGGGACGACGACCGGTACACCGCCGCCGGCAAGCGCATCGCGGCGGCGATCCTCCAGCACGAGACGGCCCGGACGGACCTCGGCACGATCCTGCTGCCCGGACCCTGGGCGGATCAGGAGCCCTACAGCTACAACACGTCGTACGCGTCGCCCGCGGCCTTCTCGGTGCTGGCGGACGCCACCGGGGACGACCGCTGGAACGCGCTGAACCGGGGTTCCCGCGCCGTGACGGCCGCCGTGCTGGAGGCCACCGACCTGCCCAGCGACTGGTCCCAGGTGCACGCCGACGGAACGGTGGACCCGATGCCGGCCGTCGGTGGCGACGGGCAGGTGCTCTACGGCTACGACGCGATGCGGACGCCGCTCCGGTACGCCGAGGCGTGTTCGGCGCCCGACCGGGAGCTCGCGGCGGCGCTCGCGCCCACGCTCGGACGGACGACGCGCCTCGCCTCGCAGCTCGACCTCGGTGGCACCCCGGTGACGCAGGACACGAACGCGCTGGCCTACACCGCGCGGGCCGCGGCCGAGCAGGCCGCCGGTTCCTCCCGTGCGGCTGCCGCCGACCTCGAGCGGGCCGACCGCACGGCGGCGACCACACCGACCTACTACGGAGACGCCTGGTTGGCCATCGGTTCGACCATGCTGACCTCCGACGTGCTCGGGGGATGCGCCAGCGACGTGGGAGGCGGCTCGTGAGCGGCCGTCGGAGCGCCGGGCGCGTCTCGGCCGTCCGGCGCCGAGGCGTGGTGATCGGTGCCGTGGTCGCCGCCGTCGTGGTGGTCGGGGGCGTGGCCGGGGTGGCGGTCGCGTCGACCGTCGGCGGTGGCGCGTCGTCGTCCCCGCCGCAGTCCTCGTCGTCTCCGTCGCAGTCGTCGTCGTCGTCCTCGTCCTCGTCCTCGTCCTCGGGCTCCGGCACCGACGGGTTCCAGGACCCGGCCGCACCCGAAGCCCGCTCGACGGCTACCCCGGTCAGCGTGTCGATCCCGGCCATCGGCGTGCGGTCCTCGCTCGAGGACCTGCACCGCGGCGCTGCCGGAGAACTCGACCCGCCCGTCGACTGGGACAGCGCGGGCTGGTTCAGCGACGGGATCGTCCCCGGCGAGGTCGGCCCCGCCGTCATCGCCGGTCACGTCGACAGCCCGACGAGCGCCGCGGTGTTCTTCCGGCTCGACGAACTGGTCGCCGGCGACGAGGTCCACGTCCGGATGTCCGACGGCACCACCCGCACCTTCACCGTCGACCGTTCCGAACGCGCCGCCAAGTCGGCGTTCCCGACGAGCGACGTCTACGGCCCCACCCCCACCCCGCAACTCCGACTCATCACCTGCGACGGCACGTTCGACACCGCCACCGGGCACTACACGGACAATCTGATCGTGTTCGCAGACCTCTCGTCGGATTGACCCACCAAGCCAGCGATACATTCGACTGCGAGCACGAGGAGCACCATGAGCGAGACCCTGGTCATCATCCCGACCTACGACGAAGCCGAGAACGTCCGGCCGATCGTCGAGCGCACGTTGGCCGCGACCGACGACTCCGTGCACGTGCTCGTCGTCGACGACAACTCACCCGACGGTACCGGTGACATCGCGGACGCCATCGCCCGCGAGACCGACCGGGTGCACGTCATGCACCGCACCGTCAAGGACGGCCTGGGCGGCGCGTACCTGTCCGGCTTCGCGTGGGGCCTGGAACACGGCTACGCCAAGCTCGTCGAGATGGACGCCGACGGCTCCCACCACCCCGAGTACCTGCCGTGGATGCTCGAGCTCGCCGACTCGAACGACCTGGTGCTCGGCTCCCGGTGGATCAAGGGCGGCAAGGTCGAGAACTGGCCCTGGTACCGGCTCCTGCTCTCCCGCGGGGGCAACCTGTACACCCGCCTCGCCCTGGGCATCGCGGTGCGCGATGCGACCGGCGGGTTCCGGGTCTTCACGTCGCGGGCGTTCGAGCGGATCGACCTCGCCGGGGTCGCGTCGAAGGGGTACTGCTTCCAGGTGGACCTGTGCTGGCGTGCCCTCGAGGCTGGTCTGCGGGTCGTGGAGACCCCGATCACGTTCACCGAGCGGGAGTTCGGCGTCTCGAAGATGAGCGGCAACATCGTGCGCGAGAGCCTGGCGCTCGTGACGAAGTGGGGCATCGACCGCCGGATCCGCGAGACCCGCTCCCTGGTGAAGGACCACCGCAAGCTGCCGTCCGTGCGGAAGAACGCGCACGCGGTGGCCGACCACGCGGGCTGACGCCGGGGACACGCGAGCGCCTGAACACACGAACGGCGACGGACCCAGTGGGTTCGTCGCCGTTCGTGTGTGCTGCCAGCGGGTGGCTCGCGCAGCCCGCGGTCGGCTAGCGCAGCACGACCACGCCGCGGCCGCGGAACCGGACGACGCCGGCATCGACCTCTGTCGCGCCGAAGCCGTAGAGCTCTTCGCCCACGGCGTCGGGCACCGGGACCTCGGCTGCGTCGTCGGCGAAGTTCACCACGACGTGCACCGGCGCCACGTCGGGGCCGAGCAGCCCGCGCGTGAGCACGAGCCAGCGGCGGTCCTCGCTGAAGCGGACGGCGTTCGCCTCGTAGCGGTGGTCGACGAACGCCTGGTCGGTGCGCCGCAGGGCGATGAGCACCCGGTAGGCACGCAGGATCGCCGCGCCCCGCTCCGAGCTGACGTCGGCCCAGTCGAGCTTGGAGTTGGTGAACGTCGTCGGGTCCTGCGGGTCCGGCACCGCTGACTCGTCCCACCCGTGCTCGGCGAACTCCGCGATGCGCCCTTCTGCGGTGGCCTTGCCGAGCTCGGGCTCCGGGTGCGAGGTGAAGAACTGCCACGGCGTCGAGGCCGCGAACTCCTCGCCCATGAACAGCATCGGCGTGAACGGCCCGAGCAGGGTCAGGGCCGCGGCGATCACGAGCCCCTCGTCGTCGAGCGTCGCGGCGAGCCGGTCGCCGGCGGCGCGGTTGCCGATCTGGTCGTGGTTCTGGTTCGCGACGACCAGGGCCGTCACGGGGGAGGTGCCACGGTCGATCGGCCGGCCGTGCCGCTTGCCGCGGAACGACGACCACGTGCCGTCGTGGAAGAAGCCGTCCTCGAACACCTTCGCCAGCGCCGACAGCGGAGCGAAGTCGGCGTAGTAGCCGTTCGTCTCGCCGGTGAGCGCCACGTGCACGGCGTGGTGGAAGTCGTCCGACCACTGCCCGGCGAGGCCGTACCCGGCGGCCTCGCGCGGCCGGAACATCACCGGGTCGTTGAGGTCGGACTCCGCGATGAGCGACAGCGGACGACCGATGAAGGACGAGTAGGCGTCGGTCTCGTCGGCCATCGAGGCCAGCACGTGCGGGCGGGTGGTGTCGCGGATCGCGTGCACGGCGTCGAGCCGGAGCCCGTCGACGTGGTGGTCGCGGAACCACATGCGCACGTTGTCGAGCACGTACCGGCGGACCTCGGGGTGCTCGACGTTCACCGAGTCACCCCAGGTGTTGCCGAGCCCGGCCAGCAGGTACGGGCCGTACAGCGGCAGGTAGTTGCCGCTCGGTCCGAGGTGGTTGTAGACGACGTCCTGGATGACCCCGAGCCCCAGCGCGTGCGCCGTGTCGACGAACCGGTCGTAGGCGTCCGGGCCGCCGTACGGGGCGTGCACGGAGAACCAGCCGACACCGTCGTAGCCCCAGTTCCACTCGCCGTTCACGGCGTTGACGGGGAGCAGCTCGACGAACTCGACCCCGAGCTCGACCAGGTGGTCCAGCTTCTGGGCGGCGGCATCGAGCGTGCCCTCGGGCGTGTAGGTGCCGATGTGCATCTCGTAGATCACGGCGCCGCGGGCCGGGCGTCCGGTCCACGACTCGTCGGTCCACGCGAACCGTGCGGGGTCGACGACCTCGGACGGGCCGTGCACGCCCTCGGGCTGGTAGCGGCTGCGCGGGTCCGGTCGGACTGCGTCGTCGTCGCCGATGCGGAACCCGTAGCGTGCGCCGACGACCGGCATCACGGCGTCGGTGGACCACCAGTCGTCGTCGCCCTTGGTGAGCGGGTACTCGACGTCGTCGACGACGAGCCGGACCCGGTCCGGCTCGGGCGCCCAGACGGCGTAACGGTCGGGTGCGGTCATGCGTGACCCTCCAGGATGTCGATCTCGGCCTGCGCGTCGGTCTCGGTGGCGTCCGTCGTGCGGTCGGCGGCGGGCCGGGAGGCACCGCTCGCGTCGGACACGGCGGTCACCGCGTCGGCGTGGCCGGCTGCACCGACCGCGTCGGCGGGCACGAGCAGCGCGACCGGGTAGGTGGTGAGCAGGTCGGCCAGCGCGATCCCGCGGTCGGCGGGGACGTGTCGGCCGGTGAGCAGGTCGATGCGCTCGACGGGGACGGCGTGCACCAGCGTGTCGCCCCAGCCGCCGACCCGGTCGAGGCCGATCGGCAGACGCGTCGCGATCGTCACGGCACCGCCGCGGTCGAACGCGATGACGTGGTCGGCCGCGCTGCCGGTGGCCTCGAGCTCCAGGTACTGGGTGAACAGCTCCGAGTGGTCCCGACGGATGCGCAGTGCACGGGTCGTGACCAGGAGCTTCGCGGCACCGTCGATGCCGATGGCCGGCAGGTCCTCGGGGCCGTCGTCGTCCGGGCCGTCGAGTTCGGCGAGCACGTGGCGCCGCTCGGCGTAGTCGACCGGACGACGGTTGTCGGGGTCGACGAGCGAGCGGTCCCAGAACTCGGTGCCCTGGTAGACGTCGGGGACGCCCGGGGCGGTGAGCTGGACGAGTTTCTGGGCGAGACCGTTCGACCACCCGGCGGCGTCGATCTGCTCGTCGAGGGCGTCGAGTACGGCGACCACGTCCGGGTTGTCGAACGCGGCGTCGACGATCGCGTGCATCTGCTGCTCGAACGCCTCGTCGGGCTCGGTCCAGGTTGTGCTGTCACCGGCTTCGCGGGAGGCCTTCTCGGCGTAGGCGTGCAGACGCTCCCGGCTGGCGGGCCGGGCGCCGACGATCGCCTGCCAGAGCAGGTCGGCGAACACACGGTCCTGCAACGGCACGAGCGACTGCAGACGCTCGAGCGTGGCGGCCCACTCCTCGCCGAGCTCGGCCAGCACGGCGATGCGGGCGCGGGTGTCCTCGCTGCGCTTGGTGTCGTGGGTGGTGAGCGTCGTCATGGTGTGCGGCCAGCTGCCGAGCCGTTCGCGCTGTGCCTGGTGGAAGTCCGCCACCGAGACCGCGAAGACGCTCGGGTCACCGCCGACCTCGCTCAGGGACGACAGGCGCGAGGTGCGGTAGAACGCCGTGTCCTCGACGCCCTTCGCCATCACCATGCCGCTGGTCTGCTGCAGTCGGACCGCCGCCGCGTTCGTCGGATCGACGAGTGCCGGTGCGATCCGGTCGATGACGTCGTCGAGGTCCGGTCGGGCCTCGGCGGCACGCTCGAGCGCGGTGATGAGGTGGTGGGCGCCCTCGGGCAGGTACGTGCGGTACACGTCGAACGAGGCCACGATCTCGGCGACCGCGTCGACGAGCCGCTCGTGCGTGATCGTTTCCGTCACGGCGCTCGGCGCGAGCAGGCGTGCGAGCCGCTCGACCTCGCTGCCGAGGATGCCGTCCGCGATGCCCCGTCGGGTGTCGTGCGTGAGCTGCTGCCAGTCGGTCGGTTCGGCGCCCGACGCCGCGGTCAGCGCCTGTTCACCCGCGGGGTCGATGAACACGCGGTCGAGCACCCCGAGGGCGTCGTACCCGGTGGTGCCGTCGACCGGCCACGAGCTCGGCAGCTGCTCGCCGGGCTCGAGGATCTTCTCGACGAGCGTGTAGGCCCCACCGGTCAGCTCCGCCAGGTCCTGCAGGTAGCCCGCCGGGTCGTACAGCCCGTCCGGGTGGTCGATGCGCAGTCCGTCGACGAGTCCGTCGCGGAACCAGCCGCCGATGACCCCGTGCGAGGCCGCGAAGACCTCGGGCTCCTCGACCCGGATCGCCGCGAGGGTGTTCACCGCGAAGAACCGGCGGTAGTTCAGGTCGTGGTCGGCGCGCTTCCAGTGCACGAACGCGTAGTGCTGGCGGTCGTGGACGGTCTCGACGGTGTCGCCGTCGTGCACCGTTCCGGGTGCGGTGGGGTAGGCGGTCTCGCCGACGCGGAGCACCGGACGCTCGGCGTCGGACGTGTCCAGCGTGATCGCGTCGAGCAGCCGGTCGTCGAGCACGGGGACCCGGAGCCTGCCGTCGCCGGCTTCCCAGTCCACGTCGAAGGCCCAGGCCACGGGCGAGCCCTGCCCGAGTTCGAGCAGGGACCACCACCACGGGTTCGACTCGGGGGTCGCGACGCCGACGTGGTTCGGCACCACGTCGACGATGACCCCGAGGCCGACGGCGTGCGCGGCCTCGGCCAACGCCCGCATCGCCTGGTCGCCTCCGCGGTCGGTGTCGACCCGCGTGTGGTCGACCACGTCGTAGCCGTGGTTCGACCCGGACTCGGCCTGCAGCACCGGCGACAGGTACAGCCAGTCGGCGCCGAGGTCGTGCACGTAGTCGACCAGGTCGCGTGCAGCGTCGAGGTCGAAGTCGGCCGAGACCTGCAGCCGGTACGTCGACGCGGGGACGCGGTTCGCGGCGCCGGGCGTTCCGGCGGTCATCGGGCGGTTCCGCTCGGTGCGGTGGAACCGGCCGGGTTCACCGGGGTGACGGCGTCCTGCGGGGCGTCCGGTTCGGGGGCGCCGTCCTGCTCGGCGTCGACCGGGGTGCTCGTGACCTCGTGGTCGGGCTCCGCACGCAGCACGATCATCGACCGGGCGGGGACGTCGAGCGGGGTGCCCGCGTCGAGCACCTCGTCGCGGGCGCCGGGGTCGGCGGTGTCGATCCGGACGGTCCAGCCGGGGGAGTACTCCTCGGGCGGGAGCGTGAACGTCACGACGTCGTCGTGGGCGTTGAAGTACGTGATGAAGCCGACGTCGGTGACGCGCTCACCACGGGCGTCGCGTCCGCGGATGCCCTCGCCGTTCAGGTACATGCCGACGCTCTTGCCGAAGCCGGAGTCCCAGTCCTCGGGGTCCATGGCGTCACCCGAGGGGGTCAGCCAGACCACGTCGGGCAGCGGCTCGCCTTCGCCACGACGAACCGGACGGCCGTTGAAGTACCGGGTCCGGCGGAACGTGGGGTGGTCGTGCCGCAGCTTCACCACGTCGGCGGTGAACTGGATGAGGTCTTCGTCCGCGCTGTCCCAGTCGATCCAGCTGAGCTCGGAGTCCTGCGCGTAGACGTTGTTGTTGCCGGACTGCGACCGGCCGAGCTCGTCGCCGTGCGCGATCATCGGCACACCCTGGCTCAGGAGCAGGGTCGCCAGGAAGTTCCGGCGACGCTGCAGCCGCAGGGCGTTCACGGACTCGTCGTCGGTCGGGCCCTCGGCGCCGGAGTTCCACGACCGGTTGTGGCTCTCGCCGTCGTTGTTGTCCTCGCCGTTGGCCTCGTTGTGCTTCTCGTTGTAGGCCACCAGGTCGTACAGCGTGAAGCCGTCGTGTGCGGTGATGAAGTTGATGCTCGCCTTGGGCGTGCGACCGTCGTGCTCGTACAGGTCGGCCGAGCCCGAGATCCGGGACGCGAACTCGCCGAGCGTCGACGACTCACCGCGCCAGAAGTCACGGACGGTGTCGCGGTACTTGCCGTTCCACTCGGACCACTGGGGCGGGAAGTTGCCGACCTGGTAGCCACCGGGGCCGACGTCCCACGGCTCGGCGATGAGCTTGACCTGCGACACGATCGGGTCCTGCTGGACCAGTTCGAAGAAGGCCGACAGGCGGTCGACCTCGTAGAACTCGCGCGCCAGCGCCGACGCCAGGTCGAAGCGGAACCCGTCGACGTGCATCTCGGTCACCCAGTAGCGGAGCGAGTCGAGGATGAGCTGCAGCGAGTGCGGGTGCCCGACGTTGAGCGAGTTCCCCGTGCCCGTGTAGTCCATGTAGAACTTCTTGTCGTCGTCGACCAGGCGGTAGTAGGCCGCGTTGTCGATGCCGCGGAACGACAGCGTCGGGCCGAGGTGGTTGCCCTCGGCGGTGTGGTTGTAGACGACGTCGAGGACGACCTCGATGCCGGCGCGGTGCAGCTCGCGCACCATCGTCTTGAACTCCTGGACCTGCTGGCCCTGGTCGCCCGACGACGAGTACGCCGAGTGCGGCGCGAAGAAACCGATGGTGTTGTAGCCCCAGTAGTTCGACAGCCCCTTGTCCTGCAGGGTGGAGTCGTTCACGAACTGGTGCACCGGCATGAGCTCGAGCGTGGTGATGCCGAGACGCTGCAGGTGCTCGATGACCGCAGGGTGGGCGACGCCGGCGTAGGTGCCGCGCTGCTCTTCCGGTACGTCCGGGTGCGTCTCGGTGAGGCCCTTGACGTGTGCTTCGTAGATGACGGTCTCGCCGTACGGCGTGCGTGGCGGACGGTCCCCCTGCCAGTCGAAGAAGGGGTTGATCACGACGCCCTTCATCATGTGCGACGCGGAGTCCTCGTCGTTGGTCGAGTCCGGGTCGCCGAACGTGTACGAGAAGAGCGACTGGTCCCAGTCGATCTCACCGCTGGTCGCCTTGGCGTACGGGTCGAGCAGGAGCTTCGACGGGTTGCAGCGCGCGCCGGAGTCCGGGTCGTACGGGCCGTGCACGCGGAAGCCGTACTCCTGCCCGGGACCGATGTTGGGGAGGTACGCGTGCCAGACGTAGGCGTCCACCTCGAGCAGGCGGACGCATTCTTCGTTGCCGTCGGAATCGAACAGACAGAGTTCGACGCGCTCGGCGACCTCGGAGAACAGCGCGAAGTTCGTGCCGCTCCCGTCGTAGGTCGCCCCGAGCGGGTACGGGTTTCCGGGCCAGGTGTGCAAACGGTCCTCCAGGTGTGGGTGCGGCCAACATATCGGCGGCACTCGTCCGCGTCCGCAGACAAGCCCCAGCTGTGGATGCGTGAGGCGCCCCGCGGCCTGTTGAGGAACGGACGAGTAGCGTCGCGCGCATGGCCAACATCGTCTCGAAGATCGCAGACCAGGTCCGCCCGCTCGGGGTCTCCACGAACTACGGAGAACCCGTCGAGGTCGGCGACCAGACCCTCATCCCCGTGTCCGTCAGCTGGTTCGGCTTCGGTGGCGGCGGGGACGACGAGAACGGTGGCGGCGGTGGCGGCGGCCTGTCGGCCCCCGTCGGCGCCTACGTCCGTCGCCCGGGCAAGGACCTGGTGTTCGAGCCGAACCCGATCTCACTGATCGTCGTGGGCATCCCCTTCGTGTGGGTGGCCGGGCGTGTCCTGCGCAAGCTGGTGCGCGCGCTCAAGAAGTGACCACCTGACGCAACTGGAGGCCCGTGGCGACGCCGCCACGGGCCTCCAGTCCTTCACGCGGTCGCGACCGCGTCTAGACTGCTGGCACACACACGGGAGTCCGGGACCGCCGGGCTGAGAGGGAGCGATCGGCGCTCCGACCGTCGAACCTGATCCGGATCATGCCGGCGCAGGGAGGAGTCAGCAGCATGCCTTCAGGCACGTCCACAACCGTCACCACCGCTCCGCGGCGATCGCTGCGTTGGCGGGTCGTCGACATCGTCGTCGCGAGTGTCCTCGCGGTGGCCCTCGGAGTCGTCTTCCGGCTCTGGGAGTTCGGCTACGAGCCCATCAGCGCCGTCATGGACCTCGTGCTCCCCGGCACGAAGGCCCTGTTCGGCGGGGTCTGGCTGCTCGCCGGACCGATCGTCGCGATCGTCGTCCGCAAGCCCGGCGCCGCGCTCTACGGCGAGATGGTCGCCGCCTCGGTCGAGGCGTTGTTCGGCACCCAGTGGGGATGGCTCACGCTCGAGGCCGGGCTCGTCCAAGGCCTCGGCGCCGAGATCGTCCTCGCGCTGTTCCTGTACCGCGTCTACCGCCTGCCGGTCGTCGTGCTCGCCGGTGCCGCGGCCGGACTCGCGCTCGGCATCAACGACACCGTCCTCTGGTACCCGGGGCTCGACGTCGCCTTCAAGGTCGTCTACGTGATCTGTGCGGTCATCTCCGGTGCCGTGATCGCGGGGGCGGGATCGTGGCTCATCGTCCGGGCTCTCGCCCGCACCGGGGTGCTGTCGTCCTTCGCGGCCGGCCGCGAGCACAGCCGTCGCGAACCCCGCGCCCTGGTGTGACCGTGCCCGCTCCGTCGGCGACGTCCCCTTCCACCGGCGGCGACGCCGGCGCAGGTGCCGGCGTCCGCGGGGCGCGCATCGTGTTCCGTGGCTGGGGCTGGCGGTACCCGGAGCGCGACGCCTGGGCCGTCCGTGACGTCGACCTGACCGTCTCGCCGGGGGAGCGGGTCGCCGTCGTCGGGCCGTCCGGTGCCGGCAAGTCGACCCTCCTGCGAGCCGTCGCCGGCGTGCTCCCCGACGAGCCCGACGCCTCGGACGACACCGCTGCTTCGGTGCAGGGGACACTCCTGGTCGACGAGGCCGACCCCCGCGCGGTCCGCGGGCGTGTCGGTCTCGTCATGCAGGACCCCGAGGCACACACGGTGATGTCCCGGGTCGGCGACGACGTGGCCTTCGGCTGCGAGAACGCCGGCGTCCCCCGCGACGAGACCTGGGACCGAGTGCGGACGGCGCTCGACGTCGTCGGCCTCGACCTGCCGCTCGACCGCTCCACCGCGCAGCTGTCTGGTGGGCAGCGGCAGCGGTTGGCGCTCGCGGGCGTGCTCGCGATGCGGCCGGGTGCGCTCGTGCTCGACGAACCCTGCGCCAACCTCGACCCGGACGGCGTGGCGCAGGTGCACGACGCCGTCCGGGCACTGCTCGACGAGACCGGCGCGACGCTGCTCGTGGTGGAGCACCGGATCGGCACCTGGCTGGACCTGGTCGATCGGCTCGTGCTGCTCGAACGGGGCGGCGGCGTGGTCGCGGACGGTCCGCCGGCCCGGGTGCTGGCGGACCACGGCGAGGTGCTCACGGCGGCCGGGGTCTGGGTGCCCGGTGCCGAGCCGGCGCGTGGTTCTGCCCGGCGGCGGCGCGCGCGCGGACGAGCGGGCGAAATGCCCGGGGCGTCCGGCGGAGCGACCGCGGCATTCCGCCCGCTCGGCGAGGGGGAGCCCGGCGAGGGAGCGCGGGAGATGACGTCGGCGGGACGAGCGGGCGAAATGCCCGGGGCGTCCGGTGGGGTGACCGCGGCATTCCGCCCGCTCGGCGAGGGGGAACCTGGCGAGGGGGAACCTGGCGAGGGGGAACCTGGCGAGGGGGTCGGCGCGGGGGAGCATGACCAGGGGGCAGCGGTGCTGCTCGAAGCCCGGGGGCTCGGCACGGCACGGGGGAAGCAAGCGGTCGGGAACGGCATCGACCTCGGGCTCCGGGCCGGGCAGGTCCTCGCCGTCACCGGACCGAACGGCGTCGGCAAGTCGACGCTCGGGCTGACCCTCGCGGGCTTGCTCCCACCGGCAGCCGGTGAGCTCCACGCCACGGACGCCCTCGCCGACGGCATCGGCGCAGCGCCCCACGCCTGGACGAGCCGTCAACTCGCCGCCCGGATCGGCACGGTGTTCCAGGACCCCGAGCACCAGTTCGTCGCCCGCTCCGTCCGCGAGGAGATCGAGGCCGGACCCCGAGCACTCGATGCGCCGGACGCCGCCGAACGAGCCACCGCGCTGCTCGACGAGTTCGGGCTCGCACACCTGGCCGACGCCAACCCCTTCACGCTGTCCGGGGGCGAACAACGACGACTCGCGATCGCCTCGGTCATCGCGGCCAGGCCGCCGGTCGTCGTGCTCGACGAGCCGACCTCCGGGCAGGACCGTGCCACGTGGCAGGCCGTCGTCGGGCGGCTCGGGGCCCTCGCCGACGCCGGCACCGCTGTGGTGGCGGTCACCCACGACCGCGATCTCGTCCGGGCACTCGACGCCGACGAGGTCGTGCTCGGGCCGGACGGCGCCCGGTCCGTCAGGAGCGACCAGGGGCCGTCGGTCGCGACCGCCCCGGAGACCGGGCCGACAGTCGGAAGTCGCCCCGGGCCTCCAGACCGGATCGACACGGCCGACCGGACGGACACGGCGGACGCGGCGGACGCGGTGGACGGAACCGACGCGACAAACCCCGTGCGACGACCGCTGCCGGCCCGCGCGACGGGCATCCCCGGCGTCCAGCCGGTCGCCTCGCTGATCGGTGTGCTCGCCCTCGGCGTCTGCCTGGTGCTCAGCCTCGACGTCGTCTCCGCCGCCGTCGCCCTGGCGCTCGAACTCGCACTCCTGCCGCTCCTGCGCCTGCCGGTCCGGACCCTGCTGCTCCGACTCGCACCGGTGCTCCTCGCGGTCCCGCTGACGGCGGTGAGCATCGCGCTGTACGGCAGACCCTCGGGTCGGGAGTGGTTCGACCTCGGGTTCGCGCACGTCACCGACGGGTCACTGACGCTCGCGTTGGCGACGGCGCTCCGGGTCCTCGCGGTGGGGGTGCCGGCCATCGCGCTCTTCGTGCGGGTCGACCCGACCGACCTGGCCGACGGGCTCGCGCAGGTGCTCCGGCTGCCCGCGCGTTTCGTGCTCGGCGCGCTCGCCGCTGTCCGGATGATGACCTTGCTCGTCGACGACTGGCGACAGCTCGCGATGGCGCGACGCGCGCGAGGACTGGCCGACTCCGGACGGCTCCGCCGCGGGGCGACGATGGCGTTCGCGCTGCTCGTGCTTGCACTGCGGCGTGCGACGACGTTGGCGGTGGCGATGGAGTCACGGGGGTTCGGTGCTCCCGGACGGCGGACCTGGGCGCGGGTCGCACGGTTCGCCGGGCCGGAGTGGGCGATGGTGGCGGCGCTGGTCGGCATCGGCGTGGTGTCGATCGCGGTCGCGGTGAGCGTGGGGACGTGGCGTGCCTGACGCGGAGCGCGCAGCCGGCACGACGGGCACCGACCGGCCGACGGAGACGTCGGCCGGCGACAGCGCGACGGCCGCGACGGGCGCGACGGGCAAGGCGGGCGCGGCGGGCCCGACGGCCACGACGGGCCCGACGGCCACGACGGGCCCGACGGGCACGACCGCCGGTGACCTCGCCCCCGGTCTGGCCGCTGCTGCTGCCGGAGTCGCCGGTGCCACGGGCCGGCGCGCCGTCGTGCTCATCGACGGCCGGTCCGGCACGGGCAAGACCACCCTCGGAGCACAGGTCGCGGAGCAGCTCGGCGCGCAGCTCGTGCACCTGGACGACGTGTACCCGGGGTGGGACGGCCTGCGTGCGGCTGCCGATGCCGTGGTGACCGACGTCCTCGGAGCGCCGAGCGGGTACCGACGCTGGGACTGGGCGGCCGATGCGCCCGCGGGCTGGGCGTCGGTGGACCCCGACCTGCCGATCGTGGTCGAGGGGTGCGGGGCGTTGTCGCAGGCGTCGGCACCGCTGGCGTCGTTGCGGGTGTGGCTCGAGGCCGACGACGCCGTGCGGTGGGACCGGGCGATCGGCCGCGACGGTGCGGTCTTCGCGCGCGAGTGGGACCGCTGGGCTGCGCAGGAGCAGGCCTTCATCGCCGCCGAGGACCCGGCTGCCCTGGCCGACGTGGTCCTGCCGACGTAGGGCCCGGCGGGCCCGCGGCGCCGCGCGGCGGCACATGGCGGCGCGCGGCGGCACGTGGCGGCACCGAGGATTCGCGCTGAGCGACACCTCACGGCCTCGGGAAGGCGAGAACTGTCGCCCAGCGCGAAACGTCAGCCCGCCGCGCCCGCGCCGCCCGCGCCCGCCCCCGCGCCCGCCCGCGCCTCCCGCCGCGCCACCGCCCGCGGATCCACCGCGAACACCGCCGCCACGATCGTCAGCACCGCGTACACCCCGAGGTACCCGCACAGGATCCACGGCGAGCCACCCCCGAGCTGCACGAACACCGCGGCCAGCAGCGGCGTCAGCCCGACCGAGAAGATCGACCCGATCTGGTACCCGAGCGACATCCCCGAGTACCGCCGCCCGGTCGGGAACTGCTCCGCGAACCACGCCGCCTGCGGCCCGTAGATGCTGTCGTGGAACACGCACATCCCGATCAGCGCCACGAGCGGCAGCAGCACGAGCGGCCCGGCGTCGAGGAACGCGAAGAACGGCCAGATGAGCACCGCGATGCCCACCGCCGACCAGATCGTCAGCACCCGCCGCCCGACCCGGTCCGACAGCCACCCCCAGAACGGCGTCGACACGAGCGACACCGCCGAGATCACGAGCACGGCCTGCAGCCCCGCGTCCGAGCCCGATGGCCCCCGGACGTTGCCGAGGTAGGTCAGCGAGTACGTCGTCAGGATCGAGTACAGCGCCGGCTGCACGAGGCGCAGGCCCGCCGTCACCAGGATCGACCGCGGGTGCTGCCGGATCGCCTGCCACACCGGGAACCGTTCGACCCCACCGGAGGCGCGCAGCTCCTGGAACACCGGGGCGTCCTGCACACCGAGCCGGATGACGAGCCCGACCGCCACGATCACCGCGGAGAACAGGAACGGCAGCCGCCAGCCCCAGGCCAGGAACGCCTCGGTGCCGAGCAGGGACCGCACGAGCGTGAAGACCCCGGTCGCCAGGAGCATCCCACCGGCCGACCCCATCTGCGTGAACGCCCCGAACAGCCCCCGGTGCCGTTCCGGCGCGTGTTCGACGGACAGCAGCGCCGAGCCGCCCCACTCCGCACCGGCCGCGACGCCCTGCAGCAGCCGCAGGAACACGAGCGCCACGACGGCGCCGACCCCGATGGTCGCGGCGGACGGGATGACCCCGATCAACGTGGACGCGATGCCCATCAGCACCAGCGACGCGACGAGCAGCTTCTTCCGCCCGATCCGGTCGCCCAGGTGGCCGGCGATCACACCGCCGAGCGGCCGCGCCACGAACCCGACGCCGTAGGTCGCGAACGACGCGATGACCCCGACGGCCGGCGTCACGGACGGGAAGAACGTCGGAGCGAACACCAGCGCCGAGGCCGTCGCGTAGAGGTAGAAGTCGTAGTACTCGACGGTCGTCCCGACGAACGACGCGAGGGCGACCCGACGACGGGTCGCGCTGGTCGACGGTGCGGCGGGACGGCCTGGAGGCGCGGTGACGGTGGTCTGGCTCGGCATGCCTCAGGAGCATGGTCGCGTCCAGGGCCGCGGGGAACACCGCGCGTAACGGGAGGTCACGTCGCTGTCGTCGGGCGGTGCCCGCCGACCACGATGGGACACATGAGCGATGCACCGAACCGCCCGCTGCGCTTCGCGGCCTTCGTCATGAACACGACCTCGCACATCCAGCACGGCCTGTGGCGGCACCCCGACGCCCGGCAGGCGGACTTCGACGACGTGACGCTGTGGACCGACCTGGCGAGGACCCTCGAGCGCGGCAAGTTCGACGCCATGTTCTTCGCCGACGTCGTCGGGACCTACGGTCCCGGTCGCGGCGACTACTCGACCAACCTGCGCGAGGGACTGCAGATCCCCTCGAACGACCCCTCCGTGCTGCTCTCCGCGCTCGCCGTGTCGACCGAGCACCTCGGGCTCGCGTTCACCTCGAGCGTCATCCAGGCGCACCCGTTCGACTTCGCCCGCAAGGTCTCCACGCTCGACCACATCACCCGGGGCCGCATCGGCTGGAACGTCGTCACGAGCGCCCTCGACAGCGCCGCCCGGAACTTCGGCGCCGACCGGCTCGAGGAGCACGACGAGCGCTACGTCTGGGCCGAGGAGTACCTCGAGGTCTGCGCGAAGCTCTGGGAGGGCTCGTGGGAGGACGGCGCCGTGCTGAAGGACCCGGTCCGTGGCTACGCCGACCCCGACAGGGTGCACCGCATCGACCACCACGGCAAGCGCTACGACGTGCAGGGCCCGCACCTGTCGGCACCGTCGCCGCAGCGGACCCCGGTGCTGTTCCAGGCCGGGTCGTCGCCGGCCGGCCGTGCCTTCGCCGCCCGGAACGCCGAGGCCCAGTTCATCCTGACCTCGAACCGGGACGCCACCGAACAGCTCATCCGCGAGACCCGCGACCTGGCCGAGGCAGCCGGCCGGCAGCGGGACGACATCGCGTTCTTCCTCGGCCTGACCTTCGTCACCGGCTCCACCGAGGCCGAAGCAAGGGCCAAGGAAGCGGAGATCGACGAGTACCTGGCCGCCGACGGGTTCCTGGTGCACTCGAACCTCGGCTTCGACCCGGACACCGGCGAGCCCCTCGACCCGGACACCCCGCTCTCCGAGGTCCGCACCCACGCCGGGCAGTCGCACCTGCAGTGGCTCCGCGAGGCCGCCGGTGACCGCGAACCGACCATCGCCGACCTCGCCCGTCTGTCCGCCAAGCTCCGCGCCCGGGTCGTCGGCACGCCGGAGCAGATCGCCGACGAGCTCGCCGACTGGCAGCGGGTGGGCGTCGACGGCGTCAACGTCATCAACTGGACGCTGCCCGGCTCGTACGAGGAGTTCGTCGACCACATCGCGCCGACCCTGCAGGAGCGCGGACTGATGCAGTCCGAGTACCGCGAGGGCACCCTGCGCGAGAAGCTCTTCGGCCACGCACAGCTGCCGGACTCGCACCCCGCCCGGCAGTGGCGCGGGGCGTTCTCGGGCGGTGCCGGCGCGACCGAGGCGCGCGACGCGGTGGAGGTGCCCGCATGACGGACGCGACGACGATCGACGGGCGCGTGACGGGCCTCCCGGCCGACCGTCTGGCGACCCTGCGCGAACGCTTCGCGCCCGTGTTCGCGACCATCCGCGACGGCGCGGTCGAGCGTGAGCTCGCGTCCGGGAGGCCCGGCGACCGGCCGCTGCCGCACGCCGAGGTCCGGGCGCTCGCCGACGCGGGGTTCGGGCGGCTGCGCGTGCCGGAGGACCGCGGCGGCTTCGGCGTGACGCTGGTCGAACTCGCGCACCTGGTGGCGGACCTGGCGGCGGCGGACTCGAACATCGCGCACCTGTGGCGAGGCCACTTCGGGTACACCGAACTGGTGCTGCTGCGGCCGTCGTCCGCCGGGCGGGACGAGTGGCTCGAACGGGTCGTCGACGGCGCGATCGTCGGGAACGCGACCTCGGAGCGGACCGGGACGACCCTGGCTGACATCTCGACGACGGTGACGCCGGCTGGTGGTTCCCTCCGCCTCGACGGGCGGAAGTTCTACTCGACCGGCACGCTCTACGCGGACTGGATCTACCTGGCGGCGGACCGTGACGGGGAGCGCGTGACGTTCGCCGTCGACGCCTCCGCGCCGGGCGTGACGAGCATCGACGACTGGGATGGCTTCGGGCAGCGGTTGACGGCGTCCGGCACCACCGTGTTCGACGGGGTGTCGGTCGACCCCTCGGTGGTGTCGGCGTACCGGGACGCCCCGCTGTCGCACATCCAGGCCTTCTACCAGCTGTACCTGCTGGCGGTCCTCGCCGGGATCGGGCAGGCCGTGTCGGACGATGCCGTGGCCTTCGTGCGACCCCGGACCCGCACCTACATCCACGCCAACGCGGCCGTGCCGGGGGAGGACCCGCAGGTGCTCTCGGTGCTCGGGCGGCTGTCGGCCGGGGCGTTCACCGCCCGGTCACTCGTCGTCGCCGCCGCGGGGCTGCTCGACCGGGTCGTTGCGACGAACGAGCCCGGGGTCGGCGTCGACCGCGTGCTGCTCGACGCGGCCGAGAACGCCGTGTACCAGGCGCAGGTCGAGACCGGGCCGCGGGTGCTGCGGTCGGCGTCCGAGCTGTTCGAGGTCGGCGGGGCGTCCGCGGCCGACCGGACGCGTGGGCTGGACCGGCACTGGCGGAACGCCCGGGTGGTGGCGTCGCACAACCCGGCGGTCTACAAGGAGCGGATGGTGGGGGAGTACGCGCTGCACGGGCGGGGGCCGGTGGGGGCGTGGGAGAAGTACCACGAGGTGGGGCCGACGCGGTTCTGAGGGGCGTGGGCGGGTGCGCGGGCGCGTCGCTGGCCGCTACGCCCAGCCGAGCTCGTGCAGCCGCTCGTCGTCGATGCCGTAGAAGTGGCCGATCTCGTGCACGAGGGTGGTGTGCACCTCGTCCTTGAGCTCCTCGACGGTGTCGCACTCGGCCAGGTGCTGCTTGCGGAACACCACGATGCGGTCGGGCAGCTCGCCGAAGCCGTACTGCCCTCGCTCGGTGGCCGCGATGCCGTCGTACACGCCGAAGAGCTCTTCGCCGTTCTCCGGTTCGTCCTCGACGACGAAGACCACGTTGTCGAGCCCGTCGACCATCTCGTCGGGCAGCAGGTCGAGTTCGTCGGTCACGAGTTGTTCGAACGCGTCGGCGGACATCTCCATCACGCAGGGATCGTCCCACACCGCGCTGACCACTCGGGGCTCACCACTCGCGGCGAAGCCGCTCGGCGCCGGAGGCGCCCTGACAAACACTGAGGGAGAGCCCCGGTTGCGTCACACGCAACAGGACTCTCCCTCGATTGGGGTGAATAACGGGTCTCGAACCCGCGACCTCCTAGACCACAACCAGGCGCTCTACCAACTGAGCTATATCCACCATGTTCGAACCGGCGGACCGGCGCGACCACTCAATAGTAGTACATGCGGGACGGGGTGCGGACCACCCGTGTCGCTACTCGGCCG
>Ga0265797_10003398_pt1 | contig 25451 bp, 24 predicted proteins | sample P2T30metagenome_FD_192433 | JGI IMG/M metagenome (GOLD analysis project Ga0265797, IMG submission 192433) | Plant litter microbial communities from East Loma Ridge, Irvine, California - P2 T30 | ecosystem: Environmental > Terrestrial > Plant litter > Unclassified | place: USA: California... | reverse complement strand
CAGATGGGCGAACTGATCAAGCGCCAGGTCTCGCATATGAGCCGGCTGGTCGAGGATCTGCTGGATGTCTCGCGCGTGAGTCGCGGCCTGGTGCAGCTCGAGAAGGCGCCGGTGGAGCTGGCGGACGTGATTGCTGCCGCGGTGGAGCAGGTGCAGGCGGCGGCGAGCCACAAGCATCACCGCATCGAGCAGGAACTGAGCGGGGCCAGCCTGCTGGTGCTCGGCGATCGCACCCGCCTGATCCAGGTGATGAGCAATTTACTCAGCAACGCGATTCGCTATACGGACGGCGGCGGCATCATTCGCATCGGTCTCGAAAAACGGGGGATGACGGCGCTGGTGCGGGTATCAGACAACGGCATGGGGATTTCCCCCGAACTGATGCCGCGCCTGTTCGATCTCTACGTCCAGGCCGAACGTTCAACCGACCGCACCGGCGGCGGCCTGGGCCTGGGCCTGGCCTTGGTGAAAAACCTCGTCGAAGCGCATGACGGCACCGTCACCGCACACAGCGCCGGCGAGCGGCAAGGCAGCACATTCACCGTACTCCTGCCCCTGCACACAGAACGCCGCGAATAAGCATCAACCATCCCCTGCACCCTCCATTCACAATCAGGGTCAGAGTCGAATTGTTTGACAACTTCAGTTAATCAATTTCTTATTAAATCGACTCTGACCCTAATTGAGCTGCAATATCGACCGCTGAGCTTGATTTCGGTGATGCATCATTGAGAAATGGAAAATATTTCTCATTAAATCGACTCTGACCCTGATTGTTTAGTCGGGTAATCTGGCATAAATAAGTTCTTTGGCAAAACTAAATCAGGTCAAGCAATTAAGCGTGGCCTCAGCGCTGGAAAACGTCAGAAAATAAATAGGGTCAGAGTCGAATTGTTTATCAATTTTTAAAAATCAATTGAAAATTAATTCGACTCCGACCCCGATTAAAGCATGGCCGAGGGTAATTGGCGTGACTCTACTGTTAATGCAACATTTTCTGGCTTGACGCGAGGATATTGCAAATTAATTCCACACTGACCCTAATTGTTCGGTATCACTTGGATGCGGTGGGTGGGGTGCGTAAACGGGAGCCGCCCGGGCCGGCCGTTGCGGGCCGGCGCCGGGCGGCGCGGGGGACGTCGGCTTGGTGCGTTAGTCTTCCTGGAAGGCTTCTTCGCGTTTCTTGCGCAGCGATGGCAGCAGCACCACGATCATCGCGGCGGCGGCCAGGCCGAGCATGACGCCCGAGATCGGACGCTCGATGAATACCATCGGGTCGGCGCGCGAGAGCAGCAGGGCGCGGCGCAGGTACTCTTCCATCATCGGGCCGATGATGAAGCCGAGCAGCATTGGCGCGGGTTCCAGTTCCAGCTTGGCGCACAGGTAGCCGAGCAGGCCGAACAAGGCCATCAGGTAGACGTCGAAAGTGCTGTTGTTCAGGCTAAAGACACCGATCGCGCAGAACATCAGGATGGCCGGATACAGCATCTGGTACGGCACCATGATCATGCGCACCCAGATGCCGATCATCGGCAGGTTCAGCACGACGAGGAACAGGTTACCGATCCACATCGACACGATCAGGCCCCAGAACAAGCCAGGCTGCTCGGTCATGACGGCCGGACCAGGCTGGATGCCCTGGATGATCATCGCGCCGATCATCAGCGCCATCACCGGGTTCGACGGGATGCCCAGCGTGAGCATCGGGATGAACGAGGTCTGCGCGCCGGCATTGTTCGCCGCTTCCGGCGCCGCGACGCCTTCGATGGCGCCCTTGCCGAAGTTGGCCGAGTTTTTCGACACTTTCTTTTCGAGCGAGTACGACGCGAACGACGCCAGCATCGCACCGCCGCCCGGCAGGATGCCCAGCAGCGAGCCGAGGCCCGTGCCGCGCAGAACCGGCCACATGATGCGCTTGAAGTCTTCCTTGTTCAGCATCAGCCCGGTGACCTTCTTCATCACGAGGTTGCGGTCTTCGTTGTGCTCGAGGTTGCGGATGATCTCGCCAATACCGAACATGCCCATCGCCACGATGACGAAGTTGATGCCGTCAGCCAGTTCCGGCAGGTCGAAGGTGTAGCGCGCCGAACCCGAATTGACGTCGGTGCCGACCACGCCCAGCAGCAGGCCGAGCAGCACCATGCCGATGGCCTTGAGCAGCGAACCGCTGGCCAGCACGACCGATGCCACCAGGCCGAGTACCATCAGCGAGAAGTATTCGGCCGGGCCGAATTCGAGGGCCATGTCGGCCAGCGGCGGGGCGGCCACGGCCAGCAGCACCGTGGCGACGGTGCCGGCGAAGAACGACGAGATCGCCGCGGTGGCCAGCGCCTTGCCGGCCTGGCCGTTGCGGGCCATCTGGTAGCCGTCCAGCGCGGTCACCACCGAGGATGATTCACCGGGCAGGTTGACCAGGATGGCAGTGGTCGAGCCACCGTATTGTGCACCGTAGTAAATGCCGGCCAGCATGATCAGCGCCGATTCCGGCGGCAGGCCGAAGGTGGCCGGCAACAGCATGGCGATGGTGGCGATCGGGCCCAGGCCCGGCAGGACGCCCACTGCGGTGCCGACGAACACGCCGACCAGGCAGTAGAACAGGTTTTGCATCGACAGGGCTGTCTCAAGGCCCAATGCGAGATTGCTGAAAATTTCCATATTTTTTAATTCCCACCAAGCCAAGGGCCGAGGATCGGCATCGGCAAGCCAAGCAGCTTGACGAACAGACCAATTGCAAACAACGTCATGCCGACTGCCAGCGCAAGCGACTTCTTCAGGTCAAACTTGTCGCTGGCGTACGCGCTGATCAGGATCAGCAGGAACGCAGCAGGCACCAGGCCGGCATTGCGCACCAGGAAGCCGAACAGCAGCACGGCGACGAGCACGATCGCCAGTTCGCGATAGTAGATGCGGCCGATCGGCTCGCCTGGACGGAAGAACGAGCGCACGAGCGATGCGACGCCGACCAGCGAGAGCAGGATGCCCAGCGCCATCGGGAAGTAAGCCGGACCCATACGGCCGGCACTGCCCAATTCGTAGTCCTGGCCGATGACGATGGCGCTCAGGCCGAAGAATAGAAAGACAATGCCGCTCCAGAAGTCTTTCGGGTGGCGGATAAATGCTGGCACGGTGGTGGTCCCCTTGTATTGTGTTGCAGATGCGGTGATGCAGATGCAGTGGTTCAAGAACGTTGGTGTAACGGTGATGCCGGTGCTGAAACAGGTGCGACGATCAAGCTGCAGGTGCGACAACGCCGCACCGCGGCCGGACAGCCCGGCGCGGCGCGACGTTGTTCAACCTGGCATCAGTCGGCGAAGGCGCCGGCTTTCTTGATGATCGGGCCCCACAGGTCGATCTGCTGCTTGAGGTGCGCGCGCAGGGCTTCCGGGGTGGCTTGATTGGACGGGACCGGCTCGGTGCCGAGGTCGGCGAAGCGCTTGATCACGTTCGGATCGCGCAGCGATGCACGCAGGGCGTTTGCCAGTGCGTCCACGACTGGCTTCGGCGTGCCTTTCGGTGCATACATGCCGTGCCAGACGCCCACTTCAAAGCCCGGCAGGCCGGCGTTGGCCAGCACTGGCAGGTTCGGCAGCGAAGCGACCGGGGTCTTGGTCGTCACGCCGTAGGCCTTGATCTTGCCGCTCTTGATCTGGCTGGTGGTGTTGGTGGTCTGGTCGCACATGAAGTCCACCTGGCCGCCGAGCAGGTCGTTCATGGCCGGGCCGGTGCCCTTGTAGGGGATGGTGGTCAGTTCGACGCCCATCGCGGTCTGCAGCAGCATGCCGCACAGGTGCGAGGCCGAGCCCAGACCGGCGTGGGCGTAGGTGACCTTGTCCTTGTTGGCCTTGACGTAGGTGATCAGCTCTTTCATGTCCTTGGCCGGGAAGTTGCCGCGGGCAACGACGGTCATTGGCACGTCGGTGATCAGGCCGATCGGTTCGAAGCTGGTGATGGCGTCGTATGGCAGCTTGCGGTACAGGGCCGGCGCGGTCGACTGGCCGATGTGGTGCAGGAACAGCGTGTAGCCATCTGGCGCGGCCTTGGCAGCGCGCGCGGCGCCGATGGTGCCGCCGGCGCCGCCGACGTTCTCGATGATGATCTGCTGCTTGAGCGTGGTGCCCATCGACTGCGCGACGAGGCGCGCCACGGTGTCGGTCGGACCGCCGGCCGCGAACGGCACGATCATGGTGATGGTCTTGGTCGGGTAAGCCTGGGCATGCGCCAGGCCAGTGCCGAAAGCGGTCAGGCAGGCAGCTGCGCACAGCATCTTGAGCTTCATGGTGTCGTCCTCGTATCTCGTTCTTGGTTTAATTTGGTAGCCTGCACTATTTTCTGTGCGGTGCTGCCGTCTGGCGTTGTTTTACGCACCAGAGGTTGTACCAGACTACATATTGTTGTGCAACTACGTGGAACTACGTATGTGGCTTGGACGGGACGTATTCCGGTAAAAACAGAAGCGGCAAAAACACTGGTTTCAAGCATGAAAAACGCCATCCGTAGATGGCGTTGTAACCTGTATTTTGCTGGGGCGCCGCTGTGTCAGACTGGCGGCTGTACAGGGAGTTCCCGGTCGCCCAGCAGCAGCTTCGCCGGCGTCATCGGCGTGGTGCGCAGGCGCGTGCCGGTGGCATGGAAGATGGCGTTCGAAACCGCCGCCGCCACACCCACGATCCCGATTTCGCCCACACCCTTGGCGCCGAGCTGCTTGCTCACGATGCGGTCATCTTCTTCAACGAAGATGACGTCGATGTCGTGGATATCGGCGTTGGCCGCCACGTGGTACTCCGAGAAATTGTGGTTCATGAAGCGCCCGTACTTGTGATCGGTATGGGTCTCTTCATGCAAGGCCTGGCTGATGCCCCACACGACCGCGCCGCTGATCTGGCTGGCGGCCGTCTTGGCGCTGATGATGCGGCCGGCCGCGATGGCGCTGACCACGCGCGTGACGCGCACCATGCCGAGCTTTTCGTTCACGCGCACTTCGCAGAACACGGCCGAGTGCACGGCGCGGGCATACTTGCGCTGCTTGAGCATCTGCGGCGTCATGAAGTATTTCTCTTCCACCTGGTCGACGCCGGCGTTGGCGAGCACCTGCGTCAGTTCCACGCGGCGCGAAGGATCGGTTTTCAGAAACACGGCGCCATCGCCAAATTCGACGTCGCGCATGCGCGCCTTGGCCAGCGGCGAATCGGTCATGCGCACTGCCATTTTCAGCAGCGCTTTTTTCAGCTTCTCGCAGGCGCCGAACACGCCGGAACCCACCGTGGTGACGTGCGACGAGCCACCCTCGATCGGCGCCATTGGCAGCGTCGAGTCGCCCAATTGGAACGTGACGCGCTCCATCGGCAAACCCATGGCTTCGGCCGCGATCATCGACATCACGGTGTAGGTGCCGGTGCCGATATCGGTCGCCGCGCTGCTCACCACCAGGCGGCCATTGCTGTGCATGACAGCGCTCACGCGCGCCACCATCACCATCGCATCCCAGATGCCGGTGGCCATGCCCCAGCCCACCAGCTCGTCGCCATCGACCATCGAGCGCGGCTCGATCGGACGCTGGTTCCAGCCGAAGCGCTCGGCGCCCTGGCGATAGCACTCGCGCAGTTCCTTGCTCGAGAACGGCTTGTTCTCCACCGGTGCGATGTCGGTGTAGTTCTTCAGGCGCAGCGCCAGCGGATCCATCTTGAGTTCGTACGCCAGTTCGTCCATCGCCACTTCCATCGCATGCACGCCGTGGGCGGCGCCTGGGGCGCGCATGTCCAGCGGCGTGAAGCGGTCGTTGGCAACCACCTGGTAGCCAAGCTTGATGTCGGTGCAGGCATACAGCTGGCCCGACCAGTTGACGATCACCTCCACGTAATCTTCGAGGCGCGAGGTTTCCTGGATCGCTTCGTGCCAGATGGCCTTGAGCGTGCCGTCCGGCGCCGCGCCCAGACGGATGCGGTGCCAGGTCTCGGGGCGGTGCCCAAAGCTGAACATCTGCTGACGCGTGAGCACCACGCGCACCGAACGCTCCAGCTGCAGCGCGCCCATTACGGCCAGCGGCAACTGGTATTGCGGACGGAGGCCGGAGCCGAAGGCGCCGCCCACGTACGGGTTGCGCACCGTGACGTCGTCGCTCGACAGGCCGAAACCGTGCGAGACATACCAGCGGCTGTTCTGCGAACTTTGCGTCTTGTCGTAGATGGTGAGGTGGCCATCGTCGCGCCGGATTACGGTGGTGGCGAACATCTCCATCGGATTGTGGTGCTCGACGCCGTTGTAGTACTGCGAGTCGACCCGGACTTCAGCTTCTGCGAACGCTTTTTCGCCATCGCCGATCGAGCTTGGCGGCACGAAGCCGGCCTTCATCTTGCGCGGCTCGTAGGCCTGGTCGAGGCTGTCCAGCAGGCGCGTTTCATGCGCCTCGACGTCGTAGTGCACGCGCACGAGCGAGGCCGCGTAGCGCGCCGCCTCGAACGTTTCGGCCAGCACCAGCGCCACCGGCTGGCCGCTGTAGAAGATCTCGTCCGAGAACAGCGGCCGGAACGGCGAGCCGGCCGGCGCCGTCATGTCTTTCCAGGCCAGGTCGAACGAGCGCATCTTGGGCCGGTTCTCGTGCGTCATGACCGAGATGACGCCAGCCACGGCCAGCGCCTCGGTCGCATCGATGCTGGTGATGCGGCCCTTGGCCACGGTGCCGCTGACGACCACGCCGTAGCACAGGTCCGGCGCAAAATATTCAGCCGCGTATTGCGCCTCGCCCGTCACCTTGGCGCGGCCATCGATGCGCGAGACGGGCATGCCGCTTTTCACGCGGCCGGTGCCGGCCGGCGCGCTCGGTGCGCGCAATTCTGGAATCAGGTCGGTCATGCTGGTTCTCCTTTTGTGCCGGCGTCGAGGCCGCGCGCATGGTCGGTGCCACGCGTGGCGGTGGTCAAGGCTTGCACGATGGCGTTGTGCGCCAGCGGCAGCTTGAAGTCGTTGTGGCCGAAGCCTTGTGCGCCTTGCAGGATGGTGTCGGCGGCGAGCACGAATGCCGCTTCGTCGGCGCGCTTGCCGATCAGTGCATCTTCGGCCGCTTCGACGCGCCATGGCTTGTGGGCGACGCCACCGAGCGCGATGCGCGCGGCGCAGATCGTGCCGTCGGCATCCAGGTCTAGCGCCGCAGCCACCGACACCAGCGCGAACGCATACGACAGGCGGTCGCGCACCTTGATGTAGGCGCTGTGATCGATGAAGCGCTCGGCATCGGGCACGCTGATGTGGGTGATCATCTCGCCCGGCTGCAGCGTGTTGTCGATCTCGGGCCGATCGCCCGGCAGGCGATGGAAGTCGGCAAACGGGATCGCGCGTTCGCCGCTCATCGAGCGCACGTGCACGGTGGCGTCGAGCGCGCGCAGGGCCACGCACATGTCGGACGGGTGGGTGGCGATGCAGCTCTCGCTGGCGCCCAGGATCGCGTGCTGGCGGTTCAGGCCGTCCCGGGCCGGGCAGCCGGTGCCGGGTTCGCGCTTGTTGCAGGCGGTGCCGAGGTCGTAGAAGTACACGCAGCGGGTGCGCTGCATCAGGTTGCCGCCATTGGACGCCATATTGCGCAGTTGCGGCGAGGCGCCGGCCAGGATGGCCGACGACAGCAGCGGATAGCGCTCGCGCACCAGCGGATGGTAGGCCGTATCGGCATTGCGGGCGAGGGCGCCGAGCAGCAGGCCGCCGTCGCGTTGCTCGACCTGGTCCAGGCCGATGTGGTTGATATCGACCAGGCCTGAAGGCTTCATCACGCCTTCCTTCATCAGGTCGAGCAGATTGGTGCCGCCGGCGATCGGGCGGGTGTCGGGATCGAGCAGAGCGGCCAGGGCCGCGTCGATCTGCGTGGCTGGGGTAAAGGCGAACGGGTTCATGCCAGCACCGCCCCGGTCGTGAAGCCGTCGACCGTCTTCTTGGATTCGCGCAGGTCGAGCATCTGCACCACGGCGTCGGCGATTTGCGGGTAGGCCCCGCAGCGACACAGGTTGCCGCTCATGAGCTCACGCACGTCGTCGCGCGTGGCGGCCTGGCCCTCGTTGATCAGGCCCACGGCTGAACACAGCTGGCCCGGCGTACAGTAGCCGCACTGGAAGGCGTCGCAATCGATGAACGCCTGCTGGAGCGGATGCAGCTCGTCGCCGCTGGCCAGGCCCTCGACGGTCGTGATGTCGCGCCCGTTCTGCATGACGGCCAGCGTCAGGCATGAGTTGATGCGTTTGCCGTCCACCAGCACGGTGCAGGCGCCGCACTGGCCCTGGTCGCAGCCTTTCTTGGTGCCTGTCATACCGGCGCGTTCGCGCAGCAGGTCGAGCAGGGTTACCCAGGATTCGACGTGAAATTCGCGGTCTTGTCCATTGATGCGCAGGCGCACCGGATGCTGCTGTTGATGTTCCATGTTCTTCCCCTCTGTGAGAAGTCATGAACATAACGTCGTGTTACATTTGCCACGGTTAGATGACGCACTTACATTAAGTTTAGGTCAACTTTTCACGTCGCGTCTTTACGGCCCGCGGAAGACGACGGTCTTGTTGCCGTCGACAAAGACGCGCCGTTCGATGTGAAACTTGACCGCCGTGGCCAGCGCCAGGCATTCGTTGTCGCGCCCCACGCGGGTGAGCTGGTCGACCCGGTAGTTATGGTCCACGCGCGTGAGCACCTGTTCGATGATCGGGCCTTCGTCGAGGTCGGGCGTGGCGTAGTGCGCGGTGGCGCCGATGAGCTTGACGCCCCGGTCGAACGCTTGGCTATAGGGCTTGGCGCCCTTGAAGCCGGGCAGGAACGAGTGGTGGATGTTGATGCACTTGCCGGCCAGGCGGCGCGCCAGGCCATCGGACAAAATCTGCATGTAGCGCGCCAGGATCACGAGTTCCGAATCGGTCTCGTCGACGATTTCCAGCAGCCTCGCCTCTTGCTGCGCCTTGTTGTCTTTGTTCACCGGCAGGAAAATGAAGCGGATGCCTTCGCGCTCGACCATCGGGCGCAGGTCGAGGTGGTTCGATACCACGGCCGTGATCTGCAGATTGAGTTCGCCCGTGCGGCGGCGGTACAGCAGGTCGTCCAGGCAGTGGTCGGTCTTCGACACCATGATCACCGTGCGCACCGGATCGAGCGGGTCGAAGATTTTCCAGCCCATGTCCAGACGCGTTGCCACCACGCTCTCGAACTCGTCGCGGATGGTGTCGATTGCCGGCGACTTGTCTTGTTGGCGAAACACGGCGCGCATGAAGAAGCGGGCGGTCGAATCGTCGTCGAACTGTTCCAGCGCGCAGATATAGCAATCGCGTTCGGCGAGAAAGGTCGCGACGGCGGCGACGATGCCGATGCCGGCCGGGCAGCTGGCGTGGAGGATGTATTCCGGGCGACTTGGCATGGTGATCTGGAGGCGATGTTGTCAAGACAGCTAGAATGCGCGATGCTGCGGCGGGCGTCAAGAGCGTGCTACGATGCCCGCTTTTTGCCCGCCATGCCTGTCACCACGCGCCCGATGCTGCCTTCCGATCTCGATGCCGTGTTGCGCATCCAGGCGGCCTGCTATCCACCGGCAATGCAGGAACCAGGCGCGATCGTACTGTCCCGGATGACGACGGCGAGCGGCACGTGCCTGGTGGGTTGCGACGACGCTGGTGTCTGCGGCTACCTGTTCGCCTATCCGTCACGGCTCGGCCTGGTAACGGATCTCGGCGCCCCATTCAGCCCGGCCCCGTACGCGGACACGCTGTACCTGCACGACTTGGCGCTCGACCCACGGGTCCAGGGGCGCGGTGTTGCGCGTACGCTGGTGGACGACGCCTTGTGCCTGGCCCGTACGATGGGCCTGGGCCATTCAGCACTGGTGTCGGTGCAGGACAGCACGCGTTTCTGGCATGCCCTGGGCTACCGCACCACGTCGACACGCGACGCCGGTTTGCATACCTATCCGCCCGGCGCGGTGTACATGGTGCGCACGCCGGCCTAGGCTTACTGTACCCGGCGCACCTTGGCCGAGCTGTTGCCGCCGTCGACCTTCAGGAACAGCGTGCCGAACACATTGCGCTCGATGGTCACTGCCGCATCCTTCGTGCGTGGCAGGACGGCGTCGCTGCCGTCGATGATGCGCCACACCTGGCCGTTGGCCAAGCGTATCTGCGAGCCGGGGCCCCAGCCGTCGAAGTCGCCCACGACCGTGCTGCGGATCGATGCTGGCTGCGCTTCTCGCTGCTTGACCGCTTCCATGCCGAAATTCTGTTCAGGCGTGCGCGCCGCAGCAGCGGCAGGCGCCGCGACGCCCACTGGAATTGCGTCGTAGCAGGCGACGCGCGAGGCAGTGTCGGTCAGGGCGCGGCATTTGAGCAGCGCGGCGTCGTCGGCAAGCGCGGTACTGCTGGCCAGCAGCAGGGCAATCAGCGGAACGGTCAGGGGCAGGGCTTTCATCGAGGTCCTTCGGGTAAGTGGAATTCGCGCCCCACAGCCGGGGCGATCCCGATTATAGGGGAAGCGCCGGGCGGTCCGCTGTTCCCGGCCCGATTGCAATAACGCTACCCACGGTCGTGACTGTGACATGGTGTGTCGGAGAATCTGACACACCCGACGCGGCAGGTGTGCATCCTGCATAAATGTTTTTTAAAATCAATGAGATACCCGCTCGACATGAACGGGCGTGGTTCTTGCTGGGGTGATGCATGAACTTACTGAGGAGATCATTCATGGTGCGCTTTACCCCACTGGCCGTACTGCTGGTCATGGCCCTGGCCCAACCGGCGCATGCCGCAGTCACCTACAGCTGGCAGCAAGTCAGCGCGTCCAGTTCGATGCCGACCGGCTTGAACTTGGAACTGGCATTTTCGGACGAAGCCGTCGCCGCCGGTCAGCTGCGTCTGGACATCCGCAACGAGTGCGACATCGGGCCCCCTTGCCTGGATCCGCAATCGAGCCTGCTCTCGTTGCGTTACTGGTTCGACGACCCGTATGTCAGCGGGCAGCACAATCTGATCGCCTACGATTACCGCACCGAGCCGCGCAATTACTACGACCGCATTATCATCGACCTGACGTTCCTGGCGGGCGGTTCGCTCGGCGGCAATATATTCGCATCAGACGGTAACTCGGACTTCCGGATGGCCAGCCAGGGCGCGCTGTTCAGCGTGATCGACGCCAACAGCGATGAGCCGTTCGGCTGCGGCTACCGGTATCCGAACTGCGCCGGCGCCACTGGCATGCTCCTCGCGTCAGATGAAGTCGCCGCGGTGCCGGAGCCCGGTACCCAGGCCATTGTCGGCCTCGGCCTGATTGCCGCCTGGTGTGCGCGCCGCCGCAGGCGAGGGGCGCGCCAGGCTGCCTGACAGGGGAAGGATCAGCCCGCCGGCGCCAGCAGGGCGGCGGTGTCGGCGGCCCCCATGCGCAGCGCCGCATCGTGGGCGGTCACGCCGGCGGCGTCACGCGCCGCCGGGTCGGCGCCGCGCTCCATCAGCAACTGCGCGATGGCGACCCGGTTGAACATTGCGGCGAACATCAGCGCCGTGCGGCCCGACGGGCCGGCGAAGTCGGGCAACGCGCCCTTGTCGAGCAACAGCGTCGTCACCGGCAAATCCCCCTTGAACGCGGCGCCGTGCAACGGCGTTTGCCCCGCGTCGTTGATCAGGTGCGGGTCAGCGCCGTATTCCAGCAAGACCCGCGTGGCGTCGAGATGGCCGTGGTAGCTAGCCAGCATCAAGAGGCTGTCGCCTTTCTCGTTGCGCAGGTTCGGCGGCAGGCCACGCGACAGGAAGGCGTCCAAGTGGTCGGCGTCGCCCGAGCGCGCGTACTGGAACATATTGCGGGCCATGTTCAGAGCGGCTTCGTCCAGTTCGGCCTGCGTCGGAGTCGGAGTCGGAGTTGGCGTTGGCGTCGGCGTATCGGGGTGGTCGTTCGTCTGCATCGGGTGCTCCAGATTCGGGATAAAGATTGATTAAAACATATCTTAATCGCAGGCGTGATCTATGCGCGCTGGCGTGCGGCGGCATGTTCGGCCGCTTCCATGATCCAGGCCGGCAAGGCCAGCGCCGGCAGCAGCATCCCAACCGCCAGCGCCGCGTGCCAGCCGTGTTCGGCATACACCCAGCCGCCCAGTGCCGAGCCCAGTGCGCCGCCGGCAAAGAACAGCGCGAAGTACAGGCCATTCAGGCGGCTGCGCATGTCGGCGCCCAGGGCGAACAGCGCGCGCTGGCCCAGCACCAGGTTGGCGGCGACGGCGGCGTCCAGCGCAATCGCGGCCACGGCCAGCAAGCCCAGCGCGACCGGCTTGGATGCCGGCGCGAAGAACGGCAGCACGAAACTGAGTGCGCCGACCATCAGCGCAATGGCGGTGGCGCCCAGCGTATGACCGGCATCGGCCAGGCGCCCGGCCACCGGGGATGCCACGGCGCCTGCCATGCCCACCAGGGCGAACAGCGCGATGCCGTTCTGGGACAGGCCGAACGCCGGGCCGGCCAGCGCCTGTGGCGCGACGGTCCAGAACAGGCTGAACGCCCCGAACAGGCCGGCGTGATACAGCGCGCGGCGGCGCAGCACGACGGTCGTGGCCAGCAGCGGCCACAAGGAACCGATCAGGCGCCCGTACGGTTGCGTCGAGGTCGGCTGGCGCCGGGGCAATTTGATGTGCAGCACCACGGCCAGCATTGCCACCAGTGCGGCGGCGATGCCGAACACGGTCTGCCAACCGCCGAGCCCGGCAAGCACGCTCGCAACTGGCCGCGCCACCATGATCCCGAGCAGCAAGCCGCTGACCACCTTGCCAACGGTCTGGCCACGCGTCGCTTCCGGCGCCAGGTGCGCGGCAAACGGCACCAGCACCTGGGCCACCACGGCGCCCAGGCCGATGGTCAAGGCCGCCAGCAGGAAGGCCCAGGCTGCCGTCGCGGTGGCCGCCACCAGCAGGGCGACGCTCGTCACCAGCAAGCCGGTGACGATCAGGCGCCGGTTTTCCAGCAGGTCACCGAGCGGGACGATGAACAGCAAGCCCAGCGTGTAGCCGATCTGTGTGAGGGTCACGATCAGGCCGGCTGCCGCGGGTGGCAGGCCCAGCGCGGCGCCGATCGGACCGACGAGCGGCTGCGCGTAATAGAGGTTGGCGACGATGATGCCGGCCGCGGCGGCCAGCAGCATGACCATGCCGGACGATAAAGTTGGTGACCTGGGTGCGTTCATTGTGAGCTCCATGGGTTGGATGAGGTGATGCATCCATTCTAGGCAGTTTGGTCGCGCAGATAATCAGGGCATAATGCGCTTATACAATTCACTTAATATGAACAATCATGGACAAGGTGAAAGCGATGCAGACGTTTGTGCGCATCGTCGAGGCGAACAGCTTTACCCGGGCCGCCGCGTCGCTCGACCTGCCACGCGCCTCGCTCACGGCCACGCTGCAGAATCTTGAGCGCTACCTCGGCGCGCAACTCATCCAGCGGACCACGCGCAGGTTGTCCCTCACGCCCGAGGGCGAGCGCTACTACCACCACTGCACCGCCATCCTGGCCGCGATCGACAACGCCGAATCCGACTTTCTCGGCGACCAGGCGGGGCGCATGGCGGGCCGGCTGCGCATCGACTTGCCGGGCGCACTCGGGCGCGCCGTCGTGCTGCCGCGCATCGGCGAATTCCGCCAGGCCTATCCGGCGCTGGATCTCACCATCAGCCTGGGCGACCGCCTGGTTGACCTGACCGCCGAAGGCATCGATTGCGCCTTGCGCGTGGGCGACTTGCCCGATTCCAGCCTGGTCGCGCGCCGGATCGGCTTGATGCGCTTCGTCATCGCCGCCACGCCCGGCTACCTGGCGCGGCGCGGCGTGCCGGCCACCGTCGATGCACTGGGCCAGCATGACGCGGTCGTGCACTTCTCGGGCCGCACCGGTCGCGCGTTCGAGTGGACGCTGGCAGGCGAGGGAGAAGGTGCGGGTGGGGCGGCGCAAGTGGCGATCCACGGCGGCATCGCCGTCAACGACGCCGAGGCGAACCTGCTGTGCGCGTTGCAGGGACTGGGCCTGGCGCAACTGGCGCGCTACCAGGTGCGCGACCATGTGGCGCAGGGCGCGCTCGAGGTCGTGATGTCCGAGATGTGCCCGACGCCGATGCCGGTGTCCCTGCTGTATCCGCGCGGACGCATCGCCAATCCGCGCCTGCAGGCATTTGCCGCCTGGCTGGCTGGTGTGTTCGAGGCCGATCCCGACCTGCGCCTGCCGCACGATTGAGCGCCCACAAGCGCTCGCCATGCACGCGGCGGCACGATCACAAGCTTGTCGGCTGCCTGGAGTTGCGATGCGAAATGGTCTATGGATGGTGGTAGCCGGCTGTGGTGAGGCGCTTCAGAGCCGGCTACAGGCCGGCCGTACTGAAGGACGATGCAGCGCCGCTCGTGCTGGCCGAACTGGGTCGGCAGTTTCCGTGCAACAAGGTCGCGAAGCCCGTCGCTGCGCCGGTGAAGAAGGCGGTCAGGAAAACAGTGGACAAGACGGGCCGGCCCTGGCGCTGAGCGGCCCGTTCGGTGGTTTTTCCAGCTATCATGTCGGGTCGTACCCGCGCAGGGTGCGCCGCCCTATGATCAACCAGCCCACTGGAGCCCCATGACGAAGTCCCCGAATTTGACACTGAGCCTGACACTGAGCCTGACCCTGGCCGCAACGCTCGCCGTTGCCGCCGTCCCTGCCGCCCAGGCCAACGCCGACCTGGCCAAGGCCAAGGCCTGCATGGCGTGCCATGCTATCGGCGCCAAGCTCGTCGGCCCGGCCTACAAGGATGTCGCTGCCAAGTACGCCAAGGACGGCGGCGCCGAAGCGCGCCTGGTCCAGAAGATCCAGAAGGGCAGCAGCGGTACCTGGGGCCCGATCCCGATGCCGGCCAATCCGCAAGTGAGCGAAGCCGACGCCAAGGTGCTGGCGAAATGGATCCTGGCGCAGAAATGACGTACCGGCGGCGTCGCCCGACGCCGCCTGCCTGACCCGGGCCTGGCACCTGGCGCGTTCTTTGCATATAGGCAAGGAACTGAACGTCAGGAGCGGCCAGTGTTCTTGCAAAACGATGTCATCGAATACCTCGATCCCCCGGGCCAGGTGCTGCGGATTCTCTGGATCGACGAGGTGCAGTCCGTGGCCTATACCTTCGCGCTGCGACGGGTGAGCGCCACGCCCCGCGCGACGCCGCTGCGCGTGCTGGTGTCGGACGTGACTGCGCGCCGGGCCCGCCTTCTGTTGACCGATCCCTGCCGCGCGGCGCAGCTTGCGCCCCCATCCGACAAGCACCGCCGCCTGCAGATGAAAGCGTGGCACGCCGTGAGCGCGCTGCATCGCGACTTGCCGCAGGTGTATCTGCCGCGCCCGCGCGCTGCCATGCTCGTCGCCTACAGCGCCGAACACGGGCTCTCGGGTGCGAGCGTCATGCGCTACCTGCGCCGGTACTGGGAACGGGGCCAGACGATCGACGCGCTGCTGCCCGATTATGCAAATTCTGGCGCGCGCGGCAAGACGCGCGCGGCCAGCGCCGGTGTCAAGCGCGGGCGCCCGCGCAAGGGTGCGACGGGCAGCGCCAACGCCGGCACCAATACCGACGCCGCGCTGCGCAGCTTGTTCCTGGCTGCGGCGGCGCACTACGCCGCCACGTACCCACGCTTCTCGCGGCCCGCCGCCTATCGCCAGATGCTGCGCGATCACTTCACCGATTACCCGCCTGGCGCCATTCCCAGCTACGGTCAGTTCAACTATTGGCTCGAGCGCGACGCCGCGCCAACCGCAGAGTAGCCCCGGCGCCACATCCATCCGGGTGCGTATTTATGCCACAACAGTGCAGTACTGCCACGTCATGCCCCTGACACGTGCGGACCTTCGAGTCGTAACTTCCGGTCAAATTTCGTCGTCTGTTTTAATAAAGTCTGCTTGCCCCATGCAAGGTCGCATGCACGTCGTCACCACGCTTACGTAAATACGAGCGAAGAGCGATCGAAACTGAATTCCGTTTGCATAATCGTGCTTACGTCGGACTTACATTTGGGAAAAATCTAGATAAACTTTATTTTAATAGTTCCTGCATGGGCGATCTTTCTACCCGCTTGGCACAGGTATTGCTGATAAGCCATTAGTTTCAAGGTCTTTCCAGTAACGCTAAGTGGAGGTATGAATGGATCGTTTGACACCGTCGCTCACCCGACGTGAGTTCTTGTATCGCGCCGCCGCCGTTGGCGGTTCGGCGCTGTTAATGAGTTCGATGAACGCCTGGGGCATGGGCATCGCGTCCAAGGTGACGACCCCGCCAGTGCTCACCGGCAGTGGCAAGGGCAAGAAAGTCGTGGTGCTCGGCGCCGGCCTGGCCGGTCTCACGGCCGCGTACGAGTTAGGCAAGCTGGGCTACCAGGTACAGGTACTCGAGGCCAGGGCCTACGCGGGCGGGCGTTGCCAGACGGCGCGCAAGGGTTTCAAATTGCAGGAACTGGGCGGCGAAGCCCAGACGTGCCGTTTCGACGAAGGCCAGTACATCAATCACGGACCGTGGCGCATTCCGCTCGACCACCAGTCCACGTTGTACTACGCGCGCCAGTTCAAGGTGCCGCTCGAGGTGATGGTCAACGAGAACGACCACGCCTACGTCTATCTCGAAGATGGCGGACCGCTGTCGAAGCAGCGCCTGCGCGGCGCCCAGATCAAGGCCGACATGCGTGGCCATGTCGCCGAGCTGCTGGCCAAGTCGGTCACCGGCCACCATCTCGATACGCAACTGACGGGCGACGACCAGCGCCTGCTGCTCGATTACCTCAAGCGCGAAGGCGCGCTGGACGTGGGCGACCTGGCCTACAAGGGCCGTAGTGGCCGCGGCTTTGCCACCAACCCCGGCGCCGGCCTGGTGCCGGGCGCCGGCACGCCGTCCGATCCGCTGGCGTTTCGCGACCTGCTGGCGGCAAAGGTCGGCAAGGTGTACAGCGCAGTGCAGGAATTCCCGATGCACGCCACGATGTTCCAGCCGGTCGGCGGCATGGACGCGATTCCACGCGCGTTCGCCAGCCGGCTCGGCAAGGGCATCCGCTACAACGCCGAAGTCCAGCGCATCCGCCAGGGCGACGGCGAGGTCACGATCAACGTGCGCGACACCATCAGCGGCAAGCTCTCGAGCGTGAAGGCCGACTATTGCCTGTGCACGGTGCCGCTGTCGGTGCTGCGCATGATCGACACCGATTTCTCCGATGGTTTCAAGGCCGCGATCAAGGCCGTCCCGTACGCGCCGGTCGGCAAGATCGGCCTGCAGATGGGGCGCCGCTTCTGGGAAGAAGACGACCATATCTACGGCGGCCATGTGCTCACCGACCTGAAAGGCATCAACACGATCTCGCTGCCGTCCGGCGGCTGGCAGCAAAAGAAGGGTGTCGTGCTCGGTTACTACAACTACGCGCTCGACGCGATCGAGGTCAGCGGAATGACGCCTGGCGAGCGGGCCGAATTCGCGCTGGCGGCCGGCGAAAAGATCTTCCCGGCCTACCGCTCGACCTATGAGAACAGCTTCTCGGTCGCCTGGCACCGCGTGCAATACAGCCTGGGCGGCTGGGCCGAATGGAACGACGCCGCGCGCAAGAGCGCGTATCCGGTCTTGCTCGAAGGCGAGCGCCGCGTGCTGCTTGCCGGCGAACACCTGAGCTACCTCACCGGCTGGCAGGCCGGCGCCATCGAATCGGCCTGGCAGCAGGTCGAGCAACTGCACCGGAGGGCCAGCGCATGAAGGGCATCTCCCATGCACTGGCGATCGCCTGCCTGTGCGCCGGCGCCGCCCGGGCCCAGGCGCCGGCCCCGGCCCCGACGGATGGCAAGACGCTGTACGCCAAGAATTGCGCAGCCTGCCACCAGGCCAATGGCCGCGGCATTCCCGGCGCGTTCCCGGCGCTGGTGGCCAGCCCGATCGCGATCGGCCCGCTGGACGAGGTGACCGAAGTGCTGCTCAAGGGCCGCGGCGGCATGCCCGATTTCAGCGGCAGCCTGGACGACGACGACATCGCCGCCGTGCTCACCTATGCGCGCTCCAGCTGGGGCAACCAGGCGCCGCCGATCGCCAGCGCCGAGATCGAAGCGCGGCGCACCGCGCTGCAGGTCGCGCCGGCCAGCCGCAGCCGCTTTGGCAACAAGCACTGATTCCTTTTCTTCCCACGCCAATGAAAGACTATTCGATGACTCTTACTGCCCTGCGTTCCGCCTCCGCCCTGGCCGCCGCGCTGCTGCTGGCGCCCGCGCTTGCACATGCCCAGGACATCGTGCGCCACAAGATCCCGAACTCCGATTTCCCGATCGCCCTGGCCGTCTCGATTCCACCGAGTGCAACCATCCACTTCATTAGCGGCCAGGTGCCGCCTATCGTCGACAAGGCGGCCGATCCGAATGCCATCGCGGCCTTTGGCGACACCAAAACGCAGACGGTCGGCGTGCTGCAGAAGATCAAGGAGATCCTCGCCGGCATGGGCCTCGGCATGGGCGACGTGGTCAAGATGCAGGTGTTCCTGGTGGGCGATCCGGCGCACAAGGGACGCGCCGACGTGACCGGCTTCATGGCCGGCTACACCCAGTTCTTCGGCGGCGCGCAGCCCAACTTGCCGGCGCGCGCGGTGATGCAGGTTGCGGGCCTGAGCAATCCCGGCTGGCTCGTCGAAATCGAAGTGGTAGCAGCAAAGAAGTAAGCGGTCTGATCAATAACTCCAACTAGGGAACCACCATGTACAAGACCATCATTCATACCAGCGTCGCTGCCGCTCTGCTGTCCTGGGGCATGGCTGCCCACGCCGCCGGCCAGCCGGCCGAAGCGGTCGCCGAGACCCCGGCCGGCGTTGTCGTGCCCGACGCGCCGCCCGTGGCCGGCACCGGCGTCGTGATCGTCACCGGCACGCGCGCCGCTGGCCTGACGGTCGAAGACAGCGCCTCGCCGATCCAGGTGCTCGACGCCTCGTCGCTGGCCCGCACCGGCCAGCCTGACCTGATCCAGGCGCTGGCGCAGAATCTGCCGTCGCTCAACGCCCAGGCCTTCGGCAGCGACATGGCGGCGATGACGCTGTCGGCGCGCCTACGCGGTCTATCGCCGAACAACACGCTGGTGCTGGTCAACGGCAAGCGCCGCCACGGCACCGCCAACCTGGCCGTCCTGGCCGGCGCGTTCCAGGGCGGCGCCGCAGCCGACCTGAACTTCATCCCGGTCGCGGCGATCGAACGCGTCGAGGTGCTGCAGGATGGCGCGGCCGCGCAGTACGGCACCGACGCGATTGCCGGCGTCATCAACATCATTCTCAAGTCCAACAACCGCGGCGGCAGCGCCAACGTCAATGGCGGCGCCTACATGGACGGCGGCGGCCACACGGGCGACGGCATGGCCAATATCGGCCTGACCCCGTTCACCAATGCCTACCTGTCGCTGACGGCCGAGACGAAATACCATGGCTTCTCGGAACGCGGCGGCATCGACCCGCGCGTGGTCGACCCGGCCACGATGGCCCAGATGCCGTCGCTCGTGAACGCGCCCGGTTACCCGTACCTGAACAAGATCCAGGGCGACGCCCAGTACCGCCAGCACATCTTCGCCGCCAACTTCGGGGTCGACCTGGGCGGCGGCACCGAACTGTACAGCTTCGGTACCTACGGCAAGAAAGAGGCGCGCGCGTACGAGAACTACCGCATGCCCAACCGCCTGCCAACCATTTATCCGTTCGGTTTCAGCCCGCAAGAGACGTTCGACGAAGAAGACTATGCATTCACGCTCGGCATCAAGGGCAAGGTCTTCGGCAACTGGAACTGGGATCTGTCGAGCACCTACGGCAAGGACGTCGCCAAGCTGGGCGTGGCCAATTCGGCCAACATCTCGCTGTTCACCGACACCGGTTCGACCCCGTATGAATTCAAGGCCGGCGAGTTCCAGGCCAGCCAGTGGGCCAATAACTTCGACCTGAACCGCGAATTCGACGTTGGCATGGCTACGCCGCTGACGCTGGCGCTGGGTCTCGAGCACCGCCGCGACACCTACACCATCGTCGCCGGCGACGCCGCCTCGCGCTACAAGGAAGGTTCACAATCGTATCCGGGCTTTTCGCTCACCGATGCGGGCGGGCACAGCCGCGATAACAAGGCGGCCTACGTGAACATCGCGGTGCAGCCGACCGCCGGCTGGACGGTCGACATCGCCGGGCGCTTCGAGGACTTCAGCGACTTCGGCAACGCCAAGGTCGGCAAACTGACGAGCCGCTACGACTTCACGCCGGAAGTCGCCGTGCGCGCCACCTACAGCAATGGTTTCCGCGCGCCGACGCTGGCCGAATCGTTCTACTCGGCCACCAACGTCTCGCCGCGCAGCGCCTTCGTGCAGCTGGCGCCGAATTCGCCGGGCGCGCGCCTGGTGGGCATCGACGGCCTGAAACCCGAGGCGTCGACCAATATCAGCGCCGGCCTGGTGCTCAACCCGGCCGCCGGCGTGTCCGTCACGCTCGATGCCTACCAGATCACGATCCGCGACCGCATCGTCGGCAGCGGCTCGCTGTATGGTTCGGGTGGCGCCATCAATTCGCCGGCCGTCACGGCGGCGATCCTGGCCAACGGCAATGTGCTCGACCCGACCGTGGTGCAAACCGGCATCAACATCTTCACCAATGCCGTCAATACTCGCAGCCGCGGCGCCGAAGTGGTGGCCACGCTGAGCAGCAACTACGGTACGTACGGGCGCGTGGACTGGTCGGCGGCGGCCAACTACAACAAGGTCGAGGTCATCAAGATCAACCAGGCGCCAACGCAACTGGGCGCGCAGACGCTGCTCGACGCCACCGCGATCTCGCACCTGGAAACGGCGTCGCCCAAAGTGCGGGTGAACCTGGGCGCGCTGTGGCGGATGGGCGACTGGACCGTGAACCTGCGTGAGAATTACTTTGGCAAGTCGTCCGAGCAGTTCTCGACCGACGGCGCGGTGTACCGCGAGAACCGGATCAAGGCCAAGCTGCTGACCGACCTGGAAGTGAGCTACCAGATCAGCAAGGCCTGGAGCCTGTCGCTGGGCGCGAACAACCTGTTCAACGAGTACCCGAACAAGATCAATCCACTGATCCTGGCCGAGCAGCGCGCCAATCTGGACAACGGCGCGGTGACGATCTATCCGGGCTTCTCGCCCTACGGCATCAATGGCGGGTATTACTATGCGCGCGCCGGTCTGAAGTTCTGATCGGGTGTCAGACGTCGAGCGGGTGGCCGTGGCTGGCCAGCCGCTCGAAGATCACGTCGCGTTCGATATAGTCGCTGCTCTTGGTCAGCAACGCCCGTTTGAGAAACGGGAAGCCGACGTCGAGCAGTTCCATCGGTTTGACCAGGGTGGGATTATGTACCCTGGTCGCATCGCTGAACCACAGTGCGCCGACCTTCATCGAGCGCGCGGCAACGCGCGCCAGGCGCGTTTCCTGCAGCACGATCACATCCTGCGGCACGCTCATCGCACCGAAAGGAAAGAACACCGTCGCCAGGCGCGCCATGCGCCCGGGCGTGACACCGCGCAGGCAAAAAGCGTATGACTGGATATGATTGGTCAGCTCGCTCGAGCCGGTAAAACCCGTCAGGTCCCACCGGCTGTGTTCCAGCACGGGGCGCAGTGCGGTGAACGGCCCGAACACCGAATCGTTCATGACGATCACGTCGGCGCCGGACGAGTAACGGCTGATGTGGCGCAGCGCCAGCGTATAGGCCGAGAAGTCGTAGCCCGGCGTCGCCTTCCACAATAACGCATCGCACAGGCCCGGCAACTCGGCCGGCATCCGGTTCTCGTCGGCGCAGCTGCAGACCACGAGCAGCGGCAAGCCCTCGTCGCGCAGGCGCGCCAGCGTGAAGCGGTGCGCCGGATGCAGGACCCCGTCCGGGGTGAACATGAAATACACGATCCAGGCTGGCCGGGCGCTGGCCGCCATGACGACCTTCGCTGCCGGCCGCCGGTGCACGGCGCGCAGGAAGCGCTCGACCATCTGGCGGCGCTCCCAGCGCATGACGGGCGACGGCACGAAGTCCCAGTTCCTGGTGATGCCGTCCGGGAGCAAGGCATCGGCTGCATTCGGTGCAATGGAAAGAGTGTTTTGCATAATTGCCAGAATGCTACCGCGCCGTGGACAAATAGGCCAGTGTTTCAACCGTGCGTATGCAGGTGATCGAAAATTTCGATGATAGTGCGGCAGATTACTCGTTTTTCATTGGCGATTGCAGCGCGCATAATGGCTCCATCGCATCGAGAACAAGGCAACAGTCGGAAGGCAGTGGCAACGCACCCGAGATTCTAGCAGCTCGATGATCCAATCACGAAAGGAGCACATTATGTTGAACGTCCGTAAAAGCAATGAACGCGGTGGCGCAAGTTTTGGCTGGTTGAACTCGCAGCACACGTTCTCGTTCGGGCATTACCACGATCCGAAGCACATGGGCTTCGGTCCGCTGCGTGTCATCAACGAGGACCATGTGCAGCCCGGCCGCGGTTTCGATTCGCACGGTCACCGGAATATGGAAATCATCTCGTATGTGCTCGAGGGCGCGCTGGAGCACAAGGACAGCATGGGCAACGGTTCGGTGCTGCGCTACGGCGACGTGCAGATCATGAGCGCCGGTTCGGGCGTCGTGCACAGTGAATTCAATGGCTCGAAAACCGAGGGCGTGCACTTCCTGCAGATCTGGATCGAGCCGAACGTGACCGGCGCCGAGCCGCGCTACGAAGAAAAGCACTTCGACACGGCCTCGAAAACCGGCAAGCTGCGCGTCGTGGCGTCACCCGATGGCCGCGAGAGCTCGGTCTCGATCCGCCAGGATGCGTCGATCTACGCCGGCATCTTCAACGGCGCCGACGGCGCGACCCTCGCGCTGGCCGCCGCTCGCCAAGCGTATGTGCACGTGATTCGTGGCCAGATCACCGTCAACGGCGTGGCGTTGAATGGCGGCGATGCGCTCAAGATCACCGGTGAAGACGCGGTGACCCTTGGCCAGGCCGAAGCGGCCGAAGTGCTGGTATTCGACCTGCCGCAGTAAAGTAGGGACGCCGCCCCTGCAATGGGGGCGGCATTCGGCTCATACGGCCGGACAAGGATCAACGACAAGGATCAACGACCATGCGCGCGAACGGTGAACTTGTGCGCATCCGGTCGATCCACCACTTGAGCGCCGCGCCGTCCTCGGTGCTGCGCCAGGCCAGGTAGAAGGTTTCATCGGGCTTGGGTTCCACCACGTTCTTTTCGACCAGCTGGCCGCGCGCGATGGCGGGCCTGGCCCAGGCCTCGGGCAGGAAGCCGAAGCCCAGGCCCTGTACCTGGAATTCGTACTTAGTGCGCATGTCGGGCACGGCCAGCGTGTCTTGCCCGAACAGGATCCCCACGGTGCGCGCACCCAGCACGCGCGCCGAATCGGACACCGTGATCGCCCGGTACGGCAGCAGGTCGGCCTTGTCGAGCGGTTGTTTGACGCCCGCCAGCGGATGGTGCGGGGCGACGGCGAACACGAAGCTGCTGGTGCCGATCGGTTCGGCCGTGTAGCCGCCGCCGGATGGGCCGTCGCCGGCGGCGCCCACGAGCAGGTCGACGCGGCGGTCGAGCAGGGCGTCCCAGGTGCCGCCAAGCGACTCGCGCACGATGCGCAGGCGGGTGTGGTCGGTGACCTTGTAGAAGGCTTCGATATCGGGTTGCAGGCTGCCGGCGGCCAGCACCGAATCCATGCCGATGGCGAAGTCGGTTTCCCAGCCGGAGGCCACGCGCCGCACGCGCGACTCGAGGTCGCCGGCGGCGCGCAGCAGGTAGCGGCCTTCTTTCAGCAGTTCGTGGCCGGCCGGCGTGAGCGTGACCCTGGGCCCGAAGCGGTCGAACAGGCGCACGCCCAGGTCGTCCTCGAGCTTGGACACCGTGTACGAGATGGTCGATGGCACACGAAACAATTCCTTGGCCGCGCCGGCGAACGAGCCGCGGCGGGCGATGGTGTCGATGATCTGGAGGGCGTCGAGGCTAAGTTTGAGCAAGTAGCAATCCTGGGGTCAAGGTCCAGCCATGGTAGCGGCAAGCGTTCCCGCCACCAAGCCCCCGGGCGCGAAAAATAGCATTCTGATTCTATCGCCGGTTCTCCTTGCTGGCGATACTTCAAGGGTCAGGCGCCGCTCCGGCGCCATCCGCATGAGGAGCAGTGCATGTACCTGATATCACTGGGCGCCGGCATCCTGGCCGGCCTGCTGTATGGCTTGATCAATGTGCGCTCGCCCGCGCCGCCAGCCATCGCGCTCATCGGCTTGCTGGGCATGCTGGTCGGCGAACAGATCGTGCCTGTCGCCAAGCGCCTGCTCGATGGCGCGCCAATTACCGTCAGCTGGTTCGCCAGCGAATGCAAGCCGAAGATCACGGGCGTTGCCGCCGTCAAGCCGGCCGGCGACGACACGCCGCAGGCCTGATCGATTTTTTTAACTGGCTACGGCGCGCCGTGGCTGATTTCTACCAACGGAGAACAATATGACCAATCCAAAACTCGACGTCCTGACCCCGCAAAACTCGCAGCTGATCTTCATCGATCACCAGCCGCAAATGGCGTTCGGCGTGCAGTCGATCGACCGCCAGGTACTCAAGAACAACGTCGTCGGCCTGGCCAAGGCGGCCAAGGTCTTCAACATCCCCACCACGATCACGACGGTGGAAACCGAATCGTTCTCGGGCCACACCTATCCGGAATTGCTGGACGTGTTCCCGGGCCAGGCCATCCTCGAGCGCACCTCGATGAATTCGTGGGATGACCAGAAAGTGCGCGATGCGCTCAAAGCCAATGGCCGCAAGAAGGTCATCGTCGCCGGCCTGTGGACTGAAGTGTGCAACACCACGTTCGCCCTGTGCGCGATGCTCGAAGGAGAATACGAAATCTACATGGTCTCGGACGCCTCGGGCGGCACCAGCAAGGAAGCGCACGACATGGCCATGCTGCGCATGGTGCAGGCTGGCGTGGTGCCCGTGACCTGGCAGCAGGTGCTGCTCGAGTGGCAGCGCGACTGGGCGCACCGCGACACCTACAACGACGTCATGAAGATCGTCACCGAGCATTCCGGCGCCTACGGCATGGGCGTTGATTACGCCTATACGATGGTGCACAAGGCCCCGGCGCGCGCCGCCGGCACGCACGAAGTGCTGGCGCCGGTGTCCGCAACCTCGAAGGCGTAACGATATGGTCGCCCCACGCGCCGCAACGCCGGCCCTCATCCTCATCAACGGCTGCTTCCACACCGTCGACCGTGAACAGCCGCAGGCCTCTGCCGTCGCGATCCGCGACGGGCGTTTCGTCGCCGTGGGCGACATCGACTACGTGATGCGCCAACGCGAAGAAGGCAGCCAGGTCATCGACCTGAATGGCCGCACGGTCGTTCCCGGCCTGAACGATTCGCATCTGCACCTGATTCGCGGTGGCCTGAACTACAACCTGGAGTTGCGCTGGGAAGGCGTGCCGTCGCTGTTCGATGCG
>Ga0265797_10003397_pt1 | contig 25458 bp, 26 predicted proteins | sample P2T30metagenome_FD_192433 | JGI IMG/M metagenome (GOLD analysis project Ga0265797, IMG submission 192433) | Plant litter microbial communities from East Loma Ridge, Irvine, California - P2 T30 | ecosystem: Environmental > Terrestrial > Plant litter > Unclassified | place: USA: California... | reverse complement strand
TTGTTGGACGAAGATGAGCATACGCGAGCTGAGAATGTCAGTATAAGCACAGGCGTTCGGGTCTCGAGAGGACACTCACCGTAAACACCACGCCCTCTTCTTCCAGAGCTCGATCTTCGGGTTGCCGGTCCTCCGCCGCCAAACGCCAACATCCCTGACAGGTTTGCTGCCTCTACTGCTACTCATGTCTCGCTTCCCCGTACCAATGCCGCCAGCATCACACCATGAGTTCACAAGCTGACCTTCCAAATGTTTCAAGCTCAGCAGATATCTGAACAAGAGCTGATAGCGCGTGAGAGTGACACGCGAGATGATCAACGACAGCGGGAAAGGCACGCCAAAATCCAGAGTCAGCGCTTCGTGCGCAGAGATCTCCTTCTCATCCTTGCCATTGACGCTTTCATTGTTGGTGGGCATGTAGCTGTTGTTCATGCTCGTCGCATCGGCATCCATACCTTGCACATTCACGACACGCATGAGCCACCCAACAAGCCCTGTATCTGCCATGTTGACCTTGACGTCTTCTTTGAAAGGATCATCAGCTGCAACGGAGCCTGGGGTATGTAGGACCAAGTCGAGTAGGGACTGCAGCTTGCCAACATTCGCCGACCTGGCACTCTTACGCAGCTCAGATTGGGAGAGTTCGAGGAAGTATGTAAACCAATCCGATCGGTCGAGGAAGAAGTAATGCTTCAGGCTGCTCAGTCTTTGAGGGAGTTGATGTGTTGTCAACAGGAGACGCATGAGCGCTGCATTTGCATTGGTGTATGCTTGGTTGACGTTGGCGACCAGATTCATGTCAAAAACATCGTGAGGGATGCCAACAGTGGAAGAGAGGTCTGTGTTGAAAGTTGTGGAGAATATCGCGACCGATGAACACTCGCGTACCACGTTCAAGTACTTGCCAGCCAGGAGGACACGGTCACGGACACCGTCAAGCTGAGGAGGCACCAGTTCTTGTCGAAGTGTATATCGCTTTTCCCAGTACTCGTCGGTGTAGTCCTGCTCTAGAAGTTCACGCTTGATGGATTTCGCCTCTTTCACCATGAACTCTTGATGTGGGTCTTTCACATTGCCATGGTGCAGCCACTCGTTAAGCATGCGTACATATGGCTTGGAAGCATCTTTGAGTAATGACGATAACAACTCTTTTGCTTGAGGATCGCCACTCATGGCCTGCAGTCGTTTGGTCAAGAGTGAAAGCAAAGCACCACCAATGCATGATTTCTTTCCCTTTGATGATGCTCCAGGACCTTCTTTGAGCGAGGCAAGAACATTCTCGAAATCGTCTTCGTCATCCTCTTCGTCTTCGTCGTCCTCAATTGGGTCACCGATTAAAGCATTCTCTGTAAGAACCTCCTGCGCAAGAGCATAGAGCTGAGACATTACGTGCGCGCTTTTCTTCAAGTACAGCGACATTTGATGCAGACTGAAGCCATCATTTGTGAGGTACTGATTTTCGAGTTGAGCAACCAGAATGAGAAAATCCTTTTGCAACCTCCGTATCGCAGCACACAAGGCGTGGCTTACACTTCCATAGTCGTCTCGGCTCATGACCTCGCAGAAAGCTTCCAGAGCCGAAGCATGAGCGGCTGTTGTAAGGATCTGCAGAGCCAGATCGCGGAGACTGGGATCAACTCCAGAAGCAATGGCATAATTTGGTCCTGTAAGTCGACTTTTCTCTTCGAACGGATTGTATGGTTCCTGGGTTCGTGATCGGTCGGAAGAGTATGTGATGTATTGCCCCTCGAAGCCCAGCAGCACAAACAAGAGATCGTCAATCAGAGCCTTCTCTTGTTCATTCAAGTTCAGTCCAGCCATAGGCGAAGGACTCAAAGTAGTAGGCGCATGTTTGGCTTGCGGAGGGACGGACACTCTGCTGGCCAGTGGTGCCTGATTCGATGTGGGAGACAGAAGTGTAGCTGTTGGACTCCATATCTGAGGCGTGGATGGTATACCAGGCTCCGGTCTCTGTGTCGTAGACTTCCTCTTTGCCTCGTCGACTTCTGGTCGCGGGCTCCGTCTATGCTCTTGTGGTTGTGCGGTGGGAAGCGGGCCTTTGGTGCGTCTGAGGGTGGCTTCCTGTTCCAGAGCGCGGCGTCGCGTGGATGTCTCAGTGGTGGCGGTGATCTTGCGCACCTGCGAGGCTTGTGATCCAGTCCTGCTGTCTCCAGAAGTATTCCGAGTGGCAGCGCTGGCTGGGCGAGACTGTTGTTGGCGCAGAGCAGCCGAAGCTCGTCGTTCAGCGACCGAGGCGCCACGAGAAGGCGGGTTGGAAGCCATTGCTCGCGTCGTGCATAGTAAGAGGAGTGTGTTGTTGTTTGGTCGTATGCGCTATCCAGAGCAGCAGTATAATTTGTCTCACGTGAACATGTCCAGCGCGTGTTATTCCACCAAAGCTCCAACTTCGCTCTCTCTCTCTCACACTCACCCATCAATTGCGGGGATCGCGTGCAGCCCAAACAGAAAGCGCGTCTTGCTCTTCCTGATCGGGCCTAGTGTTGAGAGCCGCATTGCTGGAGCTTGACGACACCGCAGCTCTGCCTGGAGTGGACTGGACATACTGAGCGCCGCTTCAAGCAACATCCATCACCAAATACCCAAACACCAGCCATACTCCTCCCACCCTCGCCACCGCAACTCATACATCGCCAAAAGGCACTCTTGGATCAACCATAGTCACAGACAAAAGTCACCACCGCCACCATGTTCATTGCGCGATCTGAGTACGGTATGTTCATTCACAGCAATGCATCATGCCAACACATCTCAAGGATGTGGGAATTATGTTGCAATGTACACCGCTCGACTTTCATTCATGATAGCTTGAGTCATCCAAGAATATCGCTAACGAACTCTCTTACTAGATCGCGGCATCAAGTACGTTCCACCACCTACCATCCATTCATCGCCCTCTAACAACCCTCCAGCACCTTCTCGCCCGAAGGCCGTCTCTTCCAGGTCGAATACTCCCTCGAAGCCATCAAGCTCGGCAGCACAGCCATCGGAATCCAGACTAGCGAGGGTGTCGTACTCGGTGTGGAGAAGAGAGTGACAAGCACACTTCTGGAGACGAGCTCCGTAGAGAAGATCGTTGAGATCGACAAACACATCGGCTGCGCCATCTCTGGTCTTCAGGCAGACAGCAGGACACTCATCGAGCACGCGCGGTATGTTGGAAGAATGCCACACGGAAAGAGGAAGCAAGCCGGCTGACAAGAGGCACAGCGTGACCTCGCAATCACATCACTTCAACTACGCCGAGCCTCTGTCCGTCGAGAGCTGCACACAAAGCATATGCGATCTTGCATTGAGGTTCGGTGAGGGAGCAGAGGGAGAGGAGAGCATCATGTCTCGTCCTTTCGGTGTGGCGCTGCTCATTGGAGGCTGGGATGAGAACGGCCCTCAACTGTGAGTTGAGAACTGTTTGGACTGGAGACGGACATGAACTAACGCAGGAAATCAGCTACCACGCCGAACCGTCCGGCACATTCTACCGCTACGACGCCAAGGCCATCGGTTCCGGCTCAGAAGGTGCACAGGCCGAGCTCGTCAACGAGTACCACAAGTACGTTGCAACGAACTTCGCAATCCACGAGCAAATATACTGACATCCACTGCAGGAGCTTGACCCTCAAGGAAGCCGAGACCCTCACTCTCCGCACTCTCAAGCAGGTCATGGAGGAGAAGCTCGACGCGAAGAACGTGCAGCTGTCTAGCATCACCAAGGACAAGGGCTTCCGCATCTACACCGACGAGGAGATGAAAGAGTGCGTCGGCCAGCTTGAGGGCAACTAGACGAGCATGTGTCGAGCGGCATGTATTATAGACCGCGCTGGAAGAGCCAGTATTGCATGAACAAATCACGATGCCAATTTAGGTCCCCTTTGCCACCACTCTGACCTACGCTTCGGTGCGCCTCCCGGAAAGGGAGACACCATCTGCTGTGACTCTGGGTTTGTGATGTACATGGCCCTGTTGGCACGCATTTGGATCGGTAAATGCTAGGGTTAGTGTTGATGCTTTGTAAGCTTCAATGTCACTCTTCCGGTACATGTACGTACATGCAAGCTCCATCTGTTCGCTTCAAGCTCCCAATCCTTCCAGACCTGCATGAACATGAACACGAACACACGCTCCTCCTCGCCAAAAGACACAGCCGCATGCCACATCCATCTCGCTAGATGTTAAGTCCATACACCCGAAGCCAGTTTCCAGCTTGGATTGCGTTTCGTTGGTGTTTTATCGGAGATTGGAGCGGTCGTTCCGTAGCTGAGCTGAGCAGAATGGCTTTTGCTCGGTCAGCAGATGGGCTGATAGCTGAAGGTTACGAGTCTACTTGCCAGCCTTGACCACTTGCTCATTGGCGAATGTTGGGCCTTGCAGTGCTGGGCCATCGCTTCAATGGTGACATGTGCGCAGATTACCAAGCTCCATCGACATGGACCATGCTGTAGATACAGGCTCCAAGCGAACACTGCGATAGGATGCATATTTAAACACAAGTCCCACAGCGACCTAATCTGATCTTAGGAAGAGCTATCATCACATCACCTCCTAGAATCTCACCCATCCCCGACCACCAACCAACGACAAAAACACAACACAACAACAATGGCCAAAACAATCGTCGTCTGCGGCGCAACCGGCGGCCTCGGCGGCTCCGTCGCCCGCCACATGCTCAAAGAAGGCTGGGCAGTCCGCGGCATAACTCGCAACAAAGACTCCGCCGGGGCGAAAGCACTGCTCGAAGCCGGTGCCGAACTAGCATCCGCGGATTACGATGATGTTGCTTCTTTGAAAGCTGCTTTCAAAGTAGGTATCGGAGACCAACCAAGCTAATGAGTGTAGAAGGACTAAGGACGGCTGACATGATTGTGAACAGGGCGCCAACGCCGTCTTCGGCGTCACCAACTTCTTCGAATACATGCTGGAGAAAGGAGCTCTGGCTGCGGCGAAGAAAGAGACTCAGCAGCTTGTTAATATTGCTACGGCGGCTGACAGGATTGAGGGCCTGGAGCATTTGATCTTGCACACTTTGCCGAGCGGCGAGAAGTTGGGAGGGAAAGAGCTTTATGTGCCTCACATGGATGTATGTTTCGTTGATGTATTCGGTGGCGTGATTGATATAATTTTGTATGCTGACGATGGTTGCTCAGGGCAAAGACCAAGCCGCAGACGACATCAAAGCACAGTTCCCTGAGCTCGCGAAAAAGACGACTTTCCTCTGGGTCGGTCTCTTCACTAGTAATTTCTGGTCTTTTCCTATGATGAAACCCACCGAAATCGTAAGTCCATCCACCCTTACAGTCACCCCACACACCTTGCACATCCTAACAACCCCCTCCCAAGCCCGGCAGCTACGGCGCCCACATAACCCTCCAACCCGTCGCCCCCACCACGCACATCTACTACTCCGGCGACGTCGACACCAACGTCGGGGTCTTCGCCTCCGCCATCCTCGCCAAACCCCAAATCTCCACACCCGCGAAATACGCTTTTGTCTACACCGAACAGGGGCCTTACCGCGATTACTATCAAGCCTGGAGCGAAGTTACGGGGAGGAGAGTGACTTTTGTGCAGGTTGGACAAGAGGAGTATGAGAGTGTTTGGGGGAAAGAGTTTGGGGCGGAGTTGGCGGTGATGTTCAGGAGCTTTGAGCCGGAGAGTGATTGGGGAAAGCCGTATGGAGGGGATGTTGTTACGGCGGAGGATTTGGGGATTGGGAGGGACCAACTTTTGGGGTTGAAGGAGACGCTTGAGAGGGAGAAGCATAGGCTTTGAGGAGGTTGTGTATCACGATCTATCTCGGGTTGTCACTTTGTATGTACCAACTTTACTTGTCTGGGTTGGTGCGATAATTTTTACCAGGCTTCATCAGTAATTCAGTAATGCTGTCTCAGAGCTCATTGCGACGAGCTCTGTCTTCTTCAACAAGCTTTCGAAACCGGTCCATCTCCTGCAACTCAAACATCGCCGCCGCGCGCGATCCTGCAAACACAACGTCGGGTGAGAAGCCCTGTATTCTCGCCGGGGCGATGGACGCTCCGTTTGCGAACTTGTCCCCGAGAGTCCTTTGAAGCACTGAGCGCAAGTTCTCGTCGTCTGCATGTTCTCCAAAAACCAGCACGGCACCTAGGTCCTGTATCTCGGTGCCATGGAAATATTTCGTTTCGAGCCTACCGAAAGCGGCCTCTAGAACGGCATTGCAAGTCTCGCTGTCTGCGGCACTGTGTCTGCAAGCCGCCAGGGCATCATATCCAGCTTCCGTAGAGTTGACACCGAAGGCTCGCCAGTAGCTTCCACATTGTTCGCCCCATATGACAGCATTCATAGAGGTCCGCGTGTACTCGACGGCTAGGATATGTTGCAGGGGACTGAGGCCCTCATCCCAGTCATCTGGATCGTCACAAAACCCTTCGAGTGACAGTGCAGCCATGAGATGGGCAACTACCAGCTCAATGCGATACGATCTGTCAATGTTCATCTCGGAGAATGCGGATTCCACGAGAAGGTACCCGATGCCGAGTTCGTGCAAGCCGTGCGCGGAGACCATTGCGGAGCGGATGTCTGTCTCGAGCGCGGTTTCGGCGGCGTGGACAAGGGCTTTGAGCATAGGAGCGAGCGGGTTGAGAGGCTCGGGGATCAGTCCATGGATGGGATAGTGGTGGCAGAGGCGTTTTGGGGAAGGGCAGTATTTTGCAGTTCTAGTCCATGTATCGTCTAGTTTGTGTCGTTCGTCGAGCATGAAGGCTTTGTACGCTTCATCGCCTTCGAGCTTTGCGATGTCGACGAAACTGCCATTGCGAAAGTAGGCGCTTACAGTTTTGCGATGCTGATGTCAGTTCGTGTTCTGTTCGGCGCGGGTTGGTCCAAGGTTAGGTACCCGTAGCCGCTTGAGAGCGAGAGGCCGGTGCCATATTGTTCTTCGTTGTTCGCTGCAAGACTGTGACCGAGGCAGGACAATAGTGCGACGAGGGTTAATGTCAATACTGGATTTTTCATGGCGCTAGAGGGCGTTGATCGAGTGGTGTTGGTGAAGGTTGTGCTTCGATGGAGGAGTGTCAAGTCATTCGTGGAGGCTGCCGCTTGGCAGACGCGTGAAGTGACGGCTACCAAACGGGGTCAAAGGTTGCGTCGGTCACGCGGCCCGATCTACTGGTGGTTCCAGCAAAAGTCGTTGTCATTGATGGCGCAGAAGCCGAGATGGTGTAGTTTGGATTGTAATGTTTCATTGAGTCTATGGTGTTCATCTCATCTACTCATGCTTGTATGCAACTGAAAGCAACTTTTCATGTAATCGAAGCAACGCAGACAAGAACGCAACGCAGAGAAGAACGACATTAGGCTAAAGCATTTGACAGATTTGTCGGAAGAGTGACAGTATCTGTTGTGTCCAGCAGACTCAGCACCCTCCCTCTGAGTAGTCAATAACCCAGAACAACAGAAAGTACAGACCACAACCGTCAGCAAAACACGCCTTTGCACCAGGGACAGGTCGTCCTGTGACGTTCTTCTCGACAGCCCATCACTCCAATCCATTGCAAGACCGTACCTGCTGGATATGAACAGTGAGTTCAAAACAGCATCACCCTCTCCAGAATGGCAGCTTTAAGCAGCGGTGATATTCCTACCGGTCTGGTCGTGGTTGCAGTGGTATCGAGGAGAGCCAGAAGTTTCTTCACCTCTTTGCGCGACCAACTGTCGTTCAGGTAGTAGCAAGACACCGCATTGGGCAGCTCTGGTAGGCGGAGGTAGCGGATGAGACGCAGGTCGCCATGTGTAGGTTCCAGCAGAGGCCTGGTCGGCTGTCCTCTGACGTAATCCCAGAGTGAGCTCCGTTCCTCAACATATGCGTCACTGTTGACAGGTTCATCCGCGGGAAGTTGACTGAAGGAGGGATAATGAAGAAGTGGCGTCATCCTTCCAAGCGGGAAGCGCAATCGCTCTAACGCTCTAGAAGACCAGTTGCGGCCACCCAGGCGGTGACTCTCTTCTTGGAGCTCAGGATGTCTGAGATGTCCGAACAGTTTGTCGTAGTCATTGTAAGCGAGCAAGCCCGGTCCATCGAGTTCCACGAGAAATTTGAAGGCAAGGTCGATTTCATATTCTTCTATCTGTCCGTCCGGTCCGTAGCGACTCTCGCGCCAGATCTCGATGATGTGAGCTGCCAACTCACCCCAATCTATGATCTTGTCGTAGGTGTCAGCAATTGCCTGGTAATCCTTAATAGGACCGTCGCGAACAAGACAATGCATCATCAGCTTCATAGCAGAGTCTGCTGCCACATCGCGATCACCGAAAGTATCTCGTCGCTTGGTCCAGACGTGTAGAGCGTTCATCAGTGAGTCGAGATCGGTCGGTGTCTTCAAAGATGCGAATTCATCAACTTCATGCTGGATGCGTTTCCACTCCTTGCGAGAGAAATTTCTGGCGAGGTATCTCGCGGAGCCTCGGACGACGACATCGAGGGTCTTACACACTCGGCGAAGACTAGCCGTATCTTTGGCTGAAGTGTACAAGAATATGTGCTCCTGAAGCTCGAGTGGCAGTGACAGGAGGTCTCGGGGTTTGGGTACCGCGTGTGGAGCCTTGGATGCCGGCTTGCGCGGAGGTCGAGAGCGCGGCTTTAGACGAGGTCTCTTCTTCGACTCGGCTCCATGCTTTCCATGCAGGAGGGAAGCGACATCCGTCGCAGTTGTCGAGTACGCGAGAGTAGGGTTTGCCGTAGTTGGTGCCTCTGGGGCAGCTTCCTTGGTAGCACGGTTGCGGCGCGATACGGATGGCTGCTTGGATGTGCTCTCAGATGTTTCGAGTGCAGCTTTCTGGCGTTTGGAGACTGGCTGTGGCGCGTCTTCGTCCTTGCGAGCCTTCCGTTTGGGAGCCATGGCGGATAGCTGGTGCTGCACCGCCGCTCGTGTTGTGTCGTCGCGAAAGAGAAGCAACGAGAGAGGCGCTGGAAAGGAAATACTCGTTAGCACTCGCGGTGTCGCGCACAGGCGCGCTAGACAGCCATTCAGCTCCACTGAATGCCTCAGGATCAGTAGCACGTCATCATGGTAAGTGAATGGGCGGATAGCGCTTCGGCTGACTTCATTCTTGCTGTGCCTTAGCCAACTATCGTTGCAAATTCTGTGCTGAGCTATCCCGATTCATAGAGTTCGAGCATTCGAATTGGCATTGCCACTTGATCTTCTGTACCTTGTGGCTGCAGACACGCATGCACAAAGGAAGAAGCGCATTGTGAAAGGCCTCATTCACTTCCCAATCTGAAGTTGGAGATGGCCGGCGAACCAGGGTATATAAATCGAACAAACCAAGTTGACGTCAGCTCAAAACTTTGGTATACTCATGGAGACTCGCATGGTCGAGTGGTAGCGCGAAGCTATTAATCCCATATTCCCCTCTGACCGGTAACTTGTTCACTCGAGTGGCAGCGAGAAGCTCCCAACCCCGATCCCTCTCAGTCCCAGTCACACTACCCGGCGACTTTCACTTAGAAAGTGGTGGCGAAAAGCTTCCGATCCCGTACCCCCCCGAACTGATAACCTGTTCACGCAAGTGGTGGCGCAAAGCTTCCGATCCCGGTCTTCGGATCGGTGACTTGTACAAACAGGTGGTGGCGAAAAGCTTCCAACCACGGTCCGGCACAGTTTCGAAGGCGCAGGATGGTGGCCGTACTCAGCAGGTAATGCTACATTGTACCCAGGCCGGAAGACACTGATCCGCCACCTATACGCACCTGTACTCGGCTGTGAAGTGTGACAGGGTCTGAGACCAAAGTTTTGCTGGTGAGCTGTGATGTATATTTTAGCTGCAAGTCCCAAATGCGCACCCAGTAATTATAAGATGGGCAATCATGGCTGTTCATTTTCCCAATACAATGACAGAAGTACTTGCGGTTGAGGCGGACACGGTGCCACCCACTTAGGCTCAAGAAATGTGCCAAGAGTGAAATTCATTCCATCTCGTGCTGCAAATACTCGCCTACTCGTAACTCCAACTTCTCGATGCAACTTTGAAGACAACAATATGCATTGCGGAACATCTTGAGGATGCGAAGCTTCATCGCTACGTACCACCAGTTGTGCCCAAGGCAGACGAAGCGAAACTCCATTCCATCATGGATATTCATCCAGCTCCTGGAAAACCTCAATGGTTCCTATAGTCATAACTCATACTTTTCCCGAAGGCATCACCATCTAGCAGCCGGAGTAGATCGCTATAATTATTGTCAGCAAAAGCGTTTCTCACAGGGCACAATGTGGGCGAAAACGACGTACCGTTGGCGTAAAGAGCATACGAATCAGCGTTAGCGAGCGCGCGAGCAGCGGTTAGCGAAGAAGCAGCGGAGTAGCCGTAGCCGTTGTCCTGAGTACCAGGGCTGTAGACAGCAGGAGCGTGAGTCTCCTCGTGAAGGACAGTAGTAGCCTGGTCCTGAGCGTGGCACTGGCCAGAAAGCGCGGGGAGCTGGTTGAAGAAGAGCGGGCAGTAGGCAATGTAGTTGTTTGATGGGAGAGTGTAGGCGAGGACGTTGGACTCGCAGCCACCGTAGATGTCGGTGCAGTAGGTGCGGGTCTTACCGCCAGTGGTGGAGGCGCAGTCAGAGGCGACAGCGCGGAGACGCGCAGCCACGGTGCTACGGGTAGTGGAGGAGGTGGTCTTGAAGTACTCCTGGAACTTGGATGCAGAGCCGGAAGTAGCGGCGGTGGCAGCAGCAGTGGCTAGCTTGTTGCAGTTGCTCAGAGCAGTGCGGATTGCGGTCAGGCGAGTGCTGGAGCAGTCGCTCTGGACGGCGGTACGCTTGGTAAGGGACTGCAGGGCAGTCTCGATCTTGGCGGTCTTTGCGGCGTCGACGTCGATCGAAAGCTGGTTGCTGGAGTAGGAAAGGACGGCACCGGAGAGAGCGGTGGAGTCATTCTCGGCGTACTCAATGACACCCTGGGCGAGAACGTTGTACTTGCCGCTCTTGGAGAGGTCGTAGAGCTCTGCAAGTTCAATCTCGACCTCGATGGTCTCGCCAGCTGCGATCGACTTGAAGGAGTCCTCGGTCAGAGAGCTGGTAGCAATGCGCTGGAGCATACCAAGGAAACCGGCCTTGGAAGCTGGGATGTGTCAGCTTTCATTCGGGTGGTGAGAATCGTAGCACTCCGTCATCAAAAGCCTGCGCATGAGATAAGGCGAGTATTTCAAGGGCAAACTCCACCGTCCTCCTGTTGGACCTACAAGAGGAGGTACATGCTTGGGGAAATGTTGCCACTCGGATAATACTTACAGTCAGAAGTAACGGAAAGCTTGTCGGTAGGTGCGTGGTCCAAGAAAGTGCCCTTGTAGAACAGCTTGTAGCTGGTCGCATCGTTGTTGGTGAGAGCGACCTTGACCTTGCTGTCTTCGACCTGAGCCAAAGAGACGGAAAGGGGAGAGTCTCTCTTCTCGAGGTCGAGGGCAGTAGCGCTGGCAGTGGCCAAAATGGCAGCGAGAGCGGACAGAGTAAGCTTCATCTTTGCGAGTGATTGTGCTGAGCGATTGAATGTGTTCGGGGTAGTCTCAGCGAATGGATGTTGTGATGATGTGATGGAATGAGAGATGGGAAACTGGAGGAAGTCAACTCATACTTATACGCACTTCCCATCGCGCCTGATGTTCACTGGTATGGCGTTATCTTGGAGCAGGTCCGCCAGCGACAATGGTAGGGTGTAGCCCTTCTTCCAACCATGCGAGATTAAAGTTGGACTGTATGCTCAATCTAGCTTGCAGTGAAGGCTAGCTTGTACAGGCAGGTTGATAAAGACCTATCACATCAGCTGCAAAGATCGACAGATCTTACTTTGCGTGGTTATGTTGCTGCAAGACTCAATGAGGATCATCTCCGTGCAAGTAGAGCAAAAGCTCCGACGCAAGCAGGCAAGGCGACATGGATGTAGGCCGTAGCGTGGTCCAGCGCCAGAAGATGGCTGTCATGTGCACGGATAGTAGCACTACATCATCGTGTGCAGGAAGGTATCGGAAGGTTGCTGTAGCCGAATTGGAAGTGTTGTTGCGTTGTATACTTCGTTGGTCCATGCCCATGGAACGCCGTCAGCGCGTGGCGCCGGAGTTGTGTTTGAGCCCACAATTGGATCCACTATCAGCCTCGGTGGCTCGCAGAATACCCGCTATAGCCGTTTAGTCGGATTAAATGACTGCAAGAGCGATGAGACAATCATTGGCTGCACAGTCATAGTAATATCATCCAGACGTAGTCCAGCTTCAAAGGCCGTACTGCTTGCCTTCCCGCTGAGAGGCCAGTACGGAATTTGAACCTAGACTGCGTGCCAGGATGTTAGCATCGAGCCAGGAAGAAACCAATTGGCGCAAGGGTGACATGCTCATGATAGAGCACAAAATGTCCAAACAGAGATGCATGGTTCAAGCAGTCTGCAGAGTTGACGACTAGATGGGGCTGTTCACCACAGCCAAGTGTGATCAGCAGCACTACTTCCTGCAAGGTGATAGGGCTCAGTCGACTAAAACCAGCTACCAGAGCCAGACAGTAGTGATGAAGATACCGGGTCTCTGGCTATAAGAAGAAGGTCGTTTGAGGTAAAGTAAGGCGGTATGCCGGAGATCGCACAGCATCGTCGTGGAAGATCCAGCCAGTGCAATCAATGTGAGAACATCACCTGCAGATGAATAGGATAGCAAGCATCATCTGCCAATGGATAGGCCATGTCGAAAGAGGAGAAGGTGAGGTTGGGCGATGGTGGATCTCAGCCTGGAGGTGGCTGCGGGAGACGGCTCGGGCAATTCGGGGGAGGATTGTGTCCGCCTCCTTCTTCCTCCTTCCTGTTTGATCCTCACTCCGCACATCTTGCAATGGCTTGGCACAATCTAAGCTGTAGGCCAAGACGCGATACTATCCGGTATAGCCAATGGAGTACCGGGCTGCAGCATCTCAAGATATTGCCAAGCTTGTAGTGCTATCTATCTGCAAGTCTTGTTGCTGCTTCCGAGGTAACAAGCCCTTGCGGACCTTCTTGGGCAGCACAAGTGTCCAATGCATCGGATGCAACGTCGTGAGCAACTAACAAGACAGCATGAAATACTGGCAGGAAGCATACCTCACGTCCTTGTTAAGCGAGCTGGACAATCTAGGGCTGACCAGATCAAGAGCTGACTGACTCAAGACCTGAATGAGAATCTATTTTCTTGTCGGACTACCTTTGGTCTGGCAAATAAGCGAGGGAGTTGAGCACTAGCGTCTGTGTATAGTATAGCTGGTCTCGTTTGACAACACTGCAGGCATGGAACTCTAACGAATATGGTTGTAAATGCCACCAGGACCTGCTAGCAGAGGCTATCGTTTCGCCGCAACCGGTAAGTGCAAATGCATCACAATCTGCAACAAGCTGGTTGGACGAAGGATGTGTCCTGCTTCTTCGAGCAAGCGTTGCTGCAGGTACTTACATGAACAATCAATGTTATCTAGCCTCGGTGGTCAGGATGCAAGCGATGCAGACGTACAGTTGCTCTGCTCAACTCGGCAAGTATCGACCGCGCCATTCATACTGCCATGTTTTTTCCTGTGTCTTTGCCATACTGACTACGTGTACAGACAAGCAGCGTGCAAGTATTTTGAGCCGCTGTCATGTGCAAGAGGACTTCCAAATGTCTTCGAGCGGCAGTAGAGCACATTCATGAGCATCATGTTGGTTGCTGCCAAACAAGATGATCGCACGACATGCTACACCGTGAGCAAAAGCTTAGGTCCCATGGGCACACCACAATTTCACACTTAGCTTCATTACAGTTGCATGGTATCCTCTGTTGATTCTCAAACGATGCATGTCAGCCGGAATCGAGCCGGATTGTAGAGCGCACGTTGCTAACGCAGGCCTGACAGAAGCTAAAGTCGAACATCGTCCAGTCGTCAACTTCCATGCATCTACTCGCCACTTGTGTGTAGATGTGGAGTGAAGTGTAGCTGAAATGTCTGGGGAAAGTGGTTTGCAACCTTACCACTGAGCCACGCGGCTCGTTTTCTCCTAAGGTAACAGAGAGCGGACTACAGTGATTAAATACCTTCAGCCGGTCACAAGTGTTGCCGGACTTTCGACAAGTAAGTGGTTCATGTGCCACGTCGCCTGCGGCATGGGCTACGGAGGACGGATCCTACGCCTGCAGATGTTGGCATACCGAAATCTTCCAGCATGAAGCTGTAGGCTGTATGATGTTCTCTAATAGCCCAGGGATATTCTGGATGCTCATACACATCTTGTGACGACCTCCACTATCATGGTGGACGACATTGACAGAGACTTTCGCCTGCGCAGACAGTAGCAATCAAGGACTCAGTTTCTGGCAAACTCTGCCGTACAAGAAACGTACACATCCCATCTCAGATGATGACAGTGTGCAGGTATCATCAGCTGCACATAACTGAATTGTCCGCATTCGTCATACGCGTCATGCGCGCCGTCTTGTTTGCATACCAGGACACGTACGTATGATATGTTACGCCACGAGCAAAAGTTTAGATCCCATGGGCACTCCACGACTTCACAGTTGGCCTCCTCACAGGTCTCTGCACGGTCTCCTCTGACGGCTCCTGATTGATGAGGCGGCCGGAGTACGACCTGGCGGAGCAATTCCGCCCATCGCCCATGTAACTGCCACCTTCCGCGCACTCGATCTGCTCGCCATATGTGTGAAGATGTAGAGTGAAGTCTGTCTAGATGAGGTCAGGGAAAGGTAGCCTGCGCCTTACCACTAGACTAAAAGTCTGGTCGAATTCTAAGCTGACGTAGAACGTCTTGCGACCAATATATACCTTCGTGCCAAACGCTGGCTGCTCGGGTGCCTCTGGAGTTTCTACAAGTAAATTGTTTGCTTACCATATGCCATTCTGACACACCGGATGCATCAGAGGTGCCAATATTTCGGTCCCAACCAACTCGGATTGTGTCTCGACCTCTATTCATTCTGAGATAGCGGTTGCTGCTGGCTTGCAATACGATCAGAAAGCTCAGGAGCAGCTCTGAAAGATCTCTCACGCCGATGGTCGACAATGCTTCATTCCATAGTTCGGAGGAATAAAAAACAGGTCAGCCACGTTTCCGAGACATGTGGGCAAAGTAGAGGCAAGTAAGTTGCATGGAGATATGAGCCTTTTGTGATGGGGATTCTCGAAGCAACAGTTTCTCTTACAGCTCTCGGATGACCATGCCAGCCAGCTGGATCCAGATCCAACGCAGGCTGGCAGCGTAGTCATCAGTCGCCCAAGTGCCACTTCTCATCACTCCGTTTGTTGTCTGCACGAAGAAAGTAGATGTACGGGACTTCGAAGACTTCTGTGCTATGAGCAAAAGCTTAGGTCCCAGGGCACCCTGTATCTCCACACTTGACTTCCTTACAGACCGAAGCACAGTATCCTCTGACGGCTCCGGGGACGATGATGTCAGCCGGGATCGAGCCGGCGTGACAGAGCATCGCCCGTGTAACTGCCACCTTCCGCGCAACCGGTCCGCTCGTCACTTGTGCGTAGACGTAGAGTGAATATTGTCTGATTGAGGTCTGGGAAAAGTAGCTTGCATCTACCACTGAGCCATACGGCTTTTGATCCTAAGCTGACGTAGAACGCTCTCCAATAATTATATACCTTTCTATCAAAAGCTCGGGTAGTTCCGGACTTTGCGGAAGTGAATGGCACGACTTGCAAAACAACGCGGACAAATGGGCCCGGAGAAGGCGGCAAGATCAAGCATAGCACAGGATAGCACACGCTCCTCTGGACTCTGGGTTGTTACTGTGTTTGCCCTCCACACTATGAACATCTTGCTTTCTAACGAGATTCACGGCTGCTCGATCGATGATTGTCAGAGGTGGGACAGAGACACCGAAACGTCCGATGTACTTTTCTTCCTCAGCGCCGGTGCACAAACTGGATTGTGAAACTTCATTCCGGAAACGATAACTTCTACATAATGGTTCTGAGGCGGCGCCCTTATCGGGAGCAGCTCACGCCCAACACACCTTCGTGTTATCACTTCCCACTACTTGCGCGCATCGTTGCTTGGAAATTGGAAAAACAATCAACACACGCTTCAGATCCTGGTCCACATACGCGACTCTCGTTGCCCAGCTCCCATGTCGCTACCCAAGACGGCCAATGAGCACCAGGGCTTGTCAAAAGAGAGATGCGAATCATGCGATCAAGGATGCTCGAAGCAATCAGCAGCATTGCTGTGGAAATGATTGCCCATTGGCAGTTGACGAACGACCCGGTGCCTGGCGAAATTGTGGAGCTTCAGAAGTACTCCACATGCTCCAAGATTGCGGCTCTCAGCAGTGGCGCCACCATGACCTTCTTCTTTTGAAGAGTTTCCGCGTCGTCAAGTCGACGGACAAGCATTTGGATTTGCTTGCGTGCCCACGAGTTGCTTACGTAGTAGCACGAGACTGTGCTTGAAAGGACGGGCAATTCGAGGTAGTGGACTAGACGCTCGTCGCCAATGTCAGGCTGTAGATTCTGGGTGGGAGATCCTGGCTCGTCCACATAATCCCACCACAGATCGAAAGTGCCTTCATCGTACGGAAAGTCACCCTGAAAACCAAAGAATTCGATGCCATGGGTGGAGGGGTTTCGGAGGAGAGGTGTAAGTTTCCACTTGTTAGGAAACGTCATGTGTTCCATCGTTTCTTCTGACCAGATGCGGCCACCCAAGCGATGATTCACTGCTTGTGATTGAGGTTTGGCCGAGTACTCCAGAAGCTTATCCAGGGCATTGTAGTCGAGTTTGCCTGTTATTCTTGTAAGAATATCGAATTGCGTCTCGATCTCCGTGTCTGTCAGAGGGCTTGACATCATGTATGCTGCTTCTGCTGCGATCCAGCCCCATTCCACAGCATCTACAATATTCCATGTGGGATGATACTCATCATTCTTTACGAAAAAGTGTGCCATCAATTTGAACATCGACCCCCGCGATACTCTGAAGTGGGAGAAAAAACCTCGACGCTTGGTCCAAATATGGACAGCTCCCAGCAGCGAGTCGAGATCTGTAGGAATTTTCAGACCTTCAAATTCGTTGACAACCTCTCGGAGGCGTGACAGCTCCTTGCGAGTGTACAGTTTGACGATATGTGCCGACGACTTCATGATGACTGCGTTCAGGCCCTTGCAAACACTGCGCAAGCGAGCTGCATCTCTCGCTGAGGTGTATGAAAGTACCTGTTGATGCAACTCCAGCGGGAGAGAGAGAATGTTTGCTCCGTTTCGGGCGGTTGAAGATGTAGCTGCTGCTGGCGGGCCGGTTTTGTGTGCGCGACGCGACTTCTTCAGTCTCTTCGACGTCGAATTGGTTTTGTCTGACGAATCTCTTTGCCTCTTCCTGGAGGTGCCTGCTTTCGTAGTTTGAGCGCTCACGTTGTTTCCCAACGAGACGGCATGCTTCGTGCCAATCTGTGACTTCTTGGGTGATGTCGGAAGTCTCTGCACTGCGCCGCGGGTAGTCGCTTGTTGCGCGCGGCTGGAGCTGTCGGAATCCGAAGCAGCGCGCTTCGAGGCTCTCGTCACAGGTGCCATGTTGGATTGGGTGGGAGATCTGGGAAGCAGCTCAGACGTGACAGCGGTGGTACCGCTAGGGGTTCGAGGCGTCTCGAGGCGTTGCAGTGTTGCAGTGTTGAAGGCCGTGTTGAGTGTCGCAGCAGTTGGTGGTGGGTGTCGTAAATCAGCAATGCCAGCCGAGTTGTCGCGCTCTTTGCATGCCAAGCTCTACACGCTGCCTGAGAGCCTCAGAGAAAGTTTTCGTGGTAAGTGAATGGCAAAGCGGGAGCAGGCCTTACTTTTACTGCAAGGCGGCCAACAGCCACCTGGAGCAAGTTTTGGCCGGCTTCTTGTCTGATTGTCTATTAATATGGCATCTACATGTCTGATCGAGCTCATATCAGCGTACCGACGAGTTGACTCGAACCCTGGGCGATACAGCATGCTGCAAGTAAGAACACGCGGTCTTGTGTACATCCTGATTGCGATGTGCGAAGGCTGTTATGTATATGAGCGAGCGACATGCCAAACAAGATAGTGGCAGCCATTTCCAGATCCATGACTCTGCCAAAAAATTGTGAGTTGCGCAACTCTTGATGTGGTGGGCATCGCAACTTACTTTCGTGGCACCCTGTGAACACCTCATCCCAAGTCAAGCCCCAAGCCGCGATTCGGTGCTCGTAACCCCAAGTTTACAACGCCAAGGTCTCCCTCGACTTCCCAGAGCCTATCTCCACTTGCCTTAACACCGGGGCTACAGTGAAGGCGATTAAGGGGAATTTCTTTTAATAGGTGACCTAGGTGAAGGTGAAGGCAAGTGTCTTAGTTGGGTGAGGCCAGCTTCACTATCGGAAAGGAAGTTGAGCAAGGTCTGAGTGACTCCCAGGGTCGTTTCCACGGCAGTGCATTGCAACGCTTTATCCACTGGACCACGGTCCGCTTTTTGTCTTGACGTGAAAGCTGTTGCGAAGCTTATGTACCTTTGCTTGGCTGGTCAAGTGAATGTATACTGACCAGTCAGCCCGAATCCGGAGGGAGACTGCAAGTGACAGCTCAGCACTCGAGCTCTTGAGAGGACGTGCGGTTGACGAAGAGCAACTTGTCGAAAGCACAACTACTTCGTAAAAGTCAGCTCCATGCAGGTATAGCTTTGACCGGCTTCACAACAAAGGAGCCTTCATGTAGCAAGCTCAAAAAAATTTGAGCTGCGCAACTCGGGGGTGGTAGACAATGATTGTCGAAGGACGTTGCAAGTTACTTCCGTAGAACCCTTTGATCTTCTCTGTCCTGCCAAGCCACCAACCGCTTCGGATAAGTCCCATTTGGTAGTGTCCTGGTCACCCTCAGACTTCCCAGATTCTATCTCCACTTGCCACTTCACTGGGACTACGGCGGGGCGATTAAGGGTAATTTAAGTTTGTAGGTGCATTAAAGTGAAGTGAAGTGGTAGCGTCTTAGCTGGGTGAGGCCGACGTCACTAGCAGAAGGTGGGTGACAGGCCCCAAGTCACTCGCAGGGTCGATCGATTTCCACGGAAATGCGTTGCAACGCCATAACCACTAGACTAAGGCGTCCGCTTTGTAGGAGTGACGCGGAAGCTGTTGCAACGCTTATGTACCTTGCTTGGCTTCGTGGTTGGCGGGAGCGCCGGGATTCCCGCTCCCGCACTTTCCTGAGTGAAGTGAATGCAACACCCAAGACAGTCTGTACACCCACCTGTATCAGTGTTTCGTAAGATCAATGAGTAGCTTGCTGGAAGATCTCATGCCATCAAGGTCTGGCAGAAAGCAGTCACATCGAAAGAAATCATCGGAAACCATCCCCTCACGAGGCGGTATGGCGGTCAGAGGTTGTACTTCACTCACTCGGTAGTTCAGCTCTTGTGGACGGAAGTCGATGGATTGTAGATATAAGGATTGATGGTGTCTACTATACGTCGTTATTGTCTTCTCCGAGCTAGTATGCAACGTGATACACGCTTTGAACGATCCAAAAGCGTACGGGCTGGCCATGTTGATGGTTCGTGATGGCTGAAGCAGTGAAGCTGAATCCGGGTTCAAGTGAAGGCAGGTCGTCGACGCTTGGCGTGCGCGCGCTCGAGTGCTTTCGCGCTTTGCATAAGCATTGCTTTGACACTCACCGGCGGACGTCCAGAACATTTCGAGCACCCTTCGCACTCGAGCCGTGCATTTCAAAGTCGTCATCCTCCTCTGTATCTCCCTCATTCCCACACAATCGAGCACCATGGCCAACTGCGCATATCCAGAGCTACCGTACGACCCGGTTGTCGCGAAGAGGGTGGGCCAGAACGCCGAGTTGACCGAAATCGCTTGCAAGTATCTCGAAGACACCGGAGATGACAGTCTGCGAGCACAGATCCCTTCTTTGGGATTGAACCTCCCGCCGAACATGAAAGCAGCAATCAACTTACTCGAAGACACCAACAAGACCAGAGTCCTCGACAACACCCTCGACCATGCCAAGAACCTATACAGGGCCCAAGAAAAAGACAACCTCGAAAAATCAGCCGAGTCCGCCAAGAGGCTTCGCACATATCTTCAGCCTCCCCCAAAGCGTGCGGGAGATCAAGAGTTGGTCATGACCTTTCTGATGGCGAATCTTGCAGTCCGTGTGGTTCGCAGCCGGCAGCAGAATCACAGCAAAGAGTTTCGCATTATGGGTCGAGAAGTGCCACACCTCGAAACTGTCATCTCTCTTCAACTCGAGGCACTCAAGGATCATTCCGACTGGTCCCACGAAGGTTTCTTCGTTCGCGGACTCCTCAGTTGTCTCAAAAAGAAGAGAAATGTGCGCCTCCAGGACAGCGATGACGAGAACACTCCTGGTGTACAGCCGATGCAAAAGAAGCGTCGTTCCGAGGTCGGCGGTACAAGCACTCAAATCGTCAGTGCAAACGCCCGCAAAGAGACAGATGGACAGGTCGATGTCGCGCTCTCATATGAAGCAGCGACGCAGGGCTCTGTTGAGCTTCACGGTCAAGGAGAGGAGCAAAACTCAAGCTCTACAAGCCGCCGCGCGATCAGAACGGAGCAAAAGTGGATCGCTGTCCCATGCACCACTTGCGAGAAGGACATCCCGTACGATCCACATAAACAGAGTCAAGAGTGCGTTGCTTGCCGCAGAAAGGCTCGGGCGCTCTCGGTGGTTGATCAGCAGGCACCAACACCGACTGCCGTCATGGTAGTAGCTCCAGCCGCCGTCATGGTAGCCCCAACCGCAGTCATGGTGCCGCCGAGATTTGCTCCAACGGCCGTCATGGTCGCCCCAGCTCCGCCGACCACTCCAGTGAGCCCCATCGAGCACTCTGCCATCGAGAGAGCCAGTCACGAGACCACGAGCCGCGACTTCGCTCCGACATACGAGCAGGCTCTACAGCTGCAAAGCATCCAGGTCCAGCAGAGCGACAAGAGCAGAAACGAGGCTCTGGAGCAGATAATCGGGAACATGTCCGATTTCTTAGCCGAGCAGGAAGTCGAGAAGCAAGGGCTGAAAAGCATGCTTGAAGAGGAGCGCCGCGAGTTCACACGTCAGAACCGAGGGCTGAAAACCATGCTTGAAGAGGAGCGCCGCGAGTTCACACGTCAGGAGCGCGGATTCCTAGCAGCGCACGATGAGATCGTCCGTCTCGAGGCTCGCATCCAGCAGCTCGAGGAGCAGAGGTGAGAACGCCGGGCCAGAATTGCTGCTGTCCAGACTGGTTAGATGATGGAGTCAGAGCAGTAGGTAATAGCGTTGTACTTTTGAAACCATTGAGAGAGAACGCCTCGTTCGTGCAAGGGACTGCGGAGATGAGGCCTAGCAACTATCAGCGCAGTTGACTGAAACCAGATAATGTTGACAATGAGAAACAACCTTGAAAATGATGCGGCGCACCTCAAAGTGAGTTGATTAATACGTAGAGTAGTATCAAGAGTGCACACGAAGGGCTGCTGCCTCCTTGTCATGGAGATCTGATCTCTCACAGAAGTCGTGCTGGCCACAAGTTGACGTGAGTGACGGTATTAGCATAACTGCCTCTGAGACATTCGGATTGTCGTTGCAGTATCTCAATGATAGACCAGGTTGTCGGTAGCGTACTGTCGAGAGTATTGATCAGGTATCGATACGCCTGCTCTTGAGGTTGCTAGAAGTCGTCCGTAGTATCTCTGGGGCAAGCATGGACCTGATATAAATTAGGCAGAAACGGTAGTAGCTCTGATGGTCGGTATTCTGCGTGAAGTCCATTCTGTGAAAGGTGCTTCGCACCAAAGTCCGGTCCATATGCTGACGCTGAGAGTAGCTTGTGCACCGAAAGCACACCCAAGTCGTAAAGCGCAGCTCTCCGCTGCCGCTGTTGTATACATGCAATGCTGTCGTCATTAATGTTAGAATTCTATGCCAACTTCCCCTCGAGACAGTCTGTCTCGGACTGCACTCATCTCTCCTTCCCTCTCTCATCACCATCTACTGCTGATAGCAGTTCAAATCATGCCCCACCGGGAAACTCTGCAGTCCCGGCGAGTCGTTCCTCACATACACCGCCGGACTCCACCCCAAACAGTAAAACGCACCAAAGCCCGCCTGATCAATCTGGACTTCCACGCGCTGCCTCGGGTCGCTGAGCACATCAACCCAGACCTCACCCGGCCTGCCAACTTGCATCTTCTTAGTAGACCACTGGTTGTACGGGCCAACGCTGAGAACAACCGCGCAACCGGGACGGTCGTGCGTGCCAGAGCGAGTCCAGCCGATGCAGCTCTGGGCGTCGAAGTAGTCGGTCTGCTGGCCGTAGGCGTACATGCGGCGGGAGAAGACGAGGTCGGGGAGGAGGCTGCGGTTGTTGGAGGTCAGGCAGGCGGGCGGTGTGCCTTCTTTGCCGCAGGTGCCGTACAAGTCACCCCAGAAGACGGATGGGAGGCCTTCGGCGCGGAGCAGGATGAAGGCGTAGAAGAGGGATTTGAGGCGCACGTCGATGGGGGTTGCGGCGGCTTGGCCGGGCTGGGTGTCGTGATTTGTCACGAGGGTAAGAGCGTTGTGTGGGCGTTCCTTCACGAGCGAGCCGCGCATGATGGTCCTCAGGTCGGCGTTGGGAGAGCCAGCGACGACATCCTTTGACACACGAGCAAAGTCGGAGACAAGCGGCGCATCATAAGCATAAGCTCCCTGGCCAACAGTGTCCAGCCACCTTGTGATCTTCGCCGTCTTACCAGTCCAGACTTCTCCAACAATAAAAGCATCGCGGCCACGCTTGGCCCGCGAAGCTTGGTGAGCACGTGCTATCCAATCACGAGCAAAGCCATATGAAAAGTGAGCAGCAGCGTCCAACCTAAAGCCATCAATGCCGTTCTCGTGAATCATCCAGTCAGCCCAGTTGAACAGATCCTCGCGAACTTCCGGGTGCTTGTGATCGATGTCCGAGAACATGAGGTAGTCTGCGTTTCCGTGCAAGTCATCCACGTCCTCAGCCCAGTCCTTGCCAGGCCTCTTCATGGCGATCGTAGATTGTGCGTCCGACTTCTTTCCGCTGAAGAACCGCGAGATGCGGTGCATGCCCTTCTTGAAGAGGTCAGGGTCTTCTTGGCCTGGCTTGGGGAAGTTTGCCGGGTCGTCGATGATCTTGTAGATAGCATGCTTCTCCGCACGTTGATCCCAGTCCGTACCGCTGAAGTGTTCCGCCTTCCATTTCATCTGAGAATATTTGCCGCCGCGGTTGTCGTGGTTGTAAACGATCCAAGGAGTGATCTTCTTCGGAGCAGACGTCTCGACTCTGCGATCTGAAATCCACACCATCGTCAGCCATTGATCACCACGAAACTCTCCAAGCAACCCCAACCCCTCAAGACACTTCTACTCACCATTCTCATCAACCTCCACAGCCCAACACTCCATAGTCGTATCCCCCGCCGTCTTATGATTCAACACCGCATCCCACACCCCCTCCACGCCATTCCCATGCAGCGCGCCAATCAAATCATGCAACTCCTCCTTACTCCCCCACTTCGTATTCCTCCGTCCCTTCTGATCAAACTCTCCCAAATCCCAATGGTCATAACAGTCATATCCGTTGCCGTTGCCGGAAGGTTCGTTCGCTTTGCACCCGGGTGGCAGCCAGAACATGTTCAGGCCGAGGCCGGCGAGGGAAGGTGTGAGGCGCGCGAGGCGCGCATAGTGCGAGCCGTGGGAGTGGGTTTCGTTGTGAGAGGGTTTGTCGGATTTGGCGTGCCATTCGAAGGTTTGGAAGAGGGTGCGGTTTTCGGGCGTTGGGTGGGCCATTTTGAAAGATGACAACCTCTATGTGTGTGTAGATCCAAAAGGGTTAAAAGGAGCCAGAAGATAGTGTGTATGTATACTGTACAAAGGTCTAAGAGAAAAGGATTGGAGCCTCATCGAGATTGTCCTTCCCAGAGCAAAAGTATCAAGGGTGTTCTGCGTGAAGACAGGCCCTAAACGACGTCAGTTGCCTAACAAAAGACCCACAGTATAGCCGGCATCGTTTCGCGAGCGGATGGCAAGGCTGTAGCGGTCAACGGAGTTCGCGGAGCAAATATCTTGGCCGCACGCGGCGCCGATGTTGAGATAGTGCGTGGACCAGGGGTTCAGCAGGCTCGGTCACGTTTGTGTATAGCTGTCTATTATGCGGTGAAGGACGAAGTGAGACAACGCGTGCGCCGAAGATTGGCTGGCGTGGCTAAAGTATTGGAGAGTTTACGTGGGTGGCGATCAGCCCCAGTTTTGGTAAGGCTGATGGATCAGGTACCGGAGCACAAATACATCATGCAGATGATCATGCATGGAATAAGTTTGTGTGCAGAAAAGTGGTACAGTGTTTTAATAGTATACTCCAATGCATAGAGGACACCAAAGCTCACAATGAACTGAAATGTATATAACAGGAAGAATAAAATGCTGCATTACATCTACGCCCGTGAGCGTAGCCCGTCGTGTACTATGATACAAAGTTGTCCCAAGGTTCTATCGTCTATTCGATAGGCAACAAAAGATAGCAAATTGCCCACCCAACAGTCATGCATGAACGCTAGAACCAATATCATTATACCGCCGCCCCCTCTTTTTTACCGCCGTGGGAAACACATGCTCGCGCATAGTATTTCCAACTTTTTGTTTCATATCCAAGAAGATTTTGTGTATCTTGTTGTGTTTATATCGAGTACCTCTAGTAAGCGATAAGCTTACTTGGCGATCTCGACACCACCGACGGCACCGATGGCCTGTGAAATATTAGTCAGTACAATTTGCTTTCATAGATGGATCTCAGGGTTCGAGTCTTACCTTCTTGATGTCACCGTAGATGGCGAACTGACCGGCAGTAAGGGTACCGACCATGAAGAGACGGGCACCGATACCACCGTAAGAGCCCTTGATACCGAGCTCCTTGGCGATCTTGATGAGACGGCTGGTGGTGCCCTCACCGGGAGCACCCTTGGTCTTATTGATCTTGGAAAGCATGGTGTCGGCGGGCTGGGAGACGAGGGCGGCGGCGAAACCGGCGATGAGACCGGAACCGAGGTTGACGGTGGTGTTCATGCCGCCAGAGGCGGTGGCCTTGTCGACGTAGTTGGCATAGACGTACTCGGCGACCTTCTCGTAGACGACGAACTTGGACATGGTGTAAGGGATCCTGCGGGAATTGTCAGTCTCGATCGCGTATCGATTTCGTGTGGAGGTCAAACGTACTGCTTGAACAGAAGGGGGCCGAGACCACCGTAGAAGGCGCCGAAGCCCTCCTCCTTAGCGATCTTGGTGAAGCCACCGACAAGGCCGTTGGCGAAGGTGGGCTGGGAAACGAGACGGATACGGGTGGCCTCGAGAGGGCAAAGGGCGAGATCAGCGAAGAACTCGGCGCAGGCAGCGGAGGCGAGGTAGACGGCGGTGCGGTTGTTGGCAGCGGACTCGTAGCCGAGGAGGCCAATGGA
>Ga0265797_10003395_pt1 | contig 25479 bp, 24 predicted proteins | sample P2T30metagenome_FD_192433 | JGI IMG/M metagenome (GOLD analysis project Ga0265797, IMG submission 192433) | Plant litter microbial communities from East Loma Ridge, Irvine, California - P2 T30 | ecosystem: Environmental > Terrestrial > Plant litter > Unclassified | place: USA: California... | reverse complement strand
GCCCGGTTCGTTTTCCGGAATGGTGATCTCGCCCAGGCCGGAGCGGGGACCGGACGCCATCCAGCGCACGTCGTTGGCGATCTTGAACATGGCGGCGGCGAGCGTTTTCAGCGCACCGTGCGCGGCGATCAGTGCCTCGTGGCCGGCCAGCGCCGCGAATTTATTGTCCGCGCTGCGGAACGGCAGATTCAGGCGCTGCGCCAGTTCGGCGGCGATGCGCGTCGCATATTCCGGATGCGCGTTCAGGCCGGTGCCGACGGCCGTTCCGCCGGCAGCCAGCTCCAGCACGGCGGGCAGGGCGTTAGTAAGCGCTCGCTCCGCGTGGTCGAGCTGGGCGACATAGCCGGAAAATTCCTGGCCCAGGGTCAGCGGCGTCGCATCCTGCAGGTGCGTGCGGCCGATCTTGACGATGTCCGCAAATGCCTGCGCCTTGCCGTCCAGCGTGGCGCGCAGCTGGCGCAGCGCAGGCAGCACGTCGGTCGCGACGGCCGTGGCGGCGGCCACGTGGATGGCCGTCGGGAAGATGTCGTTCGACGACTGGCCCTTATTGACGTCGTCGTTCGGATGCAGCTTGCGCTCTTCGCCGCGCACGCCGCCCAGCAGTTCGGATGCGCGGTTGGCCAGCACTTCGTTCATGTTCATGTTCGACTGCGTGCCGGAGCCCGTCTGCCAGACGGCCAGGGGGAATTCGCCGGCGTGCTTGCCTGCCAGGACTTCGTCCGCGGCGCGCGTGATGGCGTCCGCCTTGGTGCTGTCCAGCACGCCCAGGTCGACGTTGACGCGCGCCGCCGCCCGTTTTACCTGCGCCAGCGCGGCGATCAGCTCGGGCGGCATGCGTTCCGTCGAGATATGGAAGTGATGCAGCGAGCGCTGCGTCTGGGCACCCCACAGCCGGTCTGCCGGGACGTCGATCGGGCCAAAACTGTCGCGTTCGATTCTGCTTGCCATGAAAGTCCTTTGCAATGATGTTGGTTTGATCGTGTTGAATAGATACGTCGAGTGTAGCGCAGCGATGATTTTTGGGTGCGGCACTTAAATAATCCTGAAACGCGCCGTTATAGACTTACGTTCAGGAAATAGTCCCCGTCATGACCAAGCTCACATCCACCGCCGCACTCGTTCTTGGGCTCGCCGCCGCCGGCGCCCACGCCGCCGAGCTGGGCGAAGCCACCGTACGCTCGCACGCGGGCGAACAACTCGTGGCGGACGTGGAGCTGGTCGATCTGACCACGCAAGACCTGGCCGACCTGCAGGTGCGCCTTGCCAGCCGCAACGTGTTCCAGGGCGCGAATGTGGCCATGAGCCCGGCGCTGACAGGCATGAATATCACGGTCGTGAAGCGCGACGGTCGCCGCGTGCTGCACCTGACGACGAGCGCACCCATTCAGTCCGAAGTGCTGCACCTGTATTTCGAGCTGACCAGCGCCGGGCGCCAGAGCGTGCGCGGCGTGTCGCTGTGGCTGCCTGCCGCGCCGCCTGCGCCGCCGGCGCCCGTGGTGCAGCCGACCCGGATCGTGGCCGCGCCCCCGGCCCCCATGCCCGAGCCGGCGCCGACGTCGGCACCGTCTTCGCGGCCCCGTCCGGCCGGCGTCACCGTCCAGCTGGCCGCCGCCGGCACGCCGGGCCGGCAGGCGACGAAGGCCGAGACCGAGCTGATGGGCGCCGTCGAGCGGGCGTTTGCCGCGCGGTCGACAGGTAAAACGCCGGTCGAGGTGACGAAGCCACGTGCGCGCGCTGTGCCGGCCGCGGAAATGAAGGCAACGGAAAAGGCCGACAAGCCGGCGCCAGCCGCGAGCAAGGTTGTCGAGAAACCCGAGCCAGCCGTCAAGAAGGGCGCGGACAAGCCGGCGATTGCAAAAACTACGGAGAAGCATGCGCCGGTGGCTGCAAAGGTCGCGGAGAAGCCAGTGGCATCGATCGTCCCGCCGCTGCCGCCGATCGTGAAGCCGACGGAACCGGTGCCGGACAAGGCGATGCTGAAGAAGCTGGCCGAACTGGAGGCGAAGCTGAAGTCGCTGCAAGCAGCCGTGGCGAAAAACGCGGCCGCATCCAAGCCGCCCGAAGCCAAGGCTGTTGCGCCAGCGAAGCCGGCACCGGCGGCGACGCCGGCGGCACACGTCGAGCAAAGCGCGGCGGTCGTTACGGCTACCGAGCCGCCTGGCCGTTCGGCTGCCGGCAAGATCACCGATGCGCGTGCGGAGAAGCCGGCGCCTGGCGAGCCCGCGCCCAAAGCCGAAGCCGCGCACGAGGCCCATAAACCCGCCGACGAACCGCTTGCGAAGCCGGAAGCAAAGCCGGAGCCGGAAGCGGAAGCAAAACCCGAAGCGAAGAAAGAAGCTAAGAAAGAAGCGCCGCCGCCCGAGGAACCCGTCAAGGAGAAAAAGATGTCGCGGCCCAAGGTGCTGACGATGCTTGCCGCCGGCACCATGGCACTGGTGCTGGTCGTCGGCGTAATCGTCCACTTTGTCCGCCGCCGTAAGGCAAAGCAGGCCAGCGCGCAGATCAAGGTCTGGCAGAGCTGGCGCAAGAAAGCCATTGCCGAAGCGGCAACGGCGGAAGAGGAAGCGCCGGCCGAAGCCGGCGCCGCGTGAACCGCCGGGCACAGCCGGCTGTTACAGCCGACGTAAAAAAAGCGCCCATCGAGGCGCTTTTGTTATTTGAGCAAAAGATATCAGCCGTTCAGCTGGCCCATCCACGGCTCGGTCACGTCGCGCACGGCGCGGTCGTTGGCCAGGATCTGCTTGAGCAGGTCGATCTTGCGCTGGCGGGCAGAGCCTTCCAGCTTCGGCACGCCGCCAATTGCGGGCACTGCCGCCGCGGCGCATTGGTTCTCCAGCTGATCCAGGCCGTCCCAGTCGCCCATCTGCGCCGCCACCGCCATCTTGCCCGTCAGGCCGGCAATGTTTTCGTACATGGAGAGAACTTCGGTGGAGGTCATGATCAGCCTTCAAAAACGTCGATGGAGTACCGCTTGTCTTGATTAACGTCAGGGCTGGACGGAACTTTAGGGTTTTTGAAAAATATTTTGAAATTCTTTTTGGGCTTGCCTGCCTGATAACGGCGGAGCGCCGTTCAAGCGTTGACAAGGAACAGCAGCGGCCCCGCCCACAGCAGGAGTGCAACCCAGATCAGTGTTTTTGCCAGTGACGGTGTCTGGATCCGCCCCTTTCCGAGGGCATGCACGAGAACGCCGATACAAAGCACGTCGATGACCAGCATTGCAGCCAAAGAGGCCAGCAATATCAGGAACGGACCCCAGCGTCCCATGCCGGGCGGGGAATTCCCTAACGCGGAGATTGAGAGAATCGTGGGGACCCAGGGCAGAAACATCAGGCCAGCACACCAGGCAGTGCGGCGGTCCGTGGGGACAGGCGTTTCTTCATCTACATAAAATTTCATTGCCGCATTATACTAAAGCCAACTCCAGGCTAACGGAACATTTCCTCCAGCCCGGCACTGAGCTCATCCAGCGGCGGCATATCGTCGATCAGCATATCCGTCGTCAGTCCGAGGCTGGCGGCCACGTCCGCCGGTGCTTCCGTGCGCAACTGCTCGTCGCCTTGCTGCTCCAGCTCGGCGCGGGCGCGCCATGCGCCCAGATGGACGACGGCCGCCAGCCGGTTCAGCGGGCTGGTCGCCAACGGCGTCGGGAATGCTTCGATCGCATCCGAGAATTCGGCCGGGAACTGCCAGCGGCGCGCCAGCTCGCCCCCGACTTCCGCATAGCCGAAGCCCAGCGTGCTCTTTTCGACCTGCAGGCGGTGCGCCGCCAGGAACGGCGTGTCCTTGTCGAGCGCCTGTGCCTGCTCCGGTGCCGCCGAATGCAGCAGCAGCTCGCCGATCGCGTGCATCATGCCGATCGTGAACGCCAGTTCCTGGTCGTCGCGGGTTTTGCGCGCGATCCATTTGGCGGCCACGGCCGTGTGCATGCTGTAGCGCCAGAACTGCTTCAGGTCCAGGCCTGTGACTTCCTTGAAGCCGTTGACGAGGCCGGAACTGATGACGAGTGTGCGCACGGCAACAAAGCCCAGCAGCAGCACGGCATCCTCGACCGTGCCGATGCTGCGCGACACGTTGTAATAAGCGGAGTTGGCAAGACGCAGCAGTTTCGCGCTCAGCACGGGGTCGAGCGCCACCTTCCTTGCCACGTCCTCCGTCGAGACGGAAGCCTTGTCGAAACTCTGGATCAGGTCCTGCACGACTTTCGGCGCTGTCGGCAGCGCGGCTGGGTTAGCGAACAATTCCTGCAGTGTCATCGCACGTCTCCTGTTTCATGTTGCTTTGCGTAAATATGTGGTTGAACTATAGCGGACAATCCCGTCGCGCAGAAGAGCTGTTTGCCTCCAGCGCAATGCCACTTTACTGCGGACCGGCGCGCAATGGCGCAGGTTGTCGCAGCGCGGCACCCCGACAATGCCGGCCAGGCGTACCATGCCTTCGGCATCGATTATCGACAACAACAAAAGAAGGGACCATGTAATGTACTCGCTTACTCAAGGCTTGCTGGCCAGGTCGGCCGTCGCGCTCGCGCTGTCGGGCGCGCTGACCGCCGCCTTTGCACAAACCACCGCGGCCCCAACGCCCACCCCGGCCGCGGTCGCCATGCCCGGCGACGACTTTTACGCCTATGCAAACGGCGCCTGGCTGGCCGCCACGGAGATCCCTGCCGACCGCGGCAGCTGGGGCGCGGGCTACGTCCTGGCAGACGAGACCAATCAGCGCATCAGCCAGCTGATCGAGGAGGCCGCCCAGCGCAAGAGCGGCACGGATGCCCGCCGTGCCGCCGACTACTATCGCGCGTTCATGGATGAGGCCGGCATCGAGGCGCGCGGCGCGGCGCCGCTGCAGCCGGTGCTGAAGCGCATCGCCGCCATCGCCGACAAGAAAAGCCTGGCGCAGGCGCTGGGTGCCAGCCTGCGCGCCGACGTCGACCCGCTCAACGCGACCGATTTCAGTACCGAAAACCTGTTCGGACTGTGGATCGCGCAGGGCCTGACCGACCCCGACAATTACGTCCCCTACCTGCTGCAGGGCGGCCTGGGCCTGCCGGACCGCTCGTTCTACCTGGACGATAATGAACGCATGAGCAAGCTGCGCACCGCGTACCAGGCGCATATCGCCGCGACGTTGAAGCTGGCCGGCTTTGCCGATCCGGAAGCGCGCGCCGCCCGCGTGTTCGAGCTGGACCGCCGGCTCGCGCAGTCGCACGCGACCAGGGAGACGTCCGCTGACATTCAAAAAGCCAACAATACGTGGACGGATCGCGACTTCACCGTCAACGCGCCGGGCCTGGACTGGCAGGCTTTCTTTGCCGGCGCCGGGCTGGCAAAGCAGAAAAAATTCATCGTCTACCACCCGGAAGCCGTCAAGGGCGCGGCGGCGCTGGTGGCCGAACTGCCCGTGCAGACGTGGCAGGACTGGCTGGCGTTCCACACGGTGAACCATTTCAGCCCCGTGCTGTCGAAAGCTTTTGTCGAGCAGCGTTTCGACTTCTACGGCCGCACCCTGGCCGGCACGCCGCAGCTGTCGCCCCGCGGCAAGCGCGGCCTGTCCGCCGTCAACGATGCACTGCCGGAAGCGGTAGGCAAGCTGTACGTGGAAAAGTATTTCCCGCCGCAGGCCAAGGCGCGGGTGCAGCAGATGGTCGTGAATATCGTCAATGCCTTCCACCAGCGTATCGACAAGCTGGACTGGATGGCCGCGCCCACCAGGCGGGAAGCGCAGGCCAAGCTGAAGGCGCTGTACGTGGGTGTTGGTTACCCCGAGAAATGGGTGACTTACGACGGGCTCGACATCAAGGCGGACGATGCCTTCGGCAACGCGCTGCGCAGCGAACAGTTCCACTACCGCCATGAGCTGGCCAAGCTGGGCCGGAAGGTCGATGCGAAGGAATGGTCGATGTCGCCGCAGGAGGTCAATGCCGTGAATATGCCGATGCAGAACGCGCTGAACTTCCCGGCCGCCATCCTGCAGCCGCCGTTCTTCGATCCGAACGGCACGGATGCCCGCAACTACGGCGGCATCGGCGCCATCATCGGCCACGAGATCAGCCACAGCTTCGACGATCAGGGCGCTCAGTTCGATTCGAAAGGCCGGCTGCGCGACTGGTGGACGCCGAGCGACGCCAGCCATTTCAAGGCAGCCGCTGGCAAGCTTGTGGCGCAATACGACGCCTACCAGGCATTCCCGGACCTGAAGCTGAACGGCCAGCTGACGCTGTCGGAAAATCTGGCCGACTTGGCCGGCCTGGCGGCCGCCTTGGACGCCTACCATGCTTCGCTCGGCAGCAAGGGCGCCAGCGTCGACGCAGACCGTGATTTCTTCACGGGCTATGCGCAAAGCTGGCGCACGAAGACGCGCGACGCCGTGCTGCGCAACCAGGTGGCAACGGACGGGCATGCACCGGCACAGTGGCGCACCTACACGGTGCGCAACCTGGACGACTGGTACAAGGCGTTCGACGTGCGTCCGGGCCAGGCGCTGTACTTGCCACCGGAGCAGCGCATCAGGGTTTGGTAACTCCCGGTCCGGTAAAGCTCAGCCAAAATAATTGTTTGACAATGTTAGGGAGCGTACGGACGGCAATACTTCCCTCGCCGTATGATTTCCCTAACGACACGCGCTACAGACAAGTTCGAAACGCGTGTGCCGGAAAGGCGCGGACCACTGGGGTCCGCCAGCCGCAACAATGAGGAGTTTGACCATGAACAGCGATCAGATCAAAGGCAAGGCAAAGGAAATCGGCGGCAAGATTCAGCAGGAAGCCGGCGAGCTGGTAGGCAGCTCGAAGCAGCAGGTCGAAGGCCTGAAAAACCAGGCTGAAGGCAAAGTGCAGAAAAAAGTGGGTGATGCCCGCGATGCAGTGGACGACGCGCTGGACACCGACAGCACCGTCAACCGCGGCAACCGCATGTGATACCGGCTCAGTGCCGTCAACAAAAACAGCCGCTCAGCGGCTGTTTTTGTTTTTGGGGACAGGCACCGTTCTCCGGGCCTCCCGGCCCGGAGAACGGTGCCTGTCCCCGACGTTTTGGCCGATGCATCTTCAGGAGCGACTGGCCCCGGGGCGCATCGATGCCTGCGACTTCGGAAGCAGCACGTCGGGGACATGCCCGTCGGGGACATGCCCGTCGGGGACAGGCACCTCGCGGGCCCTTCGGCCCGAGAGGAGCCAGTCCCCAAAAGGCTGTCTGACGCTTACTCCGACTCCGGCTTCAGGTTCTTGCGGAAGAAGGCATCGATATAACCCTGCACGTGCCGCCGCTGCACGCGGTTCGAGATGCCATGCTTGGCACCGGGGTAGGTCATCAGCTCGAACTGCACGCCGCGGTTGACGAGCGCGTCGATCATCTTCGTGCTGTTGGTGAACAGCACGTTGTCGTCCGCCATGCCGTGGATCAGCAGCAGCTTCGACTTCAGCCCGTCCACGTGCGCGAACACGGTGCTGTCCTTGTAGCCTTCCGGGTTGTCGGCCGGGCGGTCCATATAGCGTTCCGTGTAGTGCGTGTCGTACAGCTTCCAGTCCGTGACCGGTGCGCCGGAGACGCCGGCGGCGATCTTGTCCGAGCCTTGCGCCAGCAGGCGCAGCGCCATGAAGCCGCCGTAGCTCCAGCCGTACACGCCGATACGCTTCGCATCGACGAAGCTCTGCTTGCCCAGCCAGTCGATGCCCGTCAGCTGGTCTTCCACTTCCACCTTGCCGAGGTTGCGGTAGATGGCGTCCGTGAACGCGCGCTCGCGGCGCGACGAGCCGCGGTTATCCATCCGGAACACGACGTAGCCCTGCTGCGCCATGTACTGGTCGAACGTGTCGCCCCAGCGACGCGTCACATGCTGCGCGCCCGGACCGCCGTACGTCGACAGGTAAACGGGATACTTCTTCTTCGCGTCAAAATGATAGGGCTTGATCATCGACCAGTACAGGGTCTGGCCGTCCTTCGCCTTCATCGTGCCGTATTCGGTCGGCAGGTAATCGGACTTGTACTTGAACCACGGGTGCTTCGCGGTGACCTCGTTATGCTCCAGCCACGTCACCATCGTGCCGTCCGGTTTGCGGATCGAGACCTGCGGCGGGTTGGCGGGATCGGACCACGTGTCGACAAACACCTCGCCGTTGCGGGCGAAGCTCGTGTCGTGCCAGCCGTCCGCCTGCGTCACACGCTTCGGCTTTGCCGCCGTGCTGCCGTCCAAAGCGACGACGTACGCCTGCTTGTCCGGAATCGCATCCTTGTTCGACGCGAAGTAGACCTTGCCCGCTTTTTCGTCGACGGCCAGCAGGTTATCGACGCGCCAGTCGCCCTGCGTCAGCGCGTGTTTTACCTTACCGTTCATGTCGAACAGGTACAGGTGATTGTGCCCGGTCCGTTCCGAGGCCCAGATGAAGCCGGAACCGTTGGCCAGGAAACGCAGGTCGTCGTTGATCTTGGTCCACGTCTTCTCGGTCTCCGTTACCAGCACGCGCTGCGCCAGCGACACCGCGTCCACGGCGATCAGCTCGAGCTTCTTCTGGTCGCGCGTCTGGCGCTGGAACACAAGCTGTTTGCTGTCGGCGGTCCAGTCGGCGCGCACCAGGTAGATGTCCTTGTCCGCGCCCAGGTCCACATTGCGCGTCGCGCCCGTGGCCGGGGAAACGATGCGCAGTTCGATGACGACGTTCTTGTCGCCGGCGGCGGGGTAGCGCTGTTCGACGACGTCCGTGCGGTCCGCATAGATCTCGAAGCGGCGCGCCACCGGCACCTGCGCTTCGTCGTAGCGGCGGTAGGCGATCGCCGAATCGTCCGGCGCCCAGTAGTAGCCGGTGAACTGGTGCATCTCTTCCTGCGCGACGAATTCCGCCTCGCCGTTGTGCAGCGTGCCCTTGCCGTCGTTTGTGAGCGCGCGTTCCTTGCCGGTGGCGAGGTCGATCACGTACAGGTTCTGGTCGCGCACGAACGACACATATTTGCCCTTCGGCGAAATCTTCGGGTCCGTCACGTTGCCCGAGGCGACGAGGCGCGCCGCATCGGGTTTGCTGACATCGATCAGGTACAGGTTGCCGGCGATCGGCACCAGCAGGCGCTTGCCGTCCGGCGACCAGCTGTAGCTGATGATGCCCTTCAGGCTGGCCGTGCGTTCGCGTTCGCGGCGCGCCTTTTCGGCGTCCGACAGGTTCTCGTCCGGCACCAGCGTTTTCGAGTCGACGAGGCGGCGCGTCGACTTGTCCTGCATATTGAATTCCCACAGATCGAGCTGGAACTGGTTGTCCTCGCGGCCGCGCAGGAACGTCACGCGGGCGCCATCGGGCGAGACCTTCAGTGCGCGCACGCCGGGACCGGCCAGCGCGGGATCGTCGTAAATGCGGTCGAGGGTGAGACGTTCGGCCGATGCCGAGCCGACGGCCAGCAGGGCCAGGAAGCTGAGAATGAAGCGCATGTGTCGATGGTAGGGGTAGAGTCGGGACCGCGAGACAATACCAGAGACGGCCCCCGCTGACCACGCGGGAATCTTCGAAATACGGGGGCGCGTTCCGACTATTGTTCGGTCGCCGCCAGCGCGCGCGCTTTCGACAGCCGCAGCAGCGACACCGTCAGCAGTACCGCCGCCACCGTCAGGCCGAGTACGAGGCCGATCCAGAAACCGGTGGCCGACAGCGGTTCGCCTGGCGCGAACGGAATCCAGTCGGGCGCCAGTCCCAGCACGCAGCCCAGCGGCAGCGCGACCCCCCAGAACGCGACCAGCTGGATCACCATCGGGCTGCGCGTGACCTTGTAGCCGCGGATGGCGCACGATGCGGCCACCTGCGCCGCGTCCGACAACTGGAACAGCGCGGCGAACAGCAGCAGGTGCGCGCACAGTGCCTGCACGGCCGGGTCGGACGTGTAGGCCGCCGCGATCTGGTGGCGGAACAGGGCGATGCAGGCTGCCGACAGCACCGCGAAACCGACGGACATCGACAGCCCGACCAGCGAAGCGAAGCGGGCGCGGTGCGGGTTGCTTTCGCCCAGCGCCTGGCCGACACGGGTGATCATGCCGATGCCGAACGACAGCGGCACCATGAACGTCAGCGACGAGAAGTTCAGCGCGATCTGGTGCGCCGACACGGTAACGACGCCGAAGCGCGCGATCAGCAGGCTGACGGCGCCGAACACGGAGACCTCGGCGAAGTACGTCACGCCGATCGGCACGCCCAGTTTCAGCATGCTCCAGATCTCCGGCCAGTGCGGCCACTCCCAGCGCGTGAACGGATAGGTCTGGCGATAGGCGGGCGCGATGCGGATCCACAGCACCATGGCGATCAGGTCGAGCCAGACGACGACACCCGTCGCCACCGCGCAGCCCAGCGCGCCCATCTTCGGCATGCCGAGGTTGCCGAACACGAGCACCCAGTTGATCGCCACGTTCACCAGCAGACCGATGATGGCAATGACCATCACGGGCTTGGTGTGGTTGATGCTGGCGCTGTAGCCATACAGCGCGCGGTAGGCGGCAAACGGAATCAGGCCGATGCTGATGATGTGGACGAACATCGACGCGCGCTCGCTGACGGCCGGTGCGAGATACAGATGGTCGAACAGCAGCGTGGCCAGGTTCGCCATCAGCGCGGCGAACAAGCCCACGCCCACCGCCTTCCACAACGCCTGGCGCACGGAGTGAGGGATTTTGTCGAACGCGCCGGCGCCCACTTCGTGCGCAACGACGGTATTAATGGCCATCATGATGCCGTTGACGGTGACGAGGATGATCGACCAGACGGACGCGCCCAGCGACACGGCGGCCAGTTCCTCGGCGCTCGTATGCCCCGTCATCGCCACGTCCGCCACCGCCATGCCGACGGTGGCCAGCTGGCCGACCAGCACGGGCCAGGCCAGCTGCCACAGGCTCGATGCTTCGCGGCGGACGTTGGAACGGGTGAACGAATAGGGCATGGGCGAATAAATAAAGTCGGTGCGGGAAGCGCAATTCTACCAACCCGATGCGCGCAGCCGGGGTGGGGCACCGTAGGATTTTGTTACAACATTTGTTATAACGACAGGTCCGCGCGGGGGGCAGGCGCCGCGTTGAGCCGGTACCGATAACAAGAATGGAGTATTCATGAAACGCCTCTTTGCCACGCTGGTGGCATCCACGCTGCTGTGCCAGGCCGCCCAGGCCGGCGAGTTGACGCTGTTCGAACACCATGGCCTGCGCGGCAACCAGGTCACGCTGCGCGGCGATGCGCCCAACTTCCGCGACATGGGATTCAACGACAAGGCATCCAGCATGATCGTGCGGTCCGGCACGTGGGAGGTGTGCGAGCACAAGGACTTCGGCGGCTACTGCGCCGTGTTCCGCCGCGGCGAATATCCCGACTTGGAGCGCTTCAACAACAATATCTCGTCGGCCCGCGAAGTGGGCGTACGCGGCGGCTGGCGCGACCGCGACGGCGACGGGCGCCGCGACGACCGCGACGGCTGGCGCGAAGGCGAGGAGGAGCGCATCGGCCACGAACGCTGGCGCGGCGGCGAGGAACGGCGCGGCGAATCGGTCGTGCTGTTTGCCGGGCAGCGCTTCGAAGGCGACACGCTGCCCGTCGACGGCGACGTGCGCACCTTGCGCGATGCCGACTTCAACGACCGCGCCGGCTCGCTCGTGATCCGCCGTGGCACGTGGGAAGTGTGCGAGCACGCGGACTACCGCGGCCAGTGCGTCGTGTTCGGCCCGGGGCGTTATCCGCAGCTGGAGGGGATGAACAACCGCATCTCGTCGCTGCGCCGGGTGCGCTGAAGACCTGCCGTTTTTGTTGTAACCTGTGCTCTTCAGGACTGACCTGGAGAGCATATGGAATACAAGGACTACTACGCCACGCTGGGCGTGCCGAAGACGGCCAGCGCGGACGACATCAAGAAGGCCTACCGCAAGCTCGTACGCAAGTACCATCCCGACGTGAGCCGCGAAGCGGATGCCGACGCGAAAACCAAGGAACTGAACGAAGCCTACGGCGTGCTGGGCGACGCGGAAAAGCGCGCCGCCTACGATGAACTGGGCAATGCGCCGCGCCAGGCGGGGCAGGGCTTCCGGCCGCCGCCCGACTGGGGCGCGGGTTTCGAAACGTCGGCTGACGACAGCGACTTCTTCAAGGACCTGTTCGCCCACGTGGGCGGCGGCCGTCGTCGCACCTTCCACACCCGCGGCGAAGATATCCACGCCAGTATCCGCATTTCACTGCACGACAGCTACCACGGCGCCGCCCGCACCGTCACGTTGCGCGTGCCGGAGCACGACCAGCAGGGCCGCGTCGTCACGCGCGAACGCACGCTGAACGTGACGATCCCGAAAGGAGTGACGCCGGGCCAGCAACTGCGCCTGGCGGGGCAGGGCCAGCCGGGGTCCGGTGGCGCCGGCGCGGGCGACCTGTATCTGGAGATCGAGTTCGCGTCCGACCCACGGTATCGCGTCGACGGTCGCGACGTGCACGAGAGCGTGCCGGTGGCGCCGTGGGAAGCGATGCTGGGCGCGCAGATCGAGGTGCCGACACCGTCGGGCCGCGTGACGGTGACGGTGCCGCCGGCCTCGCAGACGGGCCGCAAGCTGCGCCTGAAAGGCCGCGGCATCCCCGCGGCAGGCAGTGCGCCGGCGGGTGATTTGTACCTGGTGCTGGAGGTGGCGCTGCCGCCGGCCGACACGGCCGCGGCGCGGGCGCTGTACGAACAGATGGCGCGCGAGCTGCACTTCGATCCGCGCGCGAACCTGGGAGGATAAGACATGGCTGAGTTGATTCGCGGTGTGCTGCTGGAGGACGCCGCGCTGACGCTGGACGAAATCGCGCGCGCCTGCGCCGTGGAGCCGGAGTGGGTGGTGCAGCGCGTGCGTACGGGCATCCTGCTGGGTGGGACGAGCGCCGCGCCCGAAAGCTGGCGCTTCACCAGCGTCGACCTGGTGCGCGCCAGGAAGCTGGTCCAAGTGGAGCGCGTTTTCGACGCCAACGAGGAGCTAGCCGCGCTGGTCGTCGACTTGAGCGACGAGGTGCGGCGGTTGCGGCGCCTGGTGGGCCAGCGCTCTTAAACGCAATCGCCGACGTTGGAGCAGCCGGGGACTGGCACGTGTCTGGAGGCCTTCGGCCTCCCGACAGGTGCCTGTCCCCGACGTGGTGCCACCGGAGCGCGTTGGCTACCACGTATCGTAAAACATCGGGGTCAGGTCCGACATTCGGACAAAAATGTCCGAATGTCGGACCTGACCCCGGTGAGCGGCCCCCCGGTGTGCGGAATTCCGGGCGTCGGAGCAGCCGGGGACTGGCACGTGTCGAGAGGCCTCCGGCCTCCCGACAGGTGCCTGTCCCCGACGTGGTGCCTCCGAAGCGCGTTGGCTGTAACGTACCGTAGAACGGGGCCAGCTGCCACGTAAAAGGGGTCAGGTCCGACAATCGGGCAAAATGTCCGAATGTCGGACCTGACCCCAATGCGAGTTACGCAAGCTCTAGCGCTGATCCTCGCTCTCGTTGTCGCGCGACTGCGCGCCGGCCGAGCGCTTGCTGCCCAGGTCATCCACGTCGCGCGTCGCATCCACTGACTGCTCGTTGCCGCGCGTCGTATGGCGGTGGTTGCCCATGCCTTCGCGCTGGGCGCTCTGCTGCGCTTCCGTGCCGCCCGCTTCGTTCTCGGCCAGGCCTGTTTGCAGGTTGCCGCTGTCGATGCCCTGGCTGCCCAGGTTGTCGGTGCGGGATTCCTGCGCTTCGCCTTGCTGCGACGATTGCATCGAACCCTCGTTGCCGCCTATGCCGCCGCGGCCCGTCATGCCGCTCTGGCCGGACCCGGCGTCGTGCAGGTCGCCGCCGCGCTCACCGCCCATGCCGCCCGAACCCTGGCCGCCGTGGCCGTGGCCGGAATGGTCCTTGCCCTGGTTTTGCTGCTGCTGCTGCTGTTGCTGCTGCTGCGGCTTGCCCGGACCGCCTTTCTGGTCCTGCATGCGGCTCGTCGCATCCTGGCTGCCGGGACCGCCCTGCAGGCCCTGGCCGGAACCCTGCTGGTTTTCCGGTCCGCCTTGCAGCTTGTCGGCCAGGTCGCCCGAGCCGCCGGGCGAGCTAGAGGCATAGCCGCTGGACGATTGCTGGGTGTCGCCGGTGGCGCGCTGGCTGTTGCCGGCACCGGGGGCGCTGCCGTCCGGACCGGTCTGGGCGCCGCCGGCATTGCCCGACTGCTGATTGCCACGCAGGCCGCTGTCACCAATGCCCGTCGCATTGACGTTGTCGCGGGACAGCTGGTCGTCGCGCGGCTCGCCATAGGACTGGCCAGGCTGCTCGCCCGTCCGCACGTCACCCTGCAGACCGCCCGACTGGCTACCCGACTGGTTGGTCGACATCTGGTTGCCCGACGGCTGGCTGCCCACGCCGCCCGCTCCGCCCTGGCCCTGCGGCGAACCGCCCAGGTAGTCCGACTGGCCGCTTTGTTTGTTGCCGCCCTGGTTGGTTCCCTGGTTAATGCCCTGGCCCGCGTCGGCACCCTGCGTGCCCGACGGCGTGCCGGCAATGCCGTCCTGTGCGTTCTGTCCACCGATCGATTGCGATGCTGTCATGTCCATTCCTCCCGAGCTGCCGGCGGCGCTGCTCTGCTGGCTGCCGGCGTTGTTGGCGCTTTTGATATTGGGTTCGCGGTTGATGCTGGGGGTATCGTTGGCTTCGATCCCGGCGGCGTGTGTGCCGCTCTGGGTCATGTAGCCGGCATCCTCCGCTTTTCCGTCGTGGTAATTTCCACCTACCTTGTCGATTTTGTTCGTCATGTCCATTTCCTTTGCAAACGCATGGTCTATGGCTGGGTGCCGGGCACCCGGCAGATGCTCATGCTAAGCCGCGCAGGAAGTGGCGGGAGTAGGCGCACGCCTTCCCCCGGTGTAGGAGCGAGCGGAAGAGCTCAGAACGCGTCGTGCGGCAGGCCGTAGTCGAGATCGAGGAACTGCTGCCGCAGCCAGCGCCCGGCCGGGCCCAGCGGATCGTCGCTGCGGTGGATGATGTAGAGTGGGTACTGCAGCGCCGCGCCGTCCTGCGGCTGCAGGCGCACGAGGCGGCCCTTGGCCAGGTCGTCGGCAATCATCGCTTCCGGCATGCTGCCCCAGCCGAGCCCGCCGCGCAGCAGCGCGTGCTTCGAGTGCAGATCGCCGAGCCGCCAGTTGGTGCGGCCGAAGACGCCGAAATCCTGGCCTTGCGTCAGCGGACTGCGGTCCGTGACGACGAGCTGCAGGTGCTCGCGCAATGTGGCTGTCGGGATCACGCCCTCGATGGCAGCCAGCGGGTGGTGCGGCGCACAGACGGGCATCATCGTCACCTGGCCTGTCAACTGGCGCTCGATCGCATCCGGCATCGCCATTGGCATGCCGCTGATGCCCAGCTGGCAGCGCCCGTCCAGCACCATCTGCATGACGGCGCCCAGCGCTTCCGTGTGCAGCCGCAGCGAGACGGTCGGGTACTCGCGGCGGAAGGCTTCCAGCACCGTCACCAGCAGGCACATGGGGAACATGATGTCGACCACGAGGCACAGCTCCGCCTCCAGCCCGGCGCCCAGAGCCTTGGCCCGCGCCCGCATGTCGTCGACCTTGGCGGTGACGGCGCGCGCGTCCGCCAGCAGCGCCTTGCCCGCTTCCGTCAGCGTGGGTTTGCGCTTGCCGCGGTCGAGCAGCGCCACATTCAGCTGCTCCTCCAGATTGGCGATCGTGTAGCTGATGACGGACTGCGTGCGATGCAGCGCCCGGGCAGCATGGGCGAAGCCGCCTTGGTCGATGACGGCGATGAACACACGCAACTGGTCGAGGGAGGGAAGGCCGGGTTCGCGCATATCGTGAAAATCGATAGAACTCATCGAATTAAAGTGGATTTCCTCGATACTAAACCCGAACTATGATGAACGCAATTACCCAACTTTAGGAGCTCATCATGGCAAACGTTCTGTATATCAATAGCAGTGTTCGTACCACCGGCTCGCTGTCGCGTCAGCTGTCCGCCGAGTTCATCGCCAAGTGGCAGGCGGCTCACCCGCAGGACACCATCGTCGAGCGCGACCTGGCCGCCAATCCGGTGCCGCACCTGAACGAGGAAATGCTGGGCGCGTTCTTCACCCCGGCGGAAAATCGCAACGCCGACCAGGCGTATGCCGTCAAGCTGTCGGACCAGCTGGTGGACGAAGCGATTGCCGCCGACGTCATCGTCATCGGCGCGCCGATGTACAACTTCTCCGTGCCGTCCGGCCTGAAGGCGTACATCGACCAGATCGCCCGCGCCGGCCGCACGTTCAAGTACACGGAAACGGGCCCCGTCGGCCTGCTGACGAACAAGAAGGTGTACATCGTGACGGCCAGCGGTGGCGTCTACAGCGAAGGCCCGGCGGCCGGCTACGACTTCCTGGTCACGTACCTGCGCGCCGTGCTGGGCTTCCTGGGCATCACGGACATCACCTTCATTCGCGCCGAAGGCGTCGCGCTGGGCGAACAGGCGGTGGCGGACACGCTGGCAAAAAGCCGCGCGGCCATCGACGAGCTGGCGGCAGCGTAACGCACCAGCGGCACACCGGCGCGGTCGTTGACCGCGCCGTTTTTTCGTCAGGCCCTGAAGGAATTAGCGGCACCCGTTATCATATGGGCATCCTGCAACGGAGCCCTGAATGAAACAACACCTGCACTTGCTGATCATCGATCCGCAGAACGACTTCTGCGACCTGCCGCCCGACTACCTGCCGGTCAGCCCGGGTACCGGCCGCGCCATGCTGCCGGCGCTGCCGGTGCCGGGCGCGCACGAGGACATGCGCCGCCTGGCCGAAGTGATCGACCGTGGCCGCGACGGCATCGCGGCGATCAGCGTCACGCTCGACTCGCACCACCGCTACGATATCGCCCACCCGACGTTCTGGGTCGGCGCGGACGGCGGCACGGTCGCACCGTTTACCCAGATTTCGGCGGAAGACCTGCGCGCGGCGCGTTACCTGCCGCGCCACCCGCAGGCGCGCGCCCGCGCCCAGGCCTACCTCGACTCGCTGGAAGCGAACGGCCGCTATCGCCTGATCGTCTGGCCCGTGCATTGCGAGATCGGCTCGTGGGGCCACAATGTGCACGAGGACGTGCGCATCGCCTACAACCGCTGGGAAGACGCGGCGCTGGGCGTCGTCACCAAGATCGCCAAGGGCTCCAATCCGTGGACGGAACACTACTCGGCCGTCATGGCCGAAGTGCCGGACGACGAGGATGCGGACACGCAGCTGAACCGCAAGCTGATCGACAGCCTGCTGCGCTCGGACCGCGTGTATATCGCGGGCGAGGCGGGCAGCCACTGCGTCAAGGCGACCACGGAACACATCGTCGCGGAATTTGCGCGGGTCGGACCGGAAGCACTGGCAAAGCTGGTGCTGGTCACCGACTGCATGAGCCCCGTGGCCGGCTTCGAAGGCCAGCAGCAGCACTTCCTCGAAGCGATGCGCGAGCGCGGCGTGCAGATGGCCCGCGCGGACGAAGTACTGCAGGAATTGCTGATCAACGCGGGGCGCTGAGAAATGACCACTACCACACCATTCGTTCCCGTCGTCCGCAGCCTGCTGGAGACGGATCTGTACAAATTCTCCATGTGGCAGGCCTTGCTGCACTGGCACCCCGGCACGCAGACGGAATACGAATTCCGCTGCCGTAACCGGCCCGCCTATCCGCTCGCGGAGCTGAAGGAAGAAGTGGAGCGCCAGCTCGACCACCTGTGCACGTTGTCGTTCAGGGAAGAGGAACTGGCGTATCTGCGCTCGCTCCGCTACATCAAGAGCGACTTCGTCGACTTCCTCACCGTGTTCCGCTTCCAGCGCAAGTTCATCACCGTGACCACCGAAGGCGAGGAGCTGGCGATCCATGCGGTCGGCCCGCAGGTGCACGTGATGGGCTTCGAGATCTTCGTGCTGTACATCGTCAATGAGCTGTACTTCCGCCGCTTCGACCAGGCGGCCGCCCTGGCCGAGGGCCGCCGCCGGCTGGACGCCAAGATCGCCGCGCTGAAGGAGTTCGGCCGCGAACCGAAGCTGCGCAACCCGTTCGAGTTCTCCGACTTCGGCGTGCGCCGGCGCTTCTCGGCCGCATGGCACGACGAGGTGGTGGAGCGCCTGGCCAACGAGGTGCCGGAATTCTTCAAGGGCACGTCCAACGTCTACCTGGCGATGCGCTACAAGATCCACCCGATCGGCACGATGGCGCATGAATACATGCAGTCGTTCCAGGCGTTCGGCGTGCGGCTGCGCGACTTCCAGAAGGCGGCGCTGGAGGACTGGGTGCAGGAATTCCGCGGCGACCTGGGTACGGCGCTGACGGACGTCGTCGGCATGGACGCGTTCCTGCGCGACTTCGACCTGTATTTCGCCAAGCTGTTCGACGGCCTGCGCCACGACTCGGGCGACCCCGTCGTCTGGGGCGAAAAGGCGATCGCGCACTACCAGAAGCTGCGCATCGACTCGAACACGAAGCGCCTGGTGTTCTCGGATGGCCTGGACCTGGACAAGGCCGTCTCGCTGTACCGCCACTTCGCCGACCGCATCATGACCGGCTTCGGCATCGGCACCTGGCTGACGAACGACCTGGGCGTCCAGCCGCTGAACATCGTCATGAAGCTGGTGCGCTGCAACGGCCAGTCGGTGGCCAAGCTGTCGGACTCGCCGGGCAAGACGATGTCGAAGGACGAGACGTTCCTGGCTTACCTGCGGCAGGTGTTCGAGATCGAGCCGCCGAAATAAGGGGGCCTGCGGCGCACATCCGCTTGCGCCCGAAGCACCTGGGGACTGGCACCAGTCTCAGGGCGAACGCCCTGTGACTGGTGCCTGTCCCCGACGTGGAATACGACTAAGCCTCGACCGCGCCAAACCGCGACACCACGGAATCGGCCCGCTCGCGCTCTTCGTCGCCATCGACATCGATGGTCAGCATCGCAGCCGCGCGCGGCTCCCCGTGATCGGTCGTATCGGCATCGTCCGGCGTCATCGAATTCATGATCCTGTCGACGGCATTCGTCGTCGTATCCTGCCCGCGAGGATCGTGGGTGTTCAGCTGCACGGCCGAAGCCTGGAAGCCGGCGTCGATCAATGCGGTGCGGGCGCTCTCCGCATCGGCGAGCTGTTTGAAATTGCGATAAATGGTGTTGGCCATGGTGCTGTCTCCAGAGTTGCGTTGCCCTTATTGTGCTGCAAAAATGACAATCGCGGCGCAACGATGGCCCAGGATGGCGCTGCCATCAGCCGCCGAAACCTGTCACGACCGTTTCGATATGCTCGACCGTCGGCGTCCCGGCAAAGAAGCCGCCAACGAGACCGCGCCAGGCCTGGAAGTCGTCGCTGCCGCGGAAGTGCACGGTGTGATCTTCCAGCGTCTGCCAGCCGATGACGAGGCGGTACGTCTCCGGCCGCTCGATGGTGCGGTCCAGCCGCATCGACACGCAGCCGCGCGCGCGCTGGAACAGCGGCACGGCCTGCGCAACGGCGGCTTCGAAGGCGGCGTTCGTGCCGGGCTGGATGGTGAGTTCGGCGATTTCGTGGATCATGGGGTTCCTTTGCAAATGTGTAATTCTGCATCAAACGTGCGACCCCTGCCGGGGAGGGCGCGATGACGATCATTGAAACCGAACGCCTGCACTTGCGCCTGTGGCAGCCCGGCGATGTGGCGCCGTTCGTGCAGATCAACGCCGACACCTTGGTGACGGAGTTCCTTCCGGGATCCGTTTCAGCTGACCAGGCACGCGCGCTGTTCGCGCTGCAGAACGCGTTGTACGAACAGCATGGTACCTGCTACTTCGCCGCGACATTGCGGGAGACATCGGAGCTGGTGGGTTTTGTCGGCGTGAAGTACACCGCTGAGAGCCTCCCGTTCGCGCCTTGCTTTGATATCGGCTGGCGGCTCGGGTCGCAGTGGTGGGGCAGGGGGCTTGCGACCGAGGGTGCGCTGGCTGCGTTGCGGCATGGGTTCGAGGTGCTTAGGCTTTCGGAGATTGTGTCGTTCACGGTGCCGGCCAATGTGCGGTCGCGGCGGGTGATGGAGCGGATCGGGATGGTGCGCGATGTTGGTGGGGATTTCGATCATCCGGCGCTGGCGGTGGAGCATCGGTTGGCGCGGCATGTGCTGTATCGGCTTGATGGACAAAGTTATTCGGCTCGTCGGTCGGAATAGAGCGACCCGCGAACGCGAAAGTTATTGCACAGTCCGCTGAATACCGGTAAAAAGTATTGGTAGTGATAATTTACTATCGGTACTTTTGCTGGAGTTGACGGTTGGCGGACGACGAGAAAGCTAAGCAGCATTCTGTGCAGGACTTGCTTGCTAAGGAAACACACGCGCAGAGGGCACAGCCGCAGGGTGGCGACGTACTGCTTCCTAGACCGCGACAGCTTTCAAAAGAACTTATCGTTGGGGAGCTATATTCTCGGGAGCACCTGAAGGCGATTCTGAATACCAACGATGCCACGCTCAATACGGGCATCTTCCTGCCGAAGGGCTATTCGTCAGTGCTTCTATTCGTCACTGAGCAGAAGACGGTGGACCGTACGCAATTCGTCGACAAGTTAAGCGGGGACGTTCTGCACTGGCAAGGACAGCGCAAAGGACTCAAAGACTATCTAATAGAACAGCATCTCCAGCGTGGCCTGGAACTGCTGGTCTTCTACCGACTCAAGAAATACCAGTACGCCAACGCAGCTTTCCGTTATGAGGGCTGCTTCCTGTACGTGGGCCATAGCGGTCGAGAGCCGGCTGACTTTGTCCTCCACCGTGAGCAGCCGTATCTTGCCGGCGAGCCCGTGGACGAGGCGCCGAGTTTCGACCCAACGGATGAAGCGGATGGACGCAGGCGGATCATGGCCGAGGTCACCCGGCGACAGGGACAAAAGCAGTTTCGTCAGGCACTGATGAACGCTTATGCGGGGCGATGTGCTATTACGAGTTGTCGCGTTGCGCCGGTCCTCGAGGCTGCCCATATTTTGCCGTACCGCGGCCCCCAGACGAATCACGTGACCAATGGACTTCTGCTACGCGCAGATATCCATACTTTGTATGACCTCGGGATGGTCGCAGTTGCGGAAGACTATCGGGTACTGGTCGCCCCGGCATTGCATGGAACGCAGTATGTCGAGTGGCACGGGCAGCCGCTGGCGCTGCCGGAGAACGAGGCGCTGCACCCTAATCTAGAGGCGCTGAGAATGCAGCGAGAGCGAGCGGGATTCTAGACACCCGCTCGCGCGCAGTGTCCGGGGTTAGCGCTGCGGGTTGCCGCCCTGGTTGCCCTTGGCCGCCGGGTTGTCGTTGTACAGCTCCCGTTGGTCCGCGGCGGTGCTTCCAGCGCCCGACGGGCTGCCGTGGCCGCCCTCTGCACTTTGACGATTCTGCTGGCTGTCGCCGGACGCATTGCCATGACCGATCAGGTCGCTCGAAGTGCCGTCCTGGATGCGCTGGCCGCCGGACTCCGGCACGTTGACGGAAGCCATATTGCCGGCGTCCGTCTGCAGGCCGTCCGGATCGGATGGCCGCATCGAGCCGCCCAGGCCGCCCGGTTGCGCGTCGCCTTCCTGGCGATTGCCGCGGCTGCCGCCGGTCAGGCTGCCCATATCGCCCATGCCAGTCTGCAGCTCGCCCGTGCGTTCGCCGCTGGCGAAGCCCTGGTCGTTCTGGTCGGCCTCGGAACCGCCTGCCAGCAGGTCGTCGGTACGGCCGCCAGACTGCATGCCGCCGGTGTGGGCCGCTTCGTCGTAGCCTTCTTTCGTGCCGACGTGGCCCGTCGCGCCAGTACCCATCGACCCGGCGCTCGTGGTGCCGTCGTGGGTTTTCTGGTAGAGGTCACGGCCTTTTTCTTTGCCTTCGTTTTGCATGGTGGTCTCCCTCGTCGTTTGAATAACACTGTCATCGTATGCCGCATTTGGTGCAAGCGGAGTAGGTGTACGGGGTGACTCGCTGTAGGAATCTGCCGGGATTCCTGACAGTAAGGGACATGACCTTTTTTGGTCGCCACGTGCGCCAGTCAGATTCCTTGATCTTACTTATCGGTGCGTGCCAAGTGCGTTGCCGTCTGTCAATTCTGTGCGCTCGGCGGATGGCATGATCTTTCGAAGTCATCGATTGAAACAGCCGATGAGTGGCCCCTACGCCCGTGGGTGCCAATCCTTGGGAGGTCAAATGCCGTACATTTTTAGGGAAGTGCGTACGCTGCAAAATGCAGCGAAAGAGGGGGATGGCGATTGTGTCGAGCTGATCCGCAAGCACACCAATCTTCGCCATACTGCCACGTGGAGGCAGGGGGCTCAGGTCTTTGGTAACAAGACGATCATACCCGGCACCGCCGTCGCCACGTTCGTTAAGGGGCGTTACCCAAACAGAGCGACCGGCAACCACGCGGCGTTCTATATCGGCCAGCAGTCGGAAGGGATTTACATCATGGATCAGTGGAAAGGCAGCGGCAAGCCGAAAATCTCGATACGATTTCTCACTACAAGTAACCTTAGCCGCAAGAGTCTGTCCGATAATCCGCTGGCTTTTTATGTCGTCGAGTGACCATGCGCGCCTTGTTGACATCAATTATCGTGTCCCTGTCACTGCCGGCAATTGCGGCTGAGACTCCGCCTCAGTGTCTGCCGGAGTTGCCGGCGTCCGCAGTCAAGGTCATGCCCGGCACCGGTTGGACGGTTTTTATGGATCGTCCGTTCTATCTCAGCGGGGCCCGCATGTCGGCGGGACCCCCGGAGACGCTGACTGTCCTGCGGGGCCAGGATGTCGGTAAAAATGCGGTTTCCTACGGCTACGATGCGAGCGGGCCGGGACCTGGATTGTGGCTGGATTGTCTTTATGGCGAGGGAGGGGAGATTGTGATTTCGCATGGGGTTACAGGGAAATATCGGGAGTGTGTGATTACGAGGCGTAAGCGGGAGCGCGGTGAGCAGCTTCGCGTGGAAGTTCTTTGTAGGTAGTTAGGAGGAAGCAAGGGCTTGCGCGACACTTGCTATGGTTCTCTGGTAGGGAAGCAGGGACCAGAACGAGGTACTGGAATGTCGGAGTGCCCAGTAGTTGAGGACTCTAAAAGCACAATGCCGAGCTAAGCCGTGTTCCGCCCGCCAATTGAAGATTTCCTGTGATTGATCGAGATTATCGGTAATAATGATGATATTGGTTGGATACCCCTATCAGTCACGATAGAGGAGGTATCAAACTACTTCTGGACCTCAAGTTCCAGCAGCTAGCGCGACTCTGGCATACAGAATGGTATCGATAACGCTATGTATATCTCCAAAAAGCCACGCCAAAAAAATTGTCGTCATCCCTGGGAATATGCGTGGAGATCGAGGAATGATTTATTCGGTCATGCTCCAACCGTACGGTGGGGCACGCTACCGGAGTTAGCGTAGCCATTTAAGCCAAGGTTCCTCGTGATAGTAGACTTATCGGTGGTTGCCACAAAATTAACCTTTGGAACTACAATGAACGCAAAATTTGGTCTTAGGTTCTTAGAGCTAGAGTCACAGTGGAAGGAAATTGCATCCTCTGAGACCTCAAGAAGGGAGGCTTATACAGGAGCACCTGTTGCACATATTGAGACACACCTAATCTTGGGGTGGTGTGTCAAAGCACGGCACCTAATATCTTCTGTATGTGGGAAAAATTCGGAGCACTATAGGTCCTTCGTCGATGCGGAGGAGCCTCGCTCTTACGAAGATTCGCCAACGCTTTTCAAGCGTGTTCTGAGTGTATTTATGGCTGCAAAAGAGGATTTCGAAGGTGGATACCTGACATCTATTCGTAACGTTGTCCAAGCAGATGTGTTTTCTGATGAGCTTTCACAAGCTGACGAATTGGTGCGTGCTGGTTATCAGGCGCCCGCGGCCGTCATTGCCGGGGTTGTGCTTGAGACTGCACTTAGAGAAATGTGCACACAACGTGAAATTCCGGTTGGTAAGTTAAGCAAGATGAATGAGGACCTTGCCAAGGTCGGGCATTACAATTCCATCGTGCAGAAGCAAATCACCGCATTGGCCGGCATACGCAACAGTGCAGCACATGGAAAGAACGATGATTTTAGCGCGGCCGACGTGGCGGCAATGATAAGGGATGTGGAGCGGTTACTGTCAACTTGGCTAAAATGAGAACTTCTTCGTAATCTGTACGCAGTAGGCTATCAATTAACCGACAGCAGCACATGTATAGTCTCATGGGCATTTCGGTCGGCGCTCTTGGGACTATGCTGGCGTTCATTGTGTGAAAGGGGGCAGGTCCCACATTCGAACAATTGGCTTAGCGGTGAGAAGCCCTCCGGGCGGTGGCGACATCGCGGAGCGATGTCGTGGATGGGCGAATCGGAGAGCCCCGGGCTGGTAGGCCCGGGTCGCTTTGGCGGCGCGCCGCTGTGCGGCGTGAAACCCCGCCAAAGCCCCGCGTCCGTCGGGGACGGACGCGGATTGATTCCCGCGGTCGGAACCATAGAACAAATAAAGACGCCCTGAGCAAGCTCAGGGCGTTTTATTTGTTCGGTGGTGGAGACGGCGGGAATCGAACCCGCGTCCGCAAGCACTCCACAGACAGTTCTACATACTTAGCTCTGCCATTTAATTTAACCTCCACGACGCGGACGAGCACGCTGCGTAGAAGCGATTCACCTTAGATTTAACGCTCTTTGAAGTGACCCCTCCGAGCGCGAGTCCCTGTAAATGACTCCACAGCTTTTAACGGCCCACCCCAGGGACGAGGTGTTGTGGAGCTAACAGCGATTAAGCTGCCAGTGCGTACGAGTTATCGTTTGCAGTTAGTTTGTTTCTGGGTGTATTTACGAGGTAACCAGCCCTCGGTATGCCCTGTTCTGCTTTGCAACCCACGTCGAAACCAGGTCGTCCCCACAGAAGGAACCTCCATTGTACCTCAATCCCGCCCCTGTGCGCATTTCTTAAGCGTGCGCCAAGGCCGCAGTCAACCCTGCACTCAGTCCTTCAGCTCGGCCAGCGGCCGGCCGGCGGCGCTCAGCAGTTTGACGTGGGCGGTGCCGTGGTCGAAGACGCACTCGAACAGGTGACGGCGCGACGCGGGGGCGTGGTCGGAGGTCAGTTCGTGGAAGGCGTCGGCGTCCTTGAAGCCGAGATCGACCGTCAGGCGCTCGAGCAGGTAGGTCTGCTGCAGCTCTTCGAGTCGCTCGCGCCGCGTGCTGACTTCCACTTCCTTGCGCGCGCGCGGCGCCGGGCCTTCGAAGTAGCGGATCAGTGCGCCTTCTATGAGGTCCGTCTGCGTGCGGACCGATGCTTCTTCCGACATGTCGTGCGCCTTGGTTTCCACCTTGACGTCCATGCGCTGGATCAGCAGGAACGTGTCGTGCTCGTCCGCGACGCTCTCGCGCAGGCGGTTGACGACGGGCGACAGGCCCTTCGCCAGTTTCGCGTCCGGGTCGTGCGTCTGGCCCACATAGAGTACCGTGCTGCGGAACGTCGGCTCCGGGTGGTAGCGCTGGATCAGGTCGTGGATGCTGAGCGTTTCCGTCAGCGCGCCCCAGTTCAGCAGCAGGAA
>Ga0265797_10003394_pt1 | contig 25484 bp, 27 predicted proteins | sample P2T30metagenome_FD_192433 | JGI IMG/M metagenome (GOLD analysis project Ga0265797, IMG submission 192433) | Plant litter microbial communities from East Loma Ridge, Irvine, California - P2 T30 | ecosystem: Environmental > Terrestrial > Plant litter > Unclassified | place: USA: California... | reverse complement strand
TCTCATTGCTGAGACAACGTATTTCTTTTTTGTGAACATTTGATAATTTAAGTAATCAAAGACCGAAGTCTTTGGCACCTTCATCAAACGCCCACACTTATCGACTGTTAATTTTTAAAGAACTTATCTGGTACTGCATCTGCCGATTGCTACGAAGCGTTGTGTTCGTTAGCAGCAGAGGAGAGAGAGTATGCAGTGTTTCGCGATCTTCGTCAACCCCTTGTTTGCTTCGTCTCAGATTTCTCTGTGGACCTGTCCCAACGTAACTACTTGATTACGTTAACACTTTTCGGTCACTGCCGAAGCGGAGGCGAACTATAGCGCATCGGGCAGTAACTTTGCAAGTGGGTCGCGCGGCTGTGTTGGTGCTACAACAGCCAGTCGATCGGCAGCCATGACAGCCCTCTGACAGCGGCCCTTTTCCACCAGCTGGTGCCAGGCTCGACGTCGTAGCGGACTTCCTTGCCATCCAGGCGCTCGATCCAGTGCAGCTTGCCTTGCCCATCAATGCGCACCTCATACGCGCGGGTCGGCATTCGCTGGTCGAGGGTCGTGCTCAACTGGCCGGCCAGGGCGACGCTGTCGATCACCAGCCCCATTTCGGTATTCAGATGAATCGAGCGCTGGTCGAAGTTGAACGATCCGACAAAGATGCGATTGCCATCGACCGAGAAGGTCTTGGCATGCAGGCTCGCATCCGAGCTGCCAAAGGCGCCCCTGCGCTGCGCGCGGCTTGGCTCATCGGTCCACTCCTGGCGCAACTCATATAAGGTGACCCCAGACTCGAGCAAGGGCTTGCGCCATTTGACATAGCCCGAATGAACTGCCGCGACGTCGGTTGCCTCGAGCGAATTGGTCAGCACCCGTACCCGGATCCCCTGCTGCGCCATATCGGCGATGGCTTTCGCCCCTTCCCTTCCTGGCACAAAATAAGGCGATACCAGATCGAGGCTGCGCTTCGGCTCCCCCAGCAGGGTCTTGAGCCTGAGCGCGATATTGCTGTCTTTCGGCGCCTTGCCGACCACCTTGGCCGGATCGTCGCTGACCAGGCGCGTGTGCGCCCATTCGAACGGCAATGTCCCGACCGTCAATTGGGTCATGAATGTCGAGCGCCTGACCGCATCAAGATACGCCGCCGCATTTGGATCGAACACCCGCGCTGGCGCCGCGTCAGGATGTGGCACCATCGCAGCCAGCGGATAAGCCGAGCTGCTGTTCCAGTAGCGATCGAAATCGTCCGACACGGCGCGCACCACCGGCCCGGCCACGATCACATCGAGGTCGGCGAATGACACATCGCCGACTGCGCCAAAATACTCGTTGCCGATATTGCGTCCACCGATGATCGTCACCTGGTTGTCAGCCGTGTACGATTTGTTATGCATGCGCCGGTTCAGGCGGCTGAAGTCGGTAATGAATCCCAGATAGCGTGCGCCGCGGATCGCAAATGGATTGAACAGGCGGATCTCGATCTGCGGGTGGGCGTCGAGCTGCGCCAATATCGCATCCAGCCCGGCCGTGTTGTTATCGTCAAGCAGCAGGCGCACCCGCACGCCGCGCTGGGCCGCCGCTTTCAAGGCGTCGAACATCAGCATGCCGGTGGTGTCGTTGCGCCAGATGTAATACTGGACATCCAGACTGCGCTCGGCCGCCTGCGCCAGCATCACGCGCGCGGCAAATGCATCGCGCCCGTCGGCCAGCGCGTGGATGCCGGCCAGCCCCGGATGCGCCATCGTGCCCGGCAGCACTGCCTTGCCGAGCCGGGTGTCGCCGGTATCGACGAGCGCCGTGCTGGCCGCGTGCGGCGGCAATACCGGCAGCGCCGAGCAACTGGCAAGCGTTAACCCGGCGCCCAGCAGCGTCACCGGCAACAACACGAACAGCTTGCGCGATGCAGCCACCGCTTACAGCCCGTCGAATGCCGGCTTGCGCTTTTCAAGGAAGGCGGCCATGCCCTCTTTCTGGGCCGGGGTGCCGAAACCGGCGTGGAAGTAGCGGCGCTCGTAGCGTACGCCTTCGCTCAAAGGCATCTGATAGGCCTGGTTGACGCAGTCCTTGATCTGCATTGCTACCGACACCGGCATCTCGGCGATGCCCTGCGCGACCTTCAGCGCTTCGTCCATTACTTCCGCCGCCGGATACACGCGCGACACCAAGCCACTGCGCTCGGCTTCCTGGGCGTCGATCATGCGCGTGGTGAGCAGCATGTCCATTGCCTTGGACTTGGAGATGGCGCGCGGCAGGCGCTGGGTGCCGCCCGCGCCCGGAGTGACGCCGACCTTGATCTCAGGCTGGCCGAACTTGGCGTTGTCGGCCGCGATCAGGAAATCGCACATCATCGCCAATTCGCAGCCGCCACCCAGGCAATAGCCCGACACCACGCCGAGCACCGGCTTGCGGATGTCGAGGATGTGCTCCCAGTTGCGGCCGATGTAATCGTTGCCGTAGGTTTCACGGTAGTCGTAGCTGGCCATGGCGGCGATGTCGGCGCCGGCGGCAAACGCCTTGTCGCTGCCGGTCAGGACGATCACATTGACGCCCGGATCCTTGTCGAATGCACGCAGGGCCTGGCCCAGCTCGTTCATCATATTGTCGTTCAGCGCATTCATCGCTTTCGGACGGTTCAGGCGGATCACGGCGACCTTGCCGTGGGTTTCGATCAACAGGTCAGCATATTCCATGGAACACCCTCCAACGGTTAGACGATACTGCCGCGATTGTAGCGCTTTCCGCATGCGTCAAACCGGCCGCCGACGCGAGCGCACAGGATCGCGGCCGCACCGTCCTCAAAAAAATGGCCGCTGGGCAGCATCAGCCATAATAGCGTCACCATGACTGCGCCAGTCCCCCGCCCTGCCCCATGACCCAGCCCACGCGCCCCGGCCCGACGTCGCTGACCGACCTGTTCTTTTCGGTCACCATCCTCGCCCTGCAAGGCTTCGGTGGCGTGCTGGCGGTGATCCAGCGTGAACTGGTCGAGCGCAAGCGCTGGCTGAGCAATGAAGAGTTCATCGAGGACTGGGCGGTCGCGCAAGTCATGCCCGGCCCCAACGCCGTCAACCTGTGCATGATGATCGGGGCGCGCCACTTCGGCCTGGCCGGCGCGCTGACAGCCGTGGCCGGCATGCTGGCCGTTCCGCTGCTGCTGGTGCTGTTGCTGGCGGCGCTGCACGCGCAATACGCCGACAATCCAGCCGTGTCCGGCGCGCTGCGCGGCATGGCGGCGGTGTCGGCCGGCCTGATCGCCGCCACCGGCGCCCGGCTGGCGGTCGCGCTCGTTAAAAATCCGGTACCGCTGGCCTGGGGCGTCGCCATCGCCGCGGCCTCGTTCGTGCTGCTGGCCTGGCTGCGCGCGCCGCTGGCCGTGGTGCTGTTCACGCTCGGCGGCCTCGGTTGCCTGCTGGCCTGGCGCAGGCTCAAATAATGAGTCCGCACCAGATCGTCCTCGACCTGCAAGACTGGCTGGCCCTGTTCGGCCACTTCCTGGGCTTGTCGCTGATGTCGCTCGGCGGCGCCATGTCGACCAGTGCCGAGATGCACCGTTACTTGGTCGAGCAACACGGCTGGCTGAGCCAGACCCAGTTCAATGAAGCGATCGCCCTGGCCCAGGCCGCGCCCGGCCCGAACGTGCTGTTCGTCGCCCTGATGGGCTGGCAGGTGGGCCTCAACGCCGGCAGCAGCGTGGCCGCCGTGTGCGGCGTATTCGTGTGCCTGGTCGGGATCCTGCTGCCATCGACGATCTTCACCTACCAGGTGGCGCAATGGGGGCACCGCAACCGCGAACTGCGCGCCGTGCGCGCCTTCAAGCAGGGCATGGCGCCGCTGGTGATCGGCATGCTGCTGGCCACCGCCTGGCTGCTGGGCAGCGGCGGCGGCGGCGCCGGACCCAAGCTGTGGCTGCTCTCGGTGGCTAGCGGCCTGGTGATCTGGCGCACCCGCATCCACTTGCTGTGGCTGCTGGGCGCCGGCGCCGTGCTGGGGGCATTCGGCCTGGTGTAAGGTCCCGGAGCCGGCTCTCTATTTCGGCAGCAGCACCCACAAGGCGCCCTGCTGCTTCATGCGGCCTGCATTTTCCACTGCTTCCGGACCGAAGCCGAAGAAGAAGTCGGCCCGCACCGCGCCGCGAATCGCCCCACCCACGTCCTGCCCCATCACCAGCCGTTGCAGCGTGGCGCCATCCTGCGGCATCGTGCTCGACAGCCAGATCGGCGCGCCCAGCGGCAGGATGCTGCGGTCGATCGCGACCGAGCGCCCCGGCGTGAGCGGTACGTTCAGGGCGCCGCGCGGGCCGACGCTCGGGTCGTTGACGCGTTCTTCGCGGAAGAAGACATAGCTGGGATTCACATTGAACAATTCTTGCCGGCGCGCCGGATTGGCCGCGATCCAGGCGCGAATCGATTGTCCCGACACCTGGGCCGCCGGCATGATTGCCTGCTCCACGAACCAGCGGCCGATCGCCTTGTACGGATGACCGTTCTGGTCGCCATAGCCGACCCGCACCGTCTCCCCGCTGTCGAGCTGGACGCGACCGGAACCCTGCACCTCGAGGAAGAACGCCTCGACCGGATCATTCACCCACAGCAGTTCCTTGCCGCCAAGCGGCGCGCGATCGATCTCGGCGCGGCTGGCATACGGCACCAGGGTCTTGCCCGACAGGCGGCCGCGCAGGCGCCGGTTCTTGAGGTCGGGATAGATGCCGCCCAAGTCCACCGTGATCAGGTCGTCAGGCACCCGGTACAGCGGCGTCTGGTAAGCGCCGCCGCGCTTGCGCGAACCGTGCAGCATGGCTTCGTAGTAGCCGGTGACCAGGCCGGTGTCGCTGCCGTCGGGATTGCGCACTTGGTGCGGTACGAAATACTGCTCGAAGAAACGACGCACGGCACCGGCATCGTTGGCGGCCACCGAACGCGCGGCCGCACACGGCGCCTTCCATTCGGACTCGCGCGCTTCCAGCACCTTGCACGAAGCCATGAACGCCGGCCAGGCCTGGCGCAGGTCGTCCTGCTGCCAGCCCGGCAGCGCACTGAAGGTGGTCGGCGTGAGCGGCGCGACCGGCGCCGGCGGGGTTTCTGGCTGGGATGGTGGCGGCTGCGGCGGCACCACCACCGGTCCCACCGGCGGCGGCATCCGGACCGGCGGCTGCTGTGGCCTGGCCGGTTCTGGTTGCGGCTGCGGCGTGCTCGAACAGGCGCTGAGCAGGCAGACGAGCGCCGTCAGGAGAGGTACACTGGGCCGGATTGCGTAGACAGGCATAAGGACCGATATGTGGATCTTGCTGGTGGAAGCCGGAGTGGCGCTGTTCCTGCTCGTGTTCATCGTCTGGTGGACCATGTTCGCCGACCGTAAAAAAGGCAAGGAACCGGAGGACGACGCGCCGTGATCAGTGCAGCGCCTGTGGCGGCGAGAGCACGAATTCTGGAATCAATGCTTCGAAGCGATGGCCATCCTCGGCCACGCAGAAGTATTCGCCATGCATCGAACCCTGCGCGGTGCCGAGCTGAGTGCCGCTCGAATACTCGAACTGCTCGCCCGGCTGCAGCAGCGGCTGATGGCCGACCACGCCCAGGCCGCGCACTTCCTGCTTCTGGTTGTTGGCATCGACGATCACCCAGTGGCGCGAGATCAGCTGCGCGGCCACGCTGCCGGTATTCTTGATCGTGATCGTGTAGCTGAACACGAACAGGCTGCGGTCGGGATTGGACTGCTCCGACAGGTATTGCGTCTTGACGGAGACAGAGAAATCGTAGGCGGACATCGGTTTTCCTCGGAGGATCGTGAACAGGGCGGCGCGCATGATCGCGCGACAATCCTGGCGCCATGTGGCGCAAACGACAATGATACCGCCTGCGGCCGCAAGCCGGCGCGGGCCAAGAATGCCGGGCGCCGCCAGCGCCGAACCGCATGCGCCGCGAGCGGCGTAAAATAGCGGATTCTTTTTACGCAAGCGCCGCCGTCCCATGACCACATACCGCATCGCCCCCAGCATCTTGTCCGCCGATTTCGCCCGCCTGGGCGAAGAAGTGCGCAATGTCGTCGCCGCCGGCGCCGACATCATCCACTTCGACGTGATGGACAATCACTATGTCCCGAACCTGACCATCGGCCCCCTGGTGTGCCAGGCGATCCGCCCGCACGTCGACGTGCCGATCGACGTGCACCTGATGGTCAAGCCGGTCGACCGCATCATTCCCGACTTCGCCAAGGCCGGCGCCAACATCATCACCTTCCATCCGGAAGCGTCGGAACACATCGACCGCACCCTGCAGCTGATCCGCGATAACGGCTGCAAGGCCGGCCTGGTGTTCAACCCGGGCACGCCGATGCACTACCTCGAGCACGTGATGGACAAGATCGACATCATCCTGATCATGTCGGTCAATCCGGGCTTCGGCGGCCAATCGTTCATTCCTGAAGCGCTGAAGAAGATCGCGATCGCGCGCCGCCTGATCGACGAATCGGGCCGCGACATCATGCTCGAAGTCGACGGCGGCATCAAAGCCGACAACATCGCCGCAGCTGCCGCGGCAGGCGCCGACACCTTCGTCGCCGGCTCGGCCATCTTCGGCAAACCTGACTACAAGGCCGTGATCGACGCCATGCGCGCCGAACTGGCGGGCGTGGGAAAGTAATGCGTACCGGCGCCGCGGCCATCGCAGCCGTCATCATCGATCTGGACGGCACCATGCTCGACACGGTGCCCGATTTCGAGGCGGCCCTGAACGGCATGCGCGCCGACCTGGGTTTGGCGCCCATCAGCCAGGCCACCATCAAGCCGATGGTGGGCAAGGGCTCCGAGAAGCTGGTGCGCGACGCCCTGCTGCTCGACTGGGACGGCGAGCGCGTCGAGGCGGCGTACGAGGAAGCGATGGCCGGCTACCAGCGTCACTACCTGGCCATCAATGGCCAGCGCAGCACCTTGTATGCGGGCGTGATCGAAGGCTTGCAGGCGATGCGCGCACTCGGCCTGCGCCTGGTGTGCGTCACCAACAAGCCCGTCGCGTTCGCGCTGCCGCTGCTCGAGCAGAAAGGCCTGGCGCCGTATTTCGAGCGCGTGTTCGGCGGCGATTCGTTTGCCAAAAAGAAGCCGGACCCGATGCCGATGCTGGGCGCATGCGCCGCGCTTGATCTGGCGCCCTCGCGCGTGGTGGCGATCGGCGACTCGTCCAACGACGCCGAAAGCGCGCGCGCCGCCGGCTGCTTCGTGCTCACCGTCCCGTACGGGTACAACCACGGACGTCCTGTACAAGAAATTAATTCCGATGGTATAGTTGATTCGCTGCTGGACGCAGCGCGCCTGATTGGCGCGCATAATTTTGCGCACAACGCGGCGGCAAACTAACCACTCACCACATCATCTAACCATGTTTTTCACCAAAAAACACACTGTCAACCAGACCGGCGCCCTTGAGGCCTGGCTTTGGCGACGCTGGCAATCCTGGGCCAACTAACCCACCCCGATTGCTGCCGTCCGCGCTCGCGTTTGCGATTCGCCCGGCAGGTTTTTTGAAGCACACCACCGCCCCGCCTCGTGGGCGGCATGGAGAAAAGCATGACCGAACTCGAATTCAAATCGCTGGCCACCCAGGGCTATAACCGCATCCCATTGATCGCGGAAGCCTTCGCCGACCTCGAAACCCCGCTCACGCTCTACCTCAAGCTGGCCCAATCCCAGCAGACCGGCAAGAACACGTTCCTGCTCGAGTCGGTGGTCGGCGGCGAGCGTTTCGGGCGCTACTCGTTCATCGGCCTGCCGGCCCACACGCTGGTGCGCACAACGGGCAACCGCACCGAGGTCGTCAAGCACGGCGACGTCATCGAAACCCACGACGGCAACCCGCTCGACTTCATCGAACAGTTCCAGGCCCGTTTCAAGGTCGCCCTGCGTCCCGGCATGCCGCGCTTCTGCGGCGGCCTGGCCGGCTACTTTGGCTACGACACGGTGCGCCACATCGAGCGTAAACTCGAACACAGCGCCCCGCCGGACACACTCGGCCTGCCGGACATCCAGCTGATGGTGACCGAAGAACTGGCGGTGATCGACAACCTGTCGGGCAAGCTGTACCTGATCGTGTACGCCGACCCAAGCCAGCCGGAGGCCTATTCACGCGGCCGCCAGCGCCTGAAAGACCTGCGCATGATGCTGCGCCGCAGTGTCGACGCGCCCGTTACTTCGAGCTCGGTGCGTACCGAAGCGGTGCGCGACTTCAGCAAGGAAGACTATCTGAAGGCGGTGGCCAAGGCCCACGAATACGTGATGGCCGGCGACCTGATGCAGGTGCAGATCGGCCAGCGCATCCGCAAGCCGTATGTCGATTCGCCGCTGTCGCTGTATCGCTCGCTGCGTTCGCTGAACCCGTCGCCGTACATGTACTACTACAACTTCGGCGACATGCAGATCGTCGGCTCGTCGCCCGAGATTTTGGTGCGCAACGAGACGCTGCCGCAACCGGAGGGCGGCCGCAAGGTCACGCTGCGTCCGATCGCCGGCACCCGTCCGCGCGGCAGCACGCCCGAACGCGACGCCGCGCTGGCCGACGAGCTGCTGGCCGATCCGAAAGAAATCGCCGAGCACGTGATGCTGATCGACCTGGCGCGCAACGACATCGGCCGCATCGCCGATACCGGCAGCGTGAAAGTCACCGACCGCATGGTGATCGAAAAGTATTCGCACGTGCAGCACATCGTCTCGAACGTTGAAGGCAAACTCAAGGACGGCATGTCGAACCTGGACGTGCTGCGCGCGACCTTCCCGGCCGGCACCCTGACCGGCGCGCCAAAGGTGCGCGCGATGCAGGTCATCGACGAACTCGAACCCGTCAAGCGCGGCATCTACGGCGGCGCCTGCGGCTACCTGAGTTTTGGCGGCGAGATGGACGTGGCGATCGCGATTCGCACCGGCGTGATCAAGGACGGCAACCTGTATGTGCAGGCCGCGGCCGGCATCGTGGCCGATTCGATCGCCGAGATGGAATGGCAGGAAACCGAAAACAAGGCGCGCGCCGTGCTGCGCGCGGCCGAGCAAGTGCAAGACGGCCTGGATGGGGAGTTCTGACATGCTGCTCATGATCGACAACTACGATTCGTTCACCTACAACATCGTGCAGTACTTCGGCGAACTCGGTGAACAAGTGCGCACCGTGCGCAATGACGAGATCACGCTCGAACAGATCGCCGCCATGAAGCCCGACCGCATCTGCATTTCGCCAGGACCGAAGGCGCCGAAAGACGCCGGCATCTCGCTCGACATCCTGCGTGAATTCGCCGGCAAGCTGCCAATTTTGGGCGTGTGCCTGGGCCACCAGGCGATCGGCGAAGCGTTCGGCGGCAACGTGGTGCGCGCCAGGCAGGTCATGCACGGCAAGACCTCGACCATCGCCCACACCGGCGAAGGCGTGTTCCAGGATCTGCCGTCGCCGTTTACCGTGATCCGCTACCACTCGCTGGCGATCGAACGCGCGTCGCTGCCGGCCTGCCTCGAAGTGACCGCCTGGACCGACGACGGCGAGATCATGGGCGTGCGCCACAAGCAATACGACATCGAGGGCGTGCAGTTCCACCCCGAGTCGATCCTGTCCGAACACGGCCACGCGCTGTTCAAGAACTTCCTCACGCGCTGATGCACGTCATCCGCGCGCAAGCGCGGGCGTCATCCCCGCGCAGGCGGGGACCCAAGCTCGCAGTACATCATCCCCGCGCAGACTGGCCGATACAAGAACCGAACTGGACCCCATCATGTCGATCACCCCACAAGAAGCGCTGCTGCGCTGCATCGAACACCGCGAGATCTTCCACGACGAGATGCTGCATCTGTTCCGCAGCATCATGGCCGGCGAGATGTCGCCGACCATGGTCGCGGCCCTGACCATGGGCCTGCGCGTGAAGAAGGAAACCATCGGCGAAATCGCCGCCGCCGCGCAGGTGATGCGCGAGTTCTCGACCAAGGTGCCGATGGCCGACACCACCGGCCTGCTCGACATCGTCGGCACCGGCGGCGACGGCGCCAACACCTTCAATATCTCGAGCGCGGCGATGTTCGTGGCCGCTGCCGCCGGCGCGCGTGTGGCCAAGCATGGCGGGCGCAGCGTGTCGTCGTCGTCCGGCAGCGCCGACGTGATCGAAGCGCTGGGCGCGCACATCGACCTGAAACCCGAACAGATCGCGCAATCGATCGCCCAGACCGGGATCGGTTTCATGTTCGCCCCGAACCATCATGCGGCCATGAAGCACGTGGCGCCGGTGCGCAAGGAACTGGGCGTGCGCAGCATCTTCAACATTCTCGGCCCGCTCACCAATCCGGCCGGCGCGCCAAATATCCTGATGGGCGTGTTCCACCCCGACCTGGTCGGGATCCAGGTGCGTGTGCTGCAGCGCCTCGGCGCCCAGCACGCGGTGGTGGTCTGGGGGCGCGACAATATGGATGAAGTCTCGCTCGGCGCCGGCACCCTGGTCGGTGAACTGGTCAATGGCGAGATCCGCGAATACGAGATCCACCCCGAAGACTTCGGCCTGTCGATGATCTCGAGCCGCAACCTGAAGGTGGCCAACTGCGACGAGTCGAAGACGCGCGTGCTCGAAGCGCTGCGCGGCGAGCCGGGTCCGGCGCACGACATCGTGGCGCTCAACGCCGGCACCGCACTGTATGCGGCCGGCGTGAGCGCGTCGATCGAGGATGGCCTGGCACAAGCGCGCGCCGCGATTGCATCCGGCGCGGCAACCGCCAAGCTGGAGCAGTTCGTGCAGGTCACGCGCCAGCTCGGCGCGGCCAACTGATTCACTTTTCGAGAACAAGCATGTCCGACATCCTCAACAAGATCCTGGCCGTCAAGGCCGATGAAGTGGCCGCCGCGCGCAAGCACCGCGACCTGGCCAGCCTGCGCCGCGACGTCGAAAGCGACAGCCAGTCGCGCGCCGCGATTCGCGGCTTCGAAGCCGGCCTGCGCGCAAAAATCGCCGCCGGCCACGCCGGCGTGATCGCCGAAGTCAAGAAGGCGTCGCCGTCGAAAGGCGTGCTGCGCGCCGATTTCGAGCCGGCCGCGATCGCCGCCAGCTATGCCCAACACGGCGCGGCCTGTCTGTCGGTGCTGACCGATAAACAGTTCTTCCAGGGCGCGACCGACTACCTGGTGCAGGCGCGCGCCGCCTGCGCGCTGCCAGTATTGCGCAAGGACTTCATGGTCGACCTGTATCAGGTCTACGAAGCGCGCGCGATGGGGGCCGATGCAATCCTGCTGATCGTGTCCGCGCTCGACCATGGCCTGATGGCCGATCTGGAAGCCTGCGCGCAAGAACTGGGCATGGATGTGCTGGTCGAAGTGCACGACGGCGCCGAACTCGACGCCGCACTCAAGCTCAAGACGCGCCTGGTCGGCATCAACAACCGCAACCTGCGCACCTTCGACGTCACGCTCGATACCACGCTCGGCCTGCTCGATCGTATCCCGCAAGAGCGGCTGGTGGTGACCGAGTCCGGCATCCTGGGCGCGGCCGACGTGGCGCGCATGCGCGCGGCCAATGTGCACGCCTTCCTGGTGGGCGAGGCTTTCATGCGCGCCGAACATCCTGGCGAGGAACTGGCGCGTTTGTTCGCGTAAGCGCAATACGCGATGTAAAAGCGGCCCAATCGACGGCCGCTGCCTGGAACTCGGCGCTGGGTGAGCCAGTCGAACGGTAGTGCCACTTTCGGCGCTGCCCACGATTGCTCGCCTCCATCATGACCAGCCATGTCCGCAGCACTGCCCTGCTTCTCCCGGTATTGATTCTTCTGGCGCTGCTGGCGGCGTGCAGCGCATCGCGGCCCGGCGCGCCGCCGATGGCGCCCGGCGTCAGCATGATCGTCGCTCCGCTACCCGCCAATACGCGCGTTGCGCCGCCCTCACGCACGCTCGATGCCTACAAAATCGACGTCGCCCGCCACATCACCGACCGCAACCGTGAACGCATCTTCGACGGCCGCTTGCCGCCCATGCTGCCGGCCATCGTGGTGCTCAATATCACGGTCGATGGCGACGGCCGCTTGACCGATGTGCGGGTGCAGCGCTCGCGCGACCCTGGCGCATCCGAAGTGGCGCTGGCATCGCTGCGCCGCAGCGGCCTGCTGCCACGACCGGATGGCCTGCTGGCGCAAGGCCGCGCGATGACGTTTTCCGAAACCTTCCTGTTCGCGGAGCAGTACCGCTTCCAGATCAGGTCACTGGCGGGGCCACAATGAGAAAACTGCGAACAAAGAGGCAAGGCGCCGGCCTGGGTTGACCAGGCGGCATAAACGATTCAGCAGGCCTGGCGCGACGCCACGGCGCCCTGCTCGGTGCCTTGTTCGCGTGCGCTGCAGCGCTTGCAACGACGGCGATTGCGCAGGTGTGCGTACAGCAGCAAGGCGCCGCTGACAACAGCCAGTGCCGCTTCGGCGATTTCGCCAAACACCGGGCTGACCACGAACACAGCCAGCAAGAAGCAGGCAAGGCCGCTGCAACCGAGCAGCAGCGTGGTCTTGTCGCGATGCTTCAGGTAGCCGGGAATCAGCGCCAGCAATACCGGCAACGCCACGGCCGCGACCAGCGCATTGTGGAAGGCGTCGTGCACATGCGCCAGTCCCAGCATGGGGAAGGCCAGCATCACCAGCGGCATCGCCAGGCAGTGCACCAGACATAGTGCCGATGCCGTCATGCCGGCGACATCGCCGAATTTGATGAGAGACTTCATTCCCGGATCCTTTCAATGAAAACGGCCGGCCTGGCGTCATGCCGGGCCGGCCGGGGTGCACGCCCAAGGCGTGCCTGGCAATGCGCTTAGAAAACGACGCGCACGCCGGCTGTCAGGTTGCGGCCGGTCAGCGGCGCCGCATTCTTGATGAACGAGGTGTGGCTGAAAGCCAGTTCGTCGGTCAGGTTGTTCAGGCGCGCATAGAACTGGGTCGGCACGCCGCCGATGCGGGTCGCGTAGTGGGTGCCGATATTGAGCATGTTGTAGCCGCCCGTTTCTGTTTCGAATTCGGCCAGCTTGTCCTGCTTGCCGACGCGGTACAGCTCGACCATGCCATGCCACTGCTTCCATTCACCGTCGAGCTTGACGCCGACGCGGTGGGCCGGGATGCGCGGCAGGTTGCGGCTGCCCTCGCCTTCGTCGAAGCGGGCGCGCACATAGTCGCCGAACAGGGTTGCACTGAGCGAAGCCGAAAGTTTTTGGCGCAATTCGCCTTCCAGGCCGGTGAAGGTGGCGTCGCGCTGGGCATACTCGACCAGCTGGAAGCCTTCATGGTTGTCCAGCGTGCGTGCGTAGATGTAGTTGTCGACCTTGTTGTGGAAGGCGCTGAGCGAGAACGTGGTGTCGCCAGCGAACTTGCGCAGCGTCAGGTCGACGTTGTTCGAGGTTTCCTTGCTCAGGTTCTGGTTGCCGATTTCATAGGTGCTGGTGGCCAGGTGGGCGCCGTCGGCGTACAGCTCTTCGGCGGTCGGCAGGCGGTGGCTGCGCGCCAGCGAGGCCCGCAGCGAGTATTGCGGCGCCAGTTTCCACACCGCGCCAACCGAGGCCGAGGTGCCGCGCGCATCGGTGTCGCGCTGGCCCGGTGCGTCGACCTTGATGTCTTGCCATTCGTGGCGCAGGCCGGCCTCGAAGCGCCAGTCGGCCAGCTTGTATTCTTCGGTGATGAAGGCAGCGTGTTTCCTGGTCAGGGTCGGCGGCACATACGCCTCTTCGCCCACGGCCTCGAAATCGCGGCGCGTGGTCTGCATGCCGAACACGCCGCGCCAGCCGGCCAGCGGCGCGTGCACGAACTCCAGGCGCGCATCGTGTCCCTTGTTGCGGAACGAGGTCGAGACCACGTTGTCTTCCAGCTCGTCGTGGACATAGTCGGTGAACGAGGCGCGCAGGCGCACGCGTTCGATGCCGGCCACCGGGGCGCGGTATTCGCCGCGGATGTCCCAGCGCTCGCTGTCCAGTTTCACGACCGGCACTTCTTCATGATCGTGGTCGTGCTCACCTTCGTGATCATGGCCTTCTTCTTCGTGCTCGTCATGGCCTTCCTCTTCTTCATGGCCGCCGCAGTGCAGGTGGTCGCCATGCGGATGGCATTCATGGAACAGGTGGCTGTGGCCGGGGATGCCGTATTCGGTGCGTTCCTTGGTAAAGGCGGCGCCGAGATAACCGTTCTTGCCGATCCAAGACAGGCCGACGGTGCCGGTTTCTGTTTCCTTGTAGCTGCCCGAAACGCGGCGGCCTTCGGCCCAGTCCTTGCCGACGCGGTAGTCGTCGGCGTCGCGCTTGACGCCTTCCAGGTGCAGCGCGACGTTGCCCGAGCCGGTGGTGAATTCAAAGGCGCCGGTTTTTTCGCGCGCCGCCGAATTGGCGCGCACTTCAGCGCTGCCTTCGAGGCCATTGGCCGGCATCGCGGTCGGGATCTTGCGATCGATGATGTTGACCACGCCGCCGATCGCGCCGCCGCCATAGGCCAGCGCCGACGGGCCGCGCAGCACTTCGATGCGCTCGGCCAGTACAGGTTCGAACGCCACCGCGTGATCCGGGCTGATGGTGGACGCATCCTGGATCTCGGCGCCGTCCGACAGGATCTTGACGCGCGGGCCATCCATGCCGCGGATCACCGGACGGCTGGCGCCGGCGCCGAAGTGGCTCGACGTGATGCCAGGCAGGGTGGCCAGCGTTTCGCCCAGGGTCGACTCGCGGGCGCGCACCAGTTCACCGCCGCCGAGCGAGGTCACCGGCGTGATCATGTCGTCGTCCACCACGCCCAGGGCGCTGGCCGAAACCACCACCGTCGGCACGCTGTCCGGGTCGCTCGCCGCGCGGGCCGACGTGGTCTGTGCATGGACAGTGAGTGGTGCGCTGAAAGCCAGCATCAGCGCCAGGGTCAGCGGCGTGCGCTTGCAGGTGAAGTCAGACATGGTATTCCTCGAAGATGGGATGGACGATGATCGTGTGCGCCGCGGGGGCAATCGTGCGATGATAGTGATAAGCCGCTATCGATAATTTCTAATGATAGGTCATTATCATTAAGGTTTCAAGCCTTGTCTAGCTTATCGTGTGTGGTTTCGGGTATTCTTCCACTATGCAACGTAATACACGCCAAAAATCCGCCATCCTGCACGCGATCGAGCATGCACGCCGTCCCTTGTCACCACAAGAAGTCCTGCAGGACGCCAGCCAGCAGGTCAGCCAGCTGGGCATGGCGACCGTGTACCGCAACCTGAAGTCGCTGGTCGACGATGGCGCGCTGAAAATCGTCACCCTGCCGGGCGAAGGCGCGCGCTACGAAACCACCAGCGTGGCCGAGCACCACCACCATCATTTCCAGTGCACCAACTGCCAGCGCGTGTTCGACGTGCATGCGTGCACGGGCGATATCGACAGCATGGCGCCCAAGGGATTCAGCGTCGAGCGCCACGAGCTGACGCTGTATGGGCGTTGTGCCGATTGCGTGAAGGCTTGACGACCTGAAGGCCAGAAGGCCTGAAGGCCTGAACCGGCCGGCCGATCCCGCCCCGATCGGCCTGAAACCGTGGACGGGCAGCCCCGTCCACCCTGCCTTTATTTCGCCAGCACGTTCAGCACCGCCAGCGTCATCGCGCGGGCGCTGGTCTTGATCGACGGTTCCGGCACCGGCGCGTAGGCCGGCGAGTGGTTGAATGCGATCGGCTTGCCGCCTTCGCGCTCGGCCTCGGCGACATCCTTCGGATCATAGACGCCGGTGAAGAAGAACATCGACGGCACGCCCTCGTTCGCGTACAGCGAAAAGTCTTCGCTGGCCGTCATCGCCGGCATGCGCACCGCCTTGTCGGCGCCAAAGGCTTCCTTGAACACTAGCTCGGTCTTGTTCACCAACTCGGTGCTGTTGACGATCGCCTTGCCACCGCCGCCGATCAGCATCTCGGGCCTGGGCGCGCCGGCCATCGCCGCCGCGCCTTCGGCCACGCGGCGTACGCCTTCGAGCAGCTTGACCCGTACCTGCGGGCTGTATGAACGGATGGTGCCGCGCACCTGCACGCTGTCCGGGATGATGTTGCCGACCGTGCCGCCATTGATCGCGCCCACCGTCACCACGCCGAACGCCTTCGGATCCTTCTCGCGACTGACCACGGTCTGGACGTCCACCACGAAGCGCGCCGCGATCGCGATCGGGTCGACCGTCTTATCCGGCGCCGAGCCGTGCCCGCCGCGGCCCTTGAAGGTGATCTCGAGCGAATCCGAATTCGACGACACCGGGCCGTCGTTGAAGCCCACCGTGCCATGCGCCAGCGGCCACGAATGCAGGGCGAAGGCGTAGTCGGGCTTCGGGAAGCGCTTGAACAGACCGTCGTCGAGCATCGCTTTCGCGCCCGAGACGATCTCCTCGGCCGGCTGGCCGATGAAGACCAGGGTGCCCTTCCACTGCGACTTCAGTTCGACCAGCGTGCGCGCGGCGCCCAGCCAGCTGCTCATGTGGATGTCGTGGCCGCAGCTATGGGTGACGAAGGTCTCGCGCCCTTCGCTGGTGGCGCGCGCCCGGCTGGCATACGGCAGGCCGGTCTTTTCTTCCATCGGCAAACCATCCATGTCGGTGCGCACCAGCACCGTCGGGCCGGCGCCATTCTTCAGCACTGCCACCACACCGGTCTTGCCGACCTTCTCGGTCACCGTGAAACCGAGCTTGCGCATCTCGGCCGCCAGCTTGCCGGCGGTGCGGGCTTCCTGGAATGCGATCTCGGGATGGGCGTGCAGGTCCTTGTAGACCGCGTCGAGCCAGGGATACATGGCGTCGACGCGGGTGGTCACGTCCTGGTTCAGCGGCGCACCCTGCTGGGCCAGTGCGGGAATGGCGGACAGGGCGAGCAGTGCGGCGGCGATGCGGGTGAGCTTCAACATGGACCTCTTGTCGTTGTGATGGGGGCTGTACACAACGATAGCATGTCAAGGCAGCATGCAGAAGGCGCCTGGCCGCAGCGCCAACCTTACACCGCGCTCGGGCGCTTGATCGCCACCGACTTGCGCCCCGCCACCGCCGGCGACAGGGTAATTCCCGGCACCCGGTCGCCCTGCAGCGTCACGTCGAATGCCATCAGTTCATCGCGCCGGAACGCGTGCACGGTGACCTTGTCGCCGACCCGATAGCGCGCCAGCAGCGCCTCGACATTCGGCGCAGTGCCATTCACGCGCAAACCGTCGATCGCGATCAGCACGTCATGCGCCGACAGGCCGGCCAGGTGCGCCGCCCCGCCCTCGTGCACCTGGGTCAGTTTGGCGCCCAGTGCGTCGCGGCCGATGCCGGCATCGAGCGAGGCCTTGCCGCCCTTGCGCTCTTCGAGCAGCTTGACGCCGAGTGGCGCGAACAGCTTGGCCAGCGGCAGGTCGTCGGTGCCGCGCACCCAGCGCTCGAACAGCGGCTTGAGTTTCAGGCCGCTGACTTCGTCGAACAGCGCCTCGACTTCGGCATCGGTCACGCCGCGCGCGGCGCCGTTGTAGAAGTCGCGGCCATAACGCTGCCACAGCGCCAGCATCACGTCGTCGAGCGATTTCGCGCCGCCGGTCCTGGCGCGGATGGTCAGGTCGAAGGCGAGCGCGATCAGCGAACCCTTGGTGTAGTAGCTGATGATCGCGTTCGGCGAGTTCTCGTCCTGGCGGTAGTACTTGCTCCAGGCGTCGAAGCTCGAATCGGACACGCTCTGCTTCAGGCGCCCGCTGCCACGCAGCACGCCGCCGACGGTCTTGGCCAGCAGCTTGAAGTAGGTCGCCTCGCCGATGATGCCGCTTCGTACCAGCATCAGGTCGTCGTAGTAGCTGGTGAAGCCCTCGAAGAGCCACAACAGCGGCGTGTAGTTCTCGACCTGCAGATCGTAGGGCGCGAACACGGCCGGCTTGATGCGCTTGACGTTCCAGGTGTGGAAGTACTCGTGGCTGCACAGGCCCAGGAAGCGCAGGTAGCCTTCGCCCGGCTCGGCGCCCTTGGGCGTGGCCAGGCATGGCAAGTCGGCGCGGTTGCAGATCAGGGCGGTCGAGGCGCGGTGTTCCAGGCCGCCGTAGCCGTCGCCCACCGCCATCGTCATGAACACGTAGCGCTCGATCGGCGCGCGCCTGGTCTGCGGCTCGAAGAACGCGATCTGGGTTTCGCAGATCGCTTTCAGGTCGGCCTGCAGGCGCGCCATGTCCAGGTTCGGCACGCGCCCGGTGAACACGATGTCGTGCGCGATGCCATGGGCGGTAAACGTGGCCAGCTCGAAGTCGCCCATCTCGACCGGATGGTCGATCAGTTCATCGTAGTTGGCCGCCGCGTACAGGCCGAAGCCATAACGCCTGGCGCCCGCTTCCGGCATTGCGGTGGCCACGCGCCAGGTTTTGGCGGCGGCATCGGCCGGGCGCACGATATCGACGCCATGCACCACATCTTCCTGGCCCAGCACGCGCAGGAACACGCTGGTGCCGTTGAAGAAGCCGTGGGTCTGGTCGAGGTGGGCGGCGCGCACCGACAAGTCCCAGGCATAGACTTCGTAGTGCAGCGTCAGCGGGCCGGCGCACGGCGCGGCGCGCCACGAATGCTTGTCGAGCTTTGTCAGGCAGACCGTCGCGCCGCCGGTTTCGGCGCGGATGCGCACGATATTGCGCGCGAATTCGCGGATCATGTAGCTGCCCGGGATCCAGGCCGGCAGTGCGAACACCTGGCCGTCGGGATCGGGACTGTCGACTGTGACGGTGACGTTGAACAGGTGACCGGCCAGGTCCTTGGGAACGATGGTGTAGCGGATGGCGGGCTGCTTTTTCTGCGATGGCTTTTTCATGATGTGCTGGTGTCTTCTCGGGACGCGCCGAATTGAGCGTAGTGTAAACGCATTCGGGGCCAGCGAGCAAAATGCCCCTGGCAGCGATCAAGCCGATCGCCAGCGTCAGCCCGGCAATCAGTCAGCCAGTCAGCCAGTCAGTGAGCCAATCAGTCAGGCAAATCTTCGGGCACATCGATATCGCGCACGACGCCGGGGTCGGCGACCTCGATCGTGCTGACGGCGCAACTGGCCAGAAGGCGCCGTGCACCCTGGTCGCCATCGAGCGCCAGCAGCGCGGCGCGGTGCAGCGCGGCGAACGCCACCGGATTGCCGCGCCGGCCGTTGAACAGCGGCGCCGCAATGCCTGCGCCTTGCTTGAGCGCAGCGGCAAGCAGCTGCAGCGTCGATGGCGCAACAAACGGCATGTCGCCCAGCGCCACCAGCCAGCCTTGCGGCGCCGGTCCCGGTTCACGATCGGGCGCCGCCTCGAGCGAATAGCGGATCGCATGCGCCAGCGACAGCCCCATGCCGGCGTCGGCATCGGCGCAGACAGTGACTTCGCAGCCCAGCGCACGGAGCGCCGCGCCAACCCCGCCATCGTCAGGCGGCGTGACCGCCACCACGCGTGCGAACACCGACAGCAGGCGGCGCGCACTGGCCTCCACCACGCTGTCGCCGCCAGGCAGCGGCTGCAGCAGCTTGTTGCGCGCGCCGTCAGGATCGAAGCGGCGCCCGCGGCCTGCCGCGAGCAGGATCGCGGTCAGCGTCATGCGCGCCGTCCTTATTTCGCCTCGAGCGAAGACAGCTTGGCTTCGAGCGACCTGGTATCGACCGCGCCCGGGATGCGCGAGCCGTCGCTGAAGAAGATCGCCGGGGTGCCGGTGATGTTGAGCTTCTGGCCCAGGGCCACTACCTTGTCGTTCGGCGCTTCGCACGAAGCGGGCGCGCTCGGCGGCACCTTACCGTTGATCATCCAGTCGTCCCACGCCTTGTTGCGGTTCGGCGCGCACCACACGTTCTTCGACTTCACGAACGAATCCTCGGACAGGATGTTGTACATGAAGGTGTAGATGGTGACGTTGTCGATTTCCTTGAGCGCACCCTGGCGCAGGCGCTTGCAGTAGCCGCAGTTGGGGTCTTCGAACACCGCGATCACGCGCTTGCCGTTGCCCTTGACCTGCTTGAGCGCCAGGTCGAGCGGCAGTTCGCTGAACTTGATCTTGTTGATGTCGTCGAGGCGTTCGCGCGTGAGATTGCGCGAGCTCTTGGTGTCGTACACCTGGCCGATCACCAGGTATTCGCCCTTTTTATCGGTGTACAGGATGTCGCCCGCGACGCGCACTTCGTACAACCCGGCGTAGGGCGTTTCCTTGATCGTCTCGATCTTGGCGCCGCCCAGGCGCGGCTCGAGCGCCTTCTTGATGTTTGCTTCGACCGTGTTCTGCGCATCGACGCAGGACGCGAGCAACGCCGTCGCCAGCAAGACGGCGAGCTTCATTTTGACCATGCTTGAATTCCTTAGTGTGTTACCCGGTGCGGCGCACTGCATTGCGCGCGACAGTGCGCGCAAAAACAGTTCAACCCAGCGACTTGCCCATCGCGTGCGCCATCAGGCGCCGCTTGAGCGCCGGCATTTTATCGAGCAAGTTTAATCCCAAATTTCGCGCCACGCGCAGCGGCTCGAGGTTGGCGCCGAACAGGCGCTCGAGTCCGTCGGTGGCCAGTTGCATCATGAGCACTTCTTCCTTGCGCTTGCGCGCATACCGCGCCAGCACCCGTTCGTCGCCGATGGCGCGCTGCGCTTCGCGTTCGCGCACGGCTTCGAGCAGATCGACAAGATCGGCAAAGCCCAGGTTCATGCCGTGCCCCGCGAGCGGATGCACGGCGTGGGCGGCGTCGCCCACCAGCGCCACGTGCGGCGCCACGATGCTGTGCGGCTTGATCAGCGCCAGCGGCACCGCGGCCACGGCTTCCGGCTGCAACGGGCGCAGCGCGCCCAGTTTCTCGTCGGCGAACGCGCCCAGACGGATCGCCAGCTCGCCCAGCGACTCCTCCAGCAGGGTGTCGGCCAGGGTCTCGGGCGCCGACCATACCAGCGACACCCGGTTGCCCGGCAGCGGCAGCAGCGCGACGATGCCTTCGTTGCAGGTGAACCACTGGTAGGCGACGCCATGGTGCGGCTTGTCGCAAGCAAAATTGGTGACGATGGCGCGCTGGTGATACATGCGATAGTCGACCCCGATATCGCACTGGCCGCGCACCCACGATTCACGGCCGTCGGCGCCGACCAGCAGTGCGCATTCGAGGCGGCGGCCGTCTTCCAGGCGTACGCTGGCGCCGGCCTTGCTGCAATCGAGTTCGCACGCGACGCCGCTGATCTGCTGCACGTTGTGCGAGAACCTGAGCGCCGCGTCGAGTGCCCCGTTCAGGTTCGAATCCTCGACGATCCAGGCCAGCGTGCCGACCCGGGCGCCGAAGGCATCGAAGCCGAGCTTGCCGCCCTGCTCGCCGTCGCCGTTGACGTCCATGGCGTCGACCGCCGCCACCCGCGCCAGGTCGAGCGCACCCCATACCTTCAGCGAAGTAAGCAGGTCATGCGCCGTATGGTTGAGCGCGTACACCCGCACATCCCACGGACGCTCGGCCGCCGACGTCGCCGCCGCCTCGGGCGGCTTGCGCGCGGGCGGGGCCAGCAGCGTGACGCTGTGGCCGGCCTGCGCGAAACCGAGCGCGGCGGTCTTGGCGATGGCGCCATTGCCGACAATGCAGACGTCGGTCCGGATGGTGGTGGTCGTGGGCATGGTCATGGGCGCATTATAGCGATATGCCACTATTGCGCCGTCTATTCCCGAGCAGGGTGGTGGGCCAATCCAGAGGGCTGGACGAGATGCCGGCGCCAGCCCGCTACCCGGCCAGGCCCCCGTTACCTGGCCGGGCAGCGGGCTGGCCATCACGCCGCGATCCTGTTCCCGCCCCAGCCATGCGCGCTGGCGGCAAGCCGAACCGCAAGAAAAAACGGGGCCGAGTACTTGCGCAACCGAAAATCGGTCGCTATAATCGTGCCTCTCTTGGCCTGGTAGCTCAGTTGGTAGAGCAGAGGATTGAAAATCCTTGTGTCGGTGGTTCGATTCCGCCCCGGGCCACCAAGATTCCAGAAAACGCCACCTCCGGGTGGCGTTTTTGCATTCCAAGGCCCCTCATGCAAACCCTCCCACCCTGCCCCCAATGCCAATCGGCCTACACCTATGAAGATGGCGCCGGCCAGTACGTGTGCCCGGAATGCGCGCACGAATGGCCGGTCCAGGCAGCGGCTGCAACGGATAGCGTGCGAGTTTATAAGGATGCGTCAGGCAATATCCTGCAGGACGGCGACACCGTTACCGTGATCAAGGACCTGAAACCGAAGGGTTCGGGCGGCGTGATCAAGCAGGGCACCAAGGTCAAGAACATCCGCCTGGTCGATGCCGATCACGACATCGACTGCAAGATCGATGGCTTCGGTGCGATGAGCCTCAAGACCGAGTTCGTCCGCAAGGTATAAACCCGCGCCGCCGGGCCGGCTCAGTGCAGCGTCGCCGCTTCTTGCCTGGTCAGCACGACCTCAAGATACTCGGCCGGCGCCACCAGCGAACCCGCGCCTGCCGTATTGCACCTCTCGACCAATGCCAGCAGATCGCGCGCCAGCGCATCGCCCGCGCCCGGCTCGAGTGCGCCGAACGCCTTGTTCAGCGGCCCGTAATAATCGCGAAACACCTGCAGCCAATGCGCGCTCGATGCGTAGCGAAAGTTGAACATCTTGCGCTCGAGGTGGGCATGCGCCATGTCGGCCCCGAACAGCTGGCGCAGGTGGTCCTCGGCGCCCCACAGCACCGGTGGCGCCAGCCCCGCCGGGGGCGGCATGTAACGGCTCACGATCCTGAACAATTGCCCGATCAGGCCGTCTGGCGTCCAGTTGGCCATCCCGATGCGCCCGCCGGGCCGCACCACGCGCCGCATCTCGGCCGCCGCGCGTGCATGGTCGGGCGCGAACATCACGCCGAAGGTGGCCTTCTATTTCAGCGCAATGCTTTTTGGACCACAAAAATTCGAATGGGTTTCCAGCCACCGATTGATTGTTTGGGAGGCACGAATGATGCGACATGGCGAAGCCAACATCGCTATGCTGAGAGCCCGAAATCAGCAATGAGGTTCCCATGTTCGCCAAGTCCGTATCCGCCACCCTGCTCCTCGCTGGCCTGAGCTGCGGCACGGCATTTGCCGCCGATGTTGCCAAGCCGCTGCAGCCGATCGCGGCGCTGTCGGTGCCGCGCTACATGGGGACCTGGTACGAAATCGCAAAATTCCCCAACCGGTTCCAGAAGAAATGCGTCGGCGACACCAGCGCCACCTACAGCGCGCGCGACGATGGGCGCGTCGACGTGGTCAACCGCTGCCGCACCGCCGACGGCAAAACCGACACCGCCGAGGGCGTGGCGCGCCAGATCGGCGCGTCGACCTCGCCCAAGCTGAAGGTGCGCTTCGCTCCCGCGATCCTGTCGTTCATCCCGATGGTATGGGGCGACTACTGGGTGATCGACCTGGACGATCAGTACCAGCTGTCGGCCGTGAGTGAGCCGAGCCGCGAATACCTGTGGATACTGTCGCGCACGCCCCAAGTCGAGCCAGCCGCCTACCAGGCGCTGCTGGCACGCCTGCGCGCGCAGGGCCTGGACGTAGCGAAGCTGGAGCCGACCCCGCATACGCGGGTTGCGCAGTGATGGTTCAGATGACGCAAGCGATGTAGTGATGTCTGCAATCAGGTGCGCCATCAGCATTGCTGCCGCGATACCAGCACTCGCCTGTGGGCAGGCCCACGCGCCGCACCCGGTCGGCTCCGATGACCTGCTGGCGCCCTTGATCAACGCGTACCGCGCCAATCCCGGCGACTGCAACGGCCAGAGCGCCGCACCGGTTCCCGCCCTGGCGCCGCATCCCGCCCTGTCGCAGCTGCGCATTGGCGCCGGCACCTTCATCGAATCCGCGCTCGAGCGCGTCGGCTATGCCGTCGAGCAGGCGCAGGCGATCTACGTCACCGGCCCCGACAACGCACGCGCCGCCATGGACGTGCTACAGCAAAAATATTGCTCAGTACTGTTGAACACGCGCTTCTCCACGGTCGGCAGCTATCGCGAAGGTGCGAGCTGGACAGTCATACTGGCGCGCCCCGCAGCGTCGCTGCCGTCGCTCACCTATCCCGACTGGCACGATGCCGGCAAACGCATCCTCGCCGAGGTGAACGCCGCCCGCGCCAGCGCGCGCCGTTGCGGCGACCAGTCGTATCCCGCCGCCCCGCCGCTGCAATGGAACGAGGCGCTCGGCAACGCCGCACTGGCGCACAGCCGCGATATGGCGACGCGCCGCTACTTCAGCCATCGCGCCAAAGATGGCAGCCAGGTCGGCGAGCGCGCCAGGCGTGCCGGCTACAGCTGGCGCCGCATCGGCGAGAACATCGCCTTCGGCCAGCGCACACCCGAAGAAGCGGTCGCCGGCTGGCTCGACAGTCCTGGCCATTGCGCCAACATCATGAACGGCGGCTTCACCGACATGGGCGCGGCCTACGGCGTCACACCCGAGCGTCAGAGCGGCATCATCTACTGGACCCAAGCCTTCGGCACAGCGCGCTGACGATGGCCCGCGCCCAACAACAAAGCCGCCTGCAGAGCGCGGGTTCCTGCTCACCCATACCGTGCTGGCGTGACGAAAAATGGCGTCCGAGCGGCTTGCGCCGCACGCCTGCACGCCTGCCGTGCCTCCCAAAAATGCTGCTTCGTATAGACTTCCTGGCAACAGCAGCACGGGATGTGAGCCATATGGTTTCACAGAAGAAAAACATGATTTCTAGCGTCAAGGAGGTAGCATGAACACCTGGATTATTTCGGCCGATGCCGGCCGCGCCCGTATCTTTTGCGAAACCGACGCCAATTCAGCATGGCAAGAAATCGACAGTCTGGTCGATCCACTGGCACGCACCCGCATGTCGGACCAAGTGACCGATCGCGGCGGCCCGCTTGCAGCAGGCCAGACCGTCAACAATACCGGCGGCGCCCTGCCCACCAGCCAGTACGAGCCAAACCAGACCCCGGAAGAGCACAACGCGCAAACCTTTGCCCGCGACATCTGCGCAATCCTGCTCAAGGCCAAGAACGAGAACCGTTTCGACCGCCTGGCGCTGGTTGCCGAGCCAAGCTTCCTGGGCGAACTGCGCGCGCAGCTCGATCCGCAGCTCAAGAGCCTGGTGAGCTACGAGATCAACAAGGATTACTCGCACTCGAACGGCCAGCAGTTGCGCGATCAGGTCCAGGCCTATCAGGCCAAGGGCTGATTACGTAGCCGCCATCCCATGCGGCGCACCGGGGTGCGCCGCGCTCCCGAACTGCGGCCCCATGCGGGCCGCGTCAGCTTTTACTGCCCATCATGCGACCACGACTCGGCCTCGTCTGCATCACCACGTCTAAGGACGTGCGCTACCGCGCGCTCACGCGCAAGCGCCTGCTCGAGCATGCCGAGGACAGCCAGCGGCGCGTGCTGGAAGACATCTACCGCGACAATATCCAGGTGCTCGACAATGCGCTGCGCTACTGCGAGCGCGAAGGCATCTCGCTGTACCGGATGCCGTCGTCGATCTTCCCGTTCCTGGACACGCCGCTCGGGCTCGAGGTCATCGAACCGTTCAGGGCCACGCTGGGCCGCTCGGGACAGCGCGCG
>Ga0265797_10003393_pt1 | contig 25501 bp, 20 predicted proteins | sample P2T30metagenome_FD_192433 | JGI IMG/M metagenome (GOLD analysis project Ga0265797, IMG submission 192433) | Plant litter microbial communities from East Loma Ridge, Irvine, California - P2 T30 | ecosystem: Environmental > Terrestrial > Plant litter > Unclassified | place: USA: California... | reverse complement strand
TTACCGTAGCCGCTACCAGCGTCAACGCCATTGTCGTTGGTGCCGACGGTCGGGAGAAGTTCGGCAGGGATGACAGGCTTGCAGACAGCAAGGAAGTGAGGGCGCAAACCACCAATAAGCCACTTGACGAAGACTTGAAAGACAGCGGCAGTGATCAAGGCGTAGAGCAGACCGATGGTTGCGTTGTTGATGTCCCAGAAGCTGCGAGCGCGGATTTGAACGATCAGGAAGACAGCAAAGGGAATGAAGAAAGCCATCAGAGCAGCAGCCCAAATCGGAACGATCTCGTTACGCATAGGGTAAGCGAACTGGGGATAGACAATCTCACCATCTTGGAAGATGATGGGGAAGCTGCGGCTTGGTGCTGGGTCAGCGAAGTAAACACCAAGACCGACAGCGCCCATGAGAGCCATAGTCAGGATATCGAGCCAGGTAGCCTTGAGCCATGATCCAAATCCAGGTCTGCTGTTGTAGGACGATGAGCCGCCCTTGGATGAACGCCTGGGTCTAGTCCGCTTCTCGTGAGCACCAGTTGCCGTTGTAGTGTCTGCGGCGACAGGCGTCGTGTTGCGCTTGTTAAAGAAACCCATGTTTGTGAATGGTGGGTATGGTTGTCGTGATGCTCTGCTGAGGTACTGGAGTGAGGTATCTATACGTCGTGCCGATGACGTATTGTTGTCTTTGTTGTGATTGTTTGCTCCGGAAAGAGTAGTCTGGGACAGCAAACCGCGTAGCGTGCCAGCAAAGCAAGCAGTACCCTACACTTAGCGTACCGACCGAGTATTCAAAGTGAATGAAGATAGGGATGGGCCTTGTGAAAACTAGACAGGAAGGCTTGCGATACGTCCCTTATATTCTAGGTCGGCAGCCCCCAAAGCTAATCTTCCCACGACACACCGTCACACGCTCACGTATTCTGCGAAACGACATCATTTCTCGCACCTCTCCCGCCGCATTGGTAAATTATCAGCCACAAACCTGTTACTAACCCTGCTTTCATCCTCGATCTGAACGGTTGGCGGCATAGTGATGTGGAGGAAATGAAGATCTTAACGCGATCAAGCGACCTGAGACAAGGAATCTTGGAAGCTGGCAAAAGCTTGGTTCGCGTAGCAAAAGCTTGGTTATGCTAGCGGTGGCTTCTGTGTGGCTGATAGAGTGGCAGTGATGTAATAAGTGGCTACACGGCACATCTGATGCCGGATTGTCCTTTATTTCTTCACGATGTGTGGCGCTGCGTCGATGGTGTCGCGTAACCTGCATGTTTCGATTTTCAGTGTGGATGACCGCGAATGACCTTGAGTGACGTCAGATCGTACAGTTATTTGAGGTCTAGAACGGTCACTCTTCCATGATTTAGCAATACTTTAATTTGTATCTATGCGAAACATATTAGCGACGTTCTGACTAATGAAGAACGGAGACGCGTCTCCAGGTACAAATACTGGCTGACTAGTTGTGCTGCAAAACTCGCCTGTCTCACGCAATCGTTATGGAGCATCGCAGGAAAATACGTGTAATTTCAAATACAATCAAATCTGGGTATGACAACGACGCGCAACACGTGAAAACTACATTCAGCCCAAAAAGCCCCTGAAAGCCAATAGGCGAACCCTTCAACCAGCCGCTTTAACGTCCTTACTCTCTCTCTCTGGGTATCATCCGCCTTCAAATATCTCAAAACTCCTTCCCCCCTCAACTGTGCGTGTATGCCACTATGTGCGACCCCCACATTGCCTAAGAGTGGATGTGTACCTCAGTGGTTCCACTGCGGTGCCAAGTCGCAAGCAGCACACCACAGCGGCCACACTTGTGCTGAACGTCCTTGAGCGAGTTCATCACGTAGGGGATACATCCTAAGCAGCAGAGGCAGCACAGACCGAGAGCCCAGGCGTGTGTGGTGTTTCCCGTCTCAAACGCGACGTTGGTCATGGCGCGTTGTCCGCACGCAGGACAATCTGCAGGCGCAGGACCGCGGTTTAGGCTTGCAATTGGTGTTGCGTTCTGGTAGACGGCTCCGCTTTGTTGCTGGGGAGGCATGCCAGGCTGAGCGCCAGCATGGTCGGGCTGGATGTATGCGCCTTGGGGGTGTTGGGGTGGCGGTGAGCCAGCAGGCTGGCCTTGAGGATGTTGCGCGTACATGGCTGGTTGCTGTTGATAGTGTTGCGCGTTTGGATCTTGATGATAGATAGGTGGTTGGCCGGTCATGTCTGGTGACTGAGGATATTGCTGCATAGGTACTTCAAAACTGTCAGCAAGAGAGCCATTGTGTTTGAGGTTTGGGAATTAAAGGCTGGAGAGTGGCGTGGTTATTCCAAACAATCATGCAAGTTCACTCGAATGCATTGAATTGTGTGAGGTTGAAGCGCAATGTCATAAGGAAGGCGACTGCTTACCATTTTGCTTCTCCATTGCGAAGGTTTGTATTGTCAAAGTCAGTAGGATGTTAAGTCTGGGTGTTGCGGTGGTGAGAAAACAGCCAGAGTTGTCGAGTAGTGTTGGAACAGCGGTACACTAGATATAAGAATAGTCGTGGGTTTTATCAAAGCATTAAGGCGTTCCGTATCGCTTGGGTCCATAGCCAAGGGGGCTCAAGGCCGGGTGTCGCGAGCACAGCCCTCATTTCGCGTGAAGATCAGTCGCCCTTGTCCCCGCGTAAGGCTCCTAGCTGATGAACGAGGCCAATGAACAGTCCCAAGCTCCTACACGTAGCATGATTACATGCACGCCTTCAGCCTCAGCTGCCTGCATTCGGGATAGGTTGACGGGCGTTGGCGACGTTGGCGATGGAAGGGTGTCAATAGCGCGCCAGGGAAAAGCGAGCCAAGGCTGCAATTTCCCGAACCAGTTTGGTGGTGTGCTAGAGCTTGGGGGCCAAATCTACACCACCTTCGTCTTTGTGCAAAGTCGTGTTAAAACGCCTTGCTGACTAGCTGCGCCGCAACGGGCATCGGCATGTTTTCTCGCCACGTCTGCTTGGCCACATCACTTCAATCCTCGAGAATGGACACCTGATTGAAGTATGATGATATTCAATATTAGGCGTAAGGCTGTGCAGTCTGCAACAGCGATCAGCACGTGAATACAAGAAATGTATGTACTAGCGTTTGGGGGCTGGCTGTTCCTGCAGGCGCCTATATTTGAGACCATGTGCCGCTTTTGGCGTCCACTAAGCTCGACGAAATAGAGTGCGCGGAGTGTTTGCGGTGTCTTTTTCCATCTCACCGGTCATGCACGGTCTACTTAATGCATCAGTATCGCGTATCCATGTCATCCAGATCGACGTCGTCTTCTGACTCTTCGCCATTTGTATGCTCTGCGCGACCGATATCGCTCCCGCTTAACAGCTTTTGCTGTTCAGGAGTCAAGTCTACGATAGTGGGTGCATAGTCGCCCAGCTCGTCGTCTGCATCTGCGCCGTTGACTTCCATCTCTACCCGCTCGCCGTCCTCCAACTCCAACATGCCGCGCTTCAGATACGAGCCCTCTGGTTGCCATCCAAACTCTTTCTGCATATAATCCTGCAGATCGTCCAGTTCGTCTACCAAATCGGCTTTCCATTTTCCGTCGAAGTCGTCGAGAGCTTTACGGAACTGACCGAAGAGCGGCTTCAAGAAGCCCCCACCTACGTCGTTCATATCGAACAAATCACCCTCCATGTCGGCACAATGACCAAGCTGTATCCTTAGACATTTCAGAAAGTCGAGGAACAGGTGGGATCGCTGTTTGACTGCTTGGCGACAAGTGAGTAAGAGTCGCAGAAGTCGTTTCCATTGTTCGAGACAGGAGTTGTTGTTGAGCGTCAAAACCATAAGGAAAGTAAACTGCAACTCGCCCAAAATCTCGTTTTCTCGACCCCGTAAGTCCCCTGCCTGGCAATGGTTGTCGATAAGATCACCGAGGAACCAGGATCGATCCTGTGCAGCTTCTGTGCGTTCCCTTCCAGTCGCGCCTTCTCTCCAGGTCTTTTTGAGATCGATGGGAAGGAAGCGAAGCTCTTTCTCTGGATGTAGCATGCTATTGCTAGTCTCCAGGCCCGGTATGTCGTCCAGATCCTGTGTGGCAGAAGATGCGGATGTCAAGTTCCAGTGGTCGGGGTTCAGCCCGCATATCCTCGATAGCATGGTGGGTGTGACTTGTGATGTAAGCTTGCTCCAGTCCGTAGACTCCTCGGACCAGCCTTCTTCAGCTCCAGAATCACCCTCCTGTACACTTTGGCGATATGGCGTCAAACCGTCTTTCCATATGCTTCCAAGATTTGCCTTGTGTCGCAACACTTCTGTCTGCGAAGTCTCGGCTACAAGATCTTCAGCACTCTGGTCCCACTTCTTAACGAATACTTGTGGCGAGCCTACACCAGGTGTGACATAGAACCATGCGCCATGTCTTACAGACAAGGTGCTATCACTTGCAGTAAAGACGAAATGCAGGCCAGGCGGAACATTCTTGACACCCTGAAAACGCGGTGATGATGTAAAGGAGAGTAGGTCGATGCCAGCAAGTGCTTTTGGCGGCAGATTCAACAGTAGTACGCAGTTGTTGATTGTCGAAGGGTCCATGCTAGGGCGGAAGATTTCCTCGAACCAGGAATGTCGTAGAATTTTGAGGAGAGGTTTTTCGCAAAGCTCTACTCGAGCAGGTGAGAAATGGGGTATCATAAATTCCAGAAAGGGTAAGACGCAAAAATATTAATACACGTGAGCGCGGCAACCTAGCTCTGGGCCAGGGTCCAGTCGATGAATGGCGTGGGTCAACAAAGTACAGACGAAGAGAAAGCGAAGGGAAAGAAGAAGTTTGCGTCCAGGCGTCGCGCCCAGGGCTTAAGATTATGTTGTCGCATGAGTAGCTATCAGGTAACGTGTGGCCATCTGATGCCCTGTACCGGAAAAGAGCGCCCGATATCTCACCGAGCAAGGCGCCATACGTCATTGAGTTAGCATGAGGCTCGGCTCGGCATGACGATCTCCCCCGACTCCGCTTGTGGTGGAGGGAACTGTGTGATTGATGGGTGTTCCTTGACGAGAGGCTGCTGTGACAAGCATCTTGCTGTCTAGATGCGATCTGCGTGCACGACGTCTTGGCCGTCTGCCTCGTCTGCCCATCCGACCTGACCGACTACCAGTAGCTCTTACCGTGCAAGCGGATCTCTCAACAGACCCTGCATCACGCCGACGTTTTGGTTGCATTCGTCGGAGCTACCAAGCACCAACACGCGCACCAAGACAACGACAACGACAACGACAACGACCATGGACCGCCGCCGCGCTCCAGGGCTCTCCTCGCTCTCCTCACGCGGTCTGCAGAACCACCACTACACGTCCCATGGCGCCACGCTCCGCACCCGCAATGCAGACTCGCTCTCCACCCAACTCTCCGTCTTCCAATCCCTCGTCCACAACTTCGCCGTCACACACTCCAAGGACATCCGCGCCAACCCCGCTTTCCGCGCCGAGTTCGCGCGCATGTGCTCGGCGCTGAACATTGACTTCCTCGCATCGTCGTATCACCGGGACAGCAAAGATGGCAAGGCGAGTGGGGGAGGCGGCGAGAGCATCTGGGCACAGCTGCTGGGCGGGAGTGTGAATGACTTCTACTTCAACCTGGGCGTCTTGATCGTCGAAGAGTGTCGGGCTACGAGATCGGAAAACGGCGGGCTAATAAGCGTCTCTGATCTCAAAGCACGCATATCCAAATCACAGCGCATCGGTGGAAGCATGCAAGTGAGCGATGACGACATCAAGCGCGCCGTAGACTCGCTCGCTCCGCTTGGTTCGTGCTTCTCCATCATGAAGATCGGACATAGAAGCTTGATAAGAAGCGTGCCCAAGGAGTTGAACACGGACCAAAGCACGGTGCTCGAAGCCATACAAGTTCTCGGCTACGTCACAGTATCCATGCTGCAGCTGAATCTCAACTGGGAGAGACCTCGGGCCCATGCTGTCGTCGAAGACCTCATGGCAGACAGTCTGGTATGGGTAGATACACAAGCTGGGGAGAATGAATACTGGAGTCCGGCCTTCCTGACTGCGGCCGCGGGAGATGTGACATTATGATACCCGGTGTTACCACCACCAACGACTTCGCAGACGGCCAGAGAGCTGGGTTTGGGAGCAAAACTCATCATTATATATACAGTCTATTGTACAACATTTTCATCACCACAGGAGTTCAGTGTTGCAGATCCTAGCCTCTTCACTGTCTCTCCACGCTCCCTTTGTATGGCTCAATTCAGGCAGCAGTCTACGGTGCCACCGCACACTCCATCTCCGAGCAGTATCCTCGTCGTCAAAATCCAGCACCCATCGATTGTACACGCGATTCATGACCAGTTGGTTCTGCTGACTCGGGCTATCTTCATCTACACCACCTAGCATGCTCTGGATCGCCGGATCATCATACGTCATCTCCGAATCAGAACTCGACTGATCAAACGTGCCGTATGCGCGCGGACGGCTCGACGAGACAGCCTTGGACGACACCTTAAGGTTGATCATGTCGCGGAGACGATGGATCGACGTTTGTGATTCGTTACGGAGAGGAAGAATCATGCCGTGCTTGTACGCGTCGCGAGAGAAGATCTTGAAAAGGTCCGAGGGTGTAGGCTCGTAACCTTCAATATGCATGAGTACCCTCCAAATTGGATTTCCCTTTGCGTCGACCGAGGGTGCGATGGGTTGGTAGCCGCCTCTCTCAACCAAGTTGCGTAGGGCAGGGTTGTAGGGCTGCATCAGAACGTTCAAGCTCATGGGGTGGCGTGTAGGTAAGAGGTTGTAGGATGAGATGGCGGCCGTGATGTCTTCGCCTTCTTCAATGAACCCCTTAGGTGGCGGAATGGCGGAGAAGATGTTCGCAGGTTGATGGAGGGCGCTCAATTTGTGCAGCCGCGAAGCGTTCTTCTGGTACGCAAGAGCTGCTTCTGCGCTCTTGAAGAGGAGGTAGTAAAAGGGTAGGCGCTCCAGACTCAAGGGGTCGCGACCAGGTACGACCTTGTACAAGTCATCGTCTCGATGCCAACCTTCAATGTGCTTGCCCTTTGGTATGATCCGACGGAAATCGGCTTCCGTTAACTCAGTGCTGCAATTTGTGAGCTGGAGAACAGTGACTTGCTCTCCTTGCTTATGCAAGGATTCAACCACTCGCTCTTTGAATGACTGAGTGTGACTGGAGTTTTCTCGACGAACGACAGGCGTTGAGTCGGGGAGGTGGAGCTTTGGGTACCGGTCTCTTGGCTCAGACTGAGGTTGTGAAGTACTACTCGTTTCCGGGAAGAGCTCCTCAAGAAGCGATTGCTCACTCAATCCAGATGTATCGGGTGTTGGTTTGGAAGGCACATCGTCCGTAGTAGTTGTAGAACGCTCTAATCTCAGCCTTGAATCTGGCGGTACTTTGTCCTCAGTCCCCAAGGTCTCCTGAAATACCGTGCTCTTTCGGATACTATCCTCAGTGGTCGTGTTGATAGGGTTCGATGACTTCATCGAACGGGGCTGCGTATGAAGCCGACGCGTCAATCTCTCACTATCGCTCTTTTCCTCCAAGTTGTTTGACACGATGCTACTCTGAGCCCTGAGCGTGGTTTCTGTATGATCGCGATTAGGCTCAGCCCCTTCTGCGTGAACAAGGTCCCAGTTTCTGTAGCACGATCGTAGTAGAGTCCTAAGCTTGAGATCATTCTCTAGTTTTGCGACTTCATCTAACACACGCAGGCGATTGCGAACATGCCTGGCAACAGGGGCTACCGCAGGAGAACGCATTGCCTCTAACCGGGTAGCGGTCTTGCCTAATGTGACAACTGAATGACGCCAAGCTCGTTGACTATGCGGAAGAGCATCAGAACGAGACCTTGAGGAACGAGTCCCTGTATGCGCATGACGAGAGAAATCCCCACCCATGGCCAATGGTCTCCTCATTGATAGCGACTGCATCGACACAAATTGTTGCTCATTTCCCTCTAACGGTGCATGCTCCGTGGATGAAGTGTGATTTTCCTGGCGAGTCGAAGATGGTTGCCGATCCACCACGGTCTTAGCTTCCAGAGCGGCTTCGAGAGCTTTGACTTGCTCAAACAAGCCTTGAATCTGCTGTCGTATGATCGCAATGTCGTTGGTTTGAGGGCTTGTAGCAACGTCCTCGCTGATCGCTATTGGGGGTTGTTTCCGTTGGACTTTCTGTATGGTGGGTTGCTGCTCCCGTGTATTTTCACTCTTCTTGTGAGTGTCGGGAAAAGACGACACTTTTCTCAGAACGACTGGTTGATCTGATGACTTCTCTGAAGGAGTGTTTGACGTCCTCACTGGAAGGAAGTCTTGATCTCGACTCTCGGTGTTGTCTGCCTGTTTCCCGTGTGTACGTGCTTCCGAACGCAGTATCCTTCGCTGACGCTCCGCCGGCGATTCCACTATTCTTGCGATCTGCCCAGCCCCAATTTCCGAGGTTTGCTCTTCAGACAGGTCCTTTTTCGCTTCGCTTGAGTACGAGGTAGGAGTATCTTGCGGTTGCGGTTGCGATTCTGGCCGTGGTTCGGCAGATGATGTCTGAGAGTCCCATGGTGCAATTCTGCTCAAAGCTGAAGTCCACCAACTTTTCCTTTCCGCATCGTGGCTGTTCGTAGTCGTGGTTTGCGGGGACTCATCGCCGACGGTCGAGGATTGTGCGTAGGTCCTCCTGTGGGCGCAGCGAACCTGGTACGCGGTCCCTGAGGGATGACATGGCCGAAGATGTCCGGGAAGGCGCGGCGGTGGCATCAATTGTGCAGCTTCGTTACATCGCAAGCTGCCCTCTTACGAGCCCAATACTCAAAAGCTTCGGAACAAGGCCGCGCTAGCGTGTCCATTAGGCCTAGTGCCTCGGTTCGCTTAGTCACCCCAATACTCTCCACCACAGTGGGCAGCATGCAAAGATTCTGGAAGTGCTACGCTAGGAGACACTGGTGGAGCTGAATTCGGTCCACCTACTGCTCAGAGGCTTGAGCGTGAGAGACACACACACACAAACACGTGACGTGAGTCACGCCAATATACCAAACCATCTCTGAGATTTTCATCACCCACCTTCGCCGCAGTAGGAAGTGATAATATGAGTCCAGCAACGTCCTACACTCTACGTCCGCTGGAGCGTAATCCGCCTAGCATACCCGGCAATGCGCTCGAGGGTGGCGCTTTCCGTGTGCATCTATCGCAAAAAGAATTAAAAGCGCTGGGACTTGTCAACGGTGACTGCATTCGACTAAGTACAGCTGCTGGTTTCAAAGGTCACGGAGTAGCTTGGCTAGCCTCTCAGACGAACCCTGGAAACAAGCCCATTGCCAAGGTGACTGACCTTCTGCGAGAGCAATACAATCTTTCTCTCAACGATCCTGTTTTCATCGAAAAGGTCGACTCCTGGAAGCCTCTCAAATCCATAGAGATCGATCTTGCGGATGCTCAAAATCAGATCGCCAAATTCAGCTCAAATGAACAACTTCTGTACTGGCTGCGACATACTTTAGGTAGGTCAACGGGTACTTCCTGACTAGCAGTTCTAACGTTCCCGTAGCAGTCGACTCCGACATTATTCTCCCAGGATGCAGCTTTCCAGTCCAGCAGAAAAGCTTCAAGCAGAAGAGCCACAAGATGCGCGTCACTGTGCAAAACATTGACCCGCATCCGACTGAAAAGCACGCAGTGTATTTCGATGAGCTCATCACTCAAGTCACCACCACTGGTGGCGTTCCCATTCAGCAAGCACCGAGAGCTCCTACACAAAACTTTCAAGTAAGGTTCGATGGGATTGGCGGCCTCTCTAGCCACTTTGCTACCATAAATAAACGCCTCTCTTATCTCACGAAAACCCTGCCTCATCAACGCGACCTACGCCTGTGTGGACCTACTTCTTTCCTACTACATGGCCCTGAGGGAACTGGCAAAAGTCTTCTGCTCGAGCGACTAGCGGAATGCCCATGGCAGGAAGTGTACCGCATAGATCCGGATACGCAACCAAAGGCACAAGCAAAGGCAATATCCGAAGCTTTTGAGGACGCTCGTGAAAACCAACCGAGCTTGATCCTCATGGACAATCTTGATAGGTTCCTCGACAAGGCTGATACACTTGTGAACAAACTGCGGACCGAACTAGCAAAGTTGGGTGGCAGCCAAGTAGTTGTCGCGGCAGCAGCACGCAGCATATACGACATTGATACTAGCCTTCGGTCACCGTCAGCTTTTAAGACAAAGCTCGAACTCTTTCCACCTAATGCTAAACAGAGAGAAGATATTCTAAGACAGATCTTGGGCACTACTAGCAGACTTGGTGACCTTGACTTCACGGCGCTAGCAGAACGCACCCATGGCTTCGTCGGGCGCGACATTCACGATTTATGTCTTCTCGCAAGAGACCAACGAGAACAGCAGATAGACGAGTCGATAAGCGAAGAGGAGAAAACCACATTTGGCGAGAAACTTGAGCAGACAGACTACGTGCGTCAAGAGGACTTTGATGCTGTATTTGGCGAGGTACAACCGACGGTATTGAAGGACAGCATTCTCGAAGTTCCAAAGGTCAGATGGACAGATATAGCTGGTTTGGATCACGTCCGCGCCGTGCTTGAAGCCATCACTATTCGTCCTTTCAAGGTGAGTTCCAACTACGCATATTCTCGCATGTCGCAATGCCTTGTATATGGTGTCCTGCGCTTTCATCAACATCTGCAATCTGTTCACCATACTAACAGCGTTTCTAGTATCCCGACCTCGACGTCAAATTTGGTGGACCTCAGTCTCGCAAAGGTGTCCTGCTCTACGGTCCACCTGGTTGCGCAAAGACTTTGATCGCGCAAGCCGTCGCAACAGAAAGCAAACAAAACTTTCTTGCAGTGAAAGGCTCCGAACTCATCAAGATGTACGTTGGAGAATCTGAGCGAGCTATTCGCGACGTGTTCCGCAGAGCACGCGCAGCGAAACCTTGCATCATCTTCTTCGACGAAATCGACTCCATTGGTAAATCGCGTGAGAAGACGCAGGATAGCGGCCTGAACGTCGTTACAACGCTATTGAATGAAATGGATGGTATCGAGGCACTGAAAGATGTCTTCATCATTGGTGCTACCAATCGACCTGACATTCTCGACTCGGCGCTCATCCGTACTGGCCGTTTTGATGCGCATATTCACATCGGCCTCCCAACCGAGGAAGCGCGAAAGCAGATCCTGCAGATTCACACGCGAAAGAGGCCGCTCGCAGAAGACGTTGATCTAGACGTTGTTGCTAAGAGGACTGAAGGGAGCAGTGGAGCAGATCTCAGTGGGTTGTGCGCTGTTGCTATCGAGTTGGCGATTACAGAGTATACAGAGGATCCGAGCCGTGAGGCAAAAGTGCATATGCGGCACTTTGAGCAGGCGTTACAGCAGCACGTTCCACATACCATTGCAGCGGAAGCAGAACGGTATAAGAACTGGCGACCAGGCAAGTCGTTATCGGAGGACTAGATCGACAGTGTCATCGGTTTTACCTGACAATGCATTATCTACCCATATTGATCAGGCTATTTGGGCCAACGTATTTTGTCCAAATCGTACCCCAGAGGGCTTCGCAGTGTTTTGCTTCTATAGTATATCAATACAGGACACAGCTGATACTTTCGGGTTACATTATAACACAATCAAGCAAGGGTATTGTGAAACAGATCCGCGACGCCGTTCTCTCCTCTGCACCAAGATTCAAGGTTGGTTTTCTTCGCTCAACCAGCAAGCTCCGTCTCTTTAAAAATTGGTATGTTGATGTCGAACTCCTCATCACACTTTGCCACTCTGCCCAAGATACAGTTGACTTTCTTCCTTGTCTGCTCGCTCATGTCCGCCACATGCGTCAGCGCGATATGATTCATGAGTGTTTCCACTCCGCCATAAACCCCCGTTACCTTGTCCTGTGCCAGGCAAAGTACGCAGCCAAAGTTGTCGTCGTTCGAGGTAGGGTCTGATGCTTTCTTCTTGACGTGGGATTTAGCGAGAAATATCCATCGATAGCGTATTCCCGACATCGAGATCTTGACTCGCGGATCAACAATTTCGACAGTCTTGTTCTTCTTGGTGGGATGCGGTGCAGTGAAGACGTCGCCTGTGAACGTGCTGCAGATGTAGAAGTACCAAGTCAGTGTATGTCTTACATGCATTTCGTACAGTCACAACCTACCATGACTTGCAGCCCCAGATTTGTCTCGTATTATAGTAACCCAAGGGCTGGGTACGAACGCTGATGCCCTTCTTAGGGTCCTCTCTTACAGCCCAGGCACCTTTACAGAACCCCCAGTAATCGTTATCCTTATTCGGGCGCCCGTTCATCATTCTTTCTCCGCCTGCAGGTCCGCCCTGTATAGTATCGGATCTGATGCTGTTGCGCATACGGTGACCTGGAAGGATACCGATCGGAGCAGAGCTACTACTGTCGGTCGAAGCGACAGAGGGCGTGATGCTGGCGTGTCGAGGGCGGAAGACAGCTGTAGACCCTAGCACCGAAGAAGGAGAAGCTACAGTTGGGGGAACGTACGCAGTAGTTTGGCAATCGCTGTTACTGCGTAAACTAGATGTACCACGTTCTGTTGGAGGCGTCACGTAATACTGAGGATGCGTTGATTTACTAATGTCCACGGCGTCCTTTTCAATTGGCACACTGTATGGCTGTATTGGGTTATATTGTACTGGTGACATAGACTGCAGCGGAGGGGGAGAATCCTGGTGGGGCCATGGCATATGTGTTGGTGCACTCACGTCATTCTTGGGAGAACTAGTCGATGGCGCATTGGTTTGAGGACGTAAGGGTGCCAGTGGTGCGATAGGCGAGGGTGTATATCTGTCTTCTGCAGTTGCGTAGGGAGAGGTATACGGTGAGCTTTTATAGATCTCATCGTGTTGATCGTATGATGACACTGGAGGGCGGACATGGTCACCTTGCGATGAATTAGAGCTGTTGCGACCGAGAGAAACCGCATTCGACTGCGCTGAGCTAGAGGCATCTGACCATCGAGGATGCAGCGTTTGCGTTTGTGTCTGGGGGTACTGATTGTTTATCTGTGAGGATTGGTTAAGTAACGGGCCATGGGGACGTCGGGGTACGCTTCGGTCCTTCTCTTTCATTGCTTCGTCATAGAATTCTCTGTCATTGAGCATGGTCAGGGTATCGCGTCGGGCAGGATGACCTCCGCTATGCGCATGGCCTTCTGGTGGTCTTTGTTCGTTCTCAATACCCAGTCCTTGGTAAGAGCTTATTATATGTTGAATGTCTCTCAGAATAGATGCACGGTCTCCAGGGCGGAGTCCATCCAAAGCTAAACTGAAGTTTGGATCTGCAGTTTGTGCAGGTGTGTAGGCCGATCGAGAGCCGCTAGACGTATCTCTAGTAGTCTTGCTCCCGCAATAGTCGGCCAAAGTATATCCTGTATCTCCAGGATCCATGTGTGGTAAGAAGCTTGTGGTAGGATAACTGTCCGATAGCGAGTGGATCCTGCCGTAATCATGCGCTTGTGCGGTCCGCACGGATGCACCCGTATGATCTTCCCCAAGCGGCCACAATTGCCGCACCATAGGCCTTGCTATGTATATCCTCTGTTTCAATTCGTCCAATGTCGTTAACGTCTCTGTCCGTTTCGTGATCGAGGCTTCGTGTAAGACATGTAAATTGAGAGGCAAGACCCCGCTAGACATTAAAAGTAAGTATTGTGCTGATATGAGTCGTCGGACTACTTACTTTGTAGCAGCTTGCTGTAAGCTATTGATGATCTGAGCCTGTAGCATGAATCCTATATGGTAGAGGCGCTCTCGAGCGGTATCTGTGCGCAGACATCAGCTCTGAAATCTACCGGAAGAACTTCTATCATAAAACTCACCGTCTCCTACGCGAACATAGTCGCCTAACTCTCTCTGATCTTGTTTCCACCTTAGGTCAATCTGTTGCTCCCCTGCCAACAAAGAAGCTTGCAGTTGCTCTTCTTGCCATTCTTGTTGAGCTTGATCGCGGGCTTTGCGAGCGCGGCGTTTCTGCTTGACAAGTTTGAGCAGCTCTGATCCACCATGGAAGGCTGATACGACAGCAGAAACAGCTGCGACAATCTAGATAATAGTAAGTAATAGCCAAAAGGTGAGGTCGCGTGCCCAGTCCAGAAACTAGGGAGGGTATATACAGAGCTCCAGAATGATGTCTAGGACGCAAGATAGCAACTTACCTCAAGACCGGACATCCTGTAAACGCTTGTTTCTTGCTGCTACAGTCGCTGAACTTTGTGGATTGGCTAGACAGCGCATCCAGCTCGTATCAATACCATTGGCGCGTAGCCTCGGATCGGTATTGCTATATGTCGAATGAAAAAGAGCTAAGGTCCAACGGTTCTCAAGTTGGCGGTCCCAGTGGACTCTCGAAGATCAGGTTCACTAAGCCTGAGAGGACGTCCAGTCGTGTATGGTGGTAAGCCTTCTATGGTCCTTGCTTGATCCGCGCGAGGGCAAGCAGAGCTAGGTGTCGAGCCGTCGCGTGGGATTATCCTGTCTAGGGAAAAGACACTGACGCCGGAATAAAGTGAAATGATTGTAAAGCGATGAGGGAAGTTGCTTGGAAGGCTGGAGAGGGTTCCATGCCATTGGTACTCAGCCTCACTCGAGCCGGAACGGATGGCATGCGACCGCTGTATACATTAGGCTAAGCCCTTGGTGAGCCAACAGCAGGCGACAGTATTGCTTGACCGAGGTGCAGCGCTCACTGTGCTATCTGGGGAGGTCTCTCCAATAAAGGAACTGTGGCTGTAGCGCCAGGCGGGCTATGTGGTGTCGTCTAACCTGAAAGCGAATGGCATACGGTATCACGAAGCGGGAAAGACTTGGCCGGTGGCTTTCTTGCAATCACACTTTCGACTAGTACAGATAGATGTACTGTGCTGCCAGTAGGATTGCTTATCGTATCGGGGGAGGCTTGAAGTTTGCTAGCAAGGAGGTGGAGCTGGACGATAGCCCGCGCCCCTGGCAGTCGCCTAAAAGCCATCTTTGTATGGAACGAACATAATGCTGCGCATGAGCTCCAAGTCTCGGAGGCACAAGGCTGGAGCTTGATGATTCCTATTGAAGCTTGGTATGGATGGGTGCCAGGAGATGAGAATGCGCCTTCTCGCCTGTCGCGCAGTCGCGGGACATCGCGAGCGGGGTCGTTCGCGCCATAGCCACCACGCCGCCCATGTGCCCTACCGAGAGTCCGAGACGAGTTACGGCCATGATCTGTGTATAGCGAAGCTTGTCTCTCAACCTGATGCACTCGACACCGAAACGTACCCATAAGCAGTCCATCTCCGTAAATATGAAAAATATTTCCAGACAGTGGCATGCAACTCATCCGTGGGGTTCACCGGTCGGTCCCATCCCAGGAATTCGGATTTCGATTGCACAGCCTTAGGCAGTAGCCTGGAGCTCACAAGCTGCAGTAAGCGACGCAGTAGCAATGAACGTATTGGTGTAAGTCACAAAGTATCATTCAGAAGCCTGGAGGCCTTTCAGTGGTATACCATTTTCCGCCTAACACCATTCTTTCCCATCTAACTCCTTCAAACCGACCAGCAGTACGTTTTGGATCATTCCTATCCCTATATATATGCACATAAGGAAGCCCAAGGATCTCCTAGAGAATGCAACCAGAACGACCCCCGCTTACAAGAAACACACCGCATGAATCAAAATGACAGGCGAGTGCATGTGCAACTCGAGCTGTGTCAGCGCGCAACGCCAGAGGAACACCAAGTCCTGATCGCTGGAAACGCGATTCAACGTCGACAGACATAGGGAAAAAAATGGGGTTAAAGAAGAGTTTTAGAAGCGAAGAAAGACAAGAAGTCTAAGCATCCTCAAGTTGCACTCTTTGGCTCTTTCGGTTCCTGACTTCCACCATCGTAGGGGTCAGAGCCAATCGATCCACAACACGATCCTCATGCGGGCTTGTCATGGTACGAACCACAGCTCTTGGGCTGTTTGCTCTGCTGACAGATACACTCCTCGCAACGCCGACCATGGCCTTCGCCGTAGCGACTTCTTCCGTCCTTCCTTCCCTTCTTCTCGCTTGAATCTCTGCACGCTTCTCACCAAGTCTGCTGGCCGAATGTGGCGGAGTTGACAAACTTTGCAATCGTTGTAGAGGCGAAGGTGCGTCGAGGGGAGCTGAAGCCGGGTGTGATGAGAGCGCACTGAGTTTTGTGACTCTTGGCTGCTTCTGCGAAGGAGAGCGGGAGAGTGGGGAATCTGACACACTGTTGACCATAAGGTTCTCGCTTCTTGCAGTCTTGTCAGGCTTGGAGCAAATCTCCCACTCGGGCTCTCGCTCATCGAGGCGTAACTTGATGGGTTTGGAATGACCAGGTGATGCCTGAGCAACTATAATCGTGATTGATTCGGCCTCAGATTCGAAGCTGCGGATCGAAGTAGGGGTCAATGATGGCTTCAGGTACGGAGATGCGGCAGGCTTCAGTTTTGTAGAATCAATATGTACCGTCGGAGTCTCTGCATTTTGAGCGAAGGTTTGCTGAAGTGGAGACTTCGTAGGCATTGTTTTAGATCGTTTGAGATCCTTCCTGCTGCGGTTCATGATCGATCCGGAAAGAGGTGACGGTGCGCGGTTTGAGTTGGTGGAAGGGAACAGCGAGAGTCGGGGTGAACCAGACACTGGAGTGGGCGATGTTACACTGCGGTGAAGGCTGTAATCTACAGGACTTTCGTCGTTTTCATTGCCCTGCTGTGCTATTAGCTGAGATCCAACGTAGCTTAAGCTGTGAGTACACACCTTTGCGGACAGCTCCTGCAATGGCTTGACCTTCTCAGCATTGCCTTGTCGCCGTGCCAAGAGCGATGATCGGCTCGGGTCTGACTGCAAAAGATTTCCGAACATAACACTGTATCTCTCCATCGTTATGTCTGGAAGACTGACATCAAGAAGAGGCCCCCCGTCGTCTACAGACGTGGTGGGACCTGTTTTCGACACTTCAACCTTTGGCACAGGTGGGGGGGCGTCGCCTAAAATGTCTCGTGCTCCTAGATCCGGTGTTGTAAAAGCTCGTTGCATGGACTTTTTAGGTCCATGTGATGGGACACTTCCGAGCGTTAATGCCCGTTCCCTGGTTGCAGACGTCTCTGGTGGCGATTGAGGCGGAACAAACTCCCCAGGTGACCACTTGCGTGATGCTCGGATGTTGGGTCGATAGGTAGGCGGGGACACACTTCGCAGTTTCTCCCTCTCCTTTTCCTCCGGTTGAGATGCCTGAGGTGCCTGAGGTTCGAGTACTTCGTCATCATGGTGGCTGTCTGCTCGAGGTGCTGCAGCAACGGTCTGCGCCAGCTGATAGAATGAGGGCTTTTCCACTGGAGGTGGAGGCGCTTTACGGAATAACGACTTCCATCGACTGAGTTTAGATTTTGGTGCTTCCGGGCGGCTGGCCAAGGAAACTGAGGAATCGTTGGGTTGGCTTAACATCGCCATTGAAGAATCGGGAAACTTGGGATCTACTGTTGATATCGCCACCTGAGATGCCGCTTTCCAGTGTGAGCTTGAGGTAGGCGAACCAAGAGCGATTCCAATGACTCCCTGCTCTTTCGTGGCGTCCGGGCTGTAGAGTACAGTTGTGGAAGTGGTAGGCGATTGAAAGGAGTGGATATGATCCTGAGAATAGATCGATGCTACAGGATTTGTTTTCTTATGGAACATGGGTAGACGCTCTCCAGGTCCGCCTGACGTGCTTGGTCGCTTTGCCGTATCCGGAACTCCTAGATTTCCTTCAGTCCTCGAATCAGAAGTTGTTCCCTTGTATTTGTCAAAGTCTGTTTGAGGACCCTTAACGGGCGGCATTGAGTCCCCATTGTCTTGCTCCGTGGCCTCCCTGCGATTGTTTCTCAGAAACCTCAGCGATTTCGACCTTGTAAGCATCCCGGGCATCTTGGGTTTCAAGTTCGTTAGAGTATCGGAAAGTAAATTGAGGTTGAAGGAAAGACTAGAAGATATGAGCGCAGACGTAAAGGAATGGACGGCTCTATTGAGCCAGAAAGATAGAACAGGCCGCGACACAGTCGTGGGAAGGTTGAAAGAAGAAGAGACTCAAAGAACGGCGGGATTTGCGCAAGTATCACCACCGGTCCGCCAGGAAACGAACCTGGCGCCTCCACACTTCGCTGTCATCATACCAGCGGCAATCATCAATCCACTTTCGCGCGTCTGAGAGAAATTGCAGCGTCGAGAACCCGTCACGAGACCAGGGTCAGGGCAATGCACATTGTGTGAGACGGGCGAATTCGATTGGCTCCCCGGCTTGTCGCGCCAACATTACCCATGGCCGTTGACAGGATTACCTCGTAAGTGTCTTTGCAGGGTGACGATGCCGGGGGAACAAGCGACAAATGCTGCAGGGCTAAGAAGTTGTGGATAAGCACAAGCCTGGTTTCAAGATGACGCTGGGCCGAGGAGCAATTTCGCGATCCGCCGCCAAGACGATCTGACCGACATCACTGGCTGTGGTAAGATTGTCAAGCAGTCAAGGCTGCCCACAACTCAATGTGCTACGAGACGAGAGAGCTCGGATCTATTCTTGCGATACGAGAGCTGAGAGACACAAGTATAACAGCAAGTATGGTGGCACTTGGTTGCGCTGAAGCAGCAAGTGCTCGCCCGCCTATGATCGACGGGAAATGAGGCCCCAACACACCATGGATAACGGCGCGACGTTTCGGAAATACCCAGAGATTGCGCGCGAGGTCTCGCCGCCTTCCTAATCAGAGGCAGGCATGTATACGCGCGACGGAAGATTGAAACGAGACCTAATGGCCTGGCCTCAGGCACTTACGCGATGTTGTGTAGGCGGCTAATTCGCCGTACATGCAAAACGCATCCCACCTGTGTATGCTCAATCCAGAGGATATGCCGAAGGCGAGTATAAGCATCTTGCTTGCCATAACCCCACAGCCTGCTCGCGGAGCGTGCCGATACGCTGCTTCGCAAGCTCACCATGCAACTAATCGAACGACTGTTCTCGAACATCTCAAGCACAACTTGATGCTGGCCGTCGCACTATGTTCGAGTGCACACGAAGACGCGTGTCAAATGCAAAATCCTGCGAGGTATATTAGCGACCAATATACTAGCCTGGACAGCCTTCCAATGTTGAGAGAAGCGACCCTCTTCTTTGGAGAAATCCGTCTCAGGCTGGCATCGCGAACCTGATATCCTGATCAGCAATATCTCTTCTCGTCATCCTGAACACCGTGTGGCAGCATATGCGAAGCTCAGAACGGACTCGAGGTCACATTCAGCTCTTCCTGTTGGTCGCTTTCTTCTTTCTTATGTACTGCACAACACGCGTGCTCGTTTCTTCTCATTTCCTTGCTTCGCCCGAGCCGCTCATAACGATTTTGTGCTGTGTATCGTGTGGTTATGGTCGCACTCTGCAAGGAGTGTCGCAGGCGCTACGTCTGCGGTTTGTTCGAGTAGGGTACGGTGGTGCGGGAAAGCAGGTTAACGGAACGCTTGCTGTTCAGAATGTAGTAGCACAGGTGGGTCATTCGTCCAAACTAGTTCTACCTATTTTCCTACGTATAGCTAGATTGATCAGCGAGGTTCTGCAATACTTATCAACATATCGTCCAGAGTCGGCGAAGGTGTTCACTAATCGAGAAGCTCAGAAAGCGTCCGTGCGGGATTGGGAGAGAACGGCGGAGACTCCGAAGAGGACCCTAAGAGAATGTGTTCAGTAATCTTTTCGAAGTTTGCATGCATCTCGCGGCTTGTGGGAAGGTTACGCCCAAGCAACATGCAATGTGAGAAACTTTAGCACTCTGTGTTGTTTCGATCATAACTTGGCCTGATAGCTGAGTTGACGCGTTGTTACAATTTGCCTCTCAACCGATGGGAGGGTAGGTACCGGTGAGCCTTCCAGCAACCGCATGCCTCGATTGTATGCTGGCCATAAAACACATAGCGAACGACGATCAAGAGTGTGGAGAGAAGAACGGCGGGGACACCTTCGCCCGGTCGGCCACGAGTCTTGCCGAAAGTCTAACGACAGACCGGCAAGACCGCTAATCGGGCTTCTTTTGTGACTCTTGGTCCTAGAAACAACCAGACTTTTCAGTTCAGATTCTAATTGCCAATCTTCGGACGAGATCCGCGATGTATTGACAGCGGCGTCTACCGTTGTCGTCTTCCAAAGCAGATATATAAGGTTAACACCACGTTCAGGTTCATCTCTTGAATATACCACTCAACTACCAGTACCTATCAACAACCAATCTATCCACTCAGTCATTGTTCTTCAAGAATCCTAAAAGACCTCACGATACACCACTCCACACAACTTACTAGCTACCACCAAAGCATCCCTTTCTTTCCCTCTTTCTTCTCCAAATAAGACGCTACAGTACATCCGAATATCGTATCCATCGACCACAACATTCTGAACATGCATTTCAATCCCGAGAAAGAGATACCAGATCTGTCGGGAAAGACAATTATCGTGACGGGCGGCAGCAGTGGTCTCGGCAAAGAGAGCGTCCTCCAACTCGTCAAGCACAACCCAGATAAAGTGTATCTCGCAGCCCGAACAAGCAAGCGAGGCAATGCAGCAATCGAGGAGATTGAGAAATTAGTCCCCTCAGCAAAGGGAAAGATGCACTACCTTGAGCTGGACATGGCATCTTTCGCGTCCGTCAAGCAAGCCGCCGATCGCATCCTGTCCGAGAACAACCGAATCGACATCCTTATGAACAACGCCGGAACAAGTGCCAACCCTGCAGGTCTAACCAGCGATGGCTACGAGGTCCAATTCGGCAGCAACTACATGGGACCAACTCTCTTCACCAAGCTTCTCCTTCCACTGCTTCAGCAAACCGCCGAGCAACCAAACAGCGACGTCCGCATCATCAACCTCAGCTCTGAACTCTTCAAACAAGCACCTAAAGAGGGAATCTCGTTTCCCACGCTCACGACACCCGCTGAAGAGATAAGCACCGTAGCTCGCTACGGCCAATCAAAACTAGCAAACTACTACTTCAGCAAGCTTTGCTCTCAGAAATATCCCAACATCACATCAATCGCTCTACATCCGGGTGTCGTCAACACGGGTATCTGGGACCACTTCAAGGAAAGGAGGCCTGTGCTAGGAGCGGTGCTTTCTGTCTTGTCTGGTCCTTTTATGACTAGTGTCCCCGACGGTGCGAAGATGCAGTTGTGGTCCAGTACCGCACCGAAGAACCAGGTTAAAAATGGTGCGTTCTATACCCCAGCGGGGAATGGTAAGGAATACACGCAAGCGATACTGAAGAACGATAAACTTGCGAATGAGCTATGGGAATGGACTGAGAAGGAGTTTGCTAAGCATGGGTATTAGTTGCAATCTTTGTTTAACCGTCTGAGCAAGATTCATTCATTTAGCGCGTCTTGAGATACCGACTTGTACTTGTATAGAGGGATGGCGATTATTGTTTGTCATTTAGTGAAACGCCAACGCCATGTTTATAGAGTAATAATAACGGAACAATATTGCTGCTGAATATCAGAGTGAAACGAATTGATTTAGTACCTAGAAACGGTAGCGACCACACACACGTGAAGCGTCCCAAACATCTCACGGAGCAACGTCATACTGCACCCAGAGACTTGAAACAAACCCTGCACCAAAGACGTGTTTATAAAAAAAGACATGCATCTATACAGATGCTAAATTCGCTCACTGTCAAAAACCTATCAAACGCCGCTGATGTGAGATTTGAAAATTCATAACCAAAAAACTAAATACCATACGTCACAGCTTACACTCAAGCCTGCGCCTGCTGACCCGCCCTGCCCAAGTCCACGCTCTTATGATATTTCTTACATGGCAAGTTCTGATGTGAGTCTTCCTCATCGTCCTCAATGTCAAACATACGCTTCAGCTCCTTGCACGCTACCATATATTGCTGTCGAGCACCGGGGCTCTCCCTGAGAGGGTTAGGGGCCTTGTCCCAGCCATGCGGCACACCAGGCACACAGTGATAATGTACGCGCTTTCCAAGATCCTTTTGTAGACGGTCACGGAATCGTTCACCTTCAGCGAGAAGCATGTCCCATTCACAGCAGAAGAGGACGATGTCGTCAGGAAGGGCCTCGAGCATGTGCTTTGGCGCCATGCCGGGGCTGAGCCATGGGTGTGCAAGATCGAGCGAGGGTGGCTGGAGGTATGAATCATCGAAGAGATCGGTAAAGACAGCGGGAAGGTTCTGGTCAACCCTTGAGCAGGTCTCTCGACGCTGCGCGCGCGTTTGTGTGTAATCGGTAGGTGGATAGAAGGATACTATGCCTCTTATCTTGAGAACAGTGTTGGACGCTTCTGTCATGACTGACACTCCCGAAGTGTCTTTATAGGAGGATACGAGTGATAGCGAGGACGCACCTGTCTGGCGGAGCATAGCAATACGATCGAGGCGAGACTTCTGGCGCACGAGCGGGACACGAGAGCCGTTGGGTGTGAGGTTCTGGCCGAAGGCGGGAGGAGGCTGGAGGCCAGCATTGGGAACGTTACCAGCGCGGTTATCGATGATCTTGGCGCCAGACGTAGTTCGATCGAAGAGCTCGCCCTGCAGACACAGGGGAACGGTAAAGCTCATGTTTCCTCCCGAGGAGAAGCCCGATATAGCGAAGCGATCGGCATCGAGCATCAATTCGTCGGCATGTTGTGCCAGCCAGAGCACCGCGTCGGCACCATCCTCGACGGCTGTAGGGAACGGGTTCTCTGGCGCAAGACGATAATCGACGCTGACGACGACGGCTCCGACCTCGTCGACGACAACTCCACACCAGCGCGCATCGTCGTGCGCGGTGCCCAGAACGAAACCGCCTCCGTGGAAGTTGATAACAACAGGGTATCTCTTAGTACCCTTCAGCTTCTTATGCTTCTTGTATTCCTTGGGCACGTAGAAATTGAGGCGAAATTTGCCTTTCAAGGGCGAGACGGTAGCATCGATGTCTCTATGGAAGGCAGGCTTGGGTGGTCGTGGTCGGGCGAGACGATGCAGCATCATACCGATGCCCATAAGGACGCGCCAGAACTGCGCCTGGACGTGGAGCATCCATCGTGGCCGGCTGGTCTTGGACTGTGGTGGTGGGTTGTCGACTGATACCGTCATGTTGACTGTTGATGGGGACGTTGGTCGGATCACCCTAAGCGGCGCGCGCCCATCAACGAGGCCGCGGGCGATAAAAGAGTCGAAAGGGGGGCTGTGCTTGTGGCAAGCCGCGTGCGCAGGGACAGATGAGTGATGTCTAGTGTCCCGATGGTGTGGACCTAGAATTACAGCAATAGCTTGCAGTCGGGCGTGTCAAGTCTGGAGTTGTGTGGGCTCCGTCGCAAGCGTTGGGATTCTAGAATTGTGAGACCTGAGGCGCGCATTGGTCTCCGATAGGCGATGACGTATGCTAATCAGCCGCTGGCCAAGCAACACCCCATGTATGCGCCGTCGCGCTTTCACCAACTTGGACAAGCACACATTCAACATACATCGCTCGAGATCGGTTTGAACGACATGAATTCATGTCGCTCCTAGTGATATCATTATCGACTACTGTGTGTGTGTATGTGCAGCTACAGGGTGGAACCCACAGAACACAAGGGGTACAGGCCACGACCCCAAACTAAAAGCAAGCAAGCCGAGACGGGTATATGGCTGCTCAAGTCCTCAGAAAAGCGCCAGACGCTCGCCTATTGATGCTGCCAACGACCATAATGCGAATGTAAACAAGTATGAGAGAACCGTTGGCCAAGTTGAAATCAGATGTCAAAGAACGCCAGAAAGCTGTGTGTATGCAAAACATGTGAAGAAGAATCGATGGGAACGAGGGCAGGCCAAGAGGGCAATCGACGCAATCATGCATCGACAAACTCGTACTCGTCATCTTCAGGAGCCACATGTCGCTTGGGCCGTGGCGTCTCATCGTACAAGTCAAGCACCTCATACTCGTTCTTTACCAGCTTCTCCGTCTCCTTGGTCTCAAAGCGCTGGACGGCTTTCTCGAGAGCGTGGTTCAGGATCTGGCTGCCATGGCTGGGACCCCGATGGGCGTCGAACGAGTAGGCGATGTCGGCATCTGGAGCAGGTGCAGCGGACGGGTGCTCAACGTCCTCGTCAGCGGACGACTCGTCACTAGCGGAAGCCATGTCCTTGTTGAAAGCGGTGCGCGCCTTCATGGGGCCGTGGGACGATGCCCTGCATACGTTAGTTCTCCGATGATCCCTCTTGACGGGGTCGAGAGGCGACTTACTTGACGTGAGGGTACAGCTTAGCAGGACGCGGCTTGCCGTCTTCCTCCCGCCGTCCAGGGCCGAACGACTGTCCATGCGCCCACTTCGCCCTGCTGTTCTTGTCGCGGTTGAACTCCTTGGCATCGCTGCGGAGGTCGCCCGTGAAGGTCTGGGAAGTCGACATGGCGGTGTTGCGGCTTGGTTTGGTGGTCGAGGCTCTGGTGTATATTGTGACTGGCTGGTAGGGTGCAAACGGAGAGTGTGTATTGGAGCTAGCAGGTAGATTAGGTGTAATGGAGGGAGTAAACAGTGAGAAGTGATAGGCACGACAGGTATGGCAAGGTAATATGCTCGGGAAAGAGGGAGGCGCGGCGGATGACTAGCAGCTGTCTTATGAATGACTCTAAGAAGTGACTCAGGATGATGAGGTCTGATCGGGCGAGGCGAGTGGCTATGCAGGCTCTCTTATGGTAGATTACGGATTACGGCTCGTGTCCGGGCCAGGCAGTTGTTTACTTGCGCCGTCCCTATGTCGTCAAGGGCGTAGGCACCATCCCCGCCTTTGTCGTGGTTCCTGATAAGGGGAGATGTGGGAGCTCATGACCCAGCTTCTAGCTTCCGACTCGCCGAGGCCCATTTCCCGCTTTAGCCCGAAGCGCATCCGGTTTGACGCTGTTGCCCATGATGCCATCATGGCGGTTTCAGACGGCTTGGGTGGCCAACGTGGGCGAGCTGGAGGCTGCCGTGTTCCTGGTTGGTGTCCAAGGACATGCGTGAAGCTCCCAGCTCTCAAGCTCTCAAGCGCCCCAAGCTGTGCTCCAGCTTCCGATCGCCGACCCCACATGGATCCTCCACACCTCAGACAGCAACAGTCACGGCATGCATCCCAACAATCGCAGCTTATTACATGACGCCCTTTACCACGCAGCCTTGATAAGATCCCGGACTCGGCCGCCGTGGCCGTGCACTCGTTGCTAGCTTGGAACGTTAACCTGTTGTAATTGTCATGGTTGACCAAGACAGCCATTCCATTCCCAGTGCATCCTCAGGCGTATGCTTCAGCTATGTATGGTACGCGGCCTCCTCCTCCTCCTCCTCGTCGCTACTTTCGACTAGGCCAGCCTCGCTGGGAAGGACATCAGGAAACCAGCCGTATCTCCCAAGATCCACTGTATACTGCCCCATGGCATCCTGGCTGACCTCGACCCCTTCCCTGCGCAGCGCATCTGCTTGCTGAGCCGCTGCGCTCGGTCCT
>Ga0265797_10003392_pt1 | contig 25512 bp, 32 predicted proteins | sample P2T30metagenome_FD_192433 | JGI IMG/M metagenome (GOLD analysis project Ga0265797, IMG submission 192433) | Plant litter microbial communities from East Loma Ridge, Irvine, California - P2 T30 | ecosystem: Environmental > Terrestrial > Plant litter > Unclassified | place: USA: California... | reverse complement strand
ATCGGCACGCTAATGCAGGGCTGCGCTACTTGTCGGGCAGAAGTGGAGAGCGGCTAGCTTCAATTGAGCGGGTGGGGTAAGTGTGTCTGCTGCTCTATATGGCTTCGAGACAAATCGCTGTTGTAGCTAGAGGTGCGATTGGATGGGGCGGTTACGTCGTTGTGCCGGGGTGAAAGTGCTAGGGTAAGCTACTGCGATATAAGTTGAGAGCTTTACCCCTCCCTTGCTTTTCCTTCTCTCCTCTTCAACTACATCTACCTGCCATTGAGCTCCAATTTCAATCATCCTACATCCTCAATTCACTCAAGATGGCGCCCAAGATTGCAATCGTGTACTACTCGATGTACGGCCACATCAAGACAATGGTACGTTCCCGACTCCGCGCCGATATCCCAACACCCATTCCCACACACCCCAATCCCAAACCCCACACACCCACTAATCCCCTCCCCCCCAGGCCGAAGCCGAACTCGCCGGCATTCAATCCGCCGGCGGCACCGCCACCCTCCTCCAAGTCGCCGAGACGCTCCCAGACGAAGTCCTCACCAAAATGCACGCGCCCCCGAAGCCCAGCGACATCACCACGCTCAGCGACCCCAAGCAGCTTGAAGAATACGACGGCATTTTATTCGGCATCCCCACGCGCTATGGCAACCTGCCCGCTCAATTCAAGACGTTCTGGGATAAGACGGGGGGACAGTGGGCGTCGGGCGGATATTGGGGGAAGTACGCAGGTGTGTTTGTTAGTACGGGGACGCAGGGGGGTGGGCAGGAGAGTACGGTTGTTTCGACGATGAGTACATTGACACACCACGGATTCATATACGTACCGCTGGGATATAAGACTACGTTCGGTAAGTCGCCCAATTCCCTCCCTTTACATCTACCTCTATTTTTTCCTCCAAGGATAAGTTACTAATGTTGTATGTATAACAGCCCAGCTCGCCAACCTCGACGAAGTCCACGGCGGCTCTCCCTGGGGCGCAGGAACTTTTGCGGCTGGCGATGGCTCGCGCCAGCCTACTAAGCTGGAGCTAGAGATTGCGACGGCGCAGGGTAAGATGTTTTACGAGGCGGTGGCGAAGGCGCACCCGTGACTAGATGGTCGGGAGGGAGAAACGGTGGTGGTGGCGGATAGGACGGAGAATGGAACGGCGGCGGCGGCACCGGTCGCTGAGCAGCCGAAGGAGAAGAAGGAGAAGGATGGCGAGGGGCCTTGTGGGTTGCCTGGCAAGTGCGATATCATGTAGACTTTACATCTGATAATGAGAGAAATCAAAGAAATGATCAAAACGATTCGTGCTCGGAAGTCGTAGACATGAAGGTGTGTTACAGTATAAGCACACTTAACAAAAGAACTCGTTTTTGCCATTCACTCAGCGCCAAGATAATTAAAAAACAAAATCATAAATCATACCGCACTCAATATACCCGTCGTAAATGCCGCACTCATTTCCCATCATGCCGTGGTATCACATCCCAAGTTCCAACAAGAAAAGCGCGATCCCATCTCTACCATACGCCATATCCCCACAAACAAACAAACAAGAAAGAAAAAAGAAAAAATCATACCAATATGCTTTCAGATAATTCCACCATAACCCGTCCAAACATCTACACAGCCCTCGTCATACAACCACACCAGCAAAATCAACTCCCCGCCTCTCACAACGCATATCCCCAGCCCCGACTTCCCAATCCGTAGCCAAGTCGTCCCAGTCCGGATCCTCAGCGCTGCCATGCCTCGCAGTCCGTTCCGCCCAGCCCGTACGCTCGAGCTCAACGATGCCGCCGAATCGTCGCTCGCAGTTTGCAACGAAGAGGGATTGCCCGTCGGGCGTGAATGAGATGCCGCCAATGGGACCGAAGAAGTCGAATACCTGTTTCGACTGGAACGTTGCCGCGTTGTACACGCTGACGTAATCGTCTGCATCGGCGGCAACCAGGACGCGAGGCCCAGAGCCAACGGGCGAGAAGTGCAAAGAACGTGGGACGCTGATTTCGCTTGCGAGTACGGTGAGCGGGTGCGCCCAGTATCGCGCGTCCCAGACGACAATGGTCGAGTCTTGCGCGGCGGTTGCGACGTGGATGCCGTCGTCGGCCCAGGCGCATGCGAACACGTCTTCGGTGTGGGACTTTAGCGTTTCAAAAGGCTGGCCTGTCTCCGCGTTTGTGATGAGTGTTTGGTGGAAGTCGCCGACTACGACGCGCATGCGGCCATTGGGACTGGTGGCTGAGCAGTTGACAGCTGCTGGGTAGAGGAAGGTGTTGGTGAAAGTGTCAGTCGCGCAGTCGAGTGTTCGTAGGCGAAAGTCGTTGGAGCATAGGACAGCTTGTGGCTGGTAGGTTGTCCGAGAATCGAAGAGGTGCACGTGGTTGACTATCTTTGACACGGCGTCCATGGTGAAGTTGGCTCGGCCAAATGTAGTTGGGGAAGCGTAGGTGGATGTGAGATTAGTGATGGCATATTCGCCGTCAAAAGCACCGGCTATCAAGACACAGTCGTCACTGGCGAGTGTGGTGATTGCTCCTTCGATAGCGAGCGGCCTACGCATTTCTATCATCGGGTCTGGCGAGGCACCTTCAGCATTCGTGCGGTAGACTTGCTGGCCAGCGGCGTAGAAGATGTCGTTCCGCGAGGTGACCGCCAGCACGTTGCGTAGCTGGAAGTGCGGGAAGAAGGCACGAGGATTTGTGTTGTTCCTCTTGAACTGGAGGAAATTGTCCGTGTTCGGTACTTGAGGGATGTGCTTAAGCTTGTCAGTCAGGTATGTTACGACGAGCCAAATACGGAGCATACCTTTCGAATTTCGCGCAAATGCACTGGCGCCCTTGCACTCTCACATTCGACCCGCCGCGCTCTGACTTGTGAGCGCTTCGTCTTGCGTACAGACCAGTCGATACCGTGGCAGTCGAATTGCTCACCCCGCAGGTCATCGCTGGTGATTGTAGCAGGCAGCTGTACCAGGTCGAGACCAGGAACAGTCGGTCTCTCTGGGGCAATGGAGTGGAAGAAAGAAGTGATGGGTAGAAAGGGATGGTTGTCCCTGATGCTGAGATGGACCTCCTGCGAAGTAGGCGGTGGCTCGAGGGAAGGGTCCGAACTTGAGGTGAAGCCGGAATGGAGGTGCGATATGGGCATCTGTATGCTTGGTATGTGGTATGACGGCATGGAGGGAATGGGCTCGAACGGGTCGAAGGACGGGGTAGCCATGTACTCGAACGTCTCCAGCTGGTCCGCGATGACCTGCAACTCCAAAGTGTCCTCGTCGGCCATGTGCGTGTCCGCTATCTGGTAGTCGCCCATGCCGGTTGGGGTTATCGGTATGCCCCCGCCGTAGTCGTCATCCTCCTCTTCGTCTTCGTCCTCATAGTTTGCTTGGCTGGTAGGCGGCCTGCTGCCGGCGAGCGCAAGGGCAGTGGCCGCAGCGAAGGTCGTGGGTGCAGATGCGCCGCTCTGGGTGTGCGAGTGTGGCGCTGTGGAGGAGTGGTGGTGCTCGTCCAGTGCTGGTGCCGGGACGTGCGGGACGGACATGGAGGCGGACTGCCCTCAGCTCGGGCACACGCAGCCAGAGAGCCCGTCCTGTGCTGCGAGGCCGCCAAAACGGGGGCGCTGGTGTGCGTGTGCGTGTGAAGGAGTCTGTAGCTGTATGCGGCGGAGGTGTCGAGCGATGCGCGCTGGCAAAGAGGCGTCGGCGGCGGTCTAAAGGCGTGAGGGCGTGGGGGAGGCACGGAGGGAACTGCACCCAACTGACCAACACGCGCTTCGGCTCGGGCTAGATCACGAGCGACGCAGGAGAGGCAGAGGTGCAGGACACTTTGTATGCACCGCTCCCTCTTGGACCATTTGTGGGGTGTGGATGCGGGACACTTGGGCTGTTAGGCATGTCGCGCCGGCACAGCGCTCTTCTTACCCCGGAATGCTGCCCGGATGCAGAAGCGACGTCTTTATGCACTCGAAAGTGATATCTCATATATCGCCTCGTCCTCGTCGCGCTGTGCCGTGCTGTGCTGCCGTGCTCCGACCGGTCTGCCCATACGACCAGTCGCCGCACGCCATGCCACACGTCCACGTCGCGAATCTGCAAACCCAGAGATCCTCGCCCTGAACCTCAGATCTGTGTCTCTGCTCTGCTACACCTAAACTCCACGCTGCTCCTCGCCCATGTGCTGCCATCGCTCAAGCCCAAGCCGCCAGCACAGACAGCTGGCTGTATTACCGTGGAGGCGGGGCGTGCTACTCACCACGAGGCAACACGGAGACAACGCTCGCAAGCCACCGGGGCAGGGAGCAGAAGAGAATGCAGTGCGCCCAGATAGTGTCACACGCGGACAGACAACTGGCCCATGCTGCCTGTCAGACCCCTTTTGGGCGTACCACTTCGCTTCCTGACGCTGCCGACTGTCGTACCGCTATAATTCGTGCCAAATCACATCTTCTCCTCGCGCAAGGCCTTTCCCTGCGCTGTGGCTCCTTTACCGTTTTTGTTTCTCTTCGCCGTTCGCACTCCACTGCACTGACCTCAGCCCTCGTGGAACCAGGCAGATCAATGGCCGAGCGGCAGTAAGCATGCCATCAGCTTCAATCCACCACTTCAAGCCAGGGTGTCGTGCGTTGCAGATAGTTCAAGAATAAAATTACTATTAGCAACAGTCTCTAAATGGCCGCTACACAGAAACTCTCTACGCCGTCTATGCTAGTTTTTTAAGCCAAGCGCATTGTGAGAGCAGATCCCAGAACCCCAGCAATGCAATGCAAGAAATGTGGTACAATATGCAATCTTCTGGCTTGCTGCTCAGACAACGCAGCGGCTTCTCTTCCAAAGCGGCGCCACAATGCAAAATCAATTGTCGTAGTATTGCTCGTATCCCTGCTGCTGTTGCGGCCATCCACCAGCCGACGTCGGCTGCTGCGAGAACCCGCTGCTTGGTGCCTTCAGTCTCCGCTCTGTTGGTGCCCAAAGTCAGTCACAGAATCTTCATCGGGACAAGTTGTGCGTCTTACCTGCTTCGAAATCGTGCCATCGCCGCATAGTAATTTTGCTGCTGTCGAATTCGCCTTCGTATTCCAGTCCTGCCTTCTTCGTCTTCTCACCAGCCGTCTTACGAGTGTCGCCCCAGCTGAAGTCGTCAAATTTCCAGAACGCGTATGCCGGTAGTACAAAGTTCCAGATGGGGAGTGATAGCAGGTAGACAAACATCCACGCAACATACGACCATCGATGGGCGGTGATGACGATGAGGATCGCTGGGAGACCCAAGATGAGTGCAAGAAGAACAAGAGGTATGACAGGAGCTGCAGTATGCAGAATGGCGGCTTTGATGGAGATGGCAACTGGAGAGGTGATTAGCTCGGTGACGGTGCGAAGAGAAACGTGGGCTTACTTAGGTAGAATGTGAAAGCGATGGCGGCCGGAAGAACCAAAGTTCCCATCAGTTCGATGAACACGACAAACTGCATGCTGAAGCAGAAGGTGCCACACAGATCTCGCACTAGCACAAGCTCCATCAAGTTGTGGACCGTACTATTAATCCATCGACGACGCTGTGATAGTAGAACCCTGAACTCGTCCGGTACGGTGGTTTTGCAGACCGCTTGTGGTACGAAGACCTGCTTGCGCTTGGGGAATGTCTTGAGCATCAGAGTCGACAGGTATCGGTCCTCACCCAATAGCAGCAGATTCTTCTTGTGCAACGTGTCGACCACATTCTCCGAGTAATGCTCGACGACATCCGGATTGGCCAGAATTGGGACCCAGTAGTTTTGGCCGCCCTTGGGGGCTTTGATGCGATACATGCAGAAACATCCGGGCAGACATGTGACACCGCCAAATACCGACTCAAAGGATTTGGCCAAGTGATGCGAGATGAAGTACCTGCTGCGGTCAGTGGCGCGATCGTCCAACGTAGCATTGACACTTACTCAAACACCTGGATCATCGAGACCCAAGAATCACGCTTGTTGGCGATCTTGGTCTCACCGCAAAGACCCATGATCTCCGGATCTTTCACCATGGCTGAAATCATGTGTGTCAGACTGTCAGGGAACACCTTGGTATCGGCGTCCACCATGAGCACGATCTCGTAAAAGTCGGGTGAGATGCCAGTGATCTTCCAAATGCCGTTGAACATCTCAAACTCAAGCTCCGTCATACGCTCGTCAAACATGACCTTCTGCAGGAATGACATGAGAATGATCTGACTGTCTCGTTTGCCACGGTTACCAGGCTTCGATTTGCCTGCCTCGTCTGGTGTTCCACACTTGACCACGACCATCATTGGAACACGTTGCTGCTTATCAGCAGCGATTCGGGAGTTCTCGCCATAGTCGTAGAAACCGGAGTAGATCTTGGCCATGTTGTGTCGCTTGGAGCCACTGGCCACAGCGACGTATGAGAAAGCCGGCACCTCATGAGGGAGAACCGCATGATCCTTCATCATGCCCAATGCAATGTCAGGTGTTGATAGGTCTTCGCCCTTACCCTTGATCATGCCGTCGCAAATCACCAAGATGAGCTTGTGACTGTTGGGGTAATCTGTCGTAGCAATGGAATCGATCGTGGTTCGCAGTCCCTCGGCACCCTCAGAATAGCAAGTAACCAGACAAATCGCGTGAGCAAGTGGGTAGCCAAAAGGTTGCCACTCGGGGGGAGGCTGAGGAACCACCGCCTCGTGGATGAAGCCGGCAGGACCAGGTCCATCTTCGCCCATACTCGAGTATCGGTTTTGTTCCGTGTTTCCAGAGAGGAGCAAGCTTGACCTGGATTCCTGAACGGACTGCTGCATTGAGGGCTTACCGTCGTAGGTAGGCAGCGTGCCCATACTGTTGTTGATCTGTCGATACATACCAGTGTTGGACGAGAGGAGGCGCGACGTGTTGCTTTGGCTTGTCATGGTAGTTGGCGGGGCGCGAGTCTTGGCCGATTTATCCACAGAGTAGGGACTGGTAAATCTAGACGTCGAAGGCAAGAAGGTGCTACCTCGCTTGCTCGAACGGTCTGGAGTGCCAGCTGAATCGGTGAGCTTGGGTGGAGCACGATAGATATCGTCACTCCACTCCTCGATCTGTTGCTTACGCTGCTTCGAATCTGCCTTGCCTACGGATGTCTTTGTAGCGCCAAACTTCCTGCTGATAAACCACTGGAATGCCAAAGCAAGCACAAACTTCGCTCCGACAACAGCCAAAATGAAGACCAGCGACACATACAGCACAACCTTCGAAGCGATGCAGCCAATGCTCTCGGTGTCGATTGAACCGACCTTGATAGTCTCGGTGAAGCACCGCGCTACTTGTTTCTCGTAGCTGGACGAATAAGCACGGGTGACGTCCACGCCTCGAACTGCCGGATTGACTTTGATCTGATCGAAAATGGGTGGGATGTTGACCTGAGTCCTATTGAAGTAGTCAAGCAAGTTGAGATCGAGAACATCGCCACCCCAGACCATCAGGTTGCGGGAGCTATTCCGGATATCGTCCCAGGTGAAGTAAACGTCTCCGGCATTTCTTAGGCCATAGTACGCGTTGCGGGCTACGTCCGAGGTGTGGCACATGAAGCCATTGTATTCGAGGAAAGTGGTGTTGGGCTTGCTGGAGCCGTCCTGGTTGAAAGCTCGGCAAGGAAAATACCATGCCATGTTGCTGTTCCCACTGGTAGGGATGTCGGAGTTGGGTTTTGGCGTAATAAGACCTTTGCAAGCTCCATTCACATTCTGGAACATCATGCTGGCGTCCTTTCCACGGAAATCCTCTGGCAGGTCGAAGAGGACATTGGCCCCTGATGGAATGCCTCGGGCAGGGGGATGGTTAGACTCGGCAAGATTGTAAGCTTTGCCGTGAATGATCAGATAGCCGCCGTCGACCTTGTTCGCCCGGAGGCGCGCATTGCCGCCTGCAGGACATACGGTCTCGGTAAATCCAAAGGTCAAGTATCCGACAAATGTACAGATCAGAAGGATGATGCTGACCAGGCCGACCTTCTCCCTCCAGGCGCGCTGCTGAGCCTTTGCAGGCTTTCCGAAGCACTTCAGAACAGCATCAGGGCACCAGAAGGTGACAACAGCGCAGTAAACGTTCCACAGACTCGGAGGGCGCAGCTTGTCCTTTTCCTTCTGACGTTGTATTTCCCGGTTCTCCATTGTCTTCGTCCGAGTCAGCCGACGCTGCATGCGTGGGTTATCGCCATCAAGGGGCGCTTGCTTGTCATTGTAGCCTCCGCCCGAGGCGTTCCGCATGTGCGGCGGCTTCAGGTCGGTGCTGTCCGAGCTGACCGTCTCGGATTCGAGGTGGTCCTCCATGATAGGGTCGTTACCGGTCGTGGAAGGCTGAACATTCATCCGCTGAGCATGTTTGCGATAATGATAGTTGGGATGGCTTGGATCCATTCGCTGGCGCTCCGGCCTGATGAGACTGCGCTTCCTGCCCAGATCCTGGGTGGGTACGCCGGTGTGTCCTCTCATGATGGGGTCTCGTTCCATGGGCACCGGGGTGCCGGGCGAGGGAAGCGGTCGTGAGTACGAGTGGGCACTGCCCTTGATTGCGGGGCGGTCGTTGGAGCGCGTGTTCTCGAGGTCGGAAGTGCGTCGGCGGCGCGAAGGCGAGTCCCGGAAGGCATGTCGCTCGTCTCGTGAACCACCCCGCGAGGAGGAGGCGGGTCGTTGTGGGAGAGACATTTCGGTGCGAGGAATGCAATCAGTCGTTGTGACACCAGTGGACCACTGACAGGCGGTGGGGCTCTCTGGGCCCTAAAGAATAGGCACGCAGCTCCTGTGTGGCTACGGATAGGTTGGTGAAAGGACAGACGAAGGATCGTGCTGCTGTGTTTGTCCGCCGGAGCGATGAGTGTGTGAGAGTGCTGAGCGGTCGCACTTTCCGTTTCAGCGAGTGGCGGCTAACAGGGTATGAACGAGCGGCTCTGCAACAGAACGATCGTGGTGGACGAAGCCAAACGAATGTGGTGAAAACAGGCTGTGCCGTGCAGTTGTTGCGAGGCAACCGAGAAAGAGGCTCCTTGGGGCGGATTTAGTTGCCCCTTGCCGACGCCGCCAGGCCGTCCGCGAATGAAGGCCGCCCTCCTTGTGCTATTTTGATCCTTTTGCCAGCACTAGAGCCGACTTGGTTGCCCCGGACAATAGCCCGTCAACATCACGAGCATTTCCAAGCCGATCCACTGCTGGGCAGGACTCAATCAATTGTCAACTCATCAACTGTAGGCAGATGTAGATGCGTGGGAGCATTCTGGCAGTTGTACCACTCTCAAACTCCATGGTCGCGCGGCTCTCAAACCAGTGTTTGGGCGCTGTACCTCGCAGCCGTCTCCACTCCGCCCTGCAGCAAACAGAACCGATCGCAGGAGAAACCCTGATCGACCGTGCCTCTCCCTGTTCGATGACTTTCATAATAATACGGTAGCCGCACTCCTGAGCATCATCATCTCACCTACCGCCGCCTGCGCCAGAGAATGTCAAAGGGATCATGTGGTGAGCAGCGGCCGCTATTGGTGGAGGTGCCATTGTAACATGGCGTTTCCGAATACGTGCCCATGGTGCTCTTTATAATCCTTGAGCTCTTGACAGCTGCTCCATTCGGACTTGTTGCGCGGCCTGCCTAGAGACAGAGATCCTCCTACATCCTCATCAAACAGCCTGCTTCGTAAACTTAAATGTTCTCCGTCTTGTTCGACTGTAGAACGTGGACGTGGGGACCCAATGGAAGTGCCACGCGGCTGTCAGAAGTCACAGTCCGTTATCGATACCACAGCGCAAATCATCCAGGGATTGCGGGTGACTTGCAGGGCCATGACTTGACGTCCACGGTTAAACTGCAGTTGCCATGGCACTTGTTTCACGTAATTCCATCGACTCTTTGTATCTACATGTCTATCCGAGTAGGGCGTTCTGCATTCTTGCATGCACGCAGAGAATGAACTGTAGCCAATGGCACATTCTCCTCCTACACCAGCAATACTTTCGTGGCGATGACGAATGACAAGCAGGCCCTCTTGCCGTACAGCGACTTTCTGTTTCAGGCTGCCTGTCTCAGCGCCCCGTCTCACACGGACCTGAATAGTTCTATATGAACACCACCGTTCTTCCACAGCGAGGAGAAGTGACTACATTGATGTGTAATACGCTCTCTCGTTCCTTTGAGCTGCAGCACTCGCGAACGCTCTACCCATGTCGCATCGAGCCGATACAAAGATCAATAGTCTTCGTACATACATATAGCATCATTCAGAGTTTAGCTGCCGCCGAGCACCGCCGCCTTCTTTGCATTCGTTAGTGCATACGAGAAAAGGTGGACCCTGACCCCGAGTGTAGGACATTTTCTCGTACATTTGCGGCATTCCACAGCATTTGCTTCCTTGTGCCGCGGTATCCGCCTGCGACTGTATGCGCCGTTTGCTCGAATAAAGCCACTACACGAGATCGGCTCAAGGACTTCAAGGCACTATTTTGGACCCTGACCCGCTTGTTGGTGAACATCTCAGTACAGTAAGTACGTATGCAGCCGCGCCCCCAGATCGCAGACAGCATCTTCATTCGAGCAAGGTTCAGCATCCTCCACGACTGCGCTGGCCGCACCATGTCTACGTACTGCACACCGCATCTCAGGCCCTAACAGACTGCAGACAGGGAAACAGAGTCTCAACGCTCACAACGCTCGCTTCTGACCCCGATTGCCCCTCCGCTTATTCGCATTGCGACGCTCCTCTGCTCCACCGAGTTCGGCTACACGAGATATAGCAAGCACCACCCGCCAAATTTTCGACGAAGGAAGAGGCAGTGCAATGGCCGAGGCAGTTCCAGCTGCACCTAGTAGGGCTCTGCCGCCTATTCCACCAGCAGAGTCGCCAGGAACGCACAATGAGGACCACTCTAGTCGCTCGAGCGATTCCTTTCGCCGCAAGCCTGTCCTGGGCGCGTCCCAACACTCGATACCTTCGTTCAGTATAAATGAGCATGACGATGCGATAGCAGGCGGCCGCGACTCCAGACAGTCTGGATCATCATTTTCGCCGAGTTCCGTAGGGCATTCCAGAGCGACCTCACGGGACACCCCAGACACGGGCAGCAACAGAGACTCGGGTAACGCGATACCGGTGACAAGAGACATTCCCATTCGGCAGCTACAGATCAACGACGGATCATACAGGAGTCGCTATTCTCATGCTGGAGAGTTGGACATGGCAACGGCACAGCTCGACCGGGAATCGATTTACAGTCCGCAGGAACAATACCAGCCTGCCGAATACGCGCAACATCCCACACCACCGCCTCCCATGGCATATTCACCGCGGAATTCGGTAAACACTCCGGACGCAGACTCGCAGCATTCGTCGAGCGACAACAGTGGTCGCAACTCATACAACTATGGGCCTGATGGGCCGCTACAGGTGCCCCGCTCGACACTCAACAGACCAAACTCAGCCTACACCCTCGGCTCGGAGCTGAATACACAGGGTCGCACACATTCCCCCCGCCTCTCAGTGGGCGCATCTCCCATTGGGTCGCCTGCTGTATATGGAAGACAAGCATCTTCGAACCGCCGTTCTCCCGACATCAGGCCCACGTCGTACATTGACTTGGTCAACTTGCCCTACAACCAGCAGATTGCGCCTGCCGCGAATTTTGGGAATGCGCAGCTGCGGACAGCTGTAGGGCAGAATGCATCTCTCCTCGACACAAAGAAAACACTGGACATGTACCGCGTGAATGTCAAAAAGACGCAAGATAGTGCTGTACAGTACGAGTTTGCTCTATTCATGGTCCAGGTAGCGCGCGATATCATGGACGTCGGACCTGCCACCGACGACCACGGACTGGTGCCAACGGACATCCTGCGGGAAGCACGACAGATTCTCCAGAAATTAGCCGACCGCAGCTACCCATTCGCGCAATACTACCTCGCAGATGGTTACGCATCTGGTCTTTTCAATAAGGACAAACCAGACTACGACCGCGCCTTTCCACTGTTCATTGCTGCCAGCAAACACGGCCACGCAGAGTCTGGATACCGCGCTGCCCTTTGCTATGAGTTCGGCTGGGGCTGTCGCAAAGATTATGCCAAAGCTGTTCAATTCTTCCGAGCCGCTGCCTCTAAAAATCATCCTGGAGCGGCGACGCGATTAGGGAAGGCTTGTCTGACAGGAGATATGGGCCTGCAAGGCAAATACAGAGAAGGCCTGAAGTGGCTGAAACGTGCCACCGAGTCTGCAGACTTCCAATACAGAGACGCCCCTTACGAGCTTGGCTTATTGCACGAGACCGGCTATGGCGAAGACGTTTTCAAAGATGAAATCTACGCCGTGCAGCTGTTCACACAAGCTGCCGAGTTGGGACATCCACTCGCCTCGCTAAAACTTGGCGAAGCCTACGAACACGGCCTCTTGCGCTGTCCGAAAGATGCGGCACTCTCTGTTCACTATTACAATACCGCTGCACAAGCCGATATACCCGAAGCTATGATGAACCTGTGTGCCTGGTACATGGTGGGTGCGGAGCCAGTTTTGGAGAAGGATGAAAATGAGGCATATGAATGGGCCAAGAAGGCAGCAGAATTTGGTACGTAAAGAACACTGTCGAACGTTTGGATGTTACTAACGACCCCCAGGTCTTCCCAAAGCTGAATATGCTTGCGGTTACTTCACAGAAATGGGCATTGGATGTCGGCGCGACCCACTCGAAGCCAACGTCTGGTACGTAAAGGCTGCCGACCATGGAGACGAGAGAGCAAAACAGCGACTCGCCATCATTCAAGCCGCAGCCTCTGGTCAAACGACTTTACCTACGAGCAACAACGAGAAGACGAAGCTCAAGAAAGGCGCCAAAGAGGGCGATTGCACAGTGATGTAGGCAATTTGCTGCGTCCATCGATTCTCCAGCAGCCGTGTTGCTTCTCAGGACCCCAGCATCTCTCCCACGCGTACAACTATCAGTCGCATTTCTCGACATCTCGCACTAATATCTGGGTTCTGCATATGTGGTGTCTGGTTGCATATCGCATTAGAGATCACTCAGGATTTTGAACTACATTTCGATACCAACAAATGTTGTCAGAAGAATCTATGTAGAGATAGACTTTCAGCGTAGCGATGAGGATACTGTCGGATTGACGCGGGTGTCACGGCTTTGTCGTTGATGGGTGGTACACTTGAAATAATCAGACCGTGACCTCCCACAAAAAGCCCCGATTGGCTGTTGGCTATCAATGTTTTACGTATGAATGAGTCGCGCCGGCTCTTTGTCCTACCGCCTACCACATTGTCTACAGATCCTCATGTCCAGGCTGTTCGAGTATTCCGATTCGGGGCAGTGCATTTCAACGTTTTCGGTGCACCATATTCCGTCCGAAATGCTGTTATGCATCGTACATTGACTGAGCCACTGACCAGTCAACCCTACGTTATCATCGGAAGACGCGTAGTCGCTTAAGTCGACCGTAGCTAACCGAGATCCGCTATCTGACCAAATCGGGAAGGAATGATGCTGGTCCAATGCAGCTGCTACATGTGTAGGGCGCGCACGACTCAACATAACTCACCTCAAACAAGCTCGACCTCAAAGTATCTTGCGCTATCTGCTATTTCACTGTGTTACCTCAGATCGATCACGAGTGGAAAATCAAGCACAAACATTACACGTGAAGTCAGCAAACAACACATCATCTAGCCACCACAAACATTAAAACACAATCAGGAAGCAAGAACAGAGTCCGATTCTGCATTCTGATATGGCGCCGCCTTCAGCCATCGAGGTTACGGCAGAAACTGATACTTCAGGCATCACTCTTCCCAATCCTCTCACTGCACCCATCACAAGCAACGACATCTTCGGAAGGAGGAAGAAGGCAAGCAACTCACAGTGGGGCACTGCTGCTGCCTCCGATACCGCCAATTTCAGGCTCAAGTCATATGAGAAGAAGCCCAAGGCGAAGCGATGGGACCGTGAGTGCCACCTTTCATGCAGCTAATGGCAGTGCTGACTTGTCTTTCAGACATCATATCTAATGAAGCACTCAGTCGAAAGGGAAACTCACTAAAGAATGCCGCAAAGTTCCTCGCTACGCCAGGGCTCATCTCTCTCGGTGGCGGGCTCCCGTCGAGCGAGTACTTTCCGTTCGAGGAGCTGTCGGTCAAAGTCCCGCAAATCGGCCACTTCTCGGAATCTGAGACAAAGGAGTCTGGTGTTGTTCTTACGGCTGGGAAACACGACCTGGCTGAAGGGAAGTCCATCTTCGATATAGCGACCGCGTTCAACTACGGGCAAGGTGCTGGCTCGGCACAGCTTCTGCGCTGGATGACGGAGCACACTGAGTTGGTGCACAGCCCTCCGTATGAGGACTGGAGATGCACCATGACCATTGGCAGTACGTCCGCCTTGGAGATGGCGCTGCGCATGTTTACTCGGCCTGGAGACATGATACTGTCAGAGGAATATACATTCTCTGCCTTTGTCGAGACAGCACGTCCCATGGGCGTTCGTGTGTGTGGCGTGCCACTCGATGCCGAAGGTCTTCTTCCTGACGGATTGGACCACATAATGTCTTCCTGGGACGTCAACGCTCGCGGCGCGAGAAAGCCACATCTGCTCTACACAGTGCCCACGGGCCAGAATCCCACAGGTGCCACCCAAAGTGCCCAACGCCGTCGCGAGCTCTACGCAGTGTGCCAAAAGCACGACATATACATCATCGAAGACGAGCCGTACTACTTCCTCCAGATGCAGCCCTACACCGGCCCCAACGCACCCAACGTCCCACCCCCAGCCTCGCATGCCGACTTCCTTGACAAGCTAGTCCCAAGCTATCTCTCAATGGACATCGACGGCCGCGTACTGCGCCTCGACTCCTTCTCCAAGGTCATCGCGCCCGGCTCGCGAATCGGATGGGTAACCGCGTCCGCCGAGATCGTCGACAAGTACTCCAAACACGCAGACTTGTCAACGCAGAACCCATCCGGCATGTCCCAGCTCATTCTCTTCAAGCTACTCGAAGAGCACTGGGGCCACGCCGGCTACCTCGACTGGCTAATCCACATCCGCATGCAGTACACGCAGCGCCGCGACGCCATCCTCCAAGCCTGCGCAAAGTATCTACCCACCGAGGTCATGTCCTGGAAGCCGCCGATGGCAGGCATGTTCCACTGGATGCAGATCGACTTCAAGAAGCACCCCGACTATCCGGGCAAGAGCATCGAAGCTATCGAGGAGAGCATCTTCTTCCGCAATATTGAGCACGGTACTATGTGTATGAGGGGAAGCTGGTTCTATGCGGATGCGGAGGAGGAGCATGATACGTTGTTTTTTAGGGCTACGTATGCGGCTAGTCCGGTGGATAGGATGGATGAGGCTATTCGGAGGTTGGGGGAGTCGGTGAGGGAGGAGTTTGGGCTGGGGGGGTATGCGATGGGTGGGGCGGATGGTGTTTGAGGAGGCTTCGAGTGTTTGGGGGACAGGCTTGGTTCTGGACGGGCGGCGATAATCGCTTGCTTGTGCATAAGAGTCGTAAGCAAAATATGTCGCCTAACTTTCAGCTCACAAGTCTGGTCTAGATGTTTAGATTCATATCACATCGATTATTGGAAGAGTTCAAGTAGCGTGTCAGTTGGCGAGCCCGTAGCCATCAAGTCCATCTCCGCCGCATTCTAGAAGCGCTCGTTCTTCGTCAGTCTCAAAGGTCATGCATTACCGACGTGTCAACGTAGGGCTAACAATTTTAGTATACCATATACGTAGTAACATGTAAAGAACCTTTCTCGTGCTCTTTTGGGCATGCTTTTACGCGTTCACTAATGTAGACAGGGGGCGTAACAAGGTACAGTAAGATGCTCAATTCAATCAGCGACTCGACGAAGAAAGTGTGTACGAACCTCATCATCCTAAGGCTCTGAAATCATGTATAAGAAGCCGTCTTCTCAATGTCCAAGAAGCTCCAGTCAGCATCGCCATCTTTCACGTAAACCAATCTTCTTCAACCAACATTGACCTTCTCTACCGAGACCAACCATCCACAACATGCGTTTCGCAGCCATCACCACCGCCATCACCCTCCTTTCCTCGGCCCAAGCATTCGTCCTCCCAGAAGGCGCGAAAGATGGCGTTTATATGGTCACCAGAAACCCAGACGGCACAGATGTGCATACCAAGATGACCTCTGCCCACGCCGCGCGCTCCATCGCCGAAAGACATGACGCAAACCCTTCTCTTGAGCGTCGCCTCCAAGGAGAAATCTGGTGTGGTACGTAAATGACAATGAAGCGCGACATGCTAGCCTAACGAGATTCCATCAGGATGTACTTTCACCACAAATCCCAGCGACACCGATGCCGCCGTCGCAGACATCAAAAACCAAGTAAGACCCATAAAATCTATACAACTCGCACAAAAAGACCAAAAAACTAACCACATATCTTTCCCTCCACAGCTGGGCGGCGGTCTCGGTAAGCAATCCCTTCCAAGGTTCCTACTACCCACACCCACCCCACACAGCACTAACTCCCTCCACCCAGGCAGCAACATCAAAGGCCAACAATCCTTCTACTCGATCCGCGGCTCCGTCGTAGCCTTCGTCTGCAACCGCTTCACCGCCCCCCAGTCCGCCGACAGGTACGACTTCGAAGACGCAGCCGCGGCGATTACGAATGCGTGCGGGCGGTACATTGCTGGGGCGCAAGATGCGGGCATGTTTGGTGACTCCGGTTCGGATTCTTTTGGACTTATTATGGGGTATCAGTAAGTTTCGACGTGGAATGCTTGGTGCTTGGGTGCGTGCTGATATGAGAGTGTAGGCGGTATAAGAAGGGTGAGGAGTTTTGTAAGACGGCTACGACGTCGCCTAAGAGTCACTGCTGAGGATACGTCTGGGCGGTATCTGTATCGAATCGTCGGCTTTTCGCTAGGGGTGGCGGAGCTGTAGGAAGGTTGTTTGATTATGTGACGGGACTGAGGTGGAATCGAGGGGTTTTCATTCATTACGTTGTCGACGATCTCGAGCACCACATGTTGTTCATAATGTATCTTGTGTACACAACCGCTCGTTTATAGCTGCTTCAAGAGCAATGTCATTCGTTTGGGAACGTCTTGATCGCAAGAGCATTAGATACTTTGATGATTCGTGGTCGATCGAATAATACACGGAAGGAATTGCCATTGGATATGAATTGATCTAGCAGCGTGACCTGATGAGGTGAGAAAGTGGACGAACCGGTGAAATATTCGTGAGGCTACGGAGGCTCATATGGGTAAGAAGACCTTAATTGTTACTCTGACTGATACTTACGTCCCTATGTTTGCGAAGACTTACATCTATTCTATATATGTCCTGAGTTCGAAAACGTGGCATCGAACATTTCTGCGATCAACCTCAGTGTAGCGGCTTTTCTTCTAGGTTACCATTCCTACTTCCAGCACTTGGTAAAATCGTGTGTTCGATTCACGCTTAGTACCTTGATTACGCGTCGCTTTTAACTGGCATTTCTTTTGCCTCCGGGTTCTCACGTACCTTTTTTTGCGCTCGCTTGTAGCAAGTAACTACTTTCTTGATGATCCGCACTCATAATCATCGCGAAATGCACAAAAGGCAGGTGATGATTGACCAGCCTGAAGGCAATGATCGTCTTGATTCGCTATGCTATAAAACTACAAAATTCGTAACTTCGTGAATCTAAATGCTAAACGCAACGCTACAAACAATTACTTCCTCTCATTCGCCACCGAGTTGGCATCATTATCCACAACCACAATCTCTGGCGCACCACCAGTCTCCACATCGCCCTTCTCGCCCTTCTTACTCTTCTTGAACAGACCCCCAACCTTCGACGCGCCCTTGCAGCACACCCCATACACGTAAACAAACGGAACACCAACGACAGCTACAATCTTCGCGAACCACGCGTCAGGGAAGTACTTGATGCACATTGCCCACGGGATGCAAATTGAGCCCAGGACAACTGATATCGCCCATTGCACGCCGTCGAGACCGCCGGGCCTGATACCGAATGGGCGGCCGCCGACGAAGACGATGAGGATTTGCAGGCCGATAATCATGACGACGATGCCGATGAAGAACCAGTTACTAAGTATGCCCTCGAGAACATTAATCTTGTTATCCAGGCGGCGATTGTTGAAGATATTGAAAATCTGCATCCACACAAAGACGTTGAAGATCAGCGTGTGGAGCTCAAGCTGTTTATCCGGGTTCGACAGGTCGTAGCTCAGAATGTCGCCGCCGGCAAAGTACAGAACAAAGATGACGGTGAGCTTGTAGATGTTCTGGCCGGTGATCTGCTTCCACATGGTGGTGGTGATGAGGGGCTTGTCGCGGCCCTGGGGCGGGCGGTCGAGGATCTTGTCGGTGGGAGGGTCGGTGGCGAGGGCGAGGGCCGCGAAGGTGTCCATGATTAGGTTGACCCAGAGGAGTTGCACGGCTCGGAGGACGGGCTGCATCTCGTCGTCGTATACGGCTGTGATGAAGGCTAGGATGACGGCTGTGATGTTGACGGTGATTTGGAACTGGTTTGGTCAGTACGTGTTATGTCATGGCAACGGGTTGGTGGGAAGGTTGAGACGTACCTGCAAGAACTTCTGAACCGCATCGTTCACAGCGCGTCCCCATTTGAGGGCGGTGATGATCGATGCGAAGTTGTCGTCCATCAAGATGATGGATGAGGCCTCTTTGGCAACCTCAGTACCAGAGATACCCATGGAGAAACCGATGTTCGACGCCTTAAGGGCTGGCGCATCGTTCGTGCCGTCACCTGTCACAGCCACGATCTCGCCCATAGCCTTGAGGCGAGTAACAAGAATTCTCTTGTCCTCGGGAGAAGAGCGTGCAAGAACCTGGAGCTTGGGGAGAACCTTGTTCATCTCGTCATCCGACAGCTTGCGGAACTCCGGACCTTCCATAACGACACCGCCTTCGGTGTAGATGAGACACTCGGTGGCGATTGCTCGGGCTGTTGTGATGTTGTCGCCGGTGACCATGCGGACTGTGACGCCCGCACTCTGTGCCTTGCGTACTGCCTCTGGTACACCTGGACGGACAGGGTCTTGGATACCGACTATGCCGAGAAATGTAAGGTCGTGCAACAAAGAGCTGAACTCAACGCTGCCACCTTCAGTGTACTCTGCGTTCGCTGGAGGCCATTCTGGGAAGTCGTGGTAGACGAGGCCAATCGTACGTAGTGATCGGTTAGCGTACTCAGTGATCGTGTCGTTGAGGGATTGGCGGTATGTGTCAGACATCGTTTCTGTCTCGAGGGTGTTGAACTGAGCAAATGCGGAGGTGAATCCGAGGACGATCTCAGAAGCACCCTTGACGACCAAACGGTAGCCGCCGCTCTTGAGCTTAATGACAGCTCCCATGCACTTCTTGCTAGAGTCGAAGGGGAACATGTGTGCAACTTGCTCTTCATCTCGCGTTTGCGATAGCGAGAGCAAGCCTAGGTGTTCTTTGGCGAGTTCAAGCAGAGCGGTTTCGGTCTTGGACCCAATGAAGGTGAACCTTCCCTCCTCTTTGCCCTCAAACGCAGTAGAGTTGATAGCGATGGACTGGATCAGGAGCTCCTTGGCAGTTGGCGTAACCTCGGAGGCCCATGAAGTGATTGGCTGAGCCTTCTCGGACTGCACATCGGATTGCACGAAGCTAGTCGAGCCGAAGGTGCCTGCGACGACAGTCATCTTGTTGGTAGTCTAGGCAAAGTCAGTGGGCAATTCACATGGAGTGATGAGAAACATACTAAAGTTCCTGTCTTGTCGGAACAGATAGCAGTCGCGTTACCCATCGTCTCGCATGCCCTCAGTACTCGCACGAGGTTGTTCTCTTTCAACATCTTCGTCGTCGCAAAAGCCAGAGCCAAGGTAACCGCAAGAGGAAGACCCTCCGGAACAGCAACAACAATGATGGTAACAGCGACGATGAGGATATCAAGGAAGACTGAAGCTTTGGTAGACGGCGAACGAGTGTCACCTGATAGACCAGCGACGAAGCGGAACAGGAGGACAAAGAACAGGATGCCCGCAGCTGAAGTACCAATGTACGCGATTTGCATCGCGAGACGACCGAGCTTCACCTGTAAAGGAGTAGGATCCATTTCGGCGCGTACAGACATCATGATCTTGCCGAAGCTGCTGTTCACTCCAACAGAAGTAGCCTTAACGAAAAGTTAGCAGTGTGTTCAGGGGCGCCCCAAGCCGGCTGTACTTACCATGAATGTTCCGACACCCTCAAGCACCTTGGCTCCAGAGATGACGAATGGGTCGAGATTCTTGGCCGAGCTGCCGGACTGCAGAGCCCTCATGACCGCAGCTCCTGGTGTTTTACGAATAGCATCAGACTCTCCTGTTGCGGAAGATTCGTCGCACTTAACATCAGAACCATCGACAAAGATGCCGTCAACAGGAATGACATCTCCAGGCTCCAAGTGTATTATGTCGCCGGCGAGCACATCGTAGACGCTGATCATGGCGATTCTACCAGAGCGGGTGACCTTGATCTCTCTTTGCTCTTTCTTAGCGTTGAGGCGTGCGAACGCTTGCTCCTTTTGCCAATCGTTGACAGCTGTGACAAGAACTACAATCACGATGGCGATAACGATAGCCAGTCCCTCAACCCAGTCGACTGGAGCGGGAGCCCCAGGTTCATGTTCTCCACCGAAAGTTTCGTAGAGGCCAAGAGCAAGCGATATGGCTGCCGCCACGGTAAGTACGATCAAGACTGTGTCGTTATAGGCGTTCCATATGAGCTTGTATAGAGGTGTCGCTTTCTTGGGCGGTAGTGTATTTCGGCCGTGTATCCGTATGCGGTCTTCGAAAGGGGTTCCATTACTGGGCGGTATGCTAGATTCCTTCTCTTTGATGGGTGATTGCGGGTTGGTAGCTTCGTCGAACGTCACAGATCGGGTCGCTGTCGATTCGTCGAGACTCAGGCCGGATTGCAGGTTCGTTTGCAGTCCAGTTGCGATACCTTCAACACCACCCAGTGCTTGGTACACTGCTAGAGACTTTGGATTCAAGAGCTGGCCGAGCTGGCTAGGGGCAAAGGCGAACGGGTTGTTGTCGATCTTCGCATCGGAGTCGTTGCGCAGCTCTTCTCGTTTCGATATGACCTCCGAGTCGCCTACTATCGTTGAAGCGCCGCTGGTGGATGCATTACTCGGTGACACGGGTGTCAAGAATGGATTTGATGATTGTGATGTGATCGTCTCAGCCTCGCTAAGAGCTCGCTGCCTTGTGTTTACTTGAAGTGTGGGAGGTGCCAATTTGCCAGCTTCCATCGTGATGGACCGACGATAGGCAAAAATATGTACAAGAAAGTTGAAAAAGATGAGAATTTAACGAGATGAGATGAGATAAGATGTATGAGATCTAAAGGAGGACGTGATGGTTTTCGTTGGTGAGATCTCTACTAAAATTTGGCTGTGCGAAACGGGCCCCAATGTTGCACATAACTACCCGCCGCCTAGGGAGGCTGTGTATGTTTTGCCTTGCGTCGAGGCCTACTGGGCTCTCTTGGTGCGTCATTTCATCACGAGTGGACAAGAGTTTCGTAGGCCTGAGCCTTGCTCGGCACTCCGCAGCACGGTGGTTTCGCGGCCTTGTCACTCCCATCGCGGACGTCGCCTGGCGGCTCCCGCTGGAATGTACTGGATTTTGATGATCCTGCTGTGAATGGTTGGACCGATCAGCGTCCCGCTGTCGCCAGCCAAGCGCTTGAATGTTGACCTTCTGAAGGCGAAATGTTCCGATGGGCGTGTATGCCCAGAGACTCAAGACCGCCGGCGCTCCTTGGACGGGGGCAGTGCAAAACCCGGTATGACTGCGCTGAAGCATGAGGGGTACATGCCAACTGCTTTGGGGAGAATCACACGGACGGCAGAGAAAGAATGAATGCCTCAGCAGAAAGAATGAGAATTCTACAGTAGTGTGAAGTCGTTTGGAGTGTGAAAGAAGCCGCCGCCTAGCTGGGCTACAGCATAGCGGAAGCTGTCATTGGACGAGAATTTAGCTAAGCCACAGTGGCGCAGAGCCAAGGCCTCGTATCTAGCGGCGGACGATCACTAGCGTGTTACATTTCTCCAACGTAAGTTGACGGAAGAGGTGGCGGTCAGAAGTTGATCCGCCCCTTGAGCCCGGCTTCCTCTTTCCAGTTTCATCCGAAGACACCAACACCAACACCTTCACCACAGCCCTTCCGCACATACACCTGATATGGCCTGAACTGCTCTCAAGGGACTGATCGTCTCTAGCATCGGTACGTAGCCGATGATTCGCGGCGATTACCAGCCGAGTTTTGGGCATTGCCAACGTGCGATGCACAGCCACTCGCTACTCTGGCCACAAAGAAACGACTTCGAAAGCCTTAGATGGTCGCGGAACCCGAAAATGAATCCAAATGGTTTGTAACACAATCAGATGACCAGTTACGCCCTCGCGTACCTGAGCACCGTATACCTCGACCAGGAACGGATATGCAGTTTGCCGTCGGAGCATTGGTATACCGCCGTCACACAAGATGCACAGCCCGTTTGCCTCACATGCATCGTACCTGAAGATCCTCAGCTAGTGTGTAGTTCCCAGCTACCACTACGTACACCACGTTCGCCAGCTCCACGATATAATCGCCACCGACATCTCATCCACGCTGAGCGGAGACGCAATACCAAGAGCGAGGACGACAGCGGGCGGATACGCGATGCGTGGCTGAGTTGTTCCTAGTGAGCGGTTCAGCCTCCTTGAAGGGCGTAATGTAGCTCGTCACTACTGTATTCGCCTTCACCGGATCTAGGCTGAGTCTGTATGTGTTAGCGGAGCGGAGTCAACAAATCCCACGACTTCGCACCTTGGGTGCGAGCACGTCGCACTGTCAACATAGTCGACTCATACGGAATGTACTAAGCCTCGTATATGTGGTAATGCTGAATCCACCCGGAGGTGTTCATTCTTGGTATGGACGAGTTGCTATGATTTAAGGTATCAGGCGACTGAATTGCGACTCTAGAATTAGGGCCCGGTGACTGCTCATATTGCAGTATATTGTTATTCATGATGGTATTCGAGATGTGACATGTTTAGAAATGCCTACAGCTCTTAAAGGAACCACAGTCCGCTGATTATGAAGAGATGAAATGCAGTCCAAGAACAAACTGCTCTATCTATGCAACTTCCCAACTCGTCTAACCACTCACATTGACAGCGACACTTTTCCGCGTCTCAGTCACATAGTTCCTCTTCTCTCCCTTGACCCAAAGCTGCAGCGCTCCCTTCTTACCAACCTTATACTTCACCGCCTCTCCCTGCATAACCTCAAATTCCTCACAATCCGCCTCGTCATCCACAACCCACTGCGCCCTCAACTTGACACCAGAATCCCATCTCCCAACGCAGCCCTCAATTTCCATCCCAACCTTAACACCATACCCAGCGCTAATCGAGGGCGGAGCCTGCCGCGCGACAGCAGCTGTGCGTCCACCAATCTCGATAACTTCTTTCCAGATATTGCCGCGTGTCGACGGCGCAGTTACGTCGCTGGAGATGGGCTTAGTGCCATTCGGCCCGTGATCGTGGATGAATGTTTCCAAGAATTCGAGGTAATTCCAAATCTCGCGAGATTGGTAGTTACCGCCGTGCGGCTTCTCTGGCAGAATCGTTACGTTTGCCCACCCGGCTCCACCGATCACATCAGTGCGCTTCTGGAACTCCATCACGCCTTCGTTGAGGTAGTAATTGTCCCAGGACCCGACGTACACGAATATACGGCCCGCTAGGTTCTTTCCGAGATTGCGCGAGGTGTTCCAATTGCTGGTGATGTAGTTGCTCAGATCGAAGGGCTTCCAGTACTCGACTGCCTCCGGGTATATCTCGCCGGTGACTTTGTCCCACGGCTCGAGGGGGTAGTTGTTGTAGCCCTGGACGCCGAAGACGGCGTTCCAAATGTCCCATTGGTTTGAGGAGCGCGAGGCGGTGCCGAAGGTTAGTTCCCAGTGGTTTTCGGAGGCAACGGTAGCTAGGACTTTCTCGGTGCCGTTGACGAAGGTGCGGATGGAGGGGACGAAGCTGCCGTTTGCGCGGATGTAGGCGTTTTTGGCGGTGTAGAGTTCGATGTCTTGGTGACGGTGGAAGTCCAGCGAGTCTGGGTATGAGGAGAAACAAGCGCCAAAGAGATCGGGGCGGTATATGAGAGATGCTGCTGATTCCCAGCCTCCAGTTGAGCCACCCTCCTGAATGCGAGCGTAAGGAGCCTGGATCGTGTTGAAGGTCTTCTCGATATGTGGAATCAGCTCATCGTTGATGGCGTCGCCGTAAGGTCCAAGGTTGGCCGTGTTGACAGCGTACGAATCGTCGTAGAACGGGGCTTCGTGGCGGAAGGTGACGAGAATCATCTTTGGCGCTGGGCGTGCGCTTGTCGTATTGGTACCAGGAATCGTTCCATTGTCCCAGCCTTTTGAGAATGCAGCGGTAGGGTAACGGAAAGCGCCTTGCTCGCCTGGCCAGTGACCTTGCGAGTAGATCGTAGGGTACCGTGTAGTCGTGTCATTGGCATTGTACCCATATGGAAGCAGCACGTTTGCGCCGACGTACATGTCACGTCCCCAGAACGCACTCAGCTTCTCGCTGCGGATTTTGACGTGCTTGAAAAGCTCTGTATCCTCGTAGTTGCCTTGGTTGCAGCCTCCAATCTCCGAGCCAGTGAAGTCCTCAACAGCTGTGGTATTGCTGAACTTGAGTTCAAGTGCTTGGGTTGTTCCAGTGATCTCGATGTCGGCAGCCGTGGTAATGAGGCTTCCAAAAGTGTTGACATTCGGGTTTCCATCGCCGCAAGGGAAGTGGATGCTGATTGTGGACCCGTCTGAGCGCGTTACCGTCTCGTACTTGTTCAGAAAGGCTTGAACGCTGTACGTGCCGGCTGGAATGTCATCGAGTGTGACATTGGGCCATCCATATACTCTAGTCTCGACGCTCGAATTGGAACCTCCAGAAAATACGACCGAGTCGTTGCCAGAGAAGTTGTAGACGTTCAGGCCGAAGATCTTGTTTGAAGAGGTATCAACATCGATGTCTTCTAGCGGGTCCGTTCCATTGGGTGCAAACATCAACACGATGCGACCATCAACGGGTGCCGAGAGAACACCGTCTAAAACAGAAAGCTTGACGTCCAGTCCGGTAGCAGCATTGCGCTTGGCAAGTCGTCCGACCGTAGGAGCTGCAGAAGCCCCAATGGCGAGCGCTGCAAGAAGTGAAGTGCAGAGCATGTTGCAGGATGAAGATAACTAGTAGGTATCTCTAAATTGATTTGCTTGACCCAAGTATATGGATGCCCTAGCGATATTTGAGCCTGCAAAGACTCGACAAGCTTTTCTCTGCACTGTACAAAGCTTGGACAGCCATGACGATGCAGGCTTGAGCTAGGCGAGTGACGATGCCAGAACAGGAAGGCAGTGGATTGCAATGATAGGCAAGATAAGAAACCTCGTGTTTGTCATGCTGGAGAGGCAAAGAAGATCGAGTTTGGCGACAGAA